>QQTW01003597.1_pt1 | contig 11477 bp, 9 predicted proteins | sample 1904831 | NCBI WGS metagenome assembly QQTW01 (sample SAMN09435610, study PRJNA476489) | Subsurface metagenome, whole genome shotgun sequencing project.
CTGTCCGGTGAGTCTTAATTTTTTGACAAAATGACTCACCCATTGCAGGATCTCTGGCTTATCAACGTTTTCGTAATTGACTTGAAAGGCAGAGGATTCACAGCAACAGTGCAGTCTTAACTCTCCATCCCGCACTGTGCTGTGAGTACAGTATTCCTGACCGGGAATGAACTCCTGCATAATCCAAGGCTTCTCCTCACTAATCGGCAGACTCTTTACAAATGCCGCAGTTTCTTCAGGAGTGTCGCAAGGCAACTTGGTCATATTCAAGCGATGAACCGAGTCGTAGGGAATACTCTTGAGGATGTACTTGCGAGTTTCGTGAGAAAAGTCGAATTTTAGAACCTGTTCGGGGTCGGTAATTTTGAAGGATTTTGGCACAGATAAGCCAAAAGAACGGGCTTTCTCACTGAAGGCGAATTTGTCATCGAGCATTTTCGTGATGTCAGCATCGAAGTGGAACACCTCGCAACAGCTTGACAACACTGGCTTGGCTAGTGAGTCGTAGTAGCTGGAGACAGGACTACATACGGGAATGTAAATATCAACGTTTTCTTGTTTGGCAATGTTGAGCAGGGCTTGAGTGTAGCCCTCTGGGTCTTTTTGCGGTGCGGGAACGGTGTAAAAGCGCTGAACAGCGTTGGAAAATCGATGACCAGTTAACCAGTATTTATGAGTTTCAACTAAGATGACCCGATGTCCAGCAGTGTGAAATGAACGCGCTAGCTGAAGTGCCTTGGTCATCTTACCGCCCGTGAGCATGACAGTTTTGGCATTCTCTGTGTTCACGGGCTGTTTTTGGAAAGGGCGACTCAAAAAACTCCATAGTAGTAGGGCAAGTACCACAACGCAGTTAATTGGGAAAGCAATTAAGAGCAGTGTGAGGGTACCGAGACTTTTAAGCAGTGTAAAAATCATGACACTCGCCGGATGATAGTCAAGCCGTCGCGCACAGGCAGCAACACTTGCTCAACTCTTGGGTCATTTTTCACTGCTCGGTTGAATTCGGCGATCGCTTCTCCGTTCTGAGATCGCTCATCCGGATGAAGGTAAGGCTGTCCCTGAAGCAACGTGTTGTCAACGCAGATAAAGCCGTGAGGAGCCAGCAATCCGGAACCTAGCAGTATTTGAAAATACTGCACGTACTCCGTTTTGTCTGCGTCAATGAACACCAAGTCAAACGTCTTATGTGCTGCCGCTAGCTTATGGAGCGTTTCTAACGCTGGGCCTAATTCTACGCTGATTTTGTTGCTGTGGGGGGATGTAGAAAATGCAGATTTGGCAAAGTTAGCCGCATATGGATCAACCTCACAGGCAACTAAATGCCCGTCTACAGGCATTGCCTCTGCCATCGCGAGTACTGAATAACCAGTAAACATCCCGATTTCCAACACGTCTTTGGCACCAGTCATGTGGACAAACATTTTGAGCACCTGCCCTTCCAAGTGCCCTGACAACATCTCCTGCTCCAAGTGACGCGCTGTTAAACCCTGACTGAACCGCTGGCTCCATGCCTCCTCACTCGTTTTCTTAGCGAGGGCAGCTAGGGCAGGAGATTCTTCAGTAGTACACTCACTCACGTAAGGATCTAAACCAGCTGCTAGACGCAACGCATACTGTAGTTGACGCGCGATTTCAGTAGAGACATTTGGGTCTTCCTCCACCATCTGGGCAGTCTTCTTAAGCTCGTCAACTAGGATACCCAGCGGTGTGACGGGACGAGGGTCCCGATTCACCACACTAGACATTTGTGCCACTCCCAACCAAAGTTTGCTCACCACTGCCCACGTAAGCGTCGATGCCAGCACCATCATACGGGTATCTGGCGCAAAGTTGCTTGTGGTCCTCTATAGCGGCGTCTAGTTCTTCACGAGTCAGATCATTGACGAAGAAGCATTCACCAATCGGTTTCGGCATAGCAGCCCGCTGCGAACCGTCCCGCGTTAGACTAATAGATTGTGTGGCATTCCACAAAAGGTGGCTGTCGAGGAGGGGATGGTTAAGGGCAAGACCGATGCGGCTCATTAGGCCAAGAATGCGATCGCGATCATGAGCGGTGATGTATCCTCGTTTTTCAGCGATCGTGGCGGAGAATGCCATATCAATATTCACGGCATGACCGTGGAACAGCGGTACAGCGGGAGCCAGCTCAAGGGTGGGACTCCAGGTATGACCGTAGGCAATCACACGGTCTAAATCCAGCTCACGGAGGTTGGGAGTTTCCAACTCCAGCATTGTTTTGATCGACTCATACGTAACCCGATGAGCAACCTCTTTTATCTGTTGTGTGCCGTCAATGTAGCCGAAGTGCGTGCGGAGTAAATCTTCCCCATACTCCTCTAATAACTCAAACACTTCCAAGTTTGAGACAACGGCAATTTTCACCAGTTCTGCCATCCCGTTACGCACTTGAGCTGTAGGTAGTGTCTGCAGGAAAGAAAAGTCGAGAATTACCTTTTTGGGAGGATGGTAAGCACCGAGACGGTTTTTTAGCTTTCCGTGGTTAACCGCCACTTTAATCGCTACCCCCGCATCGACAAGACCAATCAATGTTGTGGGAACGCGAATATAGTTCGTGCTGCGGCGGTAAGAGGCACAGGCGAAGCCAGCAACATCCGTCAGTAATCCGCCGCCAACTATCAGGACTGGCTCTTTCCGCACCAAATTGAATTCCGAGAACGCATCGACAATCGACAAAAATGTTGTGATTGTTTTAGTTGGCTCGCTGATAGTAACTGGAAAAATGGTTAGGTCAATATTGTAGTACTTGAAGTATTCCTGGATTTGGAACCCGTAAAGCCGATTCACATTTGCGTCTACAACCGCAAGGCAGCGCCCAAAATTTTTGTAGCTGTTCGCCAGCTCTGCATTTTCGACCTCGAAAGCTCCGTTGACGTAAACGAGACTAAAGTTAATCTTCTCGTAACCTTCCACATGAAATGCCGTTTCGGTTGCATCGAATTTTGCGTGGACTGTACTCATCTGTTTACCTTTTTTAACATTCCTGTGAATTTCTGCAACATCCCATTCAACTCTGTGTTCACTAGTTAAAGAGTCATTTCTTTGACTGAGACTGTGAACTGACGTAGACGAGCTTTATGGTTTTTTCGCCACAATAATGAGGAAAGCAGTCCGAAAATCGCCTTATTTGGCAGCCATTAAAAACAGCAGCTGTAAGACTGCCAGTAGCGCCATTATAATCTCCGCCACCCTGCAAATGCCAAGAGACGTAGAGGGCTAATAACTTTAAAATATTTAATGCTTAACTTATTATTTTATAAGAAATTAATATATAGTGTATTCTAGATTAGAACTTGCGCATGCCTTAGCATATCGTTACACACGCTTTGAGGGGTTGTATTACAACTGGTAATATCAGAACCAGTCAACTGATGATGTCGCCCTCTATTCAGGAATAAGTATAAATACTTATGATTTATGCCTGTGGTAGAGGTTGGAAGTCGTTGAATCGGATTAATTTACCGAAAAATAATTACCAATCCTGTCGTAGTTATCACTTATATCTTGCTGCTTTAATACTTCAGCAGTTTGGACTTGGAAAGTTGTCTGGTAATGAGCTGCCAAATATTCTTAACAAAGTGCCTTTTCCTATCTAACTGACACCTTAGCTAGGAAACTGTTCATCCCAGGTATAGCAACTTTCTATATGCATTGTAAAACAGAGCATGGGTAGAGCCTGTTAAGGCCTCAGTTAAGCTAGTGTTCTCGATAGATTGGGCTACTTGAGATTGAGTTACGTAGGCTACATTTGGGCATCCCATTGTGTTGCTAGCGACAGTTGGGATGAAGCTTAGACGCCAAGTTAAAATTAGGCGCTTTAGTCGTTTATGGAGTACAATCATATCAATATTAAATTTGAAAAATATTTTCATTTAATAAATATACAGTTAACACATTAGAAGCAAATATTAGTAAGAGTGACAAGATGAAAAACGTAACTTCAGTGTGCACTTTAGATGGTGCTGATTATAAGGAGTACGAGGTCTTGATTGATGATCACCCCTTGGGAATTATTTCCTGGAAAAGTGAACACGAGTCCTCAGAGGGTTCTTGGTATACAACTGCAAGCGATGGGAATACTCGGTATTTTAAAACAAAAGAAGAAGTTATCGAGTTTCTAGTAGACAATCCTTTGAAGTCTGCTAACGAGCTTTCAGCCAAGCTAAAAGCTGAAGCAAACAAGCTTGTGGTCATCGCTGAAGAAATCGAAGCTGAGAGTTCTAACGTTGAAGCCCAGGAGTAACAGCTACGCTGTAGGAAACGTACGCAATTTCACAGCCAGAAGATGATGTCCCTGGCGATCGCCACTTGCCTGCGTCCTTGGCCTCACTTAGTAAACCGACCGACGCTGCTGCTTTTAGGCCACCGCCGCATTTTTGCCTCCCCGTGCTGGACGGCGGTGCAGGTAGACCACTTGAAATTACGTTGTGAATTCCAAATGTGACTTTACCACTACTACAGTTCCCAAGCCTGGTCTACCCAAGCAATCAATACCTAACTTTCAAATGCCAGCACCGTCCAGAAACTGCTGAATCACCTTGTCTCTGAGCTCACATCGGGAGGGGATAATATGAGCAGAGCCATCTGGTGAATCCCCCTCTGATGCCTCTAATTGAACTGGTAACAGAGAGGGTTGGGAAGAAAGCTGATGGTAATGAAGTGTTTGCAACTGTTGTTCGAGTGACTCAATGCGGTCAACCAAAGCGCGAATTACCTCTGCTTCCGAGTCGGGCAAGCTTCCATGTTCCAGAGGGTCAACTCGCACACCAGCTCGATAGATGATTCGACCCGGTATGCCCACCACGGTGCAATTAGAAGGGACATTACGCAGAACGACTGACCCAGCACCGATCCGGACATTGTTACCAATCTGGATATTGCCAAGCACCTTGGCACCGGCTCCCACCACCACATTATCTCCTACAGTAGGATGCCGCTTACCACTTTCTTTACCAGTGCCGCCGAGGGTCACACCTTGATAGATAAGAGCATAATCTCCTACAATCGCCGTCTCGCCAATCACAACCCCCATCCCGTGATCAATAAAAACACTCTGCCCAATTACTGCGCCGGGGTGAATTTCAATCCCAGTTAAAAAGCGAGCGAGGTGAGAGATTAAGCGGGGGATAAAGGGAATAGCAAGGCAATATAGCCTATGAGCCAACCGGTGTAACACGAGCGCTTGCAAACCGGGGTAGCAAAACAATACTTCCAGCCAGTTGCGCGCCGCCGGGTCACGCTCGAAGATGATGTGAAAGTCAGCAAGCAGTATAGATAGCACTAGATGACACCCACATTGGGCAAAGACACCACATCCTATTTTAGCGTTCCTGGTGCCGTTAATTGCTATAAATTTTCTACAACCAGTTTTAAAAAGACAAACTGGAGTTTCTACCCTAGCACGAACACGGAACTGCCTGCCCTTGCTTTCCGCTCCCCTGCTTTTTCTTAGTCAGATGGCAACGCATTGCGTTAAGATAGGAGACTGTAGAGTTTCTAAATCTTGGTTGGTAGGTTGGAGGTGTGATTGTCGAAGTTTATTTTAAAAGTACTCTGGCTAGACGAGAACGTCGCTCTTGCGGTTGATCAAGTAGTAGGCAAAGGCACAAGCCCATTAACCCGTTACTTTTTTTGGCCCCGCAACGATGCTTGGGAAGAGCTAAAGAATGAGTTAGAGGCCAAAAACTGGATTGCTGAACAGGATCGCGTTGAGTTGCTAAATAAAGCTACCGAAGTGATTAACTACTGGCAAGAGGAAGGCAGACGCCGTCCGATATCGGAAGCTCAGTCAAAATTTCCAGAAGTTGCTTTTACCGGAAGCGCCTAGCTATCTGACTTTGATGGTATTATCCTTGCTGCGGCTGACCATAAGTTGAAGTGTAGCGAAGGCCGTTTGCAAATTTGCCATTAATCCTGCCAAAAAGCAATTTTCCTGTGTGAGAGTCCATGATGTATACTTTTTAAAGTGGCGTTCTACATAAGTGCTTATGTAGAACCCTTAACATTAACAATATATTCCACAAACGTTCCCGCATCGGACTTAACTATTCTTGTAGGCATCAAGTCGCTGTTCCATAACTTTTTTTCTGCTACGCTTCAAAAAATAATCATATTTCTTCTGAAGTTAGGGCTCTCACGTCTTTATCATAACTAAATTAGCGACGAGAATCAGCAGTGAGCAGTGGCTGCAAAGAGCAACTGCTTCTCCCAAGTACTCGTCGTTAAAGTGTTGTATTTATCCAATATTGACACTCCCAACTTAGTTTTAGCTGTCGGAGTTTACTGGAGCATGTTCTGTCATCTAGTAGGAGTCTGTTCGTGGAGAATGTTACCAATTTGCTCGACACAGGCTTGCAGACGCTGTAGCTGTTCGGGGGTCATGATCTTTGCTCCCTGCTTGACTAACCTCTTTAATCTTGTCTGTTGCAAGTATATGCGCGAAAGTGGGAGGCTTCTAACGTTAATTAGCTCATCACTTTGTGATGGCTCAGCCAGGAAATAATCTTCATTATTATTTACACATGTATTATGTATAACATTTATTGGGTAGCTAGCTAATTCTTTGTGCTGGTTTCTGGCGTGGGTATCGTCCTGATGACTTACTTGCTTATGCTTAATATGGTTTGATTTCATTTCTTTAATCCTAAATTGTACTTTCTTATTAATATCTTATTTAGGTAGATGGAAACTATTCAGCTATGCACATTGCGGATAAACAAGATGAAAAAACTGCGCTGTTCTCTCCTAGCAAAAAAACGGCTAGAGCTGGGTACACTATTTCTCAGTGTTATCATCTTGTAAAATACTCTTGACTTTTGGACAAAACGCTCTAGCGTAACCACAGGAGAGGAACGTAAAAGGATAGGCAAAGTCAGTCGTGATCAGGCTCTTCGTGAGCCTCAGCAAATGAAAGAGGACACAATCAAGATCCGTCCCAACAATACAGATGGCATAAAATTATCCAGTATTATTACTTACTAAGAGTGACAGAAAAGCGTTACCTACCCATCCTTAGCCACTCAAACACTTGATTTGCTGTGAGTGTTAGTTCAAATAGTTTTGCGCTCTCAAACGCTCCAAATCTTAATATCGAGTAATATCATTATTTAATGCCTTAATAACTTTATTTCGCTATAGTTATAGATAATTTAAAAGAGACTATTAATAGTATTTTATCGTTCTTATCACCATTAAATTAGATACTAACAACCCCTTAGAATGCTGATATATAGTTTTGAAACCAGGTGTATTTCGCTAAATATAACTGTAGTAAAATGCACGGTAATACCAAAATTTGCTAAAGCAGTTCAAGCAACTGCTTAATACTGCTTCAGTAGTATCAAGAAACACTGGTGAACCCCACTGTTGCTTCGAGAAAATCGGTATGCTTAATCCTAGCTCCAGTTTGCAGGTATTCCATTGCTGTGAGCGCTGCTGTGTGGGCATTCCAACCTGAGCCCACACAGCAGTCTTCAATCACATGAAAATGGTAATCCCGTTGGTGTGCGTCGACAGCTGTGTAATGAACACAGACATTAGTCATTCCTCCTATCAACACTAATCTATCAACTTTCAGTCCACGTAACAGAATTTCTAAGTCTGTGCCAAAAAAGCAGCTGTAGCGCCGTTTAGCGATCGCAAACTCTCCATCAATAGGGGCAAAATCCTGATGAATTTCGGTATCAGGCCAAGTTTCAAGGCAATGGATTGGTTCTGCGCCGTCAAGTTCTCTACCAAAATCTACCATCTCTTTACGGTGCACTTCTTTAAAGTGAACGATTGGTAGTTTTGCAAGGCGTGCAGCTGCCAAAACTTTTTTGGTTTTAGGCATCATTTCAGCCGCACCAACAATCGGTAGATCCGTCCCGTTGAAAACCCCAGCCTGCAAGTCTACACAGATCAAGGCAGTGCTTTTGAGGTTTAGGCTGAAAACCATAGCTATTTTTAAGCTGCTACAACTAACACAGATAGAGAATTATGAGTTGCTGAGACAATCAACATTATATTGATAATAACACTTTGACTAGCAACGTAACCACCCTTTCAAAAAAGGAGTAATCTGAGCTGAATTGGAAGTGGCAGTACTACAACGCTTCTAATTCAGACGAAACAAAGTTAAAAGTAGAGCAAAGCGATACTAAAGCTCCCTCTTCCGAAGGATCAGAAGGCGCAGCACATTCACGTTCATAGTTTAAGGATGTATCAGGGGGCAAGGATTTTAAACCATAGCTGCTGTTGATTCCTTGGCTGCCATCGATAGCATCAAATCGATCATGCGGTTTGAGTAACCCCATTCGTTGTCGTACCAAGAGATAAGCTTAAAGAAGTTGGAATTGAGTTCCATCCCTGCCCCCGCATCAAAAATGCTGGAACGGGAATCAGTGGTAAAGTCCGTGGACACTACTGGTTCTTCTGTGTAGCCTAGAATGCCCTTCAGTTCCCCTTCCGAAACTTCCTTCATCACTGCACAAATTTCCTTGTAACTTGTCGCTTTCTCGCTCTTGAACGTCAAATCAACCACTGACACGTTTGGTGTTGGTATGCGCAAGGCCATCCCCGTCAGCTTGCCTTTTAACTCCGGCAGCACCAAGGTCACAGCCTTGGCTGCACCTGTAGAAGCGGGAATGATATTCTGTGCTGCACCCCGACCGCCCCGTAAGTCTTTTTTACTTGGCCCATCTACTGTGGGTTGCGTAGCAGTCATGGCGTGCACTGTAGTCATCAGCCCTTCAGTGAAGCCGAAGTTTTCATGAATTACCTTAGCAATAGGTGCCAGGCAGTTGGTCGTACAGCTCGCATTGGACACAACGGTATGCTTGCTTGGATCGAAGTGGTGGTGGTTAACACCCACCAAAAGAGTCGGTACTTTTTCGGGATCTTTTTCTTGTGTAGGCGCAGAGATAACAACCCGCTTGGCCCCTGCCTTTAGATGCTTTGAGGCATCCTCATAGTCTGTAAATAGACCTGTAGACTCCACCACGTAATCCACGCCTAGCTTTCCCCAGGGCAGTTCCTCTGGGTTGCGGATGGAGAAGCAGGGAATAAAGTTACCGTTGACAACGATCCCATCTGATTTAGCTTCAACGCTGCCCTTGAAATTACCGTGGGTTGAGTCGTACTTTAGCAAGTAGGCAATGTTTTCAGGTGGCACTAGATCGTTAATACCTAGAAACTGAATATCTGGGTGTTCAAGTCCGGCTCGGAAAACTAGTCGTCCGATTCGACCAAAGCCGTTGATACCTACTTTAACAGTGGACATAAGCAAAACTCCTTTCGACGTTGTATAAAGTCTGCGTTTGAAGACAATAGGACGTAGACCAAAAAAAGCATAATAGCGTTGATTTAATCACACCATGTTACCTAATTCAACGCTATAGTTGTGCATTACTATGACGTAAGTTAAGTCTCTAACTGCTCTACTAGAGCCTTGTTGAGCTTGAAAATAATTAGCATAATTAGACAAAAGTTTTACGATTAGAGAAATTTCACTTGCTTGGAGCCTAACTTGACTCACTACGGTAGCAATCTCGTTTCTTTTGTCTTAGGCGGATGCATGAAGTAGAAAAAACTGAGCGGGTAGCATCCAGCCCCTGGATAATCTAAATGGACTTGAGCAATCTGGCAATCTGACTAAAGATAGATGTTAGCTCTGTAAAAATAAACGTAAATCGATAGGCAAGTCGGTCTCTCTGAAGCAAAATAAGAGTTCAAAGAAATATTTCGCAATACATTTTAAACAAAATTAACACCAATGTGGCTGATGTCAAAATCGATAGCAGTAGATAAAGAGAAGCGAGGGCGGCAAAATCCGTCGCGAGTGCGAGATCACTTAGCAAATGAGCGTACCTACCTGGCATGGATGCGGACGGCGATCGCTCTAATGGGCTTTGGCGTTGTTATAGTTCGTCTTCGCGCCTTTCACCCGCCCCTTGCGCCCCATCCAGGTAATGGTTGGAAGTTAGGTTTACTTTTTTCTCTCATTGGTCTACTGACGGTGTTGCTCTCAACCCAGCACTATTTTGCTGTCCGCCGCGACATTGATGACGATAACTATGAACCGACTGATCGTTGGGTGATTCTCTTCAGTCTTGCCGTGACTCTCCTAGGAGCTGGAGTAATTTACTTCTTTTTTTCAACCCCCTTAGACCCAACGAGTTATGCTGTGCCTGAGTGATGGCGCGACATTTTAGAAATAGACTCCTATGAGGCTATAAATCAGCCCAGCTAGTACAAACGATGTTAAAAAAACGTAGTTAAAGTCCCGCTGCTGTAGAAACGCAAACAAGGAATACATTAACCTTCCAACTGGAGTAGCAATTCTAGGTTGCTGTGATAGGTAAGCTGAATAAAGTAGGACAATGGCAAGCACTACAATAAGCGCTTTAACACAATCTTTGTAGGCGACTCCCATAGGTGGGGACGCACTCGATACATTACTTCCTTGCTTCTCATCAGAGTGATCGCTTCACTGAGAGTTGATGCGAAGTACGATCTTGCTGGACTTTCGCTCACCTTTACATTTAAAATACGGTAAAACTAGCGATAATTGCGTGTTTAAGATGAAAAACGCCAAAAAAGCCAACAACGAACTGTACATAGCAGCACAGGTAAACTACAAGCAGTTGCAACGGTTGTGCGCGTACCTATACTGCGGGTGTCAGAAAGGGGACCTACCAGGCGCAGTTCCAGTCTACTGCACAGGTGAATTTAGTACCGACACGCCATAAGAGGCGATTTCCTTCTAGTTATGAACTACTTGTTGCTATCACTCTTAAGCTTCTTCGTTGGTATCATAGTTGGTTTAACAGGAGTGGGCGGAGCATCTCTTATTACCCCCATGTTGATTTTTGTATTCCAAGTTCCAGTTTCGATTGCTGTTAGTTCTGATGTAGTAGCTGCCACATTGATGAAGGTTGTTGGCGGCTTCAAGCACTGGCAGCAACAAACGCTTGACCTGCAAGTTGTCAAATGGTTAGCTTTGGGGAATGTTCCTGGCTCACTAATCGGGGTGGGAATCTTACACGCGCTCAAGCAGACTGGGGATGTTAACTTGGATTATATCCTGCTCCACTTGCTTGGGGGGACTATCTTGGTGCTCACCTTCTTAGCGCTGGCACAATTATTGGTGGTGACTTTTATACCAAAATTGCCGTTGCCCTCACTGCCCAAGTTTGACTTAAACACTAATTTGGGTCGTGCCCTGACATCCAGTGTGGGAGGAGTTTTAGGCGGTATGGTAGGTCTAACTAGCGTGTCTTCCGGATCAATGTGTGCATTGGTACTAATTGCCTTTTTCCAGCTTGACTCTCGTAAGTTGGTGGGTACAGATATTTCCCAAGCAGCGATTTTATTAATTTCCACCTCCTTAGCACACCTCAGCTTGGGAACAGTTGATTGGAGTTTGGTACTACCAATTTGGCTTGGCACAGTGCCAGGGGTTTTGCTAGGTGCTAAAC
>QQTW01003598.1_pt1 | contig 11475 bp, 12 predicted proteins | sample 1904831 | NCBI WGS metagenome assembly QQTW01 (sample SAMN09435610, study PRJNA476489) | Subsurface metagenome, whole genome shotgun sequencing project.
GTTTAATGCCCAACCGCCACAATTACCAGAAAAATCTCCATTTGAAAACCAAACTACATCTAGTGGATTTCCGTTATTTAATTCACTGGGCATAATTCTCAAATCTCTGCCTTTGCTATTAAGTGGGGCTTTAGTAACCCTGCAACTAACAGCATTGTCTGTCGTGCTAGGGATGATTGGAGGTTCCCTGATTGGCATTATTCGCCTTTCTCGTGCTTTGCCTCTACGCTGGATTGCTAGGGCGTATATAGATTTTTTTCGGGGAACGCCTTTATTGGTGCAGATTTTCATGATTTATTTCGGATTACCTGCACTTTTCCAAGAATTAGGTTTTCCTTTTAACCTAAATCGTCTTACAGCAGCAGTAATCGCATTAAGTCTCAATAGCGCCGCCTACATTGCTGAAATTGTCCGCGCAGGGATTGAATCAATCGATTCAGGGCAATCTGAAGCTGCTCAATCACTAGGCTTGAGTTCAGTGGCAACGATGCGCTATGTTATTTTCCCACAAGCATTGCGGCGAATGCTACCACCGTTGGGTAATGAGTTTATTAGCCTGCTGAAAGATACCAGTTTAGTTGCTATAATTGGCTTTGAAGAATTGTTCCGTGAAGCACAATTAATTGTTGCAGAGAACTATCGCGCTTTTGAACTTTACTTTGCTGTTGCTCTAATTTACTTATGCCTAACTTTGCTTTCTTCACAAATGTTTAGTCGCTTAGAACAGTGGTTCAATCCTATTAAACGCAAACGTAAATCTTATTAGTATTGTTATTCTTTAATACTCATTGCTATTAAAAATAAGCAATGTTTTTATAGCCCTTGCACTTTATTTTTATTGATGGGACAATCTATTTTATAATGGAAATATTGACTTAATTTTAAAAACCGCGCAGATTTGTATTATCAAATAATACCATTAATTTTAACAAAGGTATAGTAGCAAAACACATAAAATTCGTCGTTTTTGCAGGTAAAAAGTTAAAATTTCTAATGCCTGAACACAGGTTTGGGGGGTTAACCTCAGCACATAGCGATCGCTTTACTCTGCTGAGGTTAAACCAAAATGTTATTAAATATTAAAAACTAGCTAACTCTAAGCAGCAGAATTGGGATACTTGAAAAATTAAATAACTCTTGTGGATTATATTATGATAAAACTCCTTCTAGGAACCTTTGCTCTACTTCTGAGCCTGTCTTCTGTTACCGTAGCGAGTGTCCACGAACCTACTTCCAAGCAGGCGTGTATAGTTGGAAATCCGAAGTGTGTAGAATTCGTAATTAAGGAGATGGCGCATCGATACAAGCCACTAGCAAAGCAATGTGACCACGATGCGTTGTTTGCTCTCACCTACCTACGAACAACTGAAACGTTTCTCGATACACTTGACGAGGTTAGGTATAACGAGCCTGCTGCTGTAATTCGGGAAGACTCACTATTTGCGGAGTATTATTTTCGGGCTTATGATGCCTATCACAGAGGTATGGGCAATGTACCCCCCGCCTGGCAGGTAGCTTTCGAGGCGGCACAAAATCGCTCAGTGTCAAGCTCTGGCAATCTAATTTTGGGGTTCAACGCACACATTCAGCGTGATCTGCCGTTTGTACTGTACGAGCTTTACTTGCAAGGTCATCCAGTGAGCTACGAGGATCATACCCGCGTTAATGAGTTTCTGCAAAACGTGAACGTGCTGAAGGAACTAGCGCAGAAATTTGACCCGACAATTGATGACGAGGACGTGCCAGGGGACGCAGATAATCAGCAGCGATTTCAATTGATTGCCCAGTGGCGTGAACTCGCGTACCGCAACTTTGAACGGCTGCGAGATGCACCAACTAAAGTAGCACAAGCCCAGGTAGCAGCAGAAATTGAAGCTTATTCCGCGACTACCGCAGCAGTGCTGCGACAGGCGTTCAGCTATCCACCTGGTACGAATAGCTCTGCAAGGGATGCTTATTGTCAGGCTAATGCAAGAGGGAACCTAAACTAAGTTAAAGCGTTATATCTTTGCCTTGTCCAAAGAATATGCCTAAGTTTCGTCGTAGCGCGTGTGTCATTCATGCTAGGGGTTTACTTATTGCGCCTGCGATACTCCCAAGGCTCGACAAATTTAGGATCACTCCACACCCCTCGCTGTTGCTGTTTAGCTTCAGCTTCAGCTTGGTCTACGATCGCAGCACTGGGACAATCTTTTAGGTAGGGGCGGTAAACCAGCGCCAGTCCCTCACGCACCAACACTTCTTGAACCAAAGTACCATCGCTCAGGCGTACCTCACTAACTTTCCGACCATAGCGATCACTATCAGTGATAATCAAATTCACGCGATCGCCTCCTTGCTTAACTAGCTGCTGAACGCGATTTTGAGCTTGCACACCCCACTGAAACTGATCGCGCACAACTGCTCTTTTACTTGCTCTTTCCTTAGCCGTATGCGGTACTTCCGGCGCATCTACACAAGCGAAGCGCACTTTAATATTTGTCCCTTGAGAATCACTCACTGTCAAGGTATCGCCGTCACTAATTCGCTTTACCGTGTATTGAGCAGGTCTAAATATTTGACAGCCAATCAAACTAAAAATGAGCAAGGCTGTAGCAAGCCAATAAAGCGATCGCTTAGTTATCACACCACTGCAACTCCTTGAGTATTAGCACAAAAATCTATTCCGCACTCTATCAGATAATTCAGCAGCCATCATCCAAAATAAAAGTTTAGGATTAAGTTGTGTAAACTTCTCACACACTGCACAATGAACTTTTTTACTCACGTTCTGCATTTAGTCGGATCGAGTGCTGTGGCTTACTTCACCGCCACTCAAATTCGCGATCCCCTCACGCGCCCTAATGTCCTTGCTGGCTTCCAACTAGCAGAGTCCGGTTCTGTTCCTTTTTTGTCAGCACTCAGTCAACGCGCAGCCGCAGAAGGCGATACTTGGCTTGCCGAGAAACTCGCAAAACACGCAGCAGATGAAAATCGGCATGGTCAAATCTTTGCTCACGCCCTAAAACAGCTGAATAAACAAGTGATTGACTTCAAGAGTCTACCCAAACCTACAACCGACGATAAGCCAGATGAGCGGCGGCGCAGCCCTTTCTTTGACGCTTACTTCGAGGGCTACTCGCCAGAGCAACTTAAACCCGATGCCATTGACTGGACAATGTTTATGGCTAGCACCTATATTTTGGAGCTAGATGCTAGCAAAGACTTTGCGCGGATGGCTAATGTCCTACCAGAGGATGAGCCAACCAGCCGCAACCTCAAAAAAGGAATGTTGAGCATTGCTAGTGATGAAACGGGTCATGCTGGCTATCTTTATGAAGCAATGACCCGGCGTATGCCTGCTACCGAAGTGCAGAAACTCGTCGATGAGTGGCGCACCCGCAAGGTAAACGCAATGCTGGCAATGGTTGGAGGTCTAATGCAGCGCAGTGGTAAACCTCCCTCGTTAGTGCAAGATGGTGTTCCAGCCGAAATGTCTGAGGAAGGCACACAAGCCCCTGAGTCTGATTTAGTTGCTGCTTAAACTCCTAGATCCTAAATTTAGTTTAGGAAGGTGAGAAAACTTGCGGTTGGCTTTCTGTTGGGGATTGCTGCTGGCTCTGTGTTGGTTCAACTTGTTGAAACAGAGTTGGTGGCGCTGCCTCGCGGAAAGCCCCGCAATAATGCATTGTCATCACTGCTTTAAAAGCCCAGTGGTTTGGTGATACATCACTAAAGGGCAATGGTAATGTTTCTGCCTGGTTTTGGATACAAGCATTGGCAACTTGATCTCGTGTTGGCTGAGTTTGAATACTAGGTGTTGATGGCGATACTGTTCCTGGTTCTTGAGCTTTGACAGGAGCAATTAAGTTAAAAGTCGATAATAGAACAGCTGTTGCTAGAATTTTGAGTTTCATAGTTCCAAAGATGCTTTTTTTCTCTATTTTAACTTTTATTAGAGGAAGTAATAATTGGAATCCTATTTTATGCAACAAACAAAGACATTTCTACTAATTCACAAATAGAAATTTTAATAAGTATTTCAACTAGAGAAAAAAGGCAGATTAAATTATTAATTTTTCAGCCGCATGAGACTTTTTAACTCTCTCCACAGTGGGGAAACACTAGAAGTTGATTGTGGATAGGTGAGTATTCCTTGACTGGGGCTAAATAATAGCGCCAATGTAAAAAAACCTGACGTGACTAATACAATTGCTGGGCCAGAGGGTAAATTAAAAAAGTAGCTAATATACATACCGCTAATGCTAGCTACAATACCAATTGCTGCCCCCAAAATCATCATTTGGTTAAGTCGCTTTACGAGTAAATATGCCGTTGCCCCTGGCGTGATCAATAAAGCCAAAACCAGTATTACACCCACTGCCGTAAGACTAGCCACAATCGTTAGCGCAATCAATACCATCAAACCAAAGTTAAGCAGATTTACGGGTAATCCCGCAGCCTGAGCGCCTAATGGATCAAAGGTGTAAAATAGCAGTTCTTTATACAACAGCACAACTACAGTTACAACAACGGCTGAAATAATTGCTGTGTTTCGTACTTCTTCAGCAGTGACACCGAGAATATTGCCGAAGAGAAAGTGATTAAGGTCAATTTTATTGTCTTTTTGAATAATTGTAATTAAGGTAATACCCAAGGCAAAAAAGGCAGAAAAAACAATGCCCATTGCCGCATCTTCTTTAATTGGCGATCGCGTCCGAATGAAAGTAATGACAACTGTACTGAGAACGCCAGCAATAAACGCACCGACAAAAATATCTGTCCCGATCATAAATGCGATCGCCAGCCCCGGTAATACAGAATGACTGATCGCATCTCCCAGTAAAGCCAATCGCTGCACCATCAAATAGCTACCAACGATCGCACAGATAATTCCTACTAAAACGGCAATAAGGAGCGCTCGTTGCATAAAACCGGATTGCAACGGTTCAATCAAGGCTTGTAGCATTAGGCAGCTTCTCCCTCAAAGAAGACTACCTGTCCTCGATATGCACGATTCATGTTTTCTGGCTTCAATACCGAGGCGCGAGAACCACTAGCGATTAACTCGGTATTTAGCAAAATTAAGTCATTAAAGTGGGTAATCGCTTTGCCTAAATCGTGGTTAACGACTAAAACAATTTTGCCAGCGTTTGCTAGTTCGTGAAAAATATCAAAAATTACTGCTTCGGTTTTTTTGTCAATTCCAGCCAGAGGTTCATCAAAGCAAAAAATTTCGGCTTCTTCGGCTAAAGCACGAGCGATAAATACTCGCTGTTGCTGTCCTCCCGACAATTGCCCAATTGAGCGATCGCGGTAATCGCTCATTCCCACCCGCTCTAGGGCAGCCGCCGCCATTTGACGACTTACACTAGAAAAGCGGCGAAACCAACCTGACTTTCTCACTCTTCCCATCAGCACTACATCCCACACCGTTGCTGGGTAACTCCAATCAATTTGCGATCGCTGTGGCACATAGGCAACTTTATCAAGTTGGTTCATTAGCGGTTTGCCCTGATATAAAACAATGCCATTCGTCACAGGAGTTAACCCCAGCATTGCTTTGATTAAAGTGCTTTTGCCAGCACCGTTAGGGCCAATAATGCCTGTTATCCCGCCCGATCGCATAACTAAATTTACATCCTCTAGGGCGACTACATTGCGATACTGTACTTCCAGATGACTAACTGTAATTGCCGTGTTGGAGTCCATAGAATTTTTCTTTAACACTTAAGCGGGTTGATCTGCACTAGCAGCGAAGGATACGGTATTCATCCTCACCTTTAATCTCTAGCGTGAGGATTATTGTTCTAAAAATGAAAGAAATATGAAAACAGTATAAGCTCAAAAATGAGAACAATATGAAAACAAATGTATCAAGCGTATGAAAGCGATCGCTCCGTCGCAAGGCAGAAACCACAACTTACCAGTGGTTGGGATATTACTCGGATTGTGGCTAAGTGCGTGTAGCACCCTAGACAATAGTGCTAATTCTGGAGTAGATGCTAAACCAAACGTGGTTTCAACGAGTACAGTAATTAATGATTGGACAGCACAGATAGCCGGGGATGAAATTGAACTAACTGGAATTTTGCAACCAGGAGCAGATCCGCACGTTTACGAACCAGTGCCAAAAGATAGTATCGCCTTCGAGAAAGCAGATTTAATTTTGTACAACGGCTATAACCTAGAACCAGGGCTGATTAAGCTGATGAACGCTGCTGGAATTAAAGCGCGGAAAGTGCCTGTGGGGGAAGTTGTGAAGCCTTTGCAGTTAGATAAAGCAGGGGAAATAGTACCAGATCCGCACGTTTGGGGCGATGTGGAAAATGCGACCGCAATGGTAAATGTTATTCGAGATGCCTTAATTGAATTATCGCCAGAAGACAGCGAGGAATTTAGGCAAAATGCAGCTAAATTCAACCAACAACTAAAGCAGCTAGATACCTGGACTGCTCAACAGATTAAAACTATTCCGGCGGACAAGCGCAAACTTGTGACTACACACGACGCATTTCAATACTATGCTAACGCTTATGGATTGGACGTTTTTGGAACTTTAATTGGCATTAGCACCGAAGAGCAACCAAGCGCTCAAACAGTGAAAAAACTGTCGGATTCAATCAAATCGACTAAAGTTCCAGCGATTTTTGCAGAAACTACGATTAATCCAGCATTAATTAAAACAGTTGCTCAGGAATCAGGAGCAAAATTAGCACCGCGATCGCTTTATTCCGACTCAATCGGCGCACCTGGTAGTGACGGAGATTCTTACATCAAAATGGTAGTTTCCAATACGCGCACAATAGTCGAAGCGCTGGGCGGAAAGTACACGCCCTTTCAACGATCTGGTACTTAATGCCTAAAGCTAGCGAGGTTCGCGCTCAAGCTTACGATTAACCAACCGCACTTGATTTTGCTTGACAACTACTGGTAGCAGTGCTAAAGAGCGTTTAGCAGGGCCACGAACTACCCGCCCTTGAGAATCATATTGTGAGCCATGACAGGGACACTTAAACTTATTACTTTGGGCATCCCAATTAACTGTACATCCGAAGTGAGTACAGATAGAACTAATGGCATATTGAGCAATTTCAGGCCCTTCGTTGATTACAAGATAAGTTACTTTCGGGCGTGTCAATCCCCTGACAGGAATCCGAGATCCTGGAGTTGCACTAGCTAGCAGTTTATTAACTTGAATCGGTTGTTCATTTTCATCTGTTGCGCTTACGCCTGGTAGATACTTCTCACAGCGCGAATTTAAGGGGTACGAAGAGCAGAAATTTTCTAGGTTTTCCTGGCTTTGGCTGCGTTGGGGAAATAGGTATCCTATGCCAGTTGAAGCGATCGCACCGCCAACCATATACTTGCAAAAATCCCGACGCTTTTTTAGGCTAGTCCAGCTTTTGCTTTGATTTAAATTTTCAGACATAAATTAATTCTTGAATAAAATCGTTAACTCTCTGATCCAAGTGAGAATAAGCTTTAGGAAGACTCACTATTATTAATATTAATGAGTAAACACTTTTAAATCAGCATGAAAAGGTAGGAGTTGATGCCAGTTAATACCACAATCAAAGTACCTCCTTTAGAGAGTGGCGATCGCCTTACTCGTCTAGAATTTGAGCGTCGCTATCAAGCAATGCCACAGATTAAAAAAGCTGAATTAATAGAAGGAGTGGTGTACGTGGCATCTCCTGTACGGATAGCGAATCACGGCAGACCTCATGCTCAAATTATAGGTTGGCTAATGGTCTACAGTGCAGCAACGCCTGGAGTCGATCTGGCTGACAACGCCACTGTACGCTTAGACATTGATAACGAACCTCAACCTGATGCCTTATTGCGACTAGAGCCAGAAGTCGGCGGTAACTCTCGGATTAGCGAAGATGACTATCTTGAAGGCGCACCGGAGCTAATTGTAGAAATTGCTGCTAGTAGTGCCTCTTATGACCTCAATGACAAGCTAAATGCCTATCGTCGTAACGGGGTAAAAGAGTATATTGTCTGGCAGATTTATGAGAATCGCCTGAATTGGTTTAGCCTTGAAGAAGGCAAGTACGTTAATCTTCAGCCAGATGGCGCAGGTGTAATTCGTAGTAACATTTTTCCTGGCTTATGGCTATCAGTCACCGCTTTACTAGAAGGTAACTTAGCTGAGGTTTTGGCTGTATTGCAACAGGGATTACAGACAACGGAGCATCAGGCATTTGTAAAGCGTCTGAGCAGTCAGCAATAGCTTAAAGGTTATTTAATGAGCAAACCGCCTAGTATCTTCTCTTTTTTTGCTGGAGCAGGCTTTCTTGATCTGGGTTTTGAATTAAGCGGTTTTAATATTGTTTATGTTAACGAAATTTACTCGCCATTTATGCACGCGTACCGTTACTCTAGGCAATGTCTTAACTTACCATTACCAGAGTATGGATATTACACAGGAGAACAGGGAGACGTAACTAAATTAACGGAAGGGCAAGAAGCACTAAGACTTTGTGATCTGCTCCAAAATTGCCGCAAAAATACCGATCTTATTGGATTTATAGGAGGCCCGCCTTGTCCTGACTTTTCAGTTGGTGGGAAGAACCGAGGACAGGAAGGGGATAATGGTAAGCTCTCAGCTTCCTATATTGAATTAATTTGTCAGCAAAAGCCTGATTTCTTTTTATTCGAGAACGTTAAGGGATTATGGAATACAAAAAAACACCGCTTATTTTTTGAAGCACTTAAGCGCCAGTTGGAGCAATCAGGTTATGTATTAGTAGAGCGTTTAATTAATTCTATAGAGTATGGTGTACCGCAAGATAGGAATAGGATTATTCTCATTGGTTTTCACTCTGATTTAATTAAAAATCTAGAGATAAAAATTGAGGATAAAAAGATACTTCCAGAAAGAGCTTTTCCGTGGGAAAAATATATTTTGTTTTCTAAAGATAAAGCCTTTTCTTACCTTTGGCCTTCTACTGATTCCTTTAGTGAAGATTGTATTCGTCCTTGTCCTGATGGTATCCTACAAGAATTAACAGTTGAATACTGGTTTAAGAAAAACGATGTACTAAATCATTCAAATTCTGAACACTATTTTCAACCAAGGGCAGGTATTAAAAGGTTTGCTTCTGTTGATGAAGGGGATGATTCAAAAAAGTCTTATAAGCGACTTCATAGATGGCGTTACTCTCCAACAGCTTGCTATGGAAATAACGAAGTACACTTGCATCCTTACAAAATTCGCCGGATTTCAGTTGCTGAAGCCCTTGCTATACAATCTTTGCCTAAAAACTTTATTTTCCCATCTAATATGCCACTAACTAATATGTTTAAAACAGTTGGTAATGGTGTACCTTATTTAGCAGCAAAATCTATTGCTCAAACTATTCTTAAGTTTTTAGCAACAAAAGAATGGTCTTATGAACAGCAGGTGGATAAGCAACTAGAGTTACCGCTTACGTTTTTTTAAAGCTATATTATCTTTATCTATATTTGAATAGCGGCTTGAATCAACGGTACTAAATCTTCTTTTCTACTATATGGATATGTACCATCTACAAGCTTGAAATCTTGTTCCAGGGCTATACCGTGAGGCGCAATCGCTGTAGTAAATATAGTCCTATCCGCAGAGCTTAACTCACTTGCAACCATGTAATATTGCCAATTTTGCTGCAATACGTACCCCATCGCTTTAATCATAGCTGCCTCAAATAAAGGCTGATAACGCCGATCTGGACGGTTTGAAGTTTTCAAAGAAGCTGCGGCTTTAAATTCTTTTATATGTAGCTTTCCCTTTAAAAAGTTGTACAGTTCTAAACTATCTAGTTTTTTTGCCTGTTGCTTGAGAAGAGGCTGAACAGATATTGAAATTTCCTTATCTTTAAGGACAGCGATAATATAATCTGGGCTTGGTAAAAAAATTTTGCTCCTAAAAGCTGTAAGCTTTGCTAAAGCCTTCCCAGTAGCAAAATCATCATGACGGAATAGACTTAAAAACTTTGAATATGCTTCATCTACTCCCTCCCTTTGTACTTGTGAGTTTGGTAAAGAAAATACAGCAATACATTCCTCAGTCTCTTGATTCAGATCATAGACAATTTCGGACAACAAGCTAGTTGCTATAAACTCATTCCAACGTCCTACTGCATTATTGAGAGCACCCACTTGAGGAGATTTTGCATATTTTTCATTAAATGCTTTTATTGTTTCGTTTTTAATCCAGTTTAAAATTTCACTAATAGATAAATTGTTGTCTAATTTTGTGACTATTTCAGAGGATAAATTTTTATAGATGGTAATGCTATTAATCTGGAATTTACCATCTCTGCCGTCTGTGAACCATTCCGTAGAACTAACCATTTTTCTCTTACTCAATGCCATATTTGGCGAAGAGGACAGAAACAGATATCTCCAGCGCCTTTGCTAGCTTCTCAATGTTTTCGAGGGATAGATTACGGGAGCCTCTCTCAATGTCTGAAACATAAGTACGGTGAAGTCCAGAGCGAAAAGAAAGCTCTTCTTGTGATATACCAAGCTCGTGCCGACGCTGCTTAATAGCAAGTCCAAAGCGCTTCCTAATATCTGGGTTGCCTTCATGCCTCACAACATAAATGATCAGGGCAGTGCAGACTATAGGTCTACAGACTTTGAGTGACAAAAAGGGTTTAACCCCTTGATATAGCCCCAGCAAGCACATCTAATCCTTAGCCTATGGAAAACTGAAAGTAATAGACATCTAAACAAAGCGTGATCGCACTCCCCCGACTCCAAGAGCGTTAAATCACTACCCAAACCAACTAAAATTAAACTTGTCTTAATCTGATCAAACTTAAAAATAGCTCACTGGGAACAGAAATCATGGCGGCAGACTATTCCGATGATATTGCTCCCTTAATTGATCACACCCTGCTGATCCCTACTGCAACCCCAGAACAAGTTGAACAGTGGTGTAATGAAGCGGATAGATTTCAGTTTGCAGCTGTTTGTATCTATCCTGCATACGTGCGACAAGCGGCTGAACTCCTGCGCGGAAAAGACCCTAAAGTCTGTACAGTAATTGGCTTTCCAAGCGGCGCAACAACATCAGCAACTAAGCTGTACGAGGCTCAAGAAGCGGTAGAAAATGGAGCAACCGAACTAGATGTTGTAATCAATTTAAGCTGGTTGAAAGCTGGCAAAACCGAGGAACTGCACCGAGAAATTGCGGAAATTTGTGAGGAAACCGGAAAGACAGTGAAGGCAATTTTGGAAACTAGCCTGCTGACGGATGCAGAGAAACGACTCGCAGCTGAAATATGTATGGAAGCGGGAGTAGCGTTTTTGAAAACAAGTACAGGCTGGAATGGGGGTGCAACAGTGGCAGATGTGCAACTTTTAAAACAAGTGACAAAAGAACGAGTAGGCATTAAAGCATCGGGAGGGATTCACACTGTTGACCATGCACTAGACTTAGTTATGGCGGGTGCAACCAGGTTAGGAACGTCTCGCGGTGTTGATTTGATCCGTCAACGCGAT
>QQTW01003599.1_pt1 | contig 11473 bp, 10 predicted proteins | sample 1904831 | NCBI WGS metagenome assembly QQTW01 (sample SAMN09435610, study PRJNA476489) | Subsurface metagenome, whole genome shotgun sequencing project.
GGGAAGTAAGAGAAGATATACCATGTCCATGCGTTCAGAGCGGAGACGACGGGCTTAATGGTGGCCTTTTTGATCTTATTCGCTCGTTCACTTGAGCAGGGCGGAGCTGAAGTGCCACGCGGTCGAGTTGAACTGACTCGGTCTGATGGGAGACGGTACGACGGATGCCCCCGGTCTGTACAACAGCGAGGAAGACGTCGAGGGTGATGATGGCATGGGCGGTGGTCTCGACGAGGGATCTCCTGCCGACATGGCCGCTGGCGATCCACGAGACTACCACGGTCTATCTGGGACCATGACGTCCATGCCGATGGGATCGATGCCCGTCGTTGGTCTGGCTCCCAGTCAACTGGTCAACGCCGGCCATCATCACACCATGCTTCAGCAGGCCATCTAAGTTTCAAAACGATGGTTCATTTCATCCATCACGTCGACCTTCTCATTTGCTGTTCCATTGCTTTCCTTTGGCAGTCCGTGCCATATAACTATCCATGCATCTATGGCTTCCACAAGATCTTTCATTTCTCTTTTCCCTTTGTCTAATCCTGCCTTTAAGCTTGTCACGACGTCTGTGCATCACCATCATAGATTTTCTCCTGTCTTTGCTAGTTTCTCATGCAAATTATCACGGATGCACTGTAGAAAAAAGAGGACGACAGAAACGGCGATGGTGTATTCGTTCCTTACTTTGATCCTCCAGAGCATTTACTAGAGCAACAGCGTGGCCAGATGAGGGGGATCATCCTGGCAATGATGAGATGGCTTGTATCTATGTATGGTCTTTGCTACCTATCGGTTCACTGGCAGTGGATGTTCTCCTACGTCTATCCGTCCCTTACAATCTGGTGGACAAACGACGATTTGTTCTATTTGTTCTGACTGATTCGTGTCCCTGACCAATTCGTGCCCAGCTTGTATCCTTTACATGATTGATCTTCAGCACAGCATTTTCTCACATCATCAACCTACATTGTAAAAATATCTCCTTTGGACAGAAATTTAATATAGGTAGCAATGATGTTACTCAAACTTTTCAAGCTCATAATAAGCTTAGTGTGTGGTTGTAGGAAAATGTATCCCTAAAGGTTTGGTTTCTCGCTCTATGGGTACCTTTTTGCTGTTACAACGGCGAAAAGGTACGAGTTGGGCACGAATCGGTCAGGCCCTGCCTGACTCGACGTGCTCAGTCAGAATATGTTCAACGCACGCGTACCAAGGTAAAAATCCACCACCCAACGAGCCTATACTCCAGCGAGCCCATTGCAGTATTCCATGCAGTACAAGGTGGTGATCTTCCCATGGTCTAAAGATGCTCCATTGTATAATATAATTTCATACCACCTCGATGAGAGTATTTTCCCACAGCAAACAATAGGCAACGCGAAGCCCATTTGAACGAAGACGATTACTCAGCCCAATCCGTGATCCAACGACAGCCGCCACAGGCGCCACAACGTGCTTCTCCAGCTCAGCCACACCTGACCACCACCGTACTGTAACTGCAAGCCTTATCACGCCTCGACATTGATCATCTTCCCACCCTGTCAACCAGAGCTACATTCAACCGCATTTACCTCGACAGTCCTTGAAGACACACAGTATCGTCCACCGTCCATCTCTGCGTCCATCTCCCATCAGACCGAGTCAGTTCAACTCGACCGCGTGGCACTTCAGCTCCGCCCTGCTCAAGTGAACGAGCGAATAAGATCAAAAAGGCCACCATGAAGCCCGTCGTCTCCGCTCTGAACGCATGGACATGGTATATCTTCTCTTACTTCCCTTCGTTGCATACATACATACAGCGACACAGACAGACCTCTATGTTCCGTTGTCGTACGTCTGAACAAGAATACAATAGCTAATGAATGATGATGATGTGATACAGCGTGGTCATGTCCGTCTTCGCCATCGTTATTTTGTCGGTGATCGGTTCGCTGTTTAAGGTCTGTTTTTCTCCCACCTCAGTTTTCTTCCTCGAGTGTTGGTTACTTCCTTGGAGGTTGTTTCGTGTATCTCTGGTCGGGGCTGTATACAGCCATCGTAGCAAGCATGTTGCACCGTCCCTTGCCATGCTAGTAGGGAAATGACAACATCGTGGCTGTATACGAAAGAGGGCAGCAGATATGACGGTCCAGTCCCTTGGCGGAAAAACTGGTGGAGGACTGGACCGTCATTTCTGCTGGCCCCCTTTCGTAGATATGTGGATGATAGACAACAGGCTATATGCATGAATATAGGATGGTAAAAGACTGACGAGTTTGTAAAATGAATAGACAAATCATCACTCAATGATGGGCTCGACCAAAGATCCGAAAGATGGGAAAGCTGTGGCGGCGACGGTGTTTTCGGCTGTGGTTGTATATGCAGTACGTTTTACTCTCTTCTCTTTTCTTCCTCCCGTCTGCTTTCTTCGGTCGTCCATGGAATGAATGGATGGATAGATGTCGTACCTCTTCTTTTCTCTTTTCCTGTTTCTCGTCCCTTGAATGAGAATCCATGGGAGGATAACTTTTGTATCTATCTCTTCGTCTCATCCATTCGATGGATGGATGGATGGATGGATGAACCATCTCTTTCAAATGAGGGAGCCAGAGAGAACTTCCACTCTCGAGAATGAGGGAACCAACAAAGCAAATTGAGATTGGAGAAGACGCCACGCAAGCTATGCTACACAACGATTTTGATACTGACACAGTACGCTAACACCGGGTGCGAGAGAATATAGGTCTTCTTAGTCTTCTGCGGCTTTCAAGCATATCTACATACCCGACAACGAGGACGGGGTCAGATTACTCTATCTTGATCTGAATGGTTAGCTCTTCCAATTCATCCAAACCAAGACGAAAAAGAAGGAAAAAGAATAGATGATGTTGTGCCTGGATGGGTGTTATATGGCTATCGATCGATCGAGCGAGGTACGAACGGACTGGGTGGTGCTATGCTATGCTGTAATTTATGGGATTAAGAATGTTGGCGTGTTGGCGGTATCTTCAGTACGATATTGGGGTTTCCAGGTGGAGGGGGGGAGCGGGGGAGGTGAAGTCATGTATCAGATTTTCGAAGAGGGGGGGACATCTCACTTCATGGAAGGCACTTATGGAAGGCATTTTATGGAAGGCACTGTATGTATGCTATGTAGCTTTATAGCGGTGGATTTATTATTTATATCATGTTTATTTTGTCTCGTCCATGGTTGTCAATGTGAGCAACAGGCTATAGCCACAGGCTATGACCAAGCGTTAATAGATATCTGTTCTCAACAAATGCCACCGGGAAATAAGCATCTCAAGAATTTCAACAATTGAAAAGAGACTACCCACCCAATCCCAGCCAAGCCAAGCCAAGCCAAGCCAAGCCACGCTCTGGCCCATCATACAGTACATCGTCTAGCTACGTCTTATGTATGTTTGTAATACTTTGAGTACCGTCCATCAATCTCTATCCCATTTTCATCATGTTCAAAGCCAATGATTTAAGAAAACATAGCTATACTCGTACGGCCCATCCAAGTTCTCTCGCTCCCTACATAGTCTCGCACAATATCCACGCACGACGACGCCAGATGACGCCTTTCATGCAACTCATGTGCTTCAGATCCACAGTACACCTCCCCCATTGAATGTAATCTCCTGCTTACCCTATCTTTTTAAAAAATAACAGTAGCCTGCTCGCCCATCCCTTGAATAATTCGCACTGGAACCTCCTAGGATACGGTACCATTCCTTTGCATGTCTATTTGCATAGGACTCTATAGTTCCATCTCTTCCTTACCCACTCAACTCATTTGATCCCATATTCATTTTGTTCAAACTTTTAATCAATCAATCAATTCAATATCTACTCATATATGGCCGCATCCATGTCATACTCTATATATCGTAGCATTGTGACTTCCCACGTACAAAACTGTAGACGCTAGATGGCAATGCACTGATCTTGCAATTCCAGTATTTGGTTCTCGCTATTGTATTTACTCGCTTTACCTTCCCTTTTTCTTCTTCTTCTCCTCCTCCTCCTCCTCCTCCTCCTCTTCCACTGTTGATAGAATACCGTCTGATACATGTCCTTAGTGCTGAGATGGAATCCTTCTGGAGTCGATTTCTATTGCTTGCTTGCTTGTATCCATTGGCTGTATCTCCCTATCCTATCACGTCCCATTTCATGCCTTTCATTTCATGCTATCCCCCATCCATCACACTTCACTACTCAATATTGTAGGATAGTACAATGTTGAGGACCGTTCTCCAAATGCGGAGACAAGAATCAATCGAGTATCTTACTCATATAAGGTCCATCCGAATCACATCCTAACCTCGCGTAATAACCCCTACGCTGGCGCCGGAGATGACATGGATATCTCTATTTATTTTATTACTTTATCAATCAATCCAACATCTTACTCATGTAAGGTCCATCGAGAGTATATCCCAACCTCACATAATAACTCCTCACACCGACGCCAGATATGACGCTTATTTTGCGACTCCTATGTTCATTCCTCGCTATCCTCTCAGCCTCCTCCATCAACAACGTCCCATATCCCTGATGTTGAAACTTTTTCGGATCTCTCGCGTGCATAGGCACAGCGGAGCCATAGACGTGTAACTCCCTCACCAAACTCGTCGGTTGGCCCTTCAACTCTGGTCGGAAAGTATGGGTATCACTACATTTCCGTAGACGCAACAAAGCAATCAGAATATCCTGTTTCGGGTCTTCGTACGCTAAAAAGGTCTCCCAGCCTCCGTTGGCGACGTAGTCCCTTCGAACCAGTTCGACTTGATTCGGTCGGATCTTGTTCTTGACTTCGTTGATTCCGACTTCTCTTGTTCGCACATCCCGACAGCTCGTCCCGAAGTCTTTCATTCGGGATAGAGCCAGTTCGCGTAGATTGCCGTTCTCCACACCAGATGTAACCAGTGGCATTGGGATATCGCGTTGCACGCGATAGATGCGCGTCCACGGCGGAACGAGCGCGAGAATCCTCGCCACGAGATCGATGAGTGCGTTGGGCGTGTAGTTCTTGTATCGTCCCGTTCGCCACAATTCATATAGACCCGTCCCTCGAATCACAAGCGTTGGATAGATCTTGAGTCCGTCCGTGCGGAAGGCCGGGTTTTCAAAGTATTCTCGGAACTGGTCCAGATCACGCTCCATCCCGACATTGGGCAGATCGGGCATCATATGGCTAACCACTTTGAACCCGGCGTCCTTGGCCAGTTTGAAGGTCTCGGCCACCGCAGCCACGGTGTGGCCCCTGTTCGTATCCCTCGCGACATCCTCATATAGCGACTGCACCCCGATCTCTAACCGCGTGCATCCATACCGTAACATGCTGCTGAGATGTCCGTCGAGACAGTAATCCGGTCGTGTCTCAATTGTGATTCCAACGCATTTGATGTTGCTCATTTCGCCTGCTGCGACGGCCTCATCGACATTGCTCCCTTGGTATCCGCTCAGGGCGTTGTGAAGTGACGAAATGAATTCGTCGCGGTAGGATTCCGCTAACGACATGAAAGTGCCTCCCATGATGATGTATTCGACTTTGTCCACGCTGTGTCCGAGCGATTGGAGCTGGTCGACTCGTCCCCGGGCTTGTTCGTACGGATCGTACCGTGCTCGGATCGCCCGCATCGACGTCGGTTCATACCCCGTGTAGGATTGCGTCGAGTATTCAAAATCCGAATCGGGCCCGCCTGGGCAGTACACGCAGACATTCCCCGTGTAGGAGATGTGCGGACAGCGGTGGGGCTTGCACATGACTGCCACGACTGCAATTCCCGATGATGTTCCTGAAGACAATTGTTTAGCTAGGATTCATCTGGCGTGGAATAGGACGGGGGGGCCAATGAGATCATACATACGGATAGGTTTGGCCACCAAACTGGGCAAGATATATTTCTTGTAATGCTCCGGAATGGCAGCAATGATGGCCGTTAAAGGCGGGACAGTGCTCAATTTGTGTTTCTTGGACATCTGTGTCTGGAGACTGTTGAGATTGATATCCCGCTTCGGCTTGGAGCCATCGTTCTTGGCCTCGTAGTCTTGGATGAGTGCGCTGGCGATGTCAGAGCATGCTTGAAGGTAGCGCTCATTCTCTGGTGCGAGAGTAGTATGTCGAGATTGACTTCGCCTTCCAGGCGCCTGTACGGTTGTCGTCTGCGTAGCCATGGTGTAGTAGAGGTTGCCCGCTGTAGCTCCAGTTATGGTGTTTTGAAAAAGCTGGTGGTGACGGTAACTCTCGGTGGGGGAAGTATAGGAAAGCTGCACGTGACGGAGAGAGACGTTGATGTCGCGCATCGCATCCGAGCTCTTTCTTCTCATCGACTCCTACATCCTCGACCACATCACGCAGTTGATTGCGCAGGCTTCAACTCACTACATCATGCAGGCTCTACGACGTAGCGCTTGCGTGTTGGGCAACAATACACCACGAAGTCGTTGCTACTCCACTGCCACCTCGAGCTATGCCGCTACCGTCGACAACTTGCGCATCAACAGCGACACCAAGGTCATCTATCAAGGCTTCACGGGCAAGCAGGGGACGTAAGTTGATCAATGATTGCATCCAGAGAAGACCATTGCTGAACGATGTTCAGATTTCATGCCCAGCAGGCCATTGACTATGGTTGGTGTTTCTGGCTCGTCCGTTGAGCGTGTTTGGCGCATTCTCTCTTATACACAATACAGGCACCAACGTCGTTGGAGGTACCAATCCCAAGAAGGCGGGCGAGACACATCTTGGCAGACCCGTATTTGCGACCGTCAGCGACGCGGTAAAACAGACGGGGGCGACTGCTTCTGCCATCTTTGTGCCGTATGCTCCTCCGCGGTTGAGATATGATATCTGTACTTACACCCTGATAATAGACCGCCCGTAGCGGCAAAGGGCATCGAGGAGGCAATTCAAGCAGAGATTCCTTTGGTGGTCTGGTGAGTTACCAAGGCTGTCAACTAAAGGCATTACTCATCCTTGATAGCATTACGGAAGGAATCCCTCAACATGGTAATCCAAAACGTCCCATTGAATGTCTATGCTCGAGACTGATTCTGTTCAGACATGGTGCGAATCACCGATATTCTCAAGACGCAAAGCAAGACTCGATTGGTTGGTCCGAATTGTCCCGGTATCATTGCCCCAGTAAGACCTCCCCTCGCCGTAATATACTACGCTCTAGATGTTTACTAACCTCCAATCTTAGGGTCAATGCAAAATTGGCATCATGCCTGGCTTCATTCACAAACGTGGTAGAGTGGGCATTGTCTCGCGATCGGGCACGCTCACTTACGAAGCGGTCAATCAAACGACGCAAGTCGGACTCGGTCAGTCGTTAGTAGTGGGCATCGGAGGCGATCCCTTCTCGGGCACCAACTTCATCGATTGTCTGAAGGTATTCTTGAAAGATGACGAAACGGATGGGATCATCATGATTGGTGAGATCGGAGGTTCGGCCGAGGAAGACGCGGCAGATTTCTTGAAGGCGAATAACACTTCCAACAAACCGGCAGTGAGTTTCATTGCCGGTATCTCGGCGCCGCCTGGTCGACGGATGGGACACGCTGGTGAGTGCAGATTTTATGAATGAGGTGAGTTACGCCCGACTAATGTGAACAGGTGCTATTGTCAGTGGCGGCAAGGGAGGAGCCGATTCCAAGATCAGTGCGTTGGAAGGAGCTGGCGTCGTGGTCGAACGCAGCCCGGCGCAGCTGGGCAAAACGTTGCGGGCCGAGTTTGTCAAACGCGATTTGATCTGAGTCGTGTTGCTGGAAGGGGTACTGTGATGCGCTTGATTTCGTCGACCTGCATATTTCTGTAGACACTGGTTTTCTTATGTCTTCTGTATAGTAGAGCGCTTTTTCTCCTCTTGTACTTTGTAACATTCACATGGCTTGCTTCAGTGGGCAAATGTAAATTGTTACGGCTAGTGATGCTCCCAGAGAGCGTTACTGTAAGCTCTGCCTTGCCCGGCCGTTGCCCGCTTATCTCCGTGCCGTTTCCTCATAAACTCGAGCTATCCCTAGAGCTCCACCTCGAAGCTTCCATGTATCCGTCAACACAGTGCTAAATCCCTTCCTCTTCAACTGTTTGAAGCCAGCGTAAGTTGTCTTCATCCCTTTGCCATTATTTGCGGCTAATATCTCCCGCCAGAAATCGCCATGCTTTCAGGCATCTTAATCTTCAATCAAAAAGGGGAGAACCTCATCTTCCGCGCCTTTCGCAACGACTGCCGACCTCGATTGGCCGATGTATTCCGCATCCAGGTGTTATCCAACGCACAAGTCCGGTCTCCCATCCTGACCTTGGGGTCAACTACTTTCAGCCATGTCCGACATGAAAACATTTATCTGGTGGCGGTCACCAAGAGCAACGCCAATGCGGCGCTGGTGTTTGAGTTTCTGTATCGACTAATCGGGCTGGGGAAAGGGTATTTTGGCAAGTTTGACGAGGAGGCCGTCAAGAATAATTTCGTGCTGGTCTATGAGTTACTGGATGGTAACCATATCCTAGAAACAGACATGTTTTGATGTTATTACTGATGGACGTGGGAAGAAATTTTGGATTTTGGATATCCCCAAAACACCGAAACTGACACCCTCAAGATGTACATCACCACCGAGGGCGTCAAGTCGGAAAAGACCAAGGTGGGCTTGATACATCACTTCAAACATATTCTATGCACTAATATCCCTCAGGAGGACACCTCCCGCATCACGATGCAAGCCACCGGCGCACTTTCCTGGCGACGATCCGACATCAAATACCGCAAGAATGAAGCTTTCGTGGATGTGATTGAAGATGTTAACCTGTTGATGTCCGCCGCGGGGACGGTGTTGCGGGCGGACGTGACGGGACAGATCGTGATGCGGGCATATCTCACAGGCACGCCCGAATGCAAATTCGGCCTCAACGACCGACTACTCCTGGACGGCGAAGATTTGTCTCATCCGACGGGCAACCGAGCCGGGACCAAAGCCACTCGAGCAGCGGCTGGTAGCGTGACTCTCGAAGACTGCCAATTCCACCAATGCGTCAAGCTAGGCAAATTTGACGCCGACCGGATTATTTCGTTCGTCCCGCCCGACGGAGAATTCGAGCTGATGCGGTATCGAGCGACGGACAACATCAATTTGCCATTTCGGGTCCATCCGATTGTCAATGAGATCGGTAAGACGAAGGTCGAATACAGCATCGCGATCAAAGCGAATTTCGGACCCAAGTTGTTCGCCACCAATGTCGTCGTGCGGGTTCCTACGCCACTCAACACGACCAAGATCTCGGAGAGGACGTCGCAGGGAAAGGCGAAATATGAACCCGAGCAGAATAATATCGTCTGGAAGATTCCGAGATTCACCGGCCAGAACGAATATGTTTTGTCGGCCGAGGCGACGTTGACGTCCATGACGCATCAGAAGGCCTGGAGTCGGCCGCCATTGAATTTGAGCTTTTCGTTGTTGATGTTTACCAGTTCCGGGCTGTTGGTTAGATATCTGAAGGTGTTTGAGAAAAGTGGGTATAGTAGTGTCAAGTGGGTCAGATATATGACGAGGGCAGGGAGTTATGAAATCAGGTGAGCCTCATTAATTAACAGGACGAGTGGGTTATGGAGAGCTGACGAAGGTGTAGGTTTTGATGGCGATCCTGAACGAATTGGTTACGGGCGTTGTTGTTGGCAACGGTTTACTGCAGATATGAAACCACGACATTCTAGTAAGTGTACTCAAAACAACATCCGTACGGATCCGTAGGTTTGATGCTCCGAGGCTGATCATTTAAAGACAGTCACATGCTCACGATCCCCATCACTTCGATCTCTACTACAATCCCAATTAGGTCCATCTTCTTTACCGAGCGCGCGCTTTGACAAGGGCCCAAGCGCTGCCCTATCCATGGGAAATGGCGCATGCGTTCCACGCGAAACTTTCCGAACGGCCATTTGCCCCGGACGAGCATACATCTGGCGGATGTTCTACTGCTGCGGCGCCAACCGGCTGAAATGAGGCACACGACCTTTTTGCAGGGCGAATTCGGCGATGGAAGAAAGCAATGAATCGCCGGTCTACCGAATATTGCCTCCCTCTCTCTACCGACCACTCAATTCCACCGCAACGCAATATCACCCCTCATATTGCTTATCTCGACAAAAGCTGCTGGAACTCGATATCGCCGACCAGGCACGAAGCCCTCTTTCTTTGTGTTCCCCTGATCTGCCGTACCAAGCACGACCAACTCTGGTGAAACCAGGGTTGGATCATCTGTCAACCCCGCAATTCGGCAATGGGGAACCATCACATCACATCGCATCACCGTACGGCACTCTCCAGAGTTCGGCGATTCAACCAAGCGAAGGCTATATGGACATCCTTGTCTTCCATGCAGAATATTCTGCATGCGGATGAAGCGAGGTTAACACCGTCCTCTTTTTCAGTCTTTTTTCTTCCCAGTCCTTTCGTTGGTTTTGATTCTTCCTTTCTTCCTTCCTTCCATTCCGCAAGGGTCAGGCCAGGTCAGGCCAGGCTCATCATGTCTGTCGAGTCCGCCGGTTACGGGGGTAAATGCACCTCGACAATCGGCAGTATGCATTCGTTTCGGGGATGTGTAACGACCATGGTATGCGGCTACCCCTCTGCTCTGGCTCATGGGAGCATGTGGACATGACTTTGCCGGACTGATGGACCGGACCCATGGCTTTTCTCTCTCTCGATCTGCTGTCATTCCCAGTCAGTCCCGGAGAGTGCATATAGTCCCTCTCTCGCTCTCCCCGGGGCCCACTTCTCCTTCCTCCTGTCCGTTCTTCCTCCTCTCAGGTCTCCATTCTACTCCCGATATCTCCATCCTGTAATCGACGTCAACAATCCAATCCATCAAACATCATGACAATGCAATCCCTCCATCGCCGCACCAATGGAGGCGCAACCAGGCTCAACACCTCCCATGAATCGCCCTCTTCATCATCAATGGATCCCTCGATGATGTCTCGAAAGCGATATACGAACTGGATGCCCAACGCCGTGCGTTCTCACGTCGTAGCCGCGAGTGGAGAATTCACCGGCACTTTCTTGTTCTTGTTCTTCGGATTGTCGGCGACGCAAGTGGCTAATACCACCATCGTTGGCGTCCCCTTGTCATCGGATGATGTGGCGAGAGGTGTGACTGCCAATCCGAACCAGTTGTTGTATATCGCCCTCTCGTGGGGGTTTTCGTTGGCGGTCAATTTGTGGATGTTTAGTGGTGGATTGTTTAATCCGGCTGTGAGTTGTTTTACATTCCGCATTTTGAACTCTTTGGTATGATGGTTAGCATCCCATCCATCCCGGCTGTGCTCATGTAAATCCCACTTGCTTACTCCCCTTCTCGTGATGTGCTTATCTGTCTGTCTTACCTTTTCGTGCGGATGTACAGTGCCATCTCTCCTTGTCAATATCACTATCTCCCTGTTTAGAGTCCTTTCCTCCCCAATATCTCCCCATTCCCATC
>QQTW01003600.1_pt1 | contig 11472 bp, 7 predicted proteins | sample 1904831 | NCBI WGS metagenome assembly QQTW01 (sample SAMN09435610, study PRJNA476489) | Subsurface metagenome, whole genome shotgun sequencing project.
TCGACTTGACCCTGTCTGTAAATTTGCTGGTCATCGTGACGACTCTCGTCTTCAGCCTGACCTTGGCGCTCACGTTGCTGCTCATGGATGTGGCGATCAACCTGCTTTTTCAAGTTCCCCTCTAGTACAGCAAACAGTCTCTCCAAGATCCACTCCGCTTCATCCTTGTCGCCCATCAAGGGTGATCTGTTACCAAGCCAAGACCATTCCTTGATATCATGCTTGTCCTTTGCGAACTGGTCTGGCGGTTGATCTTGTGTTTTGCTTGCTTTGTCGTCCTCATCCTCATCACTTGGATCTTGCCCCGAATCATTTGACTCGGCACGGTCTTTGATCTGCTTGCCGTTGATGGGTGCGCGACGATGATAGCGACTTTCGTGTTCATCCTCACCAAGCAGGCGTAGGAAGTAAGACCATTCGTCGTAGGTGAATTTCTTGGGGGGCTCGTTGTTGACATATGAGTACATTTTTTTAATTTCTGAGATCAGTAGATGTCGGTAGTGATGCACGTCCTCCGCGATCTTGTCCCCTCGATCCCTCGCTTCTTCCTCACCTCGCTTCTCTTCATCTTCCATTTCATCAGCAACATGCCGTGCAGCCTCGACATCGCCATCGTTCGGACCATGTCCCTGATGATTCGAGGGCATATTCACCATCCCTGGAGGCTTTTCCGTCACCCCATTGTTGCTTGAATCTGTGCCGTCCTTTTCGTTTTTGCGACCCATTATATTTCCCACCTTGCCGCCAGTGACTTTATGCATTCCATATTTCAGTCGGTCCGATAGGCCACCCTGCTCACTTGGTAGAACCGTGATCTCGCCCAGATAGATTGTGAAGTCCTTGATAACCTTGACCACGGTGTCGCCCATGTCGGAGATTAATATAGTCAGAGACGGCACGGCAAGCAAGGACCAGAACACGAAAAATGGTTTCCCACTGTTCGAATATGGCCTGAAGTCGCCATATCCAATGGTCAAAAGGGAGGTGTATGCAAAATACAGACTTCCAAAATACGTCCAGCTTTGATTTTTCTCGGCTTTGAAAAAAACCAGTGCGCCAATTACCCATAGCAAAAGAAAGACTCCTCCTGATATGCACAGAGAAATCCACTTCCGCTTAGCAACTGCTAGCTCTTGGACTGTACGCATGGCGTCAAACTCCGCCCGTCTCCGTTCCACTTCTGATGCCCGATTGCGTTTGGGGTCCAAGGTGAGCGTTTCCACAGTGCTTTGACCGAGTCCACGGACCTTCGATGTGCTAGACTTGTTTTCCACTGCATTCAGCCGCTTCAGGATCCTTTTCCTGGTCTTCTCTGTCATCCTGGCATGAAGCTTCTTCTTACCACGGTCGAGCACCATGCTACGGATGCTACCTACCACCAGACCAAGACTGACGATTCCGCCCATGGCGTAAGGGAAAAGGAAGCTCCGGCCGAGATGTGTGCTTGGTGCATAATCACCGATACCGACAGTGAGGCACGTGAAATCAGCCCAATATATAGCATCAAGGAACGTCCAACCTTCGATGCGAGAATAGACTGCTGCTCCAACAAGCAGATATGCCATGAAGCTTATTGTCTGTAACATCAATGTACGTTGAGCCATAGTCAGCTTGAACTCCTTGCTATAATGCCCCTTGTGCGCCCCCCAGACGGTAATGCACATCAAATAGCTGATGAGCTGGTATAGGCCGGCTGCAAAGTTTGCGTAATAGTAGGCTTGTGTCAAGGCTTGATCTTTCACACCAGGGGCACGAAGGTCATGGGCTGCGACAGCAATGAGGGCGATGAGGAGTACCGACGCTATCCAAAAGCCGAGGATGGTGATAGGTTGGGCAATGGGAAAGGAGAGGCGGCGAGCCATATTGAGTAGCAGGGACACATTGGCAACCAGGGCAAAGATCAGGGAGACAGCGTTAATAGCGAGGAGCCTATCAACGCTTTAGCATGCATCATTTTGTGACTTGATCTCCTCTGCCAAACCATTTAGGGTCTTTGATGTCAATCCCATGCGCCTCTGTCCCCCCTGGTGGAATCTCGACTCTCCAGTACTGGACCAGTGCGCAGACACTGAAAGTATTCGCCATGGGCCCAAAGGTGCCTGCAAGGAGTGGGAAAGCCGTCGAGGCATACCACCATCGCGCTGGTAGCAGGTAAGATTTTACCTCTTCTTCCTCGTCCATGTTGTCCGCGTCGACGTCCTCATACTTGTTCTCAATCTCGTTCGCGTGGCTAGCTATCGGCTCGTGAAGACCTGGATCGTTCATGATTCGAGAAGGGTTGCGCCTGTGAAGATAGGAGAGGGACGAGTGACAACGAGGTTCACAGCGGATGAGAATTCAGACTAGGGGAGATAGATCTCATCTTTCCACAGTTTCCAGTCCCGTGTGATTGAGACCCTGTGATCTGAGACCCGGTTTCAAGATTTCGTGGTAGTGGGGACTGGGGGTGATCTAACTTGAGAGACCTGATTTTAGCCAGGCGAATCTTCTGACATGTTGTCTGCGCCCTTTTGGGCTAAGAGATCGTAGCGCTGTCGTTCAATGCACCTCGGCAGCATGGCGGCACGGAGGAAGAGTGGGGGCAAGAAGTCAGAAAGGGGCTAAATCAGTAGTCCGGATATGTCAATCAAATCATTCCGAGTCACACGTGAGGCAAGGCTCGAGACTATCACAGAGTACAAGCAAGCAATTTGATGAATGATTAATGGTGTCTCCGGCATGAGAACGAGGAGTCCTTATTAGAAGCTGTGCTTGAAGTTCAACGCTGCAAGTGGTATCGATTTGGCACGACGAGGGCAGTCGAGGCACCACAGCAAAGCACCGATCCCGAGCTGAAATCATGTCCCTTGCCTCCACTTCCTCTCCCTTGATCATATGATTGATTCATTTAATTCTCCTTCCGCGTCCCTCAGACAACACCAGCTTGTGGATTAGATGCGCCATCATTGACACCCGTAGCACCACTGCCATTGGTCACGCCGTCTTGGTGACCCTTATCCTCTTGCGTGGCCTGCGCACGATTGCCGAGTGGACTGTCCTCTGAGCTGCGGACACGGAGACCCAGACGATCAATGTCGATATTGCGATGACCCCAAAGCAAGAGGAAGGAGAAGACCGGCTTGGTCAAGAGATCCAACACGCCGTAGAAGATTTGCTCAGAATCTGAAGCGATGACATTTCCACCCTCGCTCAATCCCCAGGCGATAGGATACAGAAACCACAGTGCCATTTGATAAGCAGCGCACGTGAGGTACACCTTGTGGATATCTGTCCCGAGTGATTTAGCATATGCCCGACCCTTGAAGACGACGGCGTATGCTACAAAGAGAAAAGCTGCGCAGCCAAATGCAAAAAACCCCCACTTGTATCTGGATGAGACCAGGGCTCCTACCAGACCGGTAACGACCATGATCTCGGACATGGCAATGATGTAGGATATGGTAGGCCATGGAAGAGCACAGGTGAGGAAAAGAGCCAAAAGCAGCAGAGGAGTGGTGATGAACCAGTCGATGTAGCGAACATAGAAGATCTGACGAGTCAGACCTCCCACTTTCGGATCAGAGCGAAGAAACTGCACAGGAATCGCGGCCCAACCAAGGTTGCTGCCTTTGGTGAAATAGGAGATGGCGGCAACCAAGTTGATCAAGGCGCAAAGATAGAAGAACATGCGCTGGCGGCGAGGCTTAGTCGTGGACCAAGCAACGCAAACGAAAGCGGAAACACCTACATTGGCGAGTCAGCTTGATGAAATGCAAATGAGTCAAATGTGAGATATACCCATGACCGCGCAGACTGCATAGAGCCAATTGCTCCCGCGCCCTGTGATGTGGTTCTCTGCTGTCCCAGATGGATTGGTGAAGCCATTAGTACGCACGGCGTCGTTGCTCATCTTGACAGTATTATTGTTATTGTTCGGGCGAGGCTTTGAGTTTTGACGCTTTGGGTTTCGACTGCAAGTTAAATCCGGCGACCTTCGCAGACGGGGGAAAGAGTCATCCGAAAACAAGAGGCTTTTTGAAATCAAAGGTGGAGATCAGCAGACTTGATGGAGGGGAACTTCGTTGCTATGACGAACTTTTGGTTTGATTGTGTTCTGCTACTTATGCTTGCAAAAGGGATCTGGGGGACTCGGCCGCATGCAAGAGTTACAGACATTCCGCCGCATCCGCGAACACCGCAATCTGAGAATATAGGTGCTATGAGGGGTACAACGACCCTTGACAAGCTTGAGCGATGGCTAGCGTAGGTTAGGGTAGGGTAGTGTAAGGTAGGGTGAGCTCAGCTGTATGGCATGGCATGGACAGTCGAAAGCAGGACTCGTCTTCCGTGTAGGTGAACCGGCATCGCTGGTGGAAAGCCTTCGAGTCTCTTCTTACTCCCTCCCTGTTCATACCTTGGCCGTGCGCAATATGTGGTCCAGTACATAACAGAGGCCATGGTGTTAACAACCCAGATCAGACAAGCAGACGAAAAGAAGAGCAAATGAGGCATCAGGTGTTAGTCTCTCAAAATCAAGCAGAACACTACCACCGCGTAAGTGATCGACCTTGCAGCTCGTTGCAGCCGCACTTGACCACTGCAAAAGCCTGTTTTGACTGCGTTGGTGACTCATTGGTAATAATCACGACAGTGTTTGGCAACGTCTTGAACATGTGTCCGATCGAACAGCAACTTGACACCAGAACGTCAGGGGCGAAAGGACAGGATGCAAGGAGTCCAGGACCCCTACATTGAACTGTAACCAATACGGCCACGATCTCTCGATCGAAAGCATGGTTCGTTCAGGATTTTCTTGTGCGACATTCGCCATTTCCACATGTAATTTCGTTGTTCTGTTCATATGACGAGAACCTTTCGAAACAACATTCATGCCCACTGGAATTGGTCTTAACCTCAGAACATGGAAGAAGGAGGTGATGAAACCTGCAGTCTGAATTGAAAGATGTGCCAGCAGATCAGGACGAGCATACAAGTACTTTTCATATGTCAAGAACCAGAATAACGAACGCCAGAGGTCGCGACTGATGTAGGTGGGGATGAATTGACTTTCCGGCAATGTCTCCAACTTCTTCACTTCTATGCCATGTTGAGTCACCAGACCCCCATGTGTACGAGAATGCCAACACCATGTACAACCCCATAACATGAAGGGGATTGCATCTCCCAATTAGAGGGGATGATGAATGGTGAACCAGCAGATCACCTGATCTTACTAATATCTGATAGGTAAATGATACAAGTGTGAAGTGACGTAGGTCTGTGCTCAAGCTCCCAAGCTCCCAGCCACTCACTTGCTTTCCCACTCAGCCACTCAGCCACTTAATTACGCTCCCACGCACGCGTAAAACTGCTCATAAGCGAATACAGCTTAGCTCCATTGCTGGTTTGACCATGCAGCTTGGCGCGACCCCCTGGCCACCGCCAACCGGAAAACAAGGACGGAGGGCGCGGAAAGCACGTGGAGAGGAATGTCCCTGTACGAAGTTCCGGGCCAATCAGCCGTCCATTCTATGAACTCTATGATTCATTATTGGTACTCTAGTATTACGGAGTATTAGTATGCACGTGGCTCCACTACGGGTAATGCTTCCGGTGAGAGCGAAATCCAGCCTCAACTCATCATCGCCCAATAGAAGACGAACGAGAGGAATAGCGCAATCAGCAGCATAGTCAGAGCAGAAGAGCCGCTCTGTATGCGGTCGATGTCCTTGACCTCAACCTTCTCTCCTCTTCCTCTGGCTCCCTGCTGCCCATTTCTCGTCCATGGTACCGCAAGCCTGAGGCTATCCAGGATTTGCTCAGACGTGACTTTGCTGCCCGCAAGGCAAATAGGCACACCAGTTCCAGGATGCGTGCTTGCACCCACAAAATACAAATCCTCGTATTTGGCATGCTTGGTGCTCGGCCGGAAACTGAGGACGTTGAAGAAGCTGTGGCTGAGTCCGAGTATGGCGCCTTTGTCCAGATTGAATTTCTCCTTCCAAGTGCCAGGTGTGTTCATCTCCTCATGCACAATAGAGTGACGCAGCTTCGCGCCCGTCCGCGATTCGATGGTAGTCAGGACTGTCTCACGAGCTTTGCTGACCATGGCATTCCAGTCTTGCTTGCTCTGCGGATCTAGCCCTTGGGACGCATGATTCTCGAGCAAGTGACCGACCGGAACAAGGACAACAATCGTGTCCTTACCCTCGGGTGCAGCGCTGGGGTCGACTCGGCTGGGTACGTTGACGTAAAAGGAAGGTTCCTGGGGTATGAGCTGACGCTTGAAAATGTCGTCGAACGACTCCTTGTAGTCATCCGCCAGGAAAATATTGTGCGTTGTCAATTCTGAAACCTTCTTATCTAGTGCCCAGTAAAATGAGATGGAGCTGCAAGACGAGTCTTTTTTGGATAATGAGGTTGCTTTACTGCTGGAGGGAAGAAGGTTGTTGTAGGCGTAGACAAGATCGGCATTTATCACCACGATATCGGCAGAGAGTTTGTCGCCGTTGGAAAGAGTGACACCTTCTGCCCGCTTTCCGTCAGAGGAGAGGTTGACACGAGAGACACTGGTGGACAGTCGGTACTCAACACCCATGCGTTTGCCGACCTTGACGAGGGCGTCCATGACGACGTGAAAGCCACCTCTGGGATACCAGATCCCTTCCGCGAGTTCAGTGTACTGAAGCAGGCTGTAGGTTCCTGGGGCGTCAAAAGGAGACATGCCCATGTACATGCTGCCAAAGGTAAAAACTCGGCGCAGACGCTCAGTGTAGAAATACTGGGAGGCCCGATAGTATATACTTTCGAACGGATGGAGCGTGAAGATATACCGCAGGAAAGAGAGACGTGCCAGGTGGAGCAGACTGGTAAAGTTTTTGCGCAGAACATGTATGATGCTTTGCTCGTAGTGTCGATGCGACTCTTGCAGAAAGCCTAGATACCGTTCGAAACCATCGATGCCCTCCCACTTTTCAATCTCTAGTTTCATTCGCGAAGTGTCTGTAGAAAGCTCGAAAGATTCGCCATCTCCAAACCACAGATTGTAATTTGGTTCACATTTCAGCAATTCAACGCCCTCAGCTTCGAGCGATGTGTCGAGGTCATGGAAGGCCTCTTGAAAGAGGCGAGGAAGGAGCAAGAGTGAGGGGCCTTGATCAAATCGCTACAGACACGTCAGCAACCATTGTCGAATTGAGGGACCTGACGACGTACATAACCGTCGTGGTGTATGAGTGAACATCGTCCTCCCGTAAAATCATTTTTCTCCAACACCGTGACTCTGAAGCCTGCCTTGGCTAGTCGAGCAGCAGTCGCAATACCTCCAGCTCCCGCACCGACAACGATAGCACTCTTTTGTCCGGCCATATTGCTGCAATGGTGTGTGTGTGATGGGAAAATTGGAACATTTTGCAATTTATGAACGGCTAACTAATCACATGCCGACAGAGTTCGAGTGATGACAGCATGATTTTCTGGGCCGCGCCAACCTTCGTTAGCAGACCTGTTCGAGCATCCATTTCCACCACATTCGCATATATATAGTGCGATCTTGGCTGGGGGCTGTCGTGATGGTCTTGGAGGACCAGAAACCGCGATTTCGACTGTCGCAGGCGTACTATTTGACTGCCAGTCCCTTCTCGCAGCAATCGAGATACTACTACAATAGGGCGACCCCGCATGCTTGGCGCAACGGCACATTCGTTTATCAGGAAGATCTTCCATGCCCGAGTGTCGATCAAAGCACCTAGTAAGAGAGTGACACAGGGTGGGTAACGAATATAGTAATTGCAGTCACAACAGTCTATCCAAATAACCACACTTCTAATGATGCTCTATTATCAATAACTCTCCAATATCCAACCCTGCTTTACACTGACTTCACCTGTTTCGCTGGTATGACACCTGATCTCCGACCTGTCAAGGCTCCCCACCCGACGAGCAGCCGGCGCGATTTGGGTACGCTCGCGCGGTTCCGCCGTCCGCTGCCAGAGATTCCCTCAAGTGGCTCACCCGCTGCCATCTTTTCCAACAGGACTCTCCCAATCTCCATGTAGCTTTCAACGGCAACTCGGATACCAGCTCGGGCGTATTTGGGCAGTTCTTCGATGGCACCCCTGTTCTCTTTGTAGATGGAGAATGCATCATCCAGCAAGCGTTTCCGGACCTCGGCGATGCCTTCGGCCTTGCCGCGACTCTCAATTACCTGTTCCGGGGTCAACCCGTATTCTCGGAGCCAATCCGTTGGCAAGTAGCACCGTCCTTCCTCGGCGTCCACGTAGACGTCGCGGGCAATATTCGTGTATTGCAGCGCGATGCCCATCTTGGCACCTGCTGCGATATATTTATCTCGAGCTTTGCTGGAAATTGAGGACTCAGGATAGTTTCTTACAGTTGGGTCGTGATGATAGACCAGGTGAAGGCACAGCATTGCGACAGTAGAAGCTACGCGGGAAGCGTATAATTCGAGCTCAGATGCTGTTTTGATCGGAAAAGAAACTGGCGGGTCATCGGCGGCTTTCTCTTTCAAGCGAGAAAATTCCACGTCCGATCTAAATCCATCAAGCAGAGAGTAGAGAGGCTGGGACGGAAGGTGTTGAGTGGGAAGCAGCGATAGGATGGCGCGACTGACAGGCGAGAACGGATCGAGGACTTGACCCAGCTTTTCAGTAGAACGACTGGCGGAATAAGAAGAGTCTAGAAAGCGAGCGAGGTAAGATATCCACTGCTCCGCCTCCTCCGCAGAGCCAGCGTCGTCGACCAGGTCGTCGCCTACGCGGCAGAATGCATACAGTAAAACGAGGTCGACGCGAAGACGGCCTGCGAATATGGAGCTGGCCAGATAGAACGAACGCGATTTGGCTGAAAGATTGGTGAGAGCCTCTCGAATGCCACTGATCCTGGAGGTATTATATTTCGATGGTGACAGAAACGATGCGCCCATCAGAAGCCTAGGATCTGGCAAGGTTGGGACGGCTGGAAACAAGTCTGGCAATGCCTCGAGCACAGCCAACGCATTTTCAAAAGCAGTCAGTCCAAAGACAACCAGGGTGTTGGTGACCACGAAGAACAAAGCCTCCTCAATCTCGAGACCAGGCCAGATTTGGATGTCCATTTTGGTCCCTGACTCGATTGACCAAGTGCCGCGCAGTAAGGCTATGGTATCCACAAGCCATAAATAGATTGTGGGCAGAAATATTGGCAACCACGTTTTTGACCTCGGAAGCATTAAGAGTGGTTGGTAAGCAAGACACCATAATGCCAATAGCACCGGGCCTGCCCAGGCGCAGATCAAAGCAATATACGTTCCTTTGGAAGCGGGAAGCGTACTGAAGTAGTAGGCTGAGGCGGTGAAGCAGGAGAAGAACAGCTGACCCAGTCTCTTGCGGGACTGCAAGTAGCGAGCGGTCTTGGTCTTATCTGTGTCATCGAACAGGTAGGTGACATACAAGGTAGGTTTGTTGACAAGTATGTACAGAAGGGCGGTCATGTACGTCTGAACAACGAAGAAGAACAGCTCCTCAACTGGGATCTTGAAGAGAGTCGGACCAAGGATGGCGTCCACTGGGTATGTCCACACCTTTGTGTGTATCAGGTATGAGTCCCATGGTATTGTATAGGTAACAGCAACCTTGAGAAGAGTCAGAATCCAAAAGAATCCCACAGCTGGTCACAGAGGCATACACACAGATATTAGGAATATTATTTTATAGAGATCAATCTTCGTAACCAATGGACGTAAGATGATAGTCAGTACTACTGCTGGGGGTATTGTAAAGATCAAATGTCTAATAGAGACTCAGTATCCTGTAGATGGGGGGTTCCACAATTCAATGTTTTACTCACATCCACGCGTAATCGAGACCCATAGCTCAACGACGTCACCACTCTGAACGGCAACAATTCTCAGGAGAGCACGAGGGGGGCGGTTAAAAGGAGGCGGGCAAAACGAATTCAAAGCAGAGGATGGAGGGCTATACAAAAGTGATTACAGTCCTGAGTAGCATGTAAGATCCAACTCCCAGTTCTTCCATCCCACCGTCGACATCGATGTGGAAAAACAAAGTCCGTCGGGGTGGAAAGAGGCCGACAACCGGGAAAGTTATGATGCCAAGATTACCCCTACATAAAGCACTAGTGCATATTTGACCCTTGTGCATATAACCACTAATACGAAGACGTCGTAAGGCACTACGTAGCTGCATGCCAAGCGATATCTTTTGCTTTTTTACTGCAAAAGCAGCCAGAGCAGGATCTGACGAGAATTCCCACCCCGGGACCGATGGAACTTCCAAGCTCCAAGTTCCCTTTGACCTTGGCAGCTCAGGCAGCTCGAAAATCCAAGCTTCCCCGCACCACTGCATAGCACTAATTAATTAATCAAGGCATCAGTAGAATCGACTTACGTAGTAGTTACTACACTACTATCAAACTCAAGCGCCTGCCCCCATTCTCTTACCACCCGCGGAGGCTTACAACGACATAATTTTTAGGACCGCAGGTAGCTAGTATCTGTGCAATACTGGGATAGCGTACCACTAGCTACTAATTTATATGATTGACCCTCTGAATGTGTAAGCGGTCCCGGGTGTCATTAGGTCCTACTGGTAGACTTGAGCCCCTATTGAAGCCTGACAGGGCTGTGGACACTCGTCACAAGGTCCACGAGGGATGTACATAGTAGCAATTGATCAGATATTCGCTGAGCACAAAAGGCTGAAGCGCACTGCTAACGATCACGCGTGAATTACCATGTACAAGTAGTTACCAATAAATCGTGGTGTACGCCTCGGTACCTTATACACACCTAGGTACATCACAGTACGTACTACGTAGGAGATGGCTAATTGACTATGTCATCGTCATCCCGGCCAGCTTCTCCACTTTTGCCAGCTTGAGCTGCACACCATGTGACCCCTGCTCGTTGGCTGGTACATCGTAGCATGGTAACTAATGAGCCAAGTCCCCCTCCTGTAACAGTCTGGAGGCCGCCGGCCGCCTGTGTACCACCCTCATTCACTCTTCACTCTACTAGACCTCGGTCAGCTCAATCTGCAATAGAATTCTGTTTTCTTGTCAAAAGACAGTGCTCAAACACTAGCCAGCTACGCCCGCGTCTTTGTTGGCCTCGGATGGCTCAGAAAGTTCACTTCCGCAAGTCGCTCTACCTCTCCTGAATTTTGCCTTCGTCGCTCTTGGAGCTCTCCCCGCACTCAAGCCTCCTCAAAGCTCACACCTGCGTTGCTCGGAATCATCTGGTAGTTCTACATCCATGACACCTTCGAACGCGAGAAGGAGGAAGAAGAGAGCAGAACCACATCCTTACCTCACAGGCAACTTTGCTCCCATCCGCCAGTGCCAGCCACTGACCCCCTGCACCTACACTGGAGTCATTCCGGAGGAGCTATATGGCGGTGAGTACGTTCGAAATGGAGGCAACCCAGTAGCAAAATTCAGGAGAGGTAGAGCGACTTGCGGAAGTGAACTTTCTGA
>QQTW01003601.1_pt1 | contig 11471 bp, 7 predicted proteins | sample 1904831 | NCBI WGS metagenome assembly QQTW01 (sample SAMN09435610, study PRJNA476489) | Subsurface metagenome, whole genome shotgun sequencing project.
GCCCGAGAAAATCTGGGGCTTGGTTGAAGGGCTTGCGGCAAAGAGGTCATGGCGTTACCTAGAACGAAGTGCTAGCTCTGAGGACGAGAACCAAACTCCAAACCATGTGGATCCGCTATCGGGCCGTGAGAAGATCGTTGAACCAACCTGTTCTTCCTTGAACTTAGACAACGAGCACCAACATATTGATGCGGTGGGCGCAAGAGCTTCGCAGCAGCCGCGTCCGCTAACGCCACAGCAGTATCCTGCCACATCCCATTCAGACAAACTGACGGGAGTTCTGATGCCTCCACCAACACTGGTTCTAGAAAAACATCAGATCACCAGAAATTCCTCTGAAACACAATCACCAGTAAGACACGAGTATAATTCTCAACCAGCGGTGGAAAGGCACCCGGAAACTGATCACGCTCTTACACCTCCACGCGCTACTACCCCTGTTTTGCTCCCTCTGGCTTCGCCAGGACTCTCCCTTGTTTCTCCTCTTGTCAAGCAGCGTCCTGGTCTTACTGGATACTTTCCAGCTGTTTTAAATGCGCAATCCGAGCTCGACTCAAGTGCCGAAGAAATTTCCAAAGAAATTTCCAAGAAGGACCAGCCTAGTATTACTCTACCTTCACCAAGCGCAAGATCCCTATGCCAACTTGTCAAGGGCATTTCAGAGGATGCTGCGGTCGTCAATGATCCGCAGTCAGCTGCTCAACCAGCTGATTTGGTTTCACAAGGAAATCAGGATCAGGAACGGGGGGGGGAGAAGACGCAGACTCCAACCTCCATGCTGATGCTCGTAAAGCAGATCCCGATGCTGTCAACATCGCACGATCTCTTGTTTCACTTGAAGGGTTCGAGTCTGTCAATAATTGTCCTACTGAGTCTCAGCCTGCGGACCGAACAAGTTTTGGAGACGTGCTTGATAAAACGGACAGGATCACGGCAGAGGTCACTTCGCAGAAGTCAATCATCCAAACTGTCGTTTCTACCACAACTTTCAAACAGTCTGTGCCGCCGCCTTCTCAAAAGGCTGAATGGGACGCGAATCATGTCCTTCAGTCAGGTAACAAGGTTGCAGGCGATTCACCAGCCGAGCAGCCTTCTGAGCTATCGAATGATCAGCTGAAAACCTCGTCCACTTCACACGTAGAGCAGAAAATGGTTGAAATCGGGCAGAAACATATTGCCTACGAACATAATCTGTGTAAGGAGAACAAACAGCATGACATTGAGCAGAATCAGATTATCTCCGTTCCTCTTCCTTCACCACCGAAACTCCTTAATTGGACGGAAGTTCTCGAAGTCTCGGCCTGCGATGTTGAGGATCATGACATTCCTATCAGTGCACCGCCCTTTCCATTCAAGCAGGGATGGGACAACAGAGCTAAGAAAGAGAGCAAGGCTCGTCAAAGAGTACAAAGAATGCAAACCGCTGGTTTCTATATGGCTCTTCGTGATTCATACGATGGCGCTGAAGATGGAGACAAGAGTCCTTCTGCTGAACATTCAGATGTCGTTTCAAGTATTGATAGTGAGGAAAGGAGTCTGCTCTATGATGGGAACGGTTATCTAATTCAAAGGGAGCTCGAAGCCCCCTCCGAGAGATCCGAGTCCGAAAGCGGTGTTTCAAAATTTTCAGATGTAGACGAGAGCATCTCAGAGGCCGAAGGCAGCGGTTCACAGGATATTCAGGTCTTTGAGCTAGATTCCGATAAGGATCACCAGCTAGCAGTTCCAGAGCTAAACATACAATGTGACGAGGGCAGCGCCCAGAGTGTCTTTTCCCAATCGGTCGATTCTGATGTGGCCATGGTTGGCGACGAAGATGGATACCAATCGCCAAGTCCAGTAGAAGAACCGGACTTCACCCAGCGGCTACCAGAGATGCCGCGGTCACAATCACCATCTTTTGCTCTAGAAGAGGATACTGACACAGCCACCGCATCGTCGACTCCGATTGCTCAGCTTTCACTTAAGCTTCACGTAGAGGAACATAAAGCGGCCCAATTGAACGCAGAAAATGGGCAACTCACAGACCAGTCGTCTCTGAGACAACCAAAGCCCGTTGCGGCTCAGTTTGATCAGCTAGCGACTCCGAATAATACTCAAGAGGAACACCAGACTGCGCAGTTTTCAGTTCTGCAGGATGAGATGCGCGAAGAAAAGCCATCAGTTGAGTTGCCTCTTTCGCCACAAAACACACAAGAGCTGCAAGACGAGGAGCCGCTAGGCGCAAACAAAGAACAAGAGAAGATATCAAGTGGTCCTTCGGTTCTGCAACCAAAAATTCACCTTGGTGAATGTGAAACTGATACAAACCTTACTACGCCAATTTCTGAAGAGACAAGGCGGCGTCGGTCTTCGCGTCTCTCTGGAAAGATGCCACTGTTAGGCAAAGACCCCTCTGAAATCGTCAGTCCATATTTTACTCCAAAGAGAGCAATACAAGACAGCAAGCAAGATCAAAATTCCTCGTCTTCACTTCATCAATCTCTCAGCCCGAGTTCAAAGCCACGAGATAATGTGGTAGTTCTGATCCCTCTACCAACAGAAAAACGTTCTGAGGTCAACATCCAACAACGGCCTGTCACGCCAACGACCTTGACGTCCACCAAGACCTCTCTGGCCAGGCGCCCAGCGGATGGGAAAGGCTTTACGACACCGCACTCGTATTATCCATCCCTGTCTTCCATGCCGCACCATTTCCATGACCAAGTCGACATACTTGCCGTTGCCTCGTCCGTCCCGAAGCAGCCCCAACGGGCCAAAATTGGACAAAAAGACTATTACCTCTCACTAAAGCTCGTAGATTCCTCTTGTAATGCAGGCGATCCACTTTCGGTTCAGCTCTTCCGACCGTACCGAAACGCTTTACCATCATGTGCACGAGGAGATGTCTTACTCCTTAGGGATATGAAGGTACAAACTTGTCCAGCACAGGGCAATCGACGGAAGGTCCAGGAAGATAAAGGAATTGATGATATGATGCTCCTTAGTACAGACAGCAGCGCCTGGGCGCTCTTTAAATTCCCTCCTGCGGATTCCGTCTCGGCCGCGTATGGCAGGCCAAATTCGAGAGATGGATCTGCCCGGTCACCAGCGAAAAGAGGTACGCCAGTCAAGATGGAGATACAAGTCAACGGCCCCCCAGTTGAGTTCGGTGCCGAAGAGAGAGCTTTCGCCAGAGGATTATATAAATGGTGGAATGAGGAGGGGAGGGCAGACTTCCCTCATGTACACAGCAAACCAGGCCAGAAGATGAAGCGCAAAGGAAAAGAGATGCTGAAAGAGCTGAATACACCCGAAGAAACATTACATGAGCACGAGTTAAGAGACGGTATGGCATATGGCGATATGATTAGCCCCAGACCCCTGCACGAGCATTTCCACCGCAATGAAAATTTTCATGTTGAAGACCATGAGTCAAGTCTACATGAACACGAACTGCGCGATGGTATGGCATATGGCGATACAATCAGCCAGCTCCCTTTGCATGAGCATCATCAGCATGATCACGACGTCGAACATTCTCACATCCATGATTTCAATGCTCCACAACACGGAGAATCGGACACTGAAGCGGAGGATGATAAGTCTAGCCTTCACGAACACGAACTGCGTGACGGAATGACATATAGTGATACCTTAACTTCGAAGCCTATCAATCGGCACTTCCATCTTCACGAAGATCAGCAAGATGGTCAATTACGCGGCACTGACCACCCCGTGCGAAATGACCATGACGTTAGCACGTCACTGTCCTCAGATGAGGCTGACCACTCGTGCAACCTGCGCAACGGTATCTCATACGGCAATACAAACCCGAACCGGGAGAGTACTCTAATTCCAACCCCGAAATCACCAAAACCGCACTTAAGGTCAAGACAAAGAATTGCGGCCCAAGTACCGAGAGAGCAGAGCGAGTCTGAATCCGAAGTTGAGGACGAGTCAGAGAGTGTAGGAGAGGCTCAAGAAGTGCACTGATTCCGCGGTGGCAGGACGTAGACGCTCGTCTAGACTGAAGCCTGAATAGCACGGACTTGAAAGGAAGGTTCATCGCCACGATCATGTCCGCAGAAAATCAGGTAGTGTCGACTGGCCTAAATCTACTCCACCGGAGCAAACATTGATGCGTGAAATCAGCAATGAATAATAATTTCATCATCAACCTTGTACAATCAAACTGAATTACTTAAACCAAACCACCCATCCTGCCTGCTTTCGAAGCCCGGCCAGCATCATAGTAGCTCTAGTTTTTAATCATAGCAGCTAGCCAGCAAGAAGAAGAACAACTTCTCTCAGTGTCCTGTCCGCGGGAAGGTTTCGGGAGAGGAAGCCCGCCTCAGTCATCTCATGCAACAGGCTCTTGCCAAGGGAGGATTTACTTATGGGTTATGGTCATACCAGCGCCGAGAGATTGATCACGTTACTACGAAGGAGATGTGGCGTGTAGGGTTTATGGATTTCTTTATTTGAGTGCTTGGGTTTACTATGCTGTGGACAGAGATGGAGCATGCGAGTCCCTCCAAGCCAATCAATCCTATCTACAACGATATACACAATTGTCGCATGGCATCTGGAACAGCCAGAAATATTCAGGCTGCGGAAAATCCACGGCAGTGGCGAAGAACCAACCAACCAGCATAAGACAACAATGTCTCCAATTCCGTGAAAACAACATTTCTTGAAGAATTTCTTTCTCAAACATCATGTGTGACCACCACGCTCACCTCCCCACCCTCGGTATTAACTTTCCCGGACCTTCTCGCCTTCAGATCACTCGCCAACACCTGGGCAAACTTACTCCGCTTCCTAATCTCGGGGCCCTTCCAATAAAAGATGTAGATCGGGATGGTGACCAGGATGGCCAGGAAGGCCAAGATGGTGGTCGGCCACTCCAGCTTGTACTTGTTGCCGATGTTCTCGTACATGGGGGTGGCGTACATGGCGGCAATGCCCGCCAGCAGATCGCGGGCGAAGCCGTTGCCACCGGTGGCGGAGGCGGAATAGGGACCGTATGAGGCGATCATGTAGTCGATTGTTGCTTGGTAGATGGCGTAATTGGCGATGCCGATCAGACTTGCGAAGATGAGGGGCGCGATCCAGTGCACGTGGGGCGGGCCGAGGGAGGTCCAGGCGAAGCCGAAGAGGCCGACTGTCAAGCACGGGGCTAGGTAGAGGAGCCAGTAGAGACGGCGTTCGGGTTGGAGGGCGTCCGGGTCTCTGCGGAGGATTTGGCGGTCGCGGTGCATGAAGGGGAAGAAGGAGAGGTAGGCGATGATATAGCCGATGACGAGGGAGAAGAATGCTAGTCCCGTGGTGATGACGGTGAAGTTCCATTGTGCGAAGACTGGGGTGAAGGAATCGAGGAAGATGAAGATCAAGGTGTCGCTGAAGCCGGAGAGGAGGGAGAGAAAGAGTACGATTGGTTCGCGGACGAACATCTCGAAAGGCCGGATCCAGATTGTTAGGACCTCTTTGGGGGCGATGCGCTGCTCTTTCAGCTCGTTGGGCCCGTAGACGTTAGGGGCTTCGCCAGACTTGCGGCGGCGTTTGGCTTCGCGATCGATGAGTATGGTGCTTCGGGTTTCTGGGACCATGAAGAAATGCATGATCTGGACAACGACACCGAAGATGAGTTGAATCCAGAAGACCCACTTGTAGTGGAGGTATGTTTCAATGAAACCACCAAATATCGGACCAAGTGCGCTGCCGGCCACAGAAGAGAAGACAATGAACGCTACCGCATATTGCTGCTCGTCTGGCTCCCACATATCGGCAACCATACCCAGGGTGACGGAGCCACCTGCGGAGGAGAGACCGACCAGGAGACGTCCGACGACGATGGTGCCAAAGTTGGATGCGAGTGCACAGGGAAGCTGCCAGATGTTTACCAAGAACAAGGAGAGCTGTAAAACAGGCCAACGTCCAAGCTCTTCACTCCAAGGTGCCCACAATTCGCAGCCAAAGGCATAAGCGATGAGCATGACCGCTTGACCGACCCTGGCAGTCTGTTTGCTGATGTCAAAGGTATCGGATATGCCTCCAACAGCATTGGCGTAGATGCTCGCATTGAAATTCATGGAGCTTTGAACGGCGAAAATGACGCCGAGAGTGGTCCATTTCTTAACTGTTGAATAACTGAAACCAAGCTTGTCATAGCAATCTGTGTCTTGCAGCTGAATTTTGCCATTTGCTCTTTCGGAATCAGTTGAGTTGTCATAGACGCTGCCAGTTCTGCTTCTCTGTGGTGGCGATTGTTGAGCAGGGGCTTGTGTTTTCTCCCTCCATTCTTCCGCTGAATTTGCAGGAGCGACCACTGGTTTCGAAGTCCCCGATAACGCACGAGTAGGAGACATCATGAACGAAGGAGGGTCTCACAGGATAGCCCAGCACAAGACTTGGTGAATTAATTGTGGATGTGTGTTGTGTCCGAAGTATTTGATTGGTTGACGTTGAATATCAGTGAGTGTTGCAAAGCAAAAATTGCATACAGGTAAATCGGCCTGCTTGACGGTATCAATAATACACGGGATTAAAAGGACAAAAATACTTTCGTCTGGCTCGACTAAGAGATGATGAAGAATGAAGATCTAGTCGTGCCTTTGGATAGCGAGACTGGGGCCGATATATAAAAGGCTTTTGGAGTACCTTGCCAGCTTGGCAGCGTCCTAATGGATGACCGAATGACCGGGAGTAGTGCGCTATCAAGTGTTAATACCATTTTGGATCTACCTCGCTGGGGACACTGACGACATGACGGCCCATGTAAATTGCTGAAGTATCTCCACTGTTGCACAGACATCCACAAAGTGGATCTGATGGCTGGAGGAGCTTGACTCACTTGGCCAATAGTTATAATGAGAAGTCGATCTAAATAATTCAAGCTTTAGCTAAGCCTTTTGCTGAGATAAGTTAGCGTTTCGGCTGGTTGGCTGAATCGGCGCTTGATGTACTACTCAAGTTTAGTGCTGGCGCGCAGTGGTGTTAGTTGCGGCTAGTTACAATACAGCGCAGCTTCTTTAGCAATCGTTCAATCATATCGGCCACCAAGGCACAGCTTAATTTTTCGGAGCTTAGGTGCCTCGTTCAGAGTGTGTTTACGCCGAAAGTACTAGCGTTGAGCTAAACATTACTTCTGCCTGAAACCGTAGTAGGCCGATCTTGGCTTCAACCTTCGACAAACTTACTGCGTAGCACTAAGTTACTACGTAGTACGTACTCCACCGGGCCACAAGCGTGAGCACACTCTTCAATATTGAGTACCTTCAACTAGGCTTCCTAAAAAGTTAAGGCTACGACTAGAACATGAGCACCCACCCGGCGCGAGCTATCCCAGAATCTTGAGATACAGCTTATTAAAGCAAAGCCACGCAGCAGAGGTCCATCACTGGAAGATAGATGCGGTTGAGCATGCCACAAGGGAGTACCCTGCAAGCCAGCTCTCTCTGTACGCTGAGAGTCTCTTGTGTATGTTATCGATGTTTCGCTATTTCTTCCCTCTCTTACGTGTTTGATCTCCCTGAACTAATGACTGCACAGAAGCTCATCTCTCAAAAAGCGCGCAGATGCTGGAACCTTTCCTTGCAAGTGCTACTTCTACAACTATTCCCAAGATGCTGTGTCACGACAATAAAGGTCTCGTGTGCCTGATGAGAGCCCAATTCTGCTGCCAAAGCTGCTAGATCTAGAAAACGTCTCAAACAAATGTTTCACGGAAGTTCCAGGCTAAAATTTCGAGCTGAACCGGAGCCATGAAGTAGCCGGTCGTCGAAATGGGTATTTTATATCTTGATAGCATGAATGATACAAGCAGTCCTCAACTTCAGATCTGCCACCTACAACATTTCGACTGATTTTTAAGGAGAACCTGTCGTTTGTAGAACAATCGACGTTCACCGTCATGCCACATAAAACTCGCACGTACGGGAAACTTCGGTCGGCGGCAGAAGTGATAGAGGAAAGAGCAGCAAAGGGCACTTTGCGTCCCTCCCGTACCCCCTCAGCCTCTTCCCCGTCCCCCCCCTCGTCCTCCTCGTCCTCCTCTCCTTCTTCAAAATCCTCATCCGCCGCTTCGAAGGGCTCTGCTTCCTCTCATTTCTCGTCCGGCCACCAAGCGCCCCCATCCCGGAAAGGCGGGCACTGTCTCGCTCCAAATGTCCCGAAATCTCCTCAAAGTGTTGTACGGTCTACATTGACTGCGGAGTCATCTGCCAGAGGTGCAGCCGCACCCGCACAAAGCGCATCTACATCTAACCAGATCGTGCCAGCAGTTGTTAGAAACACAGGCCCAGTCACGAGCTACGCCGCTGATGCTCAGCTTCAAGCAGATATGGCAGCAGAACTAAAGAAACTCGAGGGAGACAAAGAAGTCATAGTTGACGAGCTTCGCAACTTGGAGATCCAAATTGGAAAGGAGCTAAGAAAGAGGGATCGCATGCTCGCCAGAGACATGAAGAAGGGTTAGCACAATTGAGATTCAGAACTTTTGAATGTCAATGACTTGTTAGAGTCTGTAAAGGTTTACGGCACGCGAGAATTTTTATTTGTCGTTGGACAGCTCTGAAAAATCATGCTTCAGATGTGCCAGTAAATTCGGATTATACCTTGAAATGGTTTCTTTGGTCAGACCGTGTTTATGTAAAACATTACATGTTGAATGTCGTAATTGTTAACCTTTTGAACGTTTCATCTATGCATTCAGTGTTGTGATATTTTAAGGATGCCGGACCATCCCGTGCCACACTTGTGCCCTCCGTCGAACTTTAGATAAAGAGAAGTCAATTGAAACAAGAGATGGGGATCTCGGGCAAGATTTCACGTCACATTGAGCAAGTGTCTCATGTTAAGGAGTGATTCCAGCACACAGCTCTGAAACACCCATAGTTGTGGATAAAATCCATCGACCACTACATCAGTGGTTGCAGCGTTCAATTTGTAAATCATTGCAGCTCGATATCTTCAGCGTTGTATATTTCTGAAATCATGCTTCCAAAACTTTCTCAATGTAATCAACCTCCGAAAGGGGCATACGGCCCATTGCCAAATGCAAAATCCAAACAGCCCCGTATACTATCCAAAGTACCCACCAGAGCAGCGATAACTTCTCCCTCGTCAGCACCCTCTTCGCTCTCTTCTGCCGGCCACATCACGATCTTCGATGCAAGCAATGCACATCCCTCTGGAGCCACAAAGGCAGCACAGGCAATGAGAGCCAAGCGAGGTGGATCCATCATGGCTCGTTCTTCCAACGGCCGTGGTAATGGCACAAGCCCCTCCAACTTGTATCCACCAGAGGGAGAGCCACTCGACCAAGATATTACGACTGTAATCGGCTGCTCCGAAACCGTGGATGCTGCCCTGGTCCTTCTGAGGTCGGAGTTGCTGCTCTGGGCGCAACGTGCTTACAATGGTATTACCTTCACCGGTGATTGTGATGACCATATCAAGCAGCTGGTGAGGGTCATTGGAGAGCTGAAGCGGACAGGACAGTGCTTTATTAAGGGAAAATTAATTCGTCCTGGATCTAAGTATTGATTTGAGTTGATAGGAAGAGCATTCATGCACTTCGTGGACGGAGATATGTACCACAGCATTCTGCTTAGATAGTTTAGCTTTCTTCGTCCGTTGAGAGCGTAACGTCACTAGCTGAGGATTGGCAAACATCTATCTGTCTCTTTTTGCCGAGATGTGGATCATAATTCTAGAGCTTAAAATATGGACCAACATGTACTTTCTTTCATGACGCCGAAGAGAGACAAAGGTATACTAAGCTGCGGTGGAACCAGTATCTCCGTCCTTTGATTCCCTTCCAGGTTTGCCAAGAACCATGAAAAGGGGGTAGGCTAGAGCTCTTGGCGTACAATCCATTAACTTACTATTACTTATACAGTTAGACGCATCTCGTAGTGGAAACTCGAGATCTGTCGCACATCAGCATTTCTGATTCACAGATGCCGCTCCCTGCATCATGTGGAAACGACGATGGTGAGATGCTCGTGCATATCACGGCTCGTGCATATCACGGCCCGTGCGAATGTAATGCGTCATCTCGAAGCGCTTGAAACGTAGCGTGCATTCCTGCTTGTCTCAGGTATGGCCTGTGCTAAGTGCTCAATCGCGAGACCCTTCGTATGAAATCACCCCAGCAATCGGATTATTTTTTGATAGGAAAGACTAGTGAGTGGAGAGCTAACAACTATGTTAATTGACACTGGTTCTACTAATATTTGAGACAGTAAGTGGTCGTTGGCTCACCCCCACATTTTGGAAAGATGGTTTGAATGCTGTGTTTCTTACTAGGAACAACTGCTTGTCGAACGACTTCCTATGAAGTCATCTTGGGTGATGGCTTCGATCTTGAAGGCACGGTCACCATCTGAGATAGACATGCTTTCAACCTTATCTACTTTGCTATTATACAGCCACATAAACCCCCACCACGCTCATATTGTAGTAGATCGAAGACTTTGAGGAGTACAAGCTAACATTCTCTTCCTCTTGCTGGTGCAAGAGGACGGCCGACACCAGCGGCGAATGGGACATTCACTCTAATTCGACAGGGCGTGAAGTAGACGGCCCAGCTGAGACAGCTCATGTTCTTGTTGCATCCAAGGCAACGGCACCAAGTTCAGCAACACAGCCATTGCCCAACTGTGCAGATTTACTAGGTCCTAGACTAGGTCCAGATACTCTTAAACTTATCCATTTCTGTGGAAGCACGTCAGTCATCAGGAAAACAACTAGATCCGTCGACCGCAGTACGAATGGACGCCTTGTGAGCGTATATGCAATACCAGGTGAAGGAGTGGGTCATCTCAGAATCCAGCCAAGGAGTCGATGCTCCATCGGGGCCGGATCCATTTGCGGAAGTAAGAATTTAGGCCTTTGAGGCGTATTCGGAATCACGAGTGATTCGTGAACAAGAAAGCCAAAGCCGAACACAGCTGAGGATCTGGTGCTTCACCTGGCCCGGATCCAGTGAGAATTACGCTTGTTGAACCCTCAAGATACGACAAAGGGCGGCTTAGATTGAGACAACGAAAGCTGAATGTCTTCGTAGCCGGCATTCGATCAGAACAGGCCTTTCATTACAGAATAAGTCCCACCGAACTATAAAATTGCCTTTGAAAAGAATGTTTAAGAGGCACCAAACATGCTACAGAGACACCAAGACGAACTCTATAGGAGATTTGACCTGAGTGGTTCTGCTTCAAGAAATGCTCAATAGAAACGCGCTCACTAGTTGGCCGTCCTTCATGGCCAGGTTGGTGAAAACTGAATGGCTGCTTCTCAACAATGCCAGCCTGCAATATTATATTGGGCTGGAACTGAGTGGAATCTCCTTGAAGGAACATAGCTGGAAGAAATAGATATGCATGGTTCGAAAATGTTTACAGGCATGGCAAGCTACCCCTACTCGAAAAGCGCAAGTACTTACCTACATGCTATAAGTTCGATATATACGATCGAACCTAATC
>QQTW01003602.1_pt1 | contig 11468 bp, 15 predicted proteins | sample 1904831 | NCBI WGS metagenome assembly QQTW01 (sample SAMN09435610, study PRJNA476489) | Subsurface metagenome, whole genome shotgun sequencing project.
ATCCGGCGCGACTGGGTCGGAACAAATGGATTAGAAGACTTCCTCATAGAGTCTTGTCCCCGGGACGACAAGTGGTCCGTTACTTTTTCGGCGGTTCAGAGAGATGGCCGCTTCCTTCTCTGGACGAGCGGTGACGGCAGATTGATCCTCTCCATTAAGTGCTGCATCGAGATCAAAGTGAGCACCTGAGGCGGGCAAAGCGACGACGAGGGGAAAGGGATTGACCAGCTAAACGTGAAGCTAGGTGTGGAATGGTTTGTCTTCTCCTGTCTTCTCCATTCCGAGAACCTCTTTGTCACAGACATGAATCCCTTTGCTGACCTTCATCAAGAAGCTTAGGCGGTCGTTGCTAGCAGCGCGGCGGAATCCCGATCAGCATGCCTACCACGAGATCGAAAGTTCCGGTTAAAGCAGGCAGAAACCCAGTAGAAGAGGTATGGGTTGGGCGATGATGTGGATCCCAAAGACCCAAGACAGAAGCTAACCCAGATCATTGCAAGACAGCTTCCACCGAGCGGTGTTTTAAAGAGAGCTGGTAGGCCTGGAGAAGCCCGCTGTCAAGATGGTCGAGGTCTTCTTCCGATTGCTAGCCACGATCATCCCAGGTCTAGAGGATCAGACCAACCCGACATTGAGGGGGAATGATGAGAGCGTGATGCCCAGGTGTTAGACTTTGACCATCCTCCGTTGGTGGACAGATTCCGCGTTCTTCCTGAGGCACAAACTGCCTGGCAACGGCAGCTTCAGCACGGCTGAGAGGATGCATATCAAATGGGTAGGGTCCACTGGCAACCCACCAAGATCGAGCAATGTCATCATGCTAACACCGGTAGTACAGTACATTTCCATCGCGGCTCTCTCGGTCGCAAGTGATCAGCTCCCAACTCAGAGAAAAGACTACCGTGGAATGCAACGACCTTCACGACCTGGTTCCATTTTTATCTGTTTGTGACGAGGCGGACGTTCTCAGCGACGGCATGTTAGTCTAGGTGGCCTTCTGTATGTTCGTCATGGCCTATACTGGTTCCCGATCGGGTACCATCTTGCAGCCGTCTTATGACGATTCTGGCAACGACCAGTTGCTTTATGGGGCAGTGAGCGCCCAGCTTCAGAGGATCGATGGAGTCATTGCGTTTGCTTACAGTTACCAAAATGGGTCTCTATCTGGGGAAACTTGGGGACGAAAGCTGGATATAGGAAGAAGCTACATGCATACAGCTTCGGAAGAGGCCAAGCGCAGAAGGTGGACGGTTATTCAGAAACCGCTTGATGGTATAATCTCGTGTGTTGATTTTTCAATAGAGGTTGCTCGTTCGGTTGCCCAGAGAAAAGCGGTGATAGGACACTCGCAAGATTCGATGTTTGACGCCCCTTCTATTCTCACACTGTCAATCTTGACACTCAATTGGGATTCCTCGGTGCCCCGATGCAATAACAGCTCATCAACATAATTAACACAATGGCTGCCTACCGAGATCTGCGAGCACCCAACCCGGATTACATTTCCCTTACCAACACCGCCGTCCGCAAAGCACCTCTACCAACATGCGGCGGCCATAAGGCTTCTGAAAAGCGATATCTTCAGTACTTTCGAGATCAACCCACCCAAGATACCAGGGCTCAGCTCACTGTTTCCGAGGAGGGTCTCTTACCCAAGCCGTCTCTGGCAGTCAAAGGCCACACTGGACGGCAACCGTCCAGGTTGTTAAGAGCGGTATTGCGATATCACCCTTCCCGGGGTAGCAGTGGTCGCAGACTCATCCCAAGTCAGGTGGAAAAGAGGGTGATGAGAAGAGTAGAAGAGACTAGCAGTCAACCACGTCGGGAAGCGCGAGGCGAGGGGTCTCAATGTAGGTAGAATCTGATATACAGAAGATGATTATTGTACCAGCTGCTCCACCTCCACCTGCCATTCACCTGCCGCTGCTGCGCCGTTGGGCCAAATGGTGACCAGCGAACCCTTTACCGAACCCAGTCCATTGTTCATCTGCTGCGTAATGAGACGTTTAGAAGACTGACGGTTGGCCACGTTTTCCGGGAACGACTCTATGCCTCCTGGGAAGCTGCTCGCATCACTGCTCATTGTGATTCTTCAACCGTGTAATCTTGTGACGGACCAGAGATTTTGAAGCCCTTCCGCCCCGAAACTTCCTTGAGGAGATCAGCGCTGATCAACTGGAAAAGTGACATCATTTTAACATTATCAGGAACTTCAACCGGTATCTGAAAGCTGCCGTCCGGGGCAGTCCAAGGGTTGTCAAGTTCGGGAATTTTGAAGCCAACCAGAGGCCGACGTTCGAGCAATTTTTCTTTACGAGTGGACGTCTGCTTACTAATGTCCATCAAGGAATGAACTGATCCATGGATTTTCTCATGATCACTCTTTCGTCCGACCACACGGTTTTTTGGGATCCAATACCTCCAATACCAGCGATATGAATCATACCGTTGCAGATCTGCGTTTAGGTAGCCCAGTTTGTTCCTTTGCAGTCGTAGTATTGAGCCTTCATGAGGCATAGCCTTAAAAATGTCGTCTCGGAATTTCACAAGGTTAGTGCGCATAAGCTTCCTCACCATCCAACATAGAGCAATGTTGGCCAGTCCGGAATTATTATTGCCACCACCAACATCGCTGTGGCTGCCTAGAAACCAACATTGGTTGAGGCTTTGCTCAGGTCCTGATGGCTCCAGAATCATGGGAAAGAAGTCGCGACGCCGCTCGTCGAGAGCAAGGGCATGGTAAGCATGTTGGATATTCGGCGGTAGCTTGTCGCCGACAAAACTGAGATGCTTTGACGAGTTCACCGTATCCCAAGCTGCAAATGCGTCGATCTTGATTCCCCGACGAAGCCTCTTCTGCTCGGAGAGCTCCCTGCAACGGCGTTCGAGCTTGCCCGGCGATGTGCTGTGACTCGCGATGGGATCTGTGGTGCTGCTCTTTTTCCAGAGCTTGTAGATGGGGGGCAATTCCTTGTTCACCCAAGATCCATGAAGCAATCCCACATCGTTGATGAATCTCGCCAGACATAGAGCAGTAAATGCGCCTCTTGAAAATCCCGTTAAGACAATCCGATCCTCTTCGTCACGGTATGTAAGGCATATATTGCGGTAGGCTTCACGAATCTTCCGGTGAATTCCTGCCATTATGTTAACTTGATTGTAACATGGGGTTCATCTCAAGCGTCATACCTGCAGCCTGAACTCCCTCCCGGAGGCTTCCAAGCCAGGTCGTGCCAGTGCCAATACCATCGATATAATACAAGATTTGCTCATGTCGACTTCCACGCCAGTTTTTCTCGGTGTGGGGGTATTTGTTCGCCAGATGGCCTTGAAGACGGGTGACATTGGTGAATGGCTGGTCAATTTCTCGGTCGTTCCAGGTGCCATCAAAACAGATGATGATGGTCCTGTAGACTATGAATTTCCTTGCTGTTTCATAGTCCGAGGATTCCGTGTCCAGTTCGGGGCTTTTGAGAAGAAGCTTGGCGACCTCTTCATGACCACGGTCGAGAGCCCATCTCAGTGGTGTACACCCATTGTTATCGGCTAAATTGACATCGACATCGACATCTTGATGCTCAAGCAGCACTGTGACTGCCTTGTCACCTCCACGTGCAGCGGCATATGACAATGCCGTCCGCCCTTTGCGATCTTTCAGATTGACGGTCTTAGCTGCGAGTTCATCGGCTTTGAGAAGCTCGCGTACTATCGTTTCGCTTCCCCCTTGGCACGCAAACGATAAAGCCGTCCGGTCTTCCTTGCCATCTTGATAGCTGACATCGATGTAGGCTTAGTCGAGGAGCCACTTCACCAAGGTTTCGTTGGTCCCATGGGCAGCCTGTTGAAGGGCGGTCTTCTAGCCTATGCTCTTAAAATTGATGCCAACACCACGCTTAAGCAGCCACTCTATCGAATCTTTTTGAGGCATCGCGAAAGCCCATTCGGCCTGCTTGGTGAAATCACAAATTTCGATGGACTTTATCTTGCACCAACGTTTCAGATCCTCTGGCATGGATTTCAGGTCCTCTGGCATGGCGTCGTTGGTGTTTTCTTGACTTCCATCTTGATGCTCAGGCATGGCTGTCAATGAGATAGGATAGGTGTAAAGCACGTTGGGCGACAAAGTTGATTTATTCAGATGTGGAACTCGTTGATGATTGTTAGGTTGGGCCTTGTGTACGGATGAAGCCCGCTCTTATAATGGCAACCGAATTTGCTAGCCTTGCCCCTTAATCCTTTCCAGGTTCCTTTTTTGATTGACTCAAGGTAAAGCTGATATTTTTGCGGCTGAGACACAACCATCTCCTGGGTATGTGCGTCGTCTCGCGCTGGCCAAACATGCGGCCGCTGGAGCCCAACCAGATTTGGGTTCCCAAGCCGGAGGCGCCGGCCTTTCAGCCTCGTTGTGCGACTTGGTATACTCGTACAGTACTGTAGGAGTATTTTTATAGCCAACATTGTCTCTGCCATGACCCTGTTTAGAGTGCGGTCCCTATAAGAGAGTACTGTAGGCGCCGGAACCACTGGCCCTATTCTATTTCTTCCTCACGGCGCTTGAAAAGCGCCGAGGCGCGCAATTGACCCTGCAATATCGGCCATGACAGTTTTTGAGAAGCCCTTAGAATAGCTACAGCGAGTCGCCGCAAACAGGCTGGAGTGCTACCTTTACATTATTGAGGACTTGCTATAGCAGATTTGGTCCTCTTTCAAAATATATCGCTCTACGATCTCTGAGCGACTCGAAGTTGGATCCCTTTCGCCCGAGATCGATCGAAGTTAGGGAACTGTAAAAAGTCTTTAGAATCACGCTTCAAAGGCCCAAGTCCTCGTAGGGCGATGTGTAATAGCTTTCGACAATCTCGTGACGCCATTCTAAGGTTGATGATGATGTCTTCTGGAGAGCAGAACTGGATGATCATGAAATGAGAAGAGGACCGAGCAAGCTGATCCGATTGAATTCATGAATGCGCTTGGTATCGTGAAAGAGTCAATTGGAGTGGAGGTCTTGGTTGCACCGCATCAACATCCTCAATTCACCCCGCTATCTAAATACGGACTATCCCATTTTCGACCTCACGACACTCGATCCCCACCATCACCACAGCCAGCGATACCAAAACAATTAACACCGGAGCTTACTGGAGCTCTATTCTATCATGGACTTCGCGCCCTACCAAGACCCTCCCGAGACTCACCGCGCTCTGTCACCCCCACGTGAACCCCGCCGGTCCTTCTCTCCCCCACCGGCAACCTCTTCATCTCCCTCACACTCGTCACCGTCCAAGAACATCACAGTAGGCTCAAACAACCACTCGGCAATCTCACCACCGCTCTATGCCACCCACCACCAGAATCATCTCAGCCACGGATCCAATGAAACGGGTCACGAGGCATTATCAAGATCCCACATCGACCATTTCGAAACCAGTCTTCCCTTGAGAATGGATTGGGAAGCGATGCTGGCTTATTTATTACTCCCTCCGGCGGGGGGTGTGTTTTTGTTATTGGTCGAGACGAAGAGTGATTACGTTAGGTATGTATGCTGTTCATCTCTATGGTTATGTGTTTGCTCTGGTTGAAGCTCAGAGAGAAAGAGAGAGAGAGAGAGAGGAGGGGGGGCTTGTTAGAAGGGATATGTGTTCTTGTATTTGGTTGAAAGGTAAGGGCTGATTGAGAGAATGTGGGGGAGATATACAGGTTCCATGCATGGCAATCTTCGTTATTATTCGCTGCTTTATTCGTAAGTCAAGTCTCTCTTCTATTCTTTTGTTTTCACCCATCTCTTTTTATTCACTCTTCCATTCCTTGGCCAAAACAAGCTACTCATCGATCGAATCGGATCAATCGATTGGCCGTGTTGATGAAATGTATACCCGGCTCCGTGGTGGTCCTTGTCAGTGAGATCGCTAGCTAGCTATGATCCCTCACATCAACACAAACACTTGAAGTAAGCGAGTCAAACGTGGAACTGATGACGAAAATTGAAAACAGATCCTTCATCTCCTCCTCTCTTGGTCAACCATCCTTTCATGGATGTTATTCGTGGGTGATATCTGCTTGATTGCCTTATTGAGTTTACGCGCCTATCGGGATGGTAAGTACTGTAATGTTGCCATTTTCCAGTCTCCTGAATCCGTCCTGTCCGCTTTGTCTGTGCACCTCCTCCTTATTATAATCTTCATCTCTGTCTGCAAAACGCTACTTGTCCTTTACCCTCTCGCTCCCCCGTCCCATCGTCTTCTACTACTTCTCTAAGTGACTGCTCTGTGTCTCTAGAACGCATTAGACGTTATCCCATGACGTGATGAGAGTGTATGAAGATATAGCTGATTGAGTTGTGAATAGCGGATACACTAGATCGATTCGAGTTACCGTACGTAGGACCGATCGCGAGTTCCATTCTTGATGGGGAATGAAGTAATCCAACATCCATCCATCCATTCATCTATCCATCTAATACGTTCCAACCGGGCTATGAGGATCGTTGGCGGGACAGGATTGGCGTCGTGAGCTATTATCCTTGGGCCTGCTTGGGATTGGGTTGCGTGAGGTTACGGAGTTGGGTTACGCGGACGTGGCTAATGAGAGACTCTCTCTCCTTTCTCCCCGATTGGATCTTCCTCACTCAAACCCTACGATCTTGTAATCATAGTGTCTCCAGTGTGATTGTGCGATTTGATACCCACCCTACCGTCTTCCGTACTTGGTTGGACCTAGGGCTCAGCAAGAAACATAGCTCTCAAACAGACAAACCGGATTGTAATTATTTTCGTTTGTTCCCTAAAGCATCCACAGTAGCCTACCGTGATCAACGATCAAGGCAAATTGAACGAAACAGACGATGAACAAGGGCAGTATATGATCAACCAACCATCAAGGTGTATGTATATTGTGATGTATGTAGCAAAGAACAGGCGCAGGCTATATAATACACAAGAAAAATCATTTTCGCACGACTTGGTTCGACTTGAATCAAAGAAAAACCCCTCATGACTTGGACCTGATGAGAGGAGAAGAAGGCAGTTTAGCAGAGCAGAGCTGAGCAGAGCAAGAGAAAACACGAACAAAAGAAGTCAACCACTGACTAACTACCTCAACCACCGTTACGTGTACGAAAGCACAGTATAATCGGTAATCTGACTGGTTTGGTCGCGATAGCAAATCCACGAGGTACCCAGCCGCTGAGCGCCTCTTTAGACTCGACCTCGACCACCCGCTTGACGTACCTGTCGACGGCCTGCGACACTGTTCCCACGCACGCCGGCCCCTTCTTGCTGCTCTCGGCCGTTCTGCTGGCCTCGTCCACGAGACGGATCTTGAGGCGCGGCTTGTCCTTGACGGAGTCTTTCGCGGAGTTGCTCGATGCGTTCATTGATTCCTTGACCTCGCTGTCCCTGCTCTCCTTCTCCTCGTTGACCACCATTTTCAACGTTTCGGTTTTGAGAACCGCGGCCTTGACCTTGACCTTCTTGATTCTCGCGCTGCTCCTGACCTCGGTTTTGCTGTCCACGGCCGGCGTTGCCTCGTCCGTCCTGCCCTTCTTCTTCTCCCTGACGCTGGCCACGCTCTTGACCGCGGCCGTTATTTTGACCACCTTCACGTTCCCCCTCCTCGGATTCTCGTCCTCGTTCGCGGACGGAGTCAATCAATTCGGAAAGACCGGTGGGAGAAGCTGCCCCGGCCCTGTTTTGACCCCGTCTACCCGGCCTGCCTGATGGACGGGCCACGCCCGATGGAAGAGCCACCCCTGACGGAAGAGCAAGGCCAGGTGGGAAGATACCGGCAGGAACAGGGCGGCCGTCGGATCGCGTGGGAGTACCACGTTCGTTGCCGGAGTTTTCGTTGTTACCGTCGTCGCCACCTCTTTGCTCACCCTCAGACTCCTGCCTGCGAGCAAGACGTCGAGCACTTATCTGCTCTTCTTCTGACTGGCCGGCATCCTCAACCGCAACAGGTGCCTCCGTGGGAGCAGCAACGCCAGCGGTAGCGTTGGCATACGGGGGTAGGATCATGCCCGCTCCTGCAGTGCCGGTCGGTTGGGCGGATCCCGCCGTCGCGTTCGCACTGCCTGCCGTCGAGTTCGCTGGGGCAGAGATGGCATCGACTTGTTTATTGTTGGCTTCCCTGTTGTTATCTTCGCTGCCACCCTCCTCGCCCCGACCCCTCTCCTGACCATCTTGGACTCTCTCTCGGCTTCTCTGCTGACCGTCCTCGGTCCGCTCTCGCTCACGTTCCTCGTTGTCTTCATTGCGATTCTGGCCTCTCCGCCGTTCATCATCTCCTCGCTCCTCATCCCTCTCTTGGCGTTCCTGGCGACGCTCGTTTTCCCGACTAGGTCGCTTGCTCACATCTCTCTTCTCCTGTCGCTGCTGACGTTCCAGAGCCAGCTGCTCTTCAGTGGCCTCGCCATTGTCATCCACGTCAAACCTCCGACGACCACCACCAATGGGACCTCTGCCTTTGAAGGCCGCCCGACCCAACGCTTCGATCTCCGTGTCGCCGTCCTCTCCTTGCCGGCGCGCGGGCGTGGTCGCAGGTGGCTCGCCTCGCTGCTGGCGTTCAAATGCCAACTGCTCCTCGCTGACCACTTCTTCGCCCGAATCATCTCGCTTGGTCTTCCTGCGGAGTTCGACGCCCAACGCATTATTGAAGGCATTCGCTGGGAGGAATTTTGGTCAGTCATGTTCTGTTGATAAATTTGCGGGAACACAATTAGGATGCACGACTCACCAGCTGCCTGGCCCTGTTGCTTGGCGGCGGCCTGCTGGCCCTGGGAGCAAGCCAGTACGGCGTTCTGATCAGCCTGGCATCGTGACACCAGTTGGCCACAGATGAACTCCGTAACCACGCCAATATCTAGACCCTCGTCAGCAACATACAGAGAAACACCAGGTAGGGTCAACATACCCTTAGTGGAGCCATGCGGGAGATTGCTACATATAAAAGTCAGTTTAATAATTTGGTAAAATCAATTAGGACTGCGTACGCTGTGTCCTCTGGCTGAAAGGCACCTTCTGCAAGTCGAACCGTCAGCTTCAGTACTAAAATAGGAATTATCATCTCCATCTTCACTTACCAGAATCGAGCTCGACGGCAGGGTTACAGGCACCCACCTTCGCCCGCTTGCCCAGACGGAAGGGCTGGGCAGAGGCGAGCGAGAGTACGATGGCCAGAGCAGCCGGAATTGCCACCGTCGTCTTCATGGTTGCAGCTTGACGAGACGACAGACTGATTGTTGCTGTGTTGTAATGATAAAGAGTGTACTACAAGATAATACTGGGAACAGGAGCGCAGCTAGATCATGTCAGTCTTGCTGCCAACTAGACAGATAGACGCTGAGCATGCTCACCTCCAAAGGAAAGTAGGATGGAAGATTGTATATAGCACGATGATACAGTAAAAGAATGTTGGCCAGCAACGTGATGACAGAGACAACGAAGCTGGAGAGACAGGAGAGCTGAGGAGAAAGGGAACTGAGACTGAAGAACAAAGGACTCGAGCGCTCCCGAGTCAAGTTATATACCGGTCCGGCTGCCCTCGCTTGGCATGGGAGGCAAAACAGCCAGACTTTGGAGGAGCATTGCTCCCCCGATTGACAACCCCTCTGCAACAGACATCCCGACCATCGTCCGACTCGCGCTGTCTGCATGAGATCTGCGCGTCGACCGCCATGAACCAGGTCCGGGGGCTCAGTATGACGTTCGCTTCAGGGACCTGACACCGGGCATTGATGGGTCCGGGAAGTCTGGTTTGTGATCTGACGCCAGACGAGGTTCATGCTGTTCATGCTGGTCCAGACTGTAGCTGGAACATGCCTCGACAGGGTCGGGAAAGACATCTCCCGGTGTTCATGGTGTTTTGGAAAATCTTCCGGGCCTTGGCAAAGGCTCCTTGGATGGGCCCCGCGTGCGTGGTGCGACGCTGCAGCGCGGCTCGAAGCGCGTCGCATCTGCTCCGTCGCATGTCGCGGGTTGCGCGAGGGCCGCAACCGACGTCTCATCGTGTCCAATGCCGGGCGGTGGTCACCTCCCCACCACATGTAACATTGCTCACGTTCGTGGACCATCGTCCTTTCTGGTGTTGTCGTTTTTCCTCATCGCTGGCGCCCTTGGCATCACCATCTCGCTTGCGCTGGTTTCTGTGTAACTTATTCCCTGGTGCATGGCGAGCTGTGACAGTGGATCGAAATTACGGGACCATGATGGCTGGAATCCGGTTCAACAAGAAAAAGAGAAACGCTCGATCATCGAAAAGATGATTGAATCATCAACACGTGTTAAAACGAAGAAAGACGATAGATCCATGTCATTGGATCTACCTGGTACTGTATGTTGTGTTTCAAGATGCACAGCACCTCATCGCCGGCTGCTCCATGTCGCACTTGGATCCGATCAGAGGGACTGGCAATCTGCTCCGCGAATTCTTCTTGTGGGAGCTTGCAGAGGGCCGACAAGCCCAGTGTTTCGCTCAGATAATACCACTGTACTCGGCTTCGGATGGCAGAGCCGTATTTCTGAAGATGGTTCAATTGTAGCCGCATGCTAAGGGCAAAGCAGGATCCATCAGTCCCTCAATGGCGTAAATTGATTCAGCCTGGTGGAATTGGGTCTCGCCATTCGGGATGATGATGTTGAACACAAGTCTCGCACAACGCAAAACAGACCATCTTGCAACCCGAATTACATAATCCTGCCGCGCGGCCAAATATCCGTCGAACGTCTGGGTCTGGAAAACTGCGCAATGATCTAGAGGCGACATTTTTCAGTGGAGAATCTAAATTATGTAATCATTTGGTGGTCAGATATCCGTCGAACATCGTGAGCTGGGGGAGCTGCGCGAAAATCCAGCAAGGCTGTTTTCGACGGCAAGTATGGGCCACGTGATGCTGCCGGTCTGCTTTGAGACTGAAGGTACCTCTGCAGCGGATTTTGCTAGCGCAGAGACCCGACGCGGTAATGGCGAACATGTGATTGGGTGGTGGCGGGGCATGCAACGACCTCGGCGGCGGCGATACGTCAATTGAGTCAGGGGTGGGAGTCAATGTAAAGGATGAAGCACGGTGTTCGAAAGGAGATATTTACGGTAAGAGCTCCTGCTTAGATTCATTGTTGTAACAGTTCATCTGACATTGTTTGATTCCGATCCTAGTGGTGACGAGTGTTGGAGGTTTGTCGGAGTATGGCCAGCTCATCCGTGACGCCGCTCGCCCTTCGGCCACTCTGCGGTCGCCGCATCCTCGACTGCATCCGACGAGTCGCCCCGCGGCGTCGCAGTCATGCTGCCAGCACGCCAAGTCGGTTTCGTCCAGCTTGTGGACATTCCGGGGAGAGGGCAGTGCCGGCACCAACTTCGAGACATGTTCGAGCATTCGCGACGACAGGTGGTCGGGCATGGGCGACCCCTAGTGCGGAGTTCGATCCTCGACAGCAGGAGCGCGAGCAGGACGAGGTGGATGTCTGCATTGTCGG
>QQTW01003603.1_pt1 | contig 11468 bp, 11 predicted proteins | sample 1904831 | NCBI WGS metagenome assembly QQTW01 (sample SAMN09435610, study PRJNA476489) | Subsurface metagenome, whole genome shotgun sequencing project.
CCGGGCAGTCTCTTCGGCATCGCCATCAATGGCTGGACGCGCAGTCTCCGGCTCAGGGTCAGCAGCAGGATGGGGAGCATCGACCGGTGCCAGGTCACCATTTACCTCCGCTCCGATGTCGATGCCGAACTGCTGCTGCACCACCCATTCTCGGATGAGGAAGATGAGCACAAAGGCGAGCACGACCAACAGCGTGATGATCTGACCCTCCAGGATGTCGATGATCACTTTGTTTAGTGCGGCCGAAGGAGTGAGCGTGTTCAAATAGCTCACATTCGAGAGGAGGGACGGTTGCCGCGTCGTGTTGCTTACAGCATATCCCACCTCCGGTGGTCGAGAGCGAGTATTGGTGGGTTGAGGCTCTGCCAGACCAAGCAGTGCGAGCATGGTACGCCCAAAGATGGACCAGAGCGAGCTGTCCAGCTCGCTCCCTTCCCCGAAGGCCGCGGGTTCGCGGATCGAACCAACAGCGGCGAAGGGAAGGTCACCTTGATGGCCGAAAATCGCCGGCGACGTAAATCTACCTTGAGCCCGATCACCTCTCGCTTGCCACTCAGCAGGAGTCAGCCTTTTGAGAGCTTCGAGAAGGTCTTCGGCATCACTGCGCGGAGCAGCTTGCATCTCTGCCGTGGCCCATCCGCCATCGCCAAGCCAGAACAAGAAACGCCATCCAACCCGCATCGACCAGGGGAGCCAGCCTAGCCAGACGAGGAAGACGAGCGAGGCCCGTGACCAAGTACGCAGCGCGTCGGCTGCGTGGGATGCCAGCTGGCGAAACAAGACTGATACTGGAATTGACGGCGGCATCTGCGAATCGTACACTACGACGATCTGTCAGCTCAAGTTCCTCCTAGACTCCAGCACATATCACCGACTTTTGGTGAATCGAAATTGCGTCTTGCAGAGCTCGCAGTACTTCTTGTGAGAATGTGACAGCCACTCCATGAGACTATGATCAATCGTCCGTCAGCATACAAGATCAGAAATCAGGTTGGTTTCGAGCGCGTACCAGTCCTGATGCACAAACTTGATGCTCCCGCTGCATCGACATGGATGGAAGAGTGGTTCTTCTGTGGTTCCTTCGCCTCGACATATTCTGCACGTATCTGCTTCCCCCACGCTGCCCTTGTCACCCCTTGATCGGTTGGCAGACGGCGAGTCATTCATCAGGTCGACGGGTGCTTCGGCAAGCCCATCGCCGTCAGGAACGGCCTCTCCAGTAGGCATCTTGAATATTGTACACTTGACTCGACGAAACTGCGAGGGAGAAACTTGTTGAACGTTAGCCTAACGTCGGTGTGCCGACTCCGGGTTTAGTTAGGCAATTGTCGAGTGGAGCACATCTGACCCTTCCATCAGTCTGATTACAGATGACAATAGTAAGGGATTGTACCGTCATCACGAGCTTGCAGGTACGAAGAATGAATAGATAACCATGTTCAAGGTGGATGCCTTCACAGATGGCTAGAAGAGCCTCATGTCGTACGGGAAGTGCCCTTAGGGAAGTGGCCGATATCACGCCCGCGCCACGCGGACATAACGGCGAAAGCGATCCAACGCCTTGGTTCGGATTAAGCTGCTTAAGCGCAAGAGCCGACCCCACTAGCAAGAACGGTTTTTGATTGGCTGTAGCGCTTAGCTTTTCGTCCGCTGATCTGATTGGACGACGCAGAGCCGCAGTCGCGTGAGGGTTCACTGTGACGTCGGTCGAGCAAAAACCGGGCGGCAAGCTGGAACCGGATTGCCGCAACACACCGAGCACCGCAAAGATCGCCACAAACTGCTTTGCTTGGCCCAGCACAGCCACTATTTGTTCTCGGCAGATATCTCTAACGTCAACTTCAACTGAGAGTGAGTTGGGAAGGGCGAGTGACTGGGAGGTCGTGTTGGTCGGATCGCACAGCTCCGACATTGACCAGAAAAGACAGAGGAGCAGCTGGGAGCGTACCCGAATGTCCAGTGTGCCAGCTGGTCCCTTCTGCTCTTGAAGGCTTCACTTCAACCCACCTCAGACCCTCAGCGGTGCAGTTATGGCGGTTCAAGCCAATGGGCATGCCATGAACGGCCATCAGGTGAAAACGTCCGCTCTGAAGGGACGGGTCGCGTCCAAACCCAAGAGGCCAAGACGAGGCTTTATCAGTACCGGGCTCAGTATCCTGCTAAGGTATGTAGCGAAATGTCTATGGTGCTCATGGGATTTTATAACTGCTCAGAAACATGATTGCTGACAAGTCCTCCGTATTTAGATGGGCTGCCTGGTATGCTCTGTTCGTCATTGTGTTTCGGTGTCCTTCGGACCCGGCGGAACTAGGGGACAATTCCCCCAGAGTCTGCAAACCCTACCTGACAGCTCGGACGTACCTCACCCCTCATGTGACGCCGTATTATAAAACCTATGCGGCACCGTATGTGGATGCTGCACGTCCGTATATCAACACGCTCGATCAGAAGGTTGTGACGCCCACCGTCGATTTCGGGAAAAGAACCTACCACACGTACGGCGCAGCGCATGTCGACCGCGCCAGACAGTATGGAGAACATCAGTGGCAGCAGAGCGTCCGTCCTAGGATCGAGGTGGTCAAGGCACATGCAGGGCAGCGTTACAATACAACCGTAGCGCCTCATGTCGTCAGAGCGACTGATAACCTATCGCCGTACTACGAAACAGCCCGACAACAGGTGCTCAAGACATATCACGGCCACCTTCTCCCTGCCTACGTGCTCTCTCTACCATATGCTCAGCAGGCTTATAACTTTGGCCAGACAGTGGTCGTGCAGAAGGGGTCGATGTATCTGGGCTCGGCGTGGCGGACCACCAGCTCCTTGATCAATCGGACCATTTGGCCCCGCGTGAAGATCCTCTACGGCGAGAATGTGGAGCCACAAGTGGCCCGCATCGGGGAGCGGCTGGGAAGATATCGCGATCGTAAGAAACTGCAGGCAGCTGTTCAGGATATCGACAGGTAAGCTGATTGCATTCTCATGTCGGGCGATGCCCTACCTGCCATTGCTCTCGTCTACTTGTCAGCTCAATGATTTTGTGCTTGGAGACACACACCACCACGTTATTTCCCTGTTTTCCCTCAAATTGATATGAGAAGCGGATTCCTCTCGCTATTCATCATCTCAAATAAACAAACCGCTAATGCTCTACTAGCTCCATAGCAGCTTCTGCCTCGACAGCGACGACGGCGACTGGGACGTCCCCTCCAAGCAGCACAGCGGCAACCCCGGATCAATCGGCCGATAAGGTAGTGCCTCACCATGCGCCCGAAAACAAATCGGAGAAGCATGTCCTTACACCAGAAGAGGAAGAGGAGAAAGTCCGTCAAACTGTAGCCAATGATCTCAAGACGTGGCAAGAGAAGTTTGCTAGGGCAGCCAATAAGGGTGCCGATGATCTCGAGGAAAGAGTCAAGGAGATCGCTGAGAGACAGATTGAGAAGCAGGTTGAGGGTGTGGGCAAGTCTCACTTAGTGGAATTGGAAGACACCATCAAGAAACAGCTCGATCATCTAAAGAGCAAGGTCATTTCTACCATCGAGAGCGTTCCCGAGGATGCAGACGCCGATGAGCGGGCCAAAGCTGAGGATCAGATCAACGGACTTATCAAGGAGGCTGGCGTGGCCATCAAGACGAAAGCCCAGGCTCTACGGACCTGGAAGACCAATTGCAAGGAGGAAACCTTATCTCGAGTCTCGGAGGCGGCGGAGTCGACTTTGACAGTCATTGACGGCATTCGTGACCTCGGCTTGCAAGAAGTGGGCATGAAATGGACCTGGATGGACGGCATAACCTACAAAGACTGGTCCAAGTATCATGAGCTCCGTAAGACCTTCGACGGGTGGCGGGAAGAGGTGTTCGATGTTGCCCGACAGCATTCCACTGTCGCACGGGCAAACGAGGCGGCCGACGAAGTCGAGAGCCAAGGCATGGCTCTTGCTGAGGATGCTGCCAAGGAGCTCGCCCGACTTAAAGGCGTGAGCAAGTCGAAACTTGACGCCCGAGATGCCACGGATGACTTTAGCGGCGAGCGGTTCCAGTCTGTAGTCGGCAAGGCCGAACAGATTGTAATGGTTCGCGTCGGAGAAGCGGGCGATGCTGTTAAGGGCGCATCGGACAGTGTCAAATCGTATGCTTCCGCTGCAACGGAGCGCGTTCAAGAAGCGGCTGCATCAGCGAGCTCACTGGTAGCAAAAGGGTCCGATTCCGCTTCTGAGGTGGTTGTGGGCAACGCCAAGAGCCAAGGCGAGAACGCGGAGGAGGTGACTTCATCTGTTGTTTCCCAAGCGTCAAAAGCATCCTCGAAAGTCTCCGCAACTGTTGGTGAGAAGGCAGAAGACTACGCCTCAGCTGCCTCTGAAGCAAGCGAATCTGCCTCCTCGACAGCTGCCGACATGTCCGCGTCCGCTAGCTCTGTGGCAGCAGAGTCTTCATCCACGGCTACCAAAGCCCCGAAGAAGGTATGGGGCGGCGCGGCTGCTCAAAGAGTCGACGAGCGGAAGATGCACTTTGACATTGTCGACGATGACGATCGAGCTGCCTTTTCGGACGGCGTTCAGAGCATGGTCAAGAAGGCAGGAGACAATCTCAGCGACATGACTCGAGCCGTGCAAGAAGCGCTCCTAGCAACGCCTACAACGCAAGGTTCGGTGGAGAGTGCTACGTCCGTAGCTAACGAGCAGTATTCCCGCGCGCTCGCAGCGGCCAGCAGCGTGCTCTATGGTACGCAGCAAGGCGTTGGTGAGAGTGCGGTCAGCACGGCTTCCAAAAGATATGCCGATGCTGTATCTGCGTGAGTTTACCGATCTCAATCTGATTTTCGTCTACGTACTAACCATTTTCAGTGCCTCTTCGGTCATCTACGGCACTCCGACGCCGACGATCAATGCTATCGCGGCTGCAGCGAGCTCGCAGTACTTCCAGGCTATCAGCAAGGCTCAGGAGCAGTTCATGCAAGCGAAAGCCAGCGCGACGAGCAAGATGCCCAACGAAGCGTCGGCCACTGACGGAGTACTAGCTTCCATCGAGACAGCGTATTCGGATTCAATTCATGCCGCCAACGAACGGTTACAGTCCGCCATGTCCGCCCTGTCGACTGGAATCTACAGAACTCCCCTGAGCCCGCAGCAGTCGCTATCATCAGTTGCGAACGAGCGATACTCAAGCGCTTTAGCCGCGGCATCTTCCAGATATCAACAAGCATCTCAGGCTCTCAGCGGAACACCAACATCGGCAGCTGAGCCGTTGCTGTCCGCAGCCAAGAAGCACTATTCGGATGTCGTCAACCAAGCCAGCTCTCAGTATGCTTCAGCTGCCAGCGCCGCGCAGACAGTCTATTATGGCACGAGGCAAGGTCCGCTAGAGTCCATCACATCAATTGCATCGGCGAAGCTCTCCGACGGCCTGCGCCTAGCGTCCGAGCAATATAGTCGGGCTAAGGAAGCGGTGGTGGCGGAGCCGACACCACCCAACCAGCAGTATGTTCTCGACGCTAAACGACGGTATTACGAGGCGGTGGGGCTGGCCCATGATCAGTACTCTGTCTTTGTTCGATCCGCCTCCAGTGCTGTCTATGGGACGCCCACCCCAACGTATCGGCGTCTGTCCAGCCAAGCATCGGACGCCATCTATGCCACTGCGGCGCCCGCGATTCAGTCCGCTCTGTCAGCTGCCCGCGGTCAGTACAGTGGCGCCATCGATGCAGCCTCGTCGCAGCTCGCACAGGTCCTCCAGCAGGCTAGCTCCGCGGCTGGGAAAACAAGCCAATCGCCAGCCGAGAGCGTGCTCAGTGCTGCTTCTTCTCGATACAGCGTCGCAGTTGCGGCAGCCTCGGCCAGTCTGTCATCGGCGTCTTCGGCAGCTAGTACAGCGATCTACGGCCAGCCGACGGGATCCATCGAATCAATAGCGTCGGCCATCTCGCAGAAAGCCGACTCAGCAGCGTCCCTGGCGAGCAGTCAAATCATCGGGTCGGAGACGCCCTGGACTGAGTCCGTAGCGTCTGCTGCGTCGCAGAATTGGGACATGCTGGTTTCCAAGGCTAGCGAGCAAGTGTATGGCTCTCCCACGCCGTTCGCCGAGTCGATCATGTCTCGTGCAAGCGGTTATGCCGCCCAAGCTACAGACGGAGCGGCAGCGCAAGCGGAGGCCATGCGGGCCTTGGTATCGGAATTGGTGGTCGGGCGGGAGCCGGACTTCACCGAGAGCGTCATGGCGCGATTCAACTCGGCTTTCTACACTGGTGCACCCGCTATGGCCTCGTCAGCGTCTAGCTATGCCAGCGATGTCTACGCGTCGGCCTCGTCGGCGGTATCGTCTGTGTTCACGCCACCGCCAGCCATTGAAGCCATCATCGAGGCGGCCACCAACCAGATCAGCTCCGCCGTCGATGCCGCCAGTGTGCAAGTCTACGGGTCATCGACGGGTCGATACGAGTCTGCGACCTCTGCAGTGGCCGAGAAAGCGGCGTCGGTGCAATCGAAAGCCAGCGAAGCCATCTACGGCACGCAGACAGGCTACGCTGAAGCCGCGCAGAGCCAGATGGCTGACGCGGTCTCTTCAGCTCAATCCGCCATCTCGGTGGCCATCTACGGCACTCCGACGGGGACCGTAGAGCAAGTAACGGGTGCGGCGGGAGCAGCGTACTCGTCCATGTCCAAGCCGGTGGCCGATGCTGTGTCAGCGGCTAGCGAAAAAGCCGGTGATCAATATGGTGCTGTCAAAGACAAGGTCAGCAGCGCGCTGTATGGACCGCAGCAGGGTGCCGTCGAGAGTGCGCAGAGCCGACTGAACGCTGCATTGGAGACTGCGCGAGCTCGCCTGGGGGATATGGCGGGTGGAGCAGCGGATGGAGTGCGGGAGGCAGTGGCATCAGCGAAACAAGGGGTTGAAAATGCAGCTGATGGAGTGCGTGATGCCGTTGCATCTGCGAAAGAAGGTGTGGAATGTGTGGTTGAGAATGCCAGTAGCGTGGTGATGGGCTCGGAAACTAGCACATCCACGATGACAGTAACCAAGTCGGCTACCACGACGAAGATAGCTGAGATCAAGGACGAGCTGTGAGGGGTTCTATCTGAGATTGATCAAGCAGGGTGAACAGCACAGCGAAAGTTCTTTTCTTCATCCCTCTCTCTTCCTTCTGTTCTCCTTCCACCTCTTCTCTTTCGTCCTCATCAGCTCTATTTTTGTCTCGGGCAGGTCATTCTAGTTCTCTGTCACTTAATGGATGCGTCTCTCTGTATGTACTTTCTGCTCTGATAGTTTGATCTTTTCGAGGAGTCGGAGTCCCAGTCTCTGCTCGTCCGGTTTCCAACTCGCTTCTATATCATCTCATCAAGTTCATCATCAGCTCGATACCAGACTGTCATTGAAAGGCACTCCCGCTCTATTCCTCGTTATCTCTTCTCTTTCCCACAATCATAGCATTTCATCCTCGTCTTTGTGTTTGTATTGTAGTCTATCATGCGTCGCTTCATCAACCGCTACGCAACAACCCTCTGCTTTGCGACTCGAAAGGTCACTCAAATCGTAGCCACTAAAGCCAGTTAACCCTCATTACACTCAATCAAACGCCGCTCTACGCCGGCCCGGTAAAGCTGCTATAGCCCTATGTACCCAGCGATCCCACCCTCAAACACCGTACCAGTCCCAGAACCCAAACCAAACCACTGTCACGATCCCAAAACTAGCTTCAGAGCTAAATCTAAAGATATTTCTTCCCCGCAGCCGCCACCCTCCCTCTAAACACCGGACTCTTGACCTCCGCATTCGCTCGATAGAAAGGATTCATCAAATTCTTGACCCAGACATCATACACATCTACGAAGAATTGACGAATAGCTTCTTCAGTAGCGGGGCCCGTCGGGTTGGTGATTCCCAATGAGGAGGTGGTCATCGAGGAGGGGAGACCGGTCGGGAGAATTGATGCGGAGGAAGATGATGGGAGAGGTCCTGTGTTGGTGGACGTGGATGAGGCTGTGGGATTGGGAGCGTGGAGGAGGAGGAATTTGATATCTTGATGGTGGAGAGGGTTGTTAGATGCTAGTATGAGGGATGGAAGGGAGGAGTGGGGATTGGTAAGAGGGGATAAGGGGACGTACTACCGCCTGTTAAGAAGCAGGAGACGTAGTTGTTGTAGAAACGGTCGATGACTTTGAGATACCTATTTTCGGCCATATCTTAATCTCCATTCCATCATATATCGTCTGAATGATACACATCTATCCGGCATAGGCTGTTTTCCTTTCAAGTTGGACATATTTCCAACGCAATTCAAGTAGAAATTAACTCCGACCAAACTCATCCAAATGCAAAACATACCGTCTACGCTAATCATAAGGCGGTTCAAATGACTGAGAGAGAGGAGAAATATAGGGATGGCATATGATATCTGAATCACACGGGGAAGAGTAGTGAGTAGAAAGACTAAAGAAATATCAAGAAAAAGGCATACATCAATCCAGTCCCCCATTGTACCTCCTCCACGATATCCAAACTGCTATGCACGATGAATTGATTCATATGTCGAGCCTGTTCGGGAAATCGGGCGACCCCGTCGCCGCCTTGCTTCGAGGTGCCAAACTCGTGCTCGAATATGGGGTTGTCTCTGGTGCCGACTATGGCGAAGTAATATGATGATGTCATCTTTCTTATATTATCTTTCTGTTCAAAGATCTCTAGTTGAAATGAACCATTTGCTAGAGGTGCTGTTAATTGAATCTGATATGTTTTGTGAGGGTGCTGGTTTATGGTCGCCCGACCACTGCAGTGGATTAGACCGGCAGAATCGGGAGGTTCGGAGAGTTGTGCTCCTTCACCGCCTTGGGTTGCGGTCGCACGGTTCCTCTCCCTTTGCGACGACGACCGATCGCCTTTTCAACGCAACTGCGCATTTCTAGACAACTTTCTCAACGAACCTCGATTATCCGCCCTGCAAAAGTGAGGCAAATCCAGAAGTAGCTATGTTCGGTCCCTTTCGAGCCACGCAAGCGCTATCAGGCGGTTTATTATGGTACGCTCCTTCTTATTCACTCATCCTTCATGGGCCTATTCCCCTCCACTTTTCAATCCTGTTCCCTACCACCATCAGCTAATCTCCAACGTAATCAAGGAAACGTCCCTGGCGACTCTCCCCGCCTCAAAAAGCGCGTGCCCGAAAACGACTCAAAGCCGTGGACGCCGTCGTGGCCACCGTCGACCGAGCCTTATCCAAACAAGGAATCTCCGTGGCGGCGCTGGATAGATGGAAGACAGAGATGCCGACCGAAAACGAAATGCTGCCGAGGGATAAATATACCATGTTTGATCGCAAGGCGAGGAAGTATCGAAAGGGAATTCATAGTGAGTTTCTTTCGTAAAACTTACTCTGAGTTGGCTTGATTAGATGTGTCCATTTGTTTGAATGAGGTAATGGGCGCAGAAAGGGATATGTGTGGGCTGATGATGGTGATGAACATAGAATTGCCGAAGTGGACGAGAGTTAGTCAGAGAGTGAATCCACCTGGGTATTGATACGTTGTTGTGCTGGATTGCATTGGTGGTTATATGTATAGCGAATGGTTTGTTCGGGGGTCACGCGGATGACCAAATCCATAAGGCGACTTGGCAGTAGTCGCTCTGATACCTCTAGCGTCTTCACCATCCTTAAGAAGAAGGTTCCCCAATCTTCATTCTATTGATCAGAATGGTATGACTCGCCCTTCAATGAACTCATGCTGGCGGAATGGGGTGAGTTTAATGCTGGTCGTCACGGGCATCTCTTCGTTACCTAGCAGTCACTGCCGAGCTGTCCTATCTTGTTAGTTTGTCAACCGCATTGGGATGGAGCTTAGGAAATGTGATAAGGTCTGGGACGTGGGCATTGCCTGTCGTGTCATGGAACAGCAGCTTGATATTAATCTATCTGCTTTGCAATCGTACGTGTGTAATCACATAATACGGAGCACCGCTTGGACAACTGGAAAAGGAAGATCAAGTTGAGACGGTATGTCGGAATGCCATTTCCACCACAGGAAGAGATACTGTAACTGATGAAATCTTCTACTTGCGCCTCCCAACTCTAGGGTCGGGATTGCCAGGCTTTCCATTTACCGTAGGTAGTCTCGTAGCAGTGAACGTGCATGCGGATATCCTTGTAAATCGTAATTTCGGGGTCCGGGGCCTGTCCCTTGCTTGGAAGGTTCTTGGCGACAACTGTCTGTGGAAAGCAACCTCCCGAGGCAGTGTGGGCCTTCTTCTGCCATTCACGATTCCCAGGAGACTATGGTGCGAGTTCAGGTCAGTCTCGTTGTACTCGTAGAGGCGGTTCAACACACAATGTCGCAGCAGGGTGCCGTATGGAAAGGGAGCTGATGATGACTGCAACTGCAAGAAAGCTTCGACTGACCGGAACTTGTTTCATACAGTCGAAGAAAACACCCGTCGAGTATTCGAACATGGTCTGAGACTGGTCCGATGGATTGGCAACGAATCGGCTATCGTACTCCGGCGCGACTGCCGTGTATGGTGAGGCTCTCCTCCTTTTCGCTTCCTCAACTGCTCGTTGGTCTCCGGCCGCATCAACATCGTTGGAAGGACGAGTATCCTTCTTCGCCGCCTCCATGGATTGCTTCTTCTCTATTGCGATCGCAGCATCATAATGATGTGAATCTCGCATACGTCGAAGCTTGTTAAGTTTCAATCAGCTACGTTGCCCATCAAGTCGCAGATGCTTCGAGCAACGGCCTCAAAGCTCGTGGATCGAATTCGTACCTCTCGCTGTCTCGGCGTCAATTGAGGCATCCAGGAATTCCTCTGTGGGTTCGGAACTGAGGTCGTTCTTGTGCTCGCCACACTGACAGCTGAGGCATCAGACTGGCCTGCACCATCACAAGGAACAGCAGCGCCGTCAATAGAGGCAAGACGAGGCGCATACCAGGAGAAGCCATCGTCAGTAGTGAAGTACGACTCGACGTTGAGTCGGTCGATCAGGGAAAGAGACAAAGATTCCAACGCTAAGGGGTAGCGACTGTGGTAGAACAGCTGGTGGATGTCCGGGTGGATGGAGATCGACATGGCAGTCATCAACGTCGTCTTTATATTGGTCCGTCCCATACCACCCGACACCTCCGCTTTTTTTTGGCGCATCGTGATCCCGAGCAGTAATGCGCTGGAAGCATCTCTACTTCGGCAAGGTAGAGGCGCAACCCATCAACCAGGCGAGCTTCATGCGCTAACCCCGTCGCCAAAAGGGGAGCGTAATCAACCGCCAAAAACAGAAATCTTCGTCAATGAACTTAATGTCCATGGCGTTGTTGACTCTGAAAGCCCGGAATGGTGATGACAGGTGCCTAATCGGACTAAACCCGACACTGGGGTTGCTTTTGGACGCATGATGGCCGGTCATGTCGATGCAACAAGTGCCCGTGTTCTGGATAGACGAGATGGCACACGGAGCGCTCGACACGGTTCGAGCTCTTCCGGTTCAT
>QQTW01003604.1_pt1 | contig 11468 bp, 7 predicted proteins | sample 1904831 | NCBI WGS metagenome assembly QQTW01 (sample SAMN09435610, study PRJNA476489) | Subsurface metagenome, whole genome shotgun sequencing project.
GATAGCGATGGAGAAACAGCTTTAATGCTGAGTTGCGACTTGGGAAATTTAGAGATTGCCCAAGTATTGATCGAGCATGGCGCAGATGTAAAACTAACCAATCAATCCCAGGAAACAGCCCTAGCGGCGGCGGTGGCAGGAGGACATAGCGCCTTAGCGATGGTTTTACTCGATCGCGGTGCGGATATTAATGCCAAAGATATTAATGGCGATACCGCCCTGCATCTTGCTGCCGTTGAAGGTTACTACGAACTAGCGCAAATTTTACTCGATCGCGGTGCTAATCCTTTACTAACAAATCAGCTAGGCGATTCACCTCTACTACTAGCCGTTTTGCAAGGACACAGCGAAATTGTCGCCGCGTTATTGGAATGCAAAGCCGAGTTAAATGTGCCTATGGACGAACCCCTTTTAAATATTGCCGCCGCTCAAGGCGATCGCGATACGGTAGAAGTACTGCTCAATTTTGGCATCGATCCCAATCAGCAAGCCCCCGATGGCAAGACGGCTTTAATTAAGGCAGCAGAACGCGATCGCCTTGAAGTCATGCAGATACTAGCAGCAAAAACTAATGTCAACCTACAAGACGCTGCTCAAGCCACAGCTTTGATGTGGGCGGCTTCACGAGGCGACTTTCAAGCGGTACAGTTATTGCTACAAGCGGGGGCGGATATAAACTTAAAAAATCGTGGTGGTTACACGGCTTTGGCATTAGCAGAATTTAATGGCTACCAAGATATCGTCCAAGCGTTGCAGCAATTAGAGTAAAAAACTGTAGACCTCCTATAGCTAGGAGGTCTAGGAATTTAAGCGCACTTAAGTTCAATACATACAGTTGTAGTTGGCGCAGTCTTTGCTGTTTTGATTGTTAGTTGCCCCTCATGGAGTTCGGTGAGGCGCTTGGCAATAACTAAACCCAAACCCAAACCTTGTTGCTCGTAAAACTCGCGCTCAAACTGCCTGCAAGCACCAATATTAGCAATTTGCTCTAGAGTCATCGCACATCCGGTACTAGCAATAGTTAGCTGAAAAATATCATTATCTATAGTGGCTCTAATCTGGACAGGTGTACCAACTTCTGAGAACTTGAAAGCGTTATCGATAATTTCTTCGCTAATTTTTCGCAAATCCTGCTCGGCAATTTTCACCCCCGCACGAGCAATATTTAAGGTTAAATCTGCTTCCCTTCCGTACTGCGTGGCTTTTTGAGTTGCGACATCAACTAATACCGTATTAGGGTTGGATGTCCGACAATTGCTTAATACTTCAACTTCTTTAGAATTGAGGTTCAGTGATTTTAGCTTTGAATAAATAACGAAGTTTTCCATCAACCGATGCAGATACATTGTCGCCTCGTTAATATTCTCGGCGGTAGCAAGTATTTCTTGGGGCGTAATCGTATCGTGTTCGTCAACTAGCTTTTGCGTCAAACTAAAGGTTTGATAAATAGGATTGAGCAGTTCCTCTGGTAGCGCGTCGGTAATGCTTTGGACAAAACTAACTAATTCTTCTTCAAAATGTTGAGCAACAATGGCGTGTTTTTCGAGGCGAGTGGCGATCGCTCCTAATAATTCGGTTTTTGTAAAGGGCTTGGTTAAGTAATCATCTGCTCCTAGTTCCATCCCTTGACGCAAGGCGGCTTTATCTGCTTTTGCGGTCAAAAAAATAAACGGAATTGCTGCCGTATTTGGGTTTTGGCGCAAAGTTCTGAGGACATCATAACCATCTAGTTCTGGCATCATCACATCGCAAATAATTAAATCCGGGCGATCGGCTAGAGCTAACTTAACTCCGTCAAGCCCGTTTTCTGCGCCCACCGTGTCAAACCCTTCAGCACCAAGGCGTTCTAAAAGGTTTTCTCTAATCAAAAATTCATCTTCAATTACTAAAATCTTGTTCATATATTTTTTCCTGTTCTAAGGGCAGCGAAACTAAAAATGTTGTACCTACGCCGACTTCACTTTCTACCGTAATTTTTCCTTTGTGTACATCTAATGCCTTCTTAACAATTGCAAGTCCTAGTCCGGTGCCGGAAATATTACCAACATTACTGGCTCTGTAGAATGAACTAAATAAGCATTCTCGATCTTTAACAGGTATGCCAATACCCCGATCTTGAATTTGAAAACTTATTTCGTTTTCCTGGCAATCAAGATGAAAATTAATCGTCCCTCCATTTGGTGAATACTTAATAGCATTGGAAAGTAAGTTGCTCAAAATATGCCGTAATAGTTTTTCATCTAAGTAAGCATGAAGAACGTTTGTTTGACTAAAAAAGGCAATAGGGCAATTGCTCCTATTGCTAGGATGGATCTCCTCTACCAAGTCGCGACAAAATTGAACTACATCAAGCCGTATAGGTTCGCATTCTAGTTTACCCACTTCGGCTTTGCCCATTAACATCACATCGTCTAATAATTGGGTCATGTGATTGACATTGACTTTGATGCGATTGAGATGTAATTGTTTTTTGTCTTCGCTCCAAGTATCGCCAAAGTCTTCTATTAACTCTGCCGAAGACAATATCGTAGTTAAGGGAGTGCGAAATTCGTGAGAAGTCATAGTTACAAAGCGAGATTTTAATTCGCTTAGATGTTTTTCTGTCTCTAGGGCGTTGCGAATTTCTATTTCTGCTTGCTTGCGCCCGGTAATATCTCTAACTATTACCATGACCTCGTTTTCCGCACTCACAGCAATGCGCGTCTCGTAGTGACAAATATTTTTATTTAGCAGCATTTGACACTCAAAAATTTGCAACTCTCCCGTCGCCAGCGCTTGATTGATGCCGTTCATTGTTAGCTCGGCTACATCGGGGGGCATAACTTCGCGGACGGTTTTGCCTAAAAAATCTGCTGGAAGAATTGGGATATTGTGGGTTTTACTAGCTTTGAAATTAACAAAAATGCCATCGGCGCTAATGCGAAACATTAAGTCTGGTAAAGCATTAATTAAAGCGCGATTTGTGGCAAGGCTCGATCGCAACGCTTCTTCGGTTTGCTTGCGTTCGGTGATATCTCGTCCCTCCAATAGCAGCATAACCACTTTTCCCATTTCGTCACAAATCGGTTTAATTGAGAAATCGACAGTAACTTTACTATCTCCCGCACCGACAATACCTACTTCATAACGGACAAAATTACCCAGTCCGGCTTGAAAAATCGCCTCTTTAAGTTGAACTTGGGCTAAACGAGAATGCCGCCACCAAGGAGTTTCCCAAAAAACTTGTCCGACAACCTCTCTATGGGTAACACCGCCAAAACTAAGCGATGTCTGGTTTACTTCCAAAACTATACCATCGCAAGTCAGCAGCCCAATAAACTGAAATGCTTGGTCAAATACAGCTTTAAATAGCTTCTCGCTTTCTTTAAGGGCGGCGGCGGCTTGTTTGTTGTCGGTGATATCTTGGAGCGTACCAGAAGTACCTAAAATATTACCGTTATCGTCTAGGGTCAAGCGGGCATAAACTTCAATCCAACGATAGCCACCGTATTTGGTGAGATAACGAGTTTCATAACGGCAAAATTCTTGCTGGCGTTGAATTAGAAGTTGGAAAGATGCTAAGTTTTGCAGGCGATCGCGCTCGTAAATGTAATCTAAAAAATTTGTGCCTAAACTTTGGTCTATAGTAAATTCGGTAATTTCCGTCCACGCGGGATTGAGAAAAGTCCATAACCCAGTAGCATCGGTTTGAAAAATTACTTCTTTAACGTTATTTACTACACTGCGGTACTTCTGCTCGCTTTCGTAGAGGGCTTTTTCGGCAATAAAGCGATCGCTAATATTTTGAGCTATAGATGCAACCCCCACTACATCGCCATAATTGTCTACTAAAGGGGTATTAAACCACTCGCAAATAATTGTTTTGCCATCTTTAGTAATATTTTCATTAATGTTATAAGTTCCTCCAGCTTGATTTAATAATTCCGTCATTACTCGATCTATTTCACTTGTTGCTGATTTTGGCACTAATAACCCCGCAGGGTGGCGACCAATAGCTTCTGCAAAACTGTAGCCAAAAATACTTTCTGCGGCTCGATTCCAGTTAGTTATTTCAAAGTTTAAGTTCCATTCCACAACTGCAACCGGAGTTTGAGCAAAGTGCAGTGCTAATTTCTGCTCGGATTTTTTGAGGGCTTCTTGCACTAGGATGCGATCGCTAATATCTTTAGCAATGCCAATAAACCCTGTAATGTTATCGTAAGTATCGCGTAAAGCTGTTACCGAGAGCATGACCGGAAAGCGGCTGCCATCAGAACGAATGTAAGTCCATTCGCGTTCGTCTGCTTGCCTGGCGCGCGCTTTAGCGGTAAAAACTTCAAATCCTGGCTCGATAAGCGTTCCCATTTCTTGGGATAATTCGCGGGCGTACTGTTCTACTTCTTTCTCATCGTGAAACAGTGCGGGAGTTTGCCCGATAAGTTCCCTAGCAGTGTATCCCAACCAGCGCTCGGCGGCAGCATTAACAGTTTTAATAATGCCGTTTCTAGTAGTAGAAATAATTGAGTAATTCGCACCGTCCAAAATCGCTTTTTGAAATTTAACCATTTGCTGCATGGCTTCATCGGCAATTTGGCATTGAGTGTTAGCCTTTTGCAAAGCTAATACATTGCGTCGCAAACTCAATTGCGCCATCGTTTGATGAGCCAAAACTACCAAAGCATCTTGTTGTTCTTTGCTTAATTGACGGGGTATATAATCAATTACGCATAGAGTTCCTAAAGCAAAACCATCGGGATCGATTAAAGGTACGCCCGCATAAAATCGGAAATGGGGATCGCCGATAACTAAAGGATTGTCAGCAAAACGCTCGTCTTGCTCGGCATCAGGGACAATTAAAGGCCCGATTTGTAAAATTGTATGAGCGCAAAAGGCATCATTTCTAGGAGTTTGGGAGATTTCTAAGCCGATTTTTGACTTAAACCATTGGCGATCGCGATCGACTATACTAATCGTTACCGTTGGAACTCCACAAATATAGGCTGCTAGGCGTGTTAAGTCGTCAAAAACACTCTCATTAGTATCAAGAATTTCGTACTGGTTTAGAGCTTGCAGCCTGGCAGCTTCATTACTTGGTAGCGGCGCTTTCACGGGGGACATTCCTACTAAATAATTAATAAACTTCATACTTTGGCGATGAAGTTGTTGGCGTAGGAGCAATTGCTGCTTATTTTTTATTGATAAACGCAACAATTTGCCCAATTTGTTGCTTGAGGGTATTGATTTCTGCCTGCATACTAGAAATTTTCTGTTGCATTACTTGAATTTCCGCCGCGCCAGTAGTATACGCACCGCTACGAGTAGTTCCGGCGGCTGTTCCGACTGTACCTTTAGGTGGCAACTTGGATTTTGCCATTGCGGACTTGATTGCCCCAATTAAATCTTTTTGCTCAAAAGGCTTCAAGATAAACTCAAAATGTTCAAAAGGCTCTTGAATTTTTTCTACTACTTCTTCTTTGCGCCCGGACATTAAAACTAAGGGAATTTTACGCAATTCGGGGTTCTGTTGAATTTGCTGAAATACCTCCCAACCGCTCATTTTAGGTAAAAGAAAATCAAGCATAATCAAGTTTGGTAATTCTTGGCGAATTAAGTTGATGCCCTCTAAGCCATCTTTTGCTTCTAGAACTTCAAAGTTACCTGGTGGTAACATTTCTCTTACTCGTACCCTAATTACTCGGCTGTCATCAATAACTAGAATTTTACGGTTGGTCATGAGTTAATCCTTGAATAGAGAAATCGATTTAAGATAGTAATATTACGAATGTAGCTATGCCTAGCACAACCATAAATTAAACTTAACGCTAGGGCTGTAGAGCCTTCAAGGGAAATTTTACTGAGAACTAAAAGCCGCTAAGATTTTATTTGATGGTAATTTAAGTAAATTTACGGTTTCATTAGTAATATTTATAAAAATTCTTTTATTTATTGTCATAACTATGACTGAATCGCCTGTGGTAAAAAGCTATGAGGAGCGGCTCTCCTCGACAGCACAAAAACCGGAAAAAATTGAGTCAATGCCAGCTTGGTTGCGCCGTCCCCTAGGCAAAGCTAGTGAAATTTCTACCGTACAGCGCATTATTAAACAACGGCAAATTCATACTATTTGTGAAGAAGGACGCTGCCCCAATCGGGGCGAGTGCTATGCCCAAAAAACTGCAACTTTTTTATTAATGGGGCCAGTATGCACAAGGTCTTGCGCGTTTTGTCAAGTAGATAAAGGTCATGCACCAATGCCTTTAGATCCCGAAGAACCAGAAAAAGTAGCTCAATCAGTGCAAATACTAGGTTTAAAGTATGTAGTATTAACTTCTGTCGCGCGGGACGATTTGCCGGATGGGGGCGCGAGTTGGTTTGCTAAAGTAATGGCTAGTATTCGTCGCGTTAACTTAGAAACCCAAATAGAAGTATTGACATCGGATTTTTGGGGCGGTAAAGAAAGTACGCAATTATGGCGAAGCCGCATTGCTACTGTAGTAGAGCAAAAACCCGCGTGTTACAACCACAATATTGAAACAGTCCAAAGGTTACAAGGACGAGTGCGGCGGGGGGCTAAATACGATCGTTCGCTAGGAGTTTTGCAAATAGTCAAACAATTAAATCCGCAAGTTCCTACTAAGTCTGGGTTAATGCTGGGACATGGGGAAACTCAAACAGAAGTAATTGAAGCAATGGCAGACTTACGAAGTGTAGGATGCGATCGCTTAACCTTAGGACAGTATATGCGCCCCTCTTTGGCACACTTACCCGTACAAAAGTATTGGACACCACAAGAATTTACGCAATTAGGAGAAATCGCCCGCAATATGGGTTTTAGTCACGTGCGCTCTGCTCCTTTGGTGCGGAGTTCTTATCATGCGGGAGAAAGCGAGTAGTTTATAAAAATATTTCTCCAGATTTCTAGTCAAGAGGGGCGTTCTTTGGTATTTCTTAATTAGTTACAAGAAAAAGGATTTGTACCTATGACGACAGTTAAACCAAACGATCCCAAAGGCGCAACTATGAATACTAGCACTGCACCTTATCCATTTCGGACTATTGTTTCTTTGATTTTGTTAGCTGGTAACTTTTTAGTTGCTGCCATCTACTTCCACATTGTTAATCCCTAAGTTGTGATTAAAAGCAGGCGATCGCTAGTTTGGTGCGCCTGCTTGCAGTTAAATCGTACTTCTAAATAAGCCTTTGGGACGAATCAGCAGCACCAAAATCATGAACGATAAAGCTACGGCTAGTTTGTATTGAGAACCCAGCCAAGGGGTACTCATTTCTTGAGTAATGCCAATAATTAACGCCGCCGCGATCGCTCCGTAAGGGTTGCCAATCCCGCCCAAAATCACCGAAGCAAACATTGGCAAAATTAAAAACCAGCCCATATTAGGGCGCAAGCCAGTAGTTAAACCGTACATACAGCCGCCGATAGCGGTTAAAGTCCCAGCAATAATCCAAGTCCAAATCACTACGCGCTCGACATCGATACCAGAGACGCGCGCCAGATCGATATCGTCCGCTACCGCCCGCATCGCTTTACCAACTTTGGTGTACTGCAATAAGTAATGTAAAGCAGCGATCGCAATCGCTGCAAGTCCCATAACTAGCAACTGATTTTGCGGGATTCTTAAGCCCAAAATTGTTAAAGCACTGGTGACAGGCAAATCGTAGCTTTGACTAGCACCGCCCCAAATTAAAATAATGCCGTTGCGGATAAATAAAGCAAGTCCGATCGAAATAATAATTAATGTAGTGGAACTAGCGCGGCGATCGCGCATAGTTGACCATAATAATTTTTCCGATAACAGCATTCCGGCAACTGTACCCAGTACACCTAAAATTATTGACAGCCAGATATTTACACCCCCAAGGTTAGCACTCAAAGCGATGTAAGCACCCAAGGTCATGAAGTCGCCATGCGCGAAGTTTGATAAACGCAAAATACCGTAAGTAAGCGTGAGTCCTACCGCAGCTAGGGCGATGATACTACCTACAGCAATGCCATTGACGAATAATTGCGCTAGTTGTCCGCCCATAGGAAATTTTTAGCTCGAAAAGTATTGATTATAAGGATAGAGTGTAGGGAGTAAAGTTATAAAAAGTTACTTTATAGTTTCCGGTAACATTCAAAAGTAATAGCTGCAATTCATGCGCCGTTTTTATTTTACTAGCCTGCGCGATCGCTTAACTTTGCCGATCTTGGTATGCGTCCTACCCGTACTAGGGATGACTCTGTACAACGATATTGAAGAACGGCGTTTGACTATCCTTCGTACTCAAGCAGATATGCTTAAAGCAAGTAAACTTGCTGTCACTCAGCAAGCACAGGTGCTTCAAGATGCTCAACAATTATTATTGCTACTAGCGAAATTTACGCGAGTTCATACTCCCGAAGTCAATGAGTGTGAAACTTTTTTGAGTGATGTCTTAAAGTCTTATCCTATTTATCACAACATCGGTGTAGTTAAACCCAATGGAGAAGTTGTTTGCAGCGCTCTCCCCTACGTCATGCGAATCGAACCCAAGGAGCGCTATTGGTTGCAACAAACATTAACTAATCGTACTTTCACCGTTAGCAAGCACTCCTCCAAATATAGCTCCAGTCAAAGCTCGATTGTCTGTGCCTACCCAATATTTAACAAACAAAATCAAGTAGAACTAGCAGTATTTTTAACAATAGATTCAAGTTGGCTCAAGCAACTTGTGCCTAAAATCCTGCTTCCAGAAGGAGCAACTTTAAGCGTACTCGATCGCGATGGTTTTCCAATTGCTCATTATCCAGAGCCAAAAGACTGGGAAGTACAATCTACTTTGCATATACCGATAATTAAAAATATGTTGGTTACTGGCAAAGATGTAGCAGAAATTCGCGGTGTAGATGGTAGCGAACACTTGTACGTACCCACGCAAAAGCACAATTTTGCAGATCCTAATAGATATATGGCGGCTATTGGGATTTCCCAGTTCGAGCCGTTTGCTCAAGCCGATCGCACTCTTAGGCGTAACTTGCTGGGACTATTATTAGTCACGGCGATCGCTTTAGCTATAGCTTGGACTATTAGCGAATTATTTTGGATTCGTCCTCTAAAAAAGTTAGTCAGTGCAACCGCGCGTATAGCTGGGGGGGATCTTACTACTCGTACTAACTTAATCGATCGCCATGATGAATTTAGCCAACTAGCGCAGACTTTTGATTACATGGCTGCATCTTTAGAGCGCCAACTTACTGACTTGCAACGTGCGGAAACTGAAGTTAGGCAATTTAATCAAACTTTAGAGCAAAAAGTCCAAGAGCGGACATCGCAATTAGAATTTATAAATAAGGAATTAGAAGCATTTTCCTATTCTATCTCTCACGATTTACGCGCCCCTTTACGACATCTTACGGGTTTTGTTGAGGCTTTAGCAACCAGCTTAGAACCTACTGGTGCATTACAAAACGATAAGATAGCTCATTATTTGTATGTCATTGATACTAGCAGCCAAAAAATGGGATTGCTCATTGATGGTTTGTTAACTTTGTCGCGGGTGGGACAAAAACCTTTGATTACCCAAAAAGTCGATCTTCGTACTCTAGTTGACACTGCCGTTGCTTTAGCAATTCAGCATACAGATAATTCGACGATAAAATTCACCATTACGGAATTACCCACTGTTGAAGGCGATCCGACTTTACTACAGCAAGTATTTAGTAATCTAATTGACAATGCTGTTAAATTTAGCGGCTTTCGCCGTTTTCCCCAAATCGCGATTGGCTCTTTGGCTGACGGTACAATTTTTATTCAGGATAACGGCATTGGCTTTCAAATAAAATATGCAGATAAATTATTTGCCGCATTTCAACGTCTGCATTCTCAAAAGGATTTTCCCGGTACGGGTATCGGACTTGCGATCGTGCAGAGAATTATTCATAGGCATCAAGGCACAATTTGGGTAGAAAGTCAACCTAATTTAGGTACAACTTTTTATTTTAAGGTTTAAAACTTAATATAGCAAGTGCTCTATTTTTTACGGCTTTTTTGAGTGATAGTAGATTAGTTGAAATATTAATGGATAAAATGGATAAAAAAGCTTTAGAAACTAAAGATCAATTAATTTAAGAACTTTTAAAGCAAAGCCTGACACAGAATAATTAAAAGCCACATCTGACAAACTCTGTAAAATTATTAAATAGTAGTAGGCAAGGTTGGGGGAAGTAGTTATTATATATCCAAGTAGGAGTTCAATACTGCTCAAACTTCTTTATTACAAAAAAACATTTTATACCAATAACTTAAGATTGTACTTAGAGAAAAACTAAAAATAAGTAGACGTTTAGAAGAAATCCTATGCTAATAATAATTAGAAAGCTAAATATGCTAAGGCGACAAGTGCTAATAATTAAAAGTTAAAACAAACAATTTTATTTATCAACTTTGGCAATCGTGCTTTGCTCGCTGAATAATCTATTCTAGTCTTTTAGAAGTAGTCAAATAATGGATGATGTAGATTACTCTCAAACTGGCTTTTGGCAAAAGTTAGCTATCGAATTACCACTAAATCTGTTAATTGTAGAAGATGCGATCGCCGATGTGGAATTAGTAACTCTGGTTCTAGAAAAGGCAAAAATACCATTTTCTTATCAATCTACAGATACTTTAGAAAGCTGCGAACAATTGCTACAAACTTCTACTTATGACGCGGTACTCTCAGATTATCGTTTGCCTCAGTTTACAGCTTACGAAGTGTTAAAAAAGTTACAAAAATCGTCTCAAAAAATTCCTTTAATTTTAATAACTGGTAGTCTGGGAGAAGAAGCCGCCGTTGAATGTATTAAAGCTGGAATGACGGATTATGTACTTAAAGACAGGTTGTTTCGTTTGCCAATAGTTTTAAAGCGATCGCTACAAGAATTTGCTCTGCGCCGTCAACAACAAGCTACCATAGCGCAAATAAAGCAGAAAGCAAAAACGGAAGCAATAATCAATCAGATCGTGCAAGCAATGCGCGGTACTTTGGATTTAGATGAAATGCTGCAAATAACTGTAGATATGTTGCATTCAAATCTAAATGTTAATTGTTGCTTGACATTTCAACCGGATGTCAATGGAGAGATGTGGATCTACCACGTCAGCGCTGCTACCACTGCTAAGGAAGATTACCTTAACAGCAAGTGCGGTTTGTATCCTTACTATGAAAATAAACTTAAGTTGGGTGAAGTAATAGCTTTAAGGGCGATCAATAATAGTGTAGCTCCAGAAGTTCAAGAAATTGCTACTAAGGGAGAAATTTGCTCGTTAATGATTGCTCCATTGCTGCATCAACAGATAGAGTTAGGAGGAATTATATTACTACAATGCGATCGCCAAAGGGATTGGAGCGAACAGGAAATAGGGTTAATTAAAACCATTAGCGATCGATGCGCGATCGCAATTCACCAAGCTAAGTTGTTTCGCCAGATTCAAGATCGCGCAAATAGAGAACAAACTTTAAATCAAATAGCT
>QQTW01003605.1_pt1 | contig 11467 bp, 8 predicted proteins | sample 1904831 | NCBI WGS metagenome assembly QQTW01 (sample SAMN09435610, study PRJNA476489) | Subsurface metagenome, whole genome shotgun sequencing project.
GCGTCGGCGGCCGCCGCACGGCCCATTTGCACGGCGTTGTGGATGACAGAGCGGAATGCTGGGTTGTGCGGTTCGCGGGAGATGCGTCGGTACTTGTCTTGGTTGCTGCGGAAGGCGGTGACTAGGCCCTGGCCGAGATGGCCGAGGAGATCGCTCGATGATCGTTTTCGGGCGCCGAATGCGTCGCTGTCCGCGGCGGGCAGGGACTGCTCGTGATCTGTGGTTGGCTGGGACGACTCGCTGACTTCGGTGTCACCGGCAGTGTCGGGTCTGGGGTCTTGCTCGCTGTCTTCGCAATTACTGAAGTCGATATAGTCGTTAATGTTCATCGTGTCTTCGTCTTCGTCATCCTCGTAACCGTAATCATCGCTGTTGTCTTCGACGATGTTTCCGTCACCGTCGATGCTGGTAAAGGGGTAGAAAGCCTCTGGAGGTCCCACAATCTGGCCGTTGAGATTGTCGTATTTGGACGCAGGCCCCACCAATCCGTTGAGCATGAGATCCATGCGGGAGAGGACGCTCATGGGATCGATGTCCATGCCGTCCGTGAAGCTCCTGGGGAAAGCTGAGTTGGTGTTCAAGGAGCTGCCACCGCTTACCCCGGTGACGAAACCACTCTCGTCCGGGATGCGCGGGGGAACAACCTGAAGTCGATTCTGATCCAGAAAGAAGATGGCCTTTCGCGGATCTACAATAAAGTCACCCATGATGGGTCCTTTCTTGCGCGAGCCTTTGCGATCAGACCGTCCAGGCGGCGGTGTAGCTGTCGTCTCACTGGCAGAGGTCGTGGAGGGTTGTCGTTGGAGACGAAAGTTCGGATTATCCACATGTGGAGGGGGGTCCTCTTCGTCAGTAGTGTCGCCCACGTCGGCTGCTTGTCATCAGCGGTCATGAAGTTAAACGCATCGAGGACATTCAACTTACACTCGTAGCCGCTTGAGCCGGCTTCCGAGTCGTCTGAGCACTCTTCGGACTCCACGTATCCTCCCTTTGCGAAACTTTCGTCGTTCAATCCCTCGCTGTACAAGTCCCAATAAGAGCCGTCAGTGTCGCTGCTGAGGATGTGGTCACGGTACGCGTCAAGCTCTTGAGTGTTGCCGTGGTGGCCCGATAAATCGGTAGCTTGTTTCTGCTCAAAGATGTCTGGGAAAATGAAGCTGTCGTGTTCGGACGACGTGCAGGAAGTCTCACTCTCGTAGACCTCGTCCTCGAAACGCACACGCTTCGACGAGGAATTGGAGCGCTTTCTGTTATGACTCAAACTATCCAGAACAAACGCTGCTTCGGAGGGAAAGCTAAGAACATCATCTTCGTGGCCGTAAAGCGGTAAATCACTGAACAGCCCGGTCTCTGATTCGCCGGCGTGGACGTTCCCGTCGTCGGGGCGATTGGACCGCCTCCCTGTATTAACGGTCTCCTCCGAGTCAATGATGTACTTCTCTTCGAGAAACGTGAGTTCGCGGTCATCTTCAATTTCGTCAACTTGGTCGACACCCGCATAGTCATCATCCTCCGAGAGGTCAACGTTGAAGTCAGCGGGATCAGACGACACGTGTCTGACATGCCGCTTGACAGACGCAACAGCGTTGCCGAAAGTGGTCAGCGGAGTTTTATGACCATCTTTGCCCTTGAGCTTCAGAGTGTGATACTCTTCCGGCTCACCGAGGGAACCAAAGTCAAAGGCTACGCTACTCAACTCCTGCTTTCTTTTGGGGGACACGAAAGGACTTGCTAACAACTTCTCTTTAGGCAGCCCCGCCCTTCGACGTTCGACGTTGTGATATGACCGATCCTTACGCCTGCCGTTGCCCTTGGAGGCAGCGGCTTTCTCTTTGCGTCCTTTCTTGTCGCGGGACGGGGCATCCTCTTCCGGCTCATCCTCGGAAGCTTCCTCCTCATCGTCTTCGTCGTCCTGCTCCTCACTACTCTTACTACTGTCGGAATCTGCCGCGGCGCCGACAACGGCTTTGACAGTTCTTGTTTTCTTTGCTCGGGGAGTCTTCAGCGAGCCACTGGCTTGGATGGCTTTGAGAGGATTCTTGTTCTTTCCATGCCGCGAAAAATCTTCATAGCGGGAATCACGCCGGTGGAGATGCTCTCGCATTGGTGGCGATTGCCGGTTGGGGAAAGACTTAGTCCGAACCATATCCTACCAGATCGACCGTGTGACGGAGCGCGTCGTACGCAGAGGTGGATGAATTGAAGTGTATGCGGGGTGTGTGGGTACTAAGAAAGATCCCAGTCGGGTAAAAGATCGGGTGAAGGAGGGACAATGTGAGAGAGGAGGTTCGAGCAACAAGCAGCAAGTCGTCCGGAGACGGCGTATACGGTGCAGTAATGAGACTTTTGAGACTCGAATGCCCGTCAGGAACGGACTTCAAGTCGAAAGTTTTCGTCGTTGCCTGAGTGATCAGAACAAATCGAAACAGTGCGGCACAGATCAGACCTTGCAAAAGTGCAAAGATCGAAAGGGAAAAGAGAACCTCGGTTGCAACGTGAGTCTTGACTGTCTGTCCAAGGGTGAGCCTTGAGCAGTTGAAGTTATCTTTCGTTAGAGTCTGGAGATCCTCGGTGGGCTGGCCGGACTGGAGGGCACGCGATGTCGCATGCCCCCCAGTGGGAGTTTACAGCTCAGCGATAGCCTGTGGCATGATTCTCGACGAAGATGGGGTTGAATGGATGCTTTTGATTAATCTTTAAAGTGTGCAGTGTGACTTCGTTGTCTGTGAATGGTTTGGAGAGAAAAAGAGAAAGAGAAGGGAAAGAGAATTTTGGTAGGGACAAAATATCTGAGGTCTGACGAGGGGGACGCTAGCGCTGCGATTGATCATTGGCGGGGAACTGCGGGCAGCGGTGAGCGCAACCCGCGGGACGTAGCGGGCCTTGCTCGAGCACGCAGTCGAGTCATCCCCGATTCCCCGCCGGCGCCATGTGCGATGCGGCTTCTTCTAACGGCTACGGGGTCACGGAGGCTGCCTGTTCGGACGGCAGCAATGGGCACAGGCAATTGGGTATCAGGCTGACACAGATACGTGCATCGCCTCTAACAGTTGTCATATAATGCTGTCTCCTGCGGTCCTACTATGAAAGTACTAATATGCGATGACATAGAAGACTGGTCCAGCTCGTGCCCAGACCCTATCCATGGATAGCATCTCTGAGATGCCCCCGAATACTGATCGATCAGCACTACAAATCGTGCAGGCTGTAGCTATTTCGGAGACCCTTCAGCGCACAGAAGTGCAGCAATTGCCCCTCATCTCCGCGGTGACTGGCTTGACTGCGAGCGAGACGCGCCCACGCCTGCGTCTGCAGCGCGCGATAACGTCGTGGCAAGGCGCGAGCAAGGGTCTGGGGTCGCCCTCCTCGCAGCGGCATGTGCTTGTCGAGTTTGGGGTCGACCAATTACCCTATCGGGATGCGGCCCTACCTCTAGTGTGACCTCACCGCCTCCCTTGACGCCCAGGGTTGAGCCTCCACTGTCCGAGATCAGCATACAGTTGACACCTCGAGGAAGGACCTACCTATGTAGACACCTGGGCAGGCGTGTAATTGCGGATGTAGGTACTCCGTATGGGCCTATCGAATCAGTACTTGTGTGCACCAACGAAGAGCTTTCCAAGGTTGCTCGATCGACTGTTTGAGAAGAAACGCGATCTAACAATCAGCGTGAATCAAGTTCTGTACAGTCGGTGCCAGCCTGCAGATGAAGACCTCGGGAAGATGTTCAGCAAGTCCACGATTCCAGCCACAACTGTACGCTGCATACCTAGGTACTACGCATACAGTACGGAGTACTCCCTACATGAAGAACAAGCCTTGATGAGCTTGGCAGCTCGTGCAGACTCAGCATAGATCAGTCATTTCGTGATCAACCCACGTAGTTTCCTCTCGACCGCCTGTGGAATTCTGCAACTCAATCCCAGCCCGTGTAACTCTTGACGTGATCCTTTGGCTCGGACAGAGACGACAAGTCAACGGGATCCACTCTGTCAAACGAGGCCGCCACGTCGATGAAATCGGATGTGTGAGCCTCATCGTCGGCAAACTGCGTCTCGTACTGTGACGCTTTGTTCGGAATGGGTTCATCGCCCAGAGCACTCAATTCAAGCCGAACATGCCCTGGCGACGTTCCCACCTGGGCCAAACGATGAGCTGCCCACTCGTAAAACTCTTGCCTTTCCTCCAGAGTCATGGGCGGAATCCCTGACTCATCAGACTCGCCGCGCCCTCGAGCTTCCCATTCCTCGGCAGCTTTCCGGATCAGAAGTCGGAGACCTGTGACGGTGGGCTTGATTCGACCGTAGTACTCGATGACTCTGTCCCCTTCCAGCTCTATCAGAACGGTCCCTTGTCGTTCTCTCGGCCTGTTTCCAAACCTCGGGAGCTTTGCCACGCCTCCGCTGCGGCGATTCAGTTCGGTCTCCGAAACGCTTTCATCGCACCAGAGATCCCAGATGCGTCGGCCCTGCTGACTGCCATATGCGTCAACGATGGCATCCAGGACCTTCACAAATAGCCTCGTCGAGAGATTCGTAGGCTGCGGGGCAATTCTGGACCTCAGTGGAAAGCACAGGTCGGCCCAGTCGGAATCTATGCATGACATGATGCAGAGCACCGAGTCCAGGATTTCATGAGTCCCACGTTTTGCCCCACCGTAGCCTCCCCTGCAAAGCAACGTGAAGACTGCAGTGCCCTCGGATATCGACTTCTTCTCGGCCTCCGTAGGCTGATTACGCGCCTTCGATCGAAGTAAAATCAGCTCCCGACTGAACAAAATGACGGTATATATACCCCATTCCCGGGGATGCTGCCTCTGCAAGATCTTCAGCATATTGTCGGCCGACGCCCATTCCCCTGCTTTGATCTGGGTCTCCAACAGGGCTAGCAAAACGCTAGCAGGCAACATTCTCTTGCCACGAGCAACACTCGAAGCCTGCAGCTCCATGACTTTGACAAGGAGATTCTTATCCCGGCTTGCAGTTGCGAATCGGATTAAGGAAGGTACGACAGTAGGGTGGCCGTACAAGGCGTGTGGAATTATTGGGTTGTCAAATTCCTGTGGGTCCAAGAGCCATTGGCCAAATTCGAACTCTTTCACTTCGGCGAGAACAGTGAATATCGCAGCTATGACAATCGGCGGTAGCGACGGGTAAAATCCAGGATACTCTGTCATGGTGAAGACGCTGTCGAAGCTCCAAGGTGATTTCGCTTCCAGCTTGTCTGTATCGTGTTTCAACCTCCGGAAGAACGCTGCGAGTGACTTCATCTGGTTTGCGTATGTGAACCGCAAAAGCCTGTTTAAAGCTCGTGCCATCCCTTCGATATCTTGCGCCTGGGCATGGACCATGATGATACGGTGATAGAAACCCAACACCGCGGCAGAGCAGCCATCATCGTCAGTGTTGGTGGAGGATGATGCCTTCGAAAACTCGTCCGGACTGTCCGACGCTCCTATACCGGACCGCGTCAGAGACAGAATATGCCGCGCATATGAAGTGCTTTGCTCAAGGAGGACGCCTTGTGATTCGAAGAGTCGGATAATCGTACGATCCCAGTTGGTACCGACAAGTGCCATTCCGCCGCGTAGAAGGAGCTTCCTGAGCTCTGTGACCCCCTTGAGAACCAGTGTTGGGTGTATGCCGCGTTCGCCCACACCAACCCAAATGCCGTTGATCAAGCTGTCAATGCAAGCAGAGACAACCTCGCTGCTGATTGTGCGCTCAATATTCGGAGGATCATTATGAGGCTTTGCTTCGTTCAGGAACGTCCCTCTGACTACTTTCTTCAAGCTCTGCCAGTTGAACGAGCCATCCCAATCGGCGGTAAGACCAGAGGCTGACTTGACCATCTGAGTCCAGCATATCAAACTCCACCGGTCATCGCCGCTTCGCTTTTGCATCTGTCTCAGTATGCCCACGGCGTCCAAGACAAAGCCTCCGTGCAAGCACGACCATAGAACAAATTCAAGCCAAATTTCAGGTCCAAGTCCTGGAAGTGGTCTTTTGTGCAGTGCGCCCGGGTTGAAGAAAATGGAGGGATATCCGGAGACCTGGGTCGCCAGCTCCATGGATGCCCTCTGCGCATTCCATGCCGCATCCGATAGCGCCGTCATGATCCGAGAAGAGAACAGGTGGAGCAGAGGTGGAGGCTGCAATGCCAAGGGATCCCTGACAGGTACATATTTGTACACGGACTCTGGTATGAGATTTCTGGTGTGCAGATAAGCAATGACCTCAAGCACAAACGGCATAATCTCCTCATATCTCTTCGACGAGCGATCTGCAGCGGCAAGGATCATGATTCCCAGCGTCCGCCATAGTCCTCCTAACGCGTTGTTGATGGTGTATACATCATGGGGCATCTGCTTTGAGAGCCTATCCGTCAAAGCATCTAGCGGCTTGGTTGCCTTCTTCCTCTTCAGAGGAATGGGATCCAGTGTAACCGGCATGCTCGTAATCTCATCGAGCGTTGATGATTCGGCGAACAACTTCGCCGTGGATTGCTCCGCCAGGTTCTGTAGAGTCGGCTCCGTGGGCTGTGCACCTTCCACCAAGCTCTTGATGACCCACAGCACGGCCTGCCATCGTCCTTCTATGAGTCCCATGTGGCTCAAGAGATCGGTCTTGCTGAAGAACGACCCTTGACGCAATGTGTTGTATAGGTTCACGGTGGAAGCCTCCTCCTTGACGACTGTTGTGTCGCCATCCTTGGCCTTTCCCCTCAGGTGATGCGGGAGGATACGATCGATGAGAGTTAGCCACGCTTCCGGGTCCGATGGATGCGGAGCAACGGTGAGCTCCTTTGATATGATGTCGACATCGCTCTTGAGAGTGGTCGTGTAGCTATATTCTCGGTAGTGTCGTGTGCGGACGATACCGCTGCCAACTCCCGTCTCATGGCGAACAGCTGCTGGGAAAGCGCACCTGGTCGAAGAACGGGCCAGAAAGGGTGAGAGACGATATATTCGACAGCTACCGCTTGGGAGAGCCTTTAAGCATGCATACATAGGCTATTGAGAGGCAAGGAAGCTCTCATTGACCTGCGTGGCGACTGATTTGTTGCGGCCCCGAAAGTTGAGGGGCGCCGGTCCTGGCAGCCGAGAAAGATTTCGCAAACGCGCTCGCGTCCGGTCACGTCACTCCAACAGCTCCGAGATAAAAAGTTCCGCCCAACTGCTTGAAAGTGAAACTCTCAAACCCAACCACAGTCATCATGCTGTGTTAGTCCATTCTTCAATTTTTCAAGAAGCTGTGAACGAAGACACTGAGTCGTAAATTTTCTCAATTCAAAAGATAATATTCACGACCAGCACCTGAGCTGGTCGGACGCGGGCTCCAAGCTAAGTCACAACCTCGAAGCTTTAAACTGCAACACCAGTCATCATGCCGACGGGCTATCGCATCGGTAAGTTCCCTTTCTAAAGTGATATGGTTGTTTATATATTACACATCTACCGCTTCGGTAGCATGTTTATACTCACTTTTCTCTTCCATGACCAGAGCGAAGCAAAAACGCGCGAGCGGTTTGCAGAAACAAGGAATGCAAGGATGAAGCTGTCAAAATACAGAAGGGAGAGCTCCGCTTTGGTAGTCTGGTCACGATACCCAGCACCGAAGGTGGAGAGAATACCAGCTGGCATTGGAAACACTGGTTAGTGCTCAGTCTGTCCTTGCTTGCTCTTTCATATTTGACCAGTGGTAGGGGCTGTGTCACTCCACAAGTTCTGGCCAATGTCGTGAAGTACATCGAAGGTGAATATGAGCTCTTTGACGGTCTGGTCGACCTGGAAGAGGAGGACCAGGAGACGATCAAGAGGGCTCTTGAGCAAGGTCATGTCGACGATGATGACTGGAAAGGTGTAAGTAGTTACGGTATGGCCGATTAATCTCTCTCTCACTGACTTTGAGCAGGACCTGGAGGTAAATCGTCCGGGCATGAAGGGCTTTCGTGTGAAGACGCCTAAGAAAAAGGCAAAGGTGAGTAGTGTCATTCTGTTTCTCACGACGCCAAAGACAAGTCATAGAGCAGCACATCTATTACACTCTCGCTTTTTCCTTATTGCGGATGAAGCTAACTGGATAATAGGCAGAAGATGACGCAGAGGAACCCGAGTCGCCCACCAAGCCCGCACCAAAGAAACGCGGAAGGCCCAAAAAGGAGGTTGACGCGGAGTCTGAACCTGAAGCTCCACCGCCAAAGAAGGCAAGAGGACGCCCGAAGAAGGTCACAGAGGCCGATGCTGCAGGAGAGCCTGCAGATGCCACCGAGGCAGCTCCTGCCCCCAAGAAGGGCAGGGCTAGGAAGAAAGCAACCAAGGCAAGCGCGGAAGAGGCCGCTGATGAGCCGGCAGTGTCGGCTCATGAACAAGACGAGGCACCTCCTCCAAAGGCAAACCAAGGTCGTAAGAAAAAGACTGCCACCGGAACGGCCGACGCCAATGGTGCATCAGGCGAGGTGGGTGCCACGTCCTGAATATGTTTGCCACTGCTGATTTCGTTTGCAGACCGCCGCCCAGCCAAAGAAACGGGCTTCACGCGCAAAGAAGGCGGCATGAAAACCATGACTTAGGTCGCTGGTGTTGCGTTCTGTGTCAGATCCAGATGTGGAAGATGCTTGCTCTTTGCTTGATTTGAGGGACACGCTTGAATTCAGCTGGGCTTGATGGTGCACACTACCTTTTGCTAACGAATGATGCTGTCTTTGCATGTGTTGATGAGGATGAAAAGTCGTGTTGTATCATAGTGCACTCGCCTTTGGCGATCTGCTTTCTTCTCTGTGTATACTAAGTCATGCTTGAACGATTATAGCTCACAAAAGCGCTGGACAGAGCTTTGAGCTCAAGAAGCCCATAATGACTGCGCGGAATCCTATGCCACCAGTGCGAGCAAAGGGACATAGCGAATCTGGGGAAACTAAAAGGGTTTCTTTGTCAGCTCAAAAGCAGGGGAGTAGCTCATGAGAGGAGAAGGATGTCCCGAGCGCGATGTCTCCTGGGCTAAAGTATGGTAAGAATTGAAGCTTGATCTTTATCCAGTTGTTGCGGCCAGGACGATGACTACGGAAGTCCTTACTTAGAATTCCAAAACACTATGCATGGTGATCCACAATGACTTATGCTTTACTCAAGCACTTTAGACACACGTTGATCAGGTACTAGGTAATCAAGAAACCGCAAATGAAGAAACGGAACCGCTTGAATGATTTATATCATATTATGCGCCTTGTACAAGTTACCAACCATGCCTACCTACAAATGTAGGTACTAACCTCAGATCCCAAGTGTGAACTCAACGCCAACATCAATGTCTCGGGCTACGATTGTCAGTCGAAGGGACATCGCCAAACTGGTATTTGCGAGAAACACTTACCCATCTTGACCACCTTGGACAGCTGTACAGACTTTTCCGCCGCATTTTGCAGGTCATCAATCGAAAAGATTTTGAGGCCTGACTCGTTAATCTGAAGCAAGTCAGCTAAGTTCACTTCCATGCCAGTTTCATTAGCTCACAAGTGTTTGGGCCTGCTCCATGTTTGTGCCCTGCAAGCGGGCTATGACCGGAGTGCGAAGATTCATGCTTTCAACAACCGAGATGAGACCCTTCGCAATGGCATCGCACCGCACGATACCGCCAAAGATATTCACAAAAATAGCCGTGACTTTGGGATCGCTTGTGATAAGGTCAAAGGCCTGCTTGATAGCCTCGGGAGTGGCACCGCCTCCGACGTCCAGGAAATTGGCAGGTTGTCCGCCATTGAGTTTGATGATGTCCATAGTCGCCATAGCAAGACCAGCGCCGTTCACTAAGCAGCCAATGTCGCCGTCAAGTTTGATAAAGTTCAACCCATGCTCTGCAGCTTTGACTTCATCAGGGTCTTCTTGCGTCCTGTCTCGCCATGAGAAAACATCCTTTTGACGGAACTCGGCATTGTCATCAAAGTTCAGCTTCGCGTCCATGCAGAGTACCTCGTGGTCTGTCGTCTCGGATAGGGGGTTGATTTCAATTTGCGTCGCGTCCTTCTCCATGAACACCTTGTATAACTTTTGGATGGTGTCCTTGGCATCTTCAACGCACTGCTCCGAGAACCCGAGCTCGGAGGCAATGTTTCGAGCCATATCATCGGTCACTCCGGTGTGGATGTCGACGGCATTGGTAATGATTGCCTCGGGCTGTTCCTTGGCAACAGTTTCGATATCCATGCCACCTTGCGATGAGGCTACTATGACTGGGCCTTGTGTTTTCCGATCCATCAGGATAGCGAGATAGAACTCCCTCCTGGCAAATTTGCGCTCGACGATGAATACGGCGTTGCACAGTCGTCCAGCAGCTCCCGTTTGCTTTGTGATGAGTTTGTGTCCGATCATCTGTTCGGCCAGAATCCTGGCCTCGGTCGCTCTTCCATATGTTAGCATCTCGAAGTCAATGACATTGCGACGTCATTACGAGTATATGACCCTGACGCCTCCTTTGAAGCCATTGTCGAACGTTCCTTTCCCTCTACCACCTGCCAGTACCTGAGCTTTTATGACCATGTCATCGTTGCCTAGTATCTCGTAAGTCCCACTCAACAACTGATTGCTGGGAAAACAGACCTATCTCCTTCGCGACCTTCTCCGCTTCTTGAGGACTTCGCGCGACTTTGCCGTTCGGAACGGCGACGCCATACTAGAAGGAATCAGGAATTGATTGACAGACTACGGCGAGATATATTACTGATCTGAGTAGATCCGCTGACAGGTACTCGTGTATGGAGAGGGAACGCTTTTGCTGGAGCGCGATCCTTGTTCGTGAGGTTTCCTTTGAGCAAGTCAGCTCACCGAATTGCGCCGCAATGGAACAGTTCTGCGGGAGAGACCTACTGCGGCAGCCTTGAAGGCACTGATTGCAGTTCGACTGCATGCGAATCTGAACATTTTGGCAATGTCTACTAATAGTGATTTAAAGGCAGTTGAGCTTCAAGTTGACCACTACAGTCACCTGTCACTTCGTTGCCAAGCCGGAGCTTCCCGGACACAGCTCCGTCACAACCTCGAAAAATATTTGAACATTCTACAAGCCAACAATCGGAATGCCAGCGACAGCCACCAAAGCGGATATATTCTTCAACAAAACAAACGTAGCACTAGCTCGAAGCCAGAGCTTGGTTAAATCATGGCTTCCTCCTCCAGAAGAAGGCGAAACTGAAGCACAAGTCCCTGGCGCGTACGACCTCAGTAACGATTTTACATTTGTCCCTGAACGGTAAGCTTCTGAGACCTCTGCTCCGGACAATTGTCACTAACTTTAACAGACTAGGGGTTGGAGCACCACTACCTAAAGATGGTACAGATACTACCTCAGCTACGTCTTCGGCAATACCTGAAAGGCTTCGGAAGCTACTTCTCGGCAAGAGTGCAGGTAGGGATAGTGGAGAGTCTTCGCGAACACCCCCCCCCATGCGAACAAGGCGCATCCTGTGAGCAAAA
>QQTW01003606.1_pt1 | contig 11465 bp, 10 predicted proteins | sample 1904831 | NCBI WGS metagenome assembly QQTW01 (sample SAMN09435610, study PRJNA476489) | Subsurface metagenome, whole genome shotgun sequencing project.
ATTATTTGCTTTATTGCCTACGGGCCATTGGCAGTATCGGCAGCTTATTATAGTCAAACCCAAACTTGGTCATGGACTAACTTAGCAGCATCAGCGATTGTGGGAATTGTCACCAGTTTAATTTTGTTTTGTTCGCATTTTCACCAGCTAAAAGACGACATAGCAGCAGGAAAGCGATCGCCCATCGTTCGTCTTGGCACAGCCTTGTCTGCCCAAATATTACCTTTGTTTGGTGGCAGCACCTATGCCCTCACTAGTTTATTTGCAATTGTGGGAATTTTCCCCGTTTGGACATTACTTATATGGCTAAGTTTCCCAATTGCCCTAAAACTATTTGGCCACGTACACGAATATCACGATTGTCCGGAAAAAGTCAGTAATTGCAAATTCATCGCCGTAGGTATGCATTTTTGCAGTGGGCTGTTATTAGGATTGGGATTTTTACTTTAGTTTTGTCATTTGTCATTTGTCATTTGTTGTTTGTCTAAAACTCTTGAGTCTTGGCTAATGACTTTTAAATCTTGACTCTCGCTCAATGAAGTTATTTGTCTTTTGCCCTTTGTCTACAACTAATAACAAATGACTAATAACAAATGACAAAGAACAAATTTCAGTTTCGCCCTTATCGGCGGCGGTTTAAACCACCACTGCAAACGAATCACGGAATCTGGGATGTTAGGGAAGGAATTATTCTCCGCCTCAGCGATGAAATAGGTAGAGTTGGCTATGGTGAAATTGCGCCTATTAGCTGGTTTGGATCTGAAACCATCGAACAAGCTTTGGATTTTTGCCACCAGCTAGCCGATGAAATTACACAAGAGACGATTTTCTCAATTTCAGATCGATTACCCGCTTGTCAGTTTGGCTTTGAATCTGCATGGGCAGATTTAAAAGCTCTTGAAGCGCGGGGAGAAAATCCTCAAGCCACTCGCCACTCACCACTTAGTTACGGTGGGTTGCTTCCTGCTGGAGAAGCTGCATTACACGCATGGCAGAAATTATGGGATCGGGGATACCGTACTTTTAAATGGAAGATTGGGGTTTATCCAATTGCGGTAGAACTGAGAATTTTTGATTTACTCACCCAAGCATTGCCAGCAGCTTTTCTGCGATTGGATGCAAACGCAGGGCTAAGTTATGATGATGCGAACCTCTGGCTTTACAACTGCGATCGCATTTGGGCGAATGCAGAATTACCTGTTCAAATTGAGTTTATCGAACAACCGTTGCCAGTCGAGCAATTCGATCAAATGCAGGAATTGAGTTCTTGCTATGCTACCGCCATCGCTTTGGATGAATCTGTTGCTACCCTCGCCCAACTGAAAGCTTGTTATCAACAAGGATGGCGGAGAATTTTTGTGATTAAACCCAGTATTGCGGGTTCTCCTAAACGCCTGCGACAGTTTTTTCAAGCAAACAAAATTGATGCTGTATTTTCATCTGTGTTTGAAACTGCTGTTGGCAGGCAAGCTGCATTGAAGCTAGCAGCTGAATTATCCCAAAATCATCGTGCCCTTGGTTTTGGTGTGAATCAATTCGAGGAGCAAGACGAACAAACTTGGCTAGAACATTTATGGAAAGCCCATTAGATTATCTCAAAAACTCTGCTGAAAATGATTGGCTTATCGGTGATGGAAGTCACAAATTTAGCCAGTTAGCCACGCAATTATATTTAGAATTATCCCAATTATTAACGCAGAGAACAGCACCAAAAATTCTCTTAGCCCACAGCGATCCTATCGATTTTCTCGCAGGATTTATCGCCGCCTCTGCCGCCGGATGTCCCGTTTTTCTATGTAATCCTAACTGGGTAAAACATGAATGGCAGCAAGTTTTTGAACTAGTGCAACCAGACTTGGTTTGGGGCGATTGCCCAGAAGTTAAGAAGCAACAGGAAAATTACCCAATCCAAAATCTAAAATCTAAAATCCAAAATCGAATCATGATTCCCACTGGAGGTTCATCAGGGAAAATTCGATTTGTCATCCATACCTGGGATACCTTGATGGCATCCGTGCAAGGATTCCAGAGATATTTTCAACTATCGCAAATAAATTCATTCTGTATATTACCACTTTATCATGTTAGTGGTTTAATGCAATTTTTGCGTTCATTTACTACCAAAGGCTCGTTGATGCATCTCCCTTTTAAAACTATAGTAAGTAGTGAACTACCTGATATCGACCCTGCTGATTTTTTCATCTCTTTAGTACCAACTCAACTGCAACGTATCTTACAAAGCCCAACTCTAGTTGATTGGCTATCCCAATTTAAAACTGTATTATTAGGAGGCGCACCAGCTTGGCAGGAACTGCTAGAACAAGCAAGAGATTATGGTATTCGATTAGCACCTACTTATGGCATGACAGAAACTGCATCACAAATTGTTACACTCAAACCAGAATATTTTCTTAAAGGTTATAACAATTGTGGTCAAGTTTTACCCCATGCACAAGTCAAAATTGTTGACAAGAATAATCAAATTTTAGCAGCCAACAAAATAGGAATTGTTAGTATTAAAGCTCAATCGCTCGCTTTAGGCTATTACCCAGAATTATTTACAAATCGAGAGCAATTTCAATTAGATGATATAGGTTTTTTTGATGAACAAGGTTACTTAAATATTATCGGTCGTAACAGTAATAAAATTATTACTGGTGGGGAAAACGTATATCCAAACGAAGTAGAAGCAGTTATTAGAGCTACACAGCTAGTAGATGATGTGTCTGTAATTGGTGTTTGCGATCGCACTTGGGGACAAGCAGTAACAGCAGTTTATGTTCCCCATCCAAGAGTTACTACTGCCCAAATAAAAGAAGCGATCGCAGATAAACTTAGTAAATTTAAACAACCGAAAAACTGGATTTGCTTAGAAAAACTACCCCGCAACCTGCAAGGTAAAATCAACCGCGAAAAACTACATCAAATAGCCTCAGAATTATTGCAACAATCTCACTCATAAACACTCTTTTCTCTGCGTTTTCTGTGCCTCCCCTGTTCGTTTCTTCTAACTCCCCCATTGCTGCAACCATAGCATCATTTCATTTGATAATTCTTGCCTACTTCTACTAACTGGATTAATACAAACGTGGCGAGTAATTGCCTTAGCAAGCCGTTTATCTGCTGACATAATTATATAATTAATCTCAAAATTATCATTACCTAATTGGCAAGGACTTAAGTGAATAGAAACCTTATCGCCACAAAACATAGGGCGGAAAAAATCGACACTAGCATGAACAATAGGAATTGCTACATTTGGATTACTGAAAAATAACTTGAGATTAATTCCTGAAGTAGCTAGAGATTCTTCATAAGCTTCATGACACATCGCCAAGGCATTAGCAAAATAGACAACACCAGCTGCATCAGTGTCTTGAAACCTAACAGTGCGTTGATAAATAAAAGGCATCTAACTTGCCTGAAGTACGATATCGATTGTAGAGAGTTTAATTCGTTTATCCTTGACTTCGCAAAGCTTGAGCAGTAAGACAAAGCTTATACCATTCGTTCGTGACTTGACTGATTTTGCAATTGAGGAAGGAGGCGATCGCTTCTAAATTTTTGCCTGCTTTTTTCAATTCAATCACTTGGCGCTGTCTGGGAGTCAATTCAGACCAAAATTGTTGCCATTGCTGCGGCATTAGTCCAAAACTATTTTCTAGCAAAGAAGTCTCTAACCAGTTACTTACTAATTCTGGATGATGCTTGAGTCCAAACACCCGTACTGCATGATAGCTAATTTTTTCTCGCAGGCGATAGACTTCTTTCACAGACAAACTTAACTGACGGGCGATCGCTTCAGGAGACTTGCCTTGAAGATACAAATGTAGCCACTGCACAGCTTGCGAACCCATTTTGTCAGCTAGATAGCTAGAAAATTCATGTTTTATTGTTTGTCGCAACGCCTGTTTTTCTTCATTAATTTGTGCATCTTGGTACACTGAGAGTGCCTGTGTATCTACAACACTAAATGTGTCGTCACCATCTTCTGTGAGGATTCGATCTGAATATAATCGCAGCAACTTTTTATCGGGTACTTGCGTTACACCTCCCTGCTGTTTGCGGTGGATGTAGTTAACAAAACGATAAACCAGAAGCGGTTGATTCCGAATTGGGCGTAAACAATATTCTTCAGTTGCAGCAAGCAGCAAAGCCGTGCGCAGTTGGCTATTTTTAGTACACTGAGCAATCCAAGTTATTTCCTGTTGCAGATAGCGATCGCGTTGCAGTAACTCTTGAATTACTTCTTGTAAAACATCTACTAAAGAGGAAGTTCGATCTTGACTGAAAGCTAAAAAAGCGCGAATTTTATTCCGCACTAGCACTAAACTGCCCAATCGATTAGTTAAGTGGCGATAAGCCTGCGCCTGTGGTTGTCCTAAATAACGCTGGCGTAAAATGCGGTAGCGGTATTCCATCGCTTGTCTAGTAAGTGCTAACTTAGAAGCATCGATTCCATTAAATCGCTCTAAATCCTCTCCTAGTAGCCAGCAAATAATACTCTCCCTATTGGTGGTGCTTTGTTCTGAACATTCACAAGCAAGACGCGATCGCCAATTTCGTGCTATTTCTACTACTATGTTAGTGCGATCGCCCTCCTTCGATTCCTGCTGCAAAGTCTGCATAATCACCTGCCATTCTCATGCTTGTTTTGTTTATTAGTGGTTGCTTCTGATTTTTATGCAGCCCTTCGCGCCCGCAAACTAAATTTTGGGCAAAAGAAACAAAACTTAACAAAATTAATGGTTCTACCTTATTATCTACAAATCGCTTGACTTATCCTCAATTTTATGTTTATTTAACTAACATAGAATTGACTAGAAAAAAGCTAATACCATTTGATTTTATGGCTGCAACCCAAAGGCTTGCTAAAACTTTTGACTAGCAAGCCTTTGCCAATCCAAGGCTCCAAAATCTATGGCTCCAAAATGGTATAACAGCTAATACTCATTCTTCAACCACCTCATTGACTGGGAAGCGATCTAACAACTGAATAGCCCGATAAGCATTCCTCTGTAAAGACGTTGAAATATAGGGAATGTGGGGGATCTGTGATAACAAATCCACTGTTCGACGCAACAGCCGCACGACATCGCCTTCATCCAAACTGGTATTATCGCAGAGTTCTGTCCATTCCACCCCTAACGCCCACTGCTCTAACAGAGCGACTAAATCGTACTCCAACCAAATCGGAAGGGTGACATTATATCGACGTTGCAATTGAAACAGTTGACGACGAGTAGAACGCAATTGGGCTAAAGCTGACTCAACTTCACTAGATAGGGCGTAACGTACCCAACTATCTGGGCGCGGGGTTTCACTCACCAAAGCAGCAACTGCTGCGGCTAAATGATGGGGCGCTAAATTGTCCAATTCCCCACTAGCTAAAGCCAAACCCAACCACAATTCATTATCTCCCCGCACTGCGGCGGCAACTTGCCCTAACGGTGTCGGCTTCAGTTCATCTAAACAACCAAATCGCTGTAAAATCTCAATTAAGTGAACAAATTCCTGCCAATGGTGGTGGGAATAACGTTCTAACTCCGCTCGTCGCTCATCTATTTCTGCTTGCAGTTCGGTAATTCTCGTTCTGCGTTTGAGGATATTAGCAGGGTTGCCCAATTGATGCAAGGGGTGAGCGGTTAACTGTGCTTGAACGGCAGCAACGCGCTCTTGTTGCGTTAATACTTCTGGTGCTGTATGCCATTGTGCTAAATCGGGAATTGCAGAGGCGATCGCGGCTGTTTCTTGATTTCCCTTCCTAGATTGTCCTGGTTTGGGGGGCATCTCTGCTGGTGGCATAAGATTAGCGGGAATATCTAACCGAGGTAATTCTGCATATAAATCTGCTACATCTTGGACTGTGACTAGATACCAACGATTATCACACCCCAAGCAGATAAAATAAGGAAACTGACCAGAACCTGGTATTTTCGCCACTAACACCGCTGGTATCGGTGTTGCTGTCGGTACATTTTTACCCCGCAAACTCAACACAGTTCCTGACATCGCAAAACTAATTGTCAGGCTCAATTGCTCGTATCGCGCTTCTAAAGCTTGCTCTTCCAACGTCTTCAACAGTTGGCGTTCAACTTTCAGCCGTTGTCGTAACTTCTCATATTTATCCAATTGTTCTGCATCGACCAAATCCATCTGGGTTTGCAGATGTTCTAGTTGATTTTCCAGTTCTGCTACTGCTTCATATTGCGGCTGCAAATACAGTGTTGCTAGATACTGCCCAAAGCTGCGTTCTATCAGTTCCCTAGCTTGTTCCAAGGTGTGAGTTTGCAGCAGATTCAACACCATGCCATAACTGGGTGTAAACTGACTAACGAGCGGATCTGGTTTGGATGTTGCCAGATATGCAGCTTCTTTCGCCCCTTCAAACGGCGTTTGCAGCGTCACTACATGACCAATTTTATCCATACCCCGACGACCTGCCCGTCCTGCCATTTGCAAGAATTCGGAAGGATTTAGTAGTCGGTGCCCTCTGTCGGTACGTTTGGAAAGAGTGGAAATCACCGTTGTCCGCGCAGGCATATTGATTCCCGCCGCCAAGGTTTCTGTTGCGAATACTACTTTAATCAAACCTTGCTGGAATAGTTCTTCTACTAAACCTTTCCAAGCTGGTAAAATTCCAGCATGGTGGGCAGCAATGCCACGATATAAAGGTTCAATCTGTCCTAAACGGCCTGCTTCTGGGTTCCGACGTAAAAATTCGTCAATCTGCAACTTCAATTGAGAAGCTTCTGACTTATTTACCAACGATACATTTCCCAGTTCTTCTACGGCTTTATCGCAACCGCGACGGCTGAAGATAAAGTAAATTGCTGGGAGCATATCTCTGGTGTAGAGATGAGACAAAGTGTATTCGACACTCGGAGCTTCTGGCCTGGGGCCTTGCTTGCGTGCGCCCTTATCGCCACTACCTCTTTTGGGTTTGAGTCGCGGATTAATTTTTCCTGTATTTTTATCCAGTAAGGGAAATAGCCCTTTGGTATTACCGAAGTGAAACTCCAAAGGTACGGGGCGGAAGTCTGAGTAAATTAGTTGAGTCGGGCCGTGTACTCGATCGATCCAGTCCGTCAGGCGATCGCTATTAGCAATGGTGGCAGAAAGCGCTACTAGCTGAATTTCTGGGGGACAATAAATAATTGATTCTTCCCATACCGTACCCCGTTGACGATCGTTCATGTAGTGACATTCATCTAGCACTACCGCCTCTACGCCTATTAGAGAAGTTCCGACTTCGCCTATAGGCGTACCGTAGAGCATATTGCGGAAAATTTCCGTAGTCATCACTAGGATCGGTGCATCTCGGTTGATCGAAACATCACCCGTTAATAAACCAACTCTTTGCGCCCCAAAGCGATCGCGGAAGTCCCGTAATTTCTGATTTGACAGCGCTTTTAGGGGGGTGGTATAAAACACGCGCTTTCCCCGTGCTAAGGCGCGATAAATAGCGTATTCCCCAACTAAAGTTTTTCCAGAACCAGTGGGCGCACACACAACAGTAGAACGATCGGCATTCAAAGCGGCGATCGCACTTTTTTGGAACTCATCTAGTTCAAACGGAAATATGCTGTTTAAATCTAGTTCTGACGATAGTTGGGGAATGTTCACTTAATAACAGTTTCAAAATATTTGCTTATTAGATAAATTGTAAACTGTCAACTCATTTATGAGGGCTGAGGGAAGGATGAAGGATGAAGTGGCGAGTCGCTTCGCTCCAGTTTTAAGTTATGAGTTTTAAGTTTTGAGTTAAAAAACGCTCATTTAACTTAAAACTCAACATTTAAAACTCATAACTATTCAAGTCTCCTTGTCCCTAGCCCCCACTTCCCAGTTCGCGCGATCGCTTAGTCGCTGCTATAACTGCTTGGATCAAGGCCGAGCGAAATCCTGCACTTTCCAGGGCTGCTACTCCTGCAATCGTAGTACCGCCTGGACTGGTAACGCGGTTCTTCAGTTCTGCTGGGTGGATGTTTTGTTCTTGCAACAGTTGCACTGTTCCTTTGACTGTTTGCAGTGCTAGAGTTTGGGCAATTGCTCTAGGTAAACCAGCCGCCACGCCGCCATCTGCTAGCGCTTCCACCAATATTGCCACATAAGCTGGACCCGAACCTGATAACCCCGTGACTGCATCCATCAGCGTTTCTGGTACTTCCACGACTTCCCCTACCGCCTTGAACAGTTTTTCTGCTGTTTGTTTGTGGTTGTCGTTAGTATTTGCGCCCAAAGCAATTGCTGTCACACCCGCCCCCACTGTTGCTGGAGTGTTGGGCATAGCGCGAATTATCGCCTGATTTGGACAAGCTGCCTCTAGCTTACTTAAGGTTACACCCGCCAAGATGGAAATTACTAGAGGTAGGGGCGATGATTCATGGTTGAGGATAGAGATCGCTTCTGTTAATTGGGATGCGATCGCCTCAAATATTTGTGGCTTCACAGCCAACAAAACTACGGATGTATTTAACAATATCCGTCGATTTTCTCCTGTCACTTCAACGCCGTACTGCTGCTGTAAAAAATTTCGGCGCTCAGACTGAGGTTCACTAATTAGGATCTCTAATGGTTTATAAATTTTTTTCGTAATTAAGCGGGATAAGAGCGCTTCTCCCATTACCCCGCCGCCAATAATGCCAAGTTGAAAAGACAATTGAACTAACCTTGTGTTTACTCAAACTATGTCAGAGCAGTTTCTAGAAATCAAGCTTTGAAAACTAAACCTTTCAAGCATTGAATCAAGTGCCACTTCTGGTATAATTTAAAACTGAGACGAAGATAACTCTCTCTTGCCACAGCATCGAGAGATCTTATTTACCTGAAAAACTGAAGAAGCAGGAGTTCCACCCAGAAATATGACTTCGGTGGGTAAAAGCTTCGCTTCCCCAAGTACCAGACAAAACTCTGATTTCGGTTTTGAACTGTACCGTAGGGCATACGGAAACAGGCTGCTGTCAGCCAAGCAGGCGCGGATTAAGCCATGAAAATGGCGTGCAAGCTTGTGGATATCGCTTCTGGCTACAAAGTAAGAATACTTCGCAGGTAAGCGAACTTTGTTGCAACAATCCAATGCTTTTAAGCGTTAGATTATCAAAACTCAAACCACTCTTACAAATTCAGTCCCACTTTTAACCTATGTGAGCAATTCTAGTAGATTCTGGTGTCCATGCAGGGGTAGGCGCATTGGCTCTTTGCGGACGCATGGGAGAAGCTTGTGGCACTTCATTGGATAAGCCAGAAGAAGTAGTAACTTGCACGCAAAGCGGTGTAAATAGAAAGATACTCTCGCCGACTCGCTCTTGATGGCCATCCATAGCATACGTGCCACCAGCGACAAAATCAACGGCTCGTTGTGCCTGATCTGGTTCCATCATCGTCAGGTTTAGCACCACCATTTTGCGTTCCCGCAATGCCTGAATTGCTTGTGGCATTTCTTCAAAGGAACGCGGCTCCATTAATACTACTTCGGAATTACCGTTGATCGCTCCATGCATATCAATTACATTACTCATTTTTGTTCCTATTGCTGTATCTGTTGGCATAGCTATTCTCGAATTGCGTCGCCGATAGCGATCTTCATCTGCTGAAGCTTGCCCCGGTTCTTGTTGATATATATTTTGGTATTCATCTCCTTCCTCGATGTAATCGTAGTCTTCATAATCTGCTGACTCATTCAAACCAAGTATATTTCGGATTTTAGACAACATATCGTTCGCTCTCCTTTGCTATACACACTTATAGTTAACTGGTAAAAACCATTTTTATCAACTACTGGACAAGCAGTGACTTATGAATATTTTGTTTAATTTTCTCGCCAGGTTTAAACTCCCGACAAATATTAATATTTTGTCAGGATTAAAATACCAATTGAGAAAATAAAGCCATCAGCCTCTGGTTGCAATTAACTATTTGCGACAAAATTGTACACTTATTTAGTCAAAAAGCAATACTTTTTTCATATTTTTATTAGTGTGACTAATTAGGGGGTAGGAGCGATTGAACAATCTTACTAGGCATAGAGTCAGAAGACAAGGCGAGAGCTTGTGCAGACTGGCGCTACCTTGAGGCGAGTTTTAACTTACGATGTAGGGGCGCACAGCTGTGCGCCCCTACTTACGACTTACGACTTACGACTTATTCTGTCGTTCTCCAAACAAGATGCTTCCTAACCGCACCATTGTAGTACCAGCTTGTACTGCCAGGTGATAATCTTCTGACATACCCATCGACAGTTGTTGCATTTGAATGTTAGACCAGTTTTGCTGCCCGATTTGAGCGGCGAGTTCACGAGTCTGCGTAAAAAAGTTGAGAATTTCTGCTTCAGTTAATCCCAACGGCGGAATAGACATGATGCCCCGAATTTGCAGGTGTTGACAGCGATCTAGTTCCGGTAGAGAATCTAGGAGTTCGGGAACAGTCCAACCTGATTTATTCGGATCGTCGAGTAGTTTTACTTGAAGGCAAACTTTTGGCTGACAAGACAGTTCTTGTGCCAAACGGTCTAAACGCTGTGCTAGTTTCAAACTATCTAACGAATGAATCCAATCAAATGATTCTAGGGCTTTTTTAGCTTTATTGCTTTGCAAGCCACCAATTAAGTGCCAAGTGATATCGGGTAAATCTTGCAATTGCTGCTGTTTGCTAGTTGCTTCTTGGATGCGACTTTCGCCAAAATCCCGAATTCCCGCGTTGTATGCTGATCGCATCGCTGCTACAGATACCTGCTTGGTGACAGCTATCAACCGGACAGAAGCTGGAAGCTGTTGACGAATTGAAGCAATGCGAAGAGCAATGGAACTAGTCATTGAAAAGTATTTTGCAGAATCTTCTGAAGCCGCTCGTACTCCTGGGATTGACCGCTGCGACGCAACACGCGCAAGCGATTTTCCAGCATCAAACGAGCATCATTACGACCAACTGGTTCAAATTTCATTCCTGTTGTGTCATTTGTAACTAAGAAGAATAAACGCTGGGCGTAGAGGGTGGTGTATAGTTCTTGGTGATCCTCTAGTAGACAAATTCTGAACAGCAAACCGAAGGTGGGATGATTTAAGTAATTTTCTGTGTTCATCAAATACGTTGATAAATATTACCGCTAAGAAATTAGCTTGATGCTAGCAAAGCAATTGATTACATCGAATACCAGCCTTCTAGGATACAGTTGATAAACTCTGGGCAGATAATAACTTAATTTAAACGTAATATAGGCGAATAATAAATTATTATTAACGTCTAAGGTAGTTATGGTTTTACATGGGAGCAAACCAGAATTGCCGTAGCGATCGCATAATCTCCGTCGTGACTCAAACTCAGTTGCCATTGCACCTCAAGAAACGCATTTAATAATACCATTGCCCGCCCGTGCAAATGTACGATAGGAACGCCACTTTGAGAGCGGCGAATTTCAATATCAGTGTACCCTACTCCCTGCCACCCTGTACCCAATGCTTTCACAA
>QQTW01003607.1_pt1 | contig 11465 bp, 8 predicted proteins | sample 1904831 | NCBI WGS metagenome assembly QQTW01 (sample SAMN09435610, study PRJNA476489) | Subsurface metagenome, whole genome shotgun sequencing project.
TCCCACAATCGGACACCCTCCACCCATTCTGCGGTCATGACCCGCTTCGTGCTCAGTTCTGGATATACCTTAGGAATGTAGACCCGATCACGGAGTCTAGGCTCTCCTTTAATCAGTTCCGCCATCCTTACGGAGTTTTCAGCCTCATTTTGGAAGTCAGTTTCCAAGAGAAGCCTCTCTGAGATGAATGGAACGAGACTGTAGAATGGTAGGTCAAACCATTTTGAGTAAACCCATGTCACCACTTTAAATGCCCATAAATCCCACCCAACCTGTCGATCAATCTCCCTCTTCTGAATCTTGATTGCCACCTCTCTTCCATCCTCCAGTTTCGCCCAATGCACCTGAGCGACGCTGGCACTAGCTCTCGCTGTCCTCTCCATAACGCCCTTGTTAGGCTCCGAAGAAAATGACACACCAAACACCTCCTCTACACTTCGGCCCCCAAAGTCCTCCCGTATCACCTGTTGTACCTCCTCCCAACTATTTTGTGGCGCATCATCAAACATCCTCGCAAACATTTTCTGAAACTCTGGTGGCAGTATCGCAGACTGCATGGCTATTGCTTGTCCCATCTTCAAATACAACCCTCCATTCTCCCGCAGCAATGTAAACAATCTCCTTGCATTTCGCTCATGCACCTCTGTCACCGACTTCGCGAAGGGCGGATTTTCACGGAAGTTTATCTTGTAGTCACATGCGACCATCAGGCCAAGGGAGAAGGTGCGAAAAGTACGAGTGAAAGCGGAAGCATTGTAGGACGTATCAAGGTTGTAGCCTAACGCGGTGAGGATGGTGAGGTATGCGAGTCTGCGCGACCATTTGCGTATTCGCGGGAAGGATCTTGCTGGTTTAGCAGAGCCGAGGGATGACGGAGAAGGTGGTTCGAAGCCAGACGGCTGAAATCGACCGGTCGTTTGGTAGAGGCGACAGGATAGACGTTGGGGATTTGAGGAGAGTCTACGAGAGAGCCGAAGGCAGCGACTGCATGTCTGGCAAAGGGGGACAACCATCGGATAGCAGAGATTATGATTGTGTCTACAGCAAGATATTTTGCGCCGTAGGACTCGTAGAGGTATAGATGATGACGAAGGCGTCTTTCATGCTTACATTTTAGGCATTCAAGGTGGTGACATTGATTTATTCGAAATGGTTTGATCTGCCGTTCTACAGTCTCGTTCCATTCATCTCAGAGAGGCTTCTCTTGGAAACCGACTTTCAGAATGAGGCTGAAAACTCCGTGAGGATGGCGGAACTGATCAAAGGAGAGCCCAGACTCCGTGACCGGGTCTATATTCCTAAGGTATATCCAGAACTGAGCACGAAGCGGGTCATGACCGCAGAATGGGTGGAGGGTGTCCGATTGTGGGATAAGGAAGGTATCAGCAGACCTTGGATGGGAGGCAAAAATGGTTCTCCTGGCTGTCAGGGTACACCTCTAGATCGTCCAGACAAGACAGATCACCTAATGCAGCCAATGAGCACTTCCGACAAGCTCAAGCCCGAACGAGATTGGTGGAAGGGAACAGACGGCAAAGGTGGGCTCGGTCTCTCGTTGACAGAGGTCATGACTACCATGGTGGATTTGTTCTCCGCTCAAATGTTTTTGTGGGGCTGGGTACATTGTGATCCTCACCCAGGCAACATCTTCATCCGACGGCTTCCGAACGGCAGATCCGAGCTTGTACTGATTGATCACGGCCTCTATATTCACATGAAGCCAGAATTCCGGCATCAGTACTCACTCTTCTGGAAGAGTCTTATGACGTTCGACAACAAGACCATGAAAGAGGTTGTTGGAAAATGGGGCGTCAACAATGCTGACATGTTTGCTTCCGCCACACTTTTGCGACCTTACAGTGGCGGAGATGGTAGCGTTGATGCTCAGATCCGAGGTCTCAGCGAGAAAGAGAAGAACAAAAGACAATTCGAAATGCAGCAGGCGATGCGAAAAGGAGTTAGGGATATTCTGGGGGACGAGAAGAAGTGGCCTAGAGAGCTGATCTTCATCGGGAGGAATCTGAGGATTGTCCAGGGAAACAACCAGTATCTGGGAAGTCCTGTTAACCGGATCAAGATCACTGGTAATTGGGCGAGTCGAGCTTTGAGCGAGGACACAAACCTCTCATGGTCGGAAAGATGGAGGTACTATGGAAGTCACATCATCTTCAAACTCGTGCTGGCTGCAACAGATGTAGTCTTCTACGCCGGCAAGATGCGGCAATGGTTGGGAACGGGCAAAGGAATGGAAGATGACATTGAGAATCACATGAAGAAGATGGCGAAGGATGCTGGCTTCGATCTCAAGCATGGTGTTTTTGAAGGATGATGATAGATTAGATCTATACCCTTGCAGAATTAGATGATGATTAAACAGGAAGGGAATAGACAAATGAGATAAAAGGCAGTGCCTGGGACGGTTCACCACTTCCCCTTCTGTTTTGTCCCTCTGTCAGGGTTGTTAAAAAGCATGCTTGAGTTAACTTTCGATACCTTTATGCAAACATTTCTACCCCCACCTTGACAGGCTTCAAAGCCTCTGCTGGTACACAGACCTACTAGTACTTAAATATTCGTTCCTTATCCCTTGTTTGATAGAACATGTTGCTTTCTACCAACTGCCACTGCACAGGCTGCTAAATTGAAGGCGGGTTTTTACCTGCTGCTTCCATAGACCATCTACGGCCGAGGCGTCTGTGCACTCTGAAGGCTACTGACTTTGATATTAACTTACGTACAAGATTGCAAGCCTTTCAAAACGTGAACCTTTGAATGAACATAATGTTGCGCAATAATTGTTGAACGGCTTCGGTGCAGCCTTGGCAAGAGGAACACCAAGTTCAATTTCCTTGCCGATACCTTTCCACCTGCATTGTCTTAATTGCCTGGCTTATCATCATGAGAATCACAGCAACAAACGGTCTTTGAAATGTAGACTATTTTAATACGTTGAGATTTTGAGAAGTCTTAGCACCTAGAATAAGAATGCGAAATTTTGTTCTTATTGCCAAGGCTGCAGCGAGATCATCGCGCTAAAGCCACGGGAGTGCTATGCCCAACAAGGAAGGGCGGCCATTCAGTACTAACAGGGGACATACTCAAGTCTTGGATCTAAATATTTCTTAGTGAGACTTTTCAACTACACAACACCCTGGTAAATAATGAATCCGAAGCTGGCTTTACACTGCTGAATGGGAAATACCGGAAGCAGAATGCAAGGAGATCTCAACAACACAAACGTTCTCCAGTAAATTCACCTCCTGTGGAAGACGCGATGGATGAGCAAACAGAACAACAGATCCCACAAAGCAAAGACAAGAACAGAGCCGCGTTGCGACAGGCAAAATCCGAACGGCGGTCCAAGAAGAGGAAGCTAGGTCCAGCAGACAAGACGTATGCCACAGAAGAGTCCCCGACTGCCGAACAGACGGCTTCTACCGTAGACGACCTGAAGCATCCGCAGATTGGAGCGCAGACAGTCCCAGAGATCCACGCTGACAGCCAACCCAAATCAGAAGCGAAACAGCGCTTCATAGTTTTCATCGGCAACCTCCCCTACACCGCTACTACTCCCGCCATCCAATCTCATTTCTCCAAGCTCCAACCATTTACTGTGCGACACTCGACCAACAAGGAGACCGGCCGAAGTCGTGGCTTCGCGTTCCTCGAGTTCGAGGGCTACGACAAGATGAAGACATGCTTAAAAATGTTCCATCATTCTTTATTTGATGCGGGGGGCGACCGAGTTCTTTCGGAACCCGGAAAGAGAGAGAAAGGTCAGGCTCGGAAGATCAACGTGGAGCTCACAGCTGGAGGAGGAGGCGGAAAGAGCGAGGCGCGGAAGGAGAGGATAAGAGACAAGAACGAGAAGCTCGAGGGTGAGAGGGAAAGGGCTCGGGTCCATAAGGAGAAAGAAGAGGCTGCCGCGAACAGGAAGAGAAAGAAGAAAGACGGAGAGATGACGGGAGCGAATGCCGTGCGAGTGATCAACGGAGATGAGGCTGACGAGAACATACATCCCAGCCGGCGTAAGAGGATGAAAACATAGGTTAGGTTCCAGACAAGCACTTCAATGATTTCTATGTAATGCAAATCCTGATAACGCCCCTCCACTTCTGACTCGACGTAAAATTGCTCAAAAAACGTCCCTACATGTTACGCCCCAGATCAAAGAATGATGAGATGATTGGCGGAAGTGTTATCGCTCCAATTCAGCATCGCCGAACACCAATATTTTGCGTAAATGCCTGGAAAGGAGCAACGACCTCGACATTCTATGCCACGACTGTGAACCTCCTCTTCAGATGGAGATCTCAACATCTCCTCACAGGATTACACATCTGACTTTGCCCTTTGGCTTGGCCTTGGTCTCCGGTTCCAATACCGCGCTGCATTCAAGTTAAGCAAGAAGGCGGCCTGTTCTGAGATTTTGAACTTACTTGATAGCCAAATCAAAAACTATTTTAAGATTTCGTTGCGTCAGAGCTGAGCACTCCACGTATTTGGCTCCAATCTCTTTTGCACACTGAAGCCCCTTCTCGAATTCAATGAACTCCATATGTTTCGCACGCAAAGCGGCAGCGGTGGCAGGATCCTGCTTTAGATCAATTTTTGTTCCCACCAGGATTATAGGCACGCCTGGTGCATGATGTTCGATTTCAGGGTACCACTAAGGAGATAGTCAGTCAACCGCTTGCGCCGTTGGGAGTTCCACATGCCTTCGATTTGACGTTGTCGAAACTTGGAGGCGAGTCCACGGAGAAGCAGATTAAGAAAACGTCCGTCTGAGGATACGAGAGTGGACGCAAGCGGTCATAATCTTCTTGTCCAGCTGTATCCCAGAGTCCCAATGATATTGGCTTTTGGTCCACCATTACCCTTGCGGCGTAGTTATCGAAGCTGCAAGATTATCAGACAAGTCGAATGAAGGTTCACATCTGCTCGTACACTGTTGGAACATATTCACCGGGAAAGGCATTCGTGACGTAGGAGATGAGAAGGCAAGTCTGGGCCACCGTAAGCAACCAATTTTTGATCTCATGTTATCACTCTTTCTTTCTTACCTTTCCAACTGCACCGTCCCCAGTCACCACGCACTAAAAGCCGATTTCCATCAGTCTCGTGTTCAGAACATGCCGAATTTCCAACCAACCTTCAATGATTTCGTTGGCTCAGACGCCATTTTGACCCTGTGCTTGCAAAGTTTATGGGATTGCGATTCTCAGATGGGAAGTTATTTGGCGTAAGAACAGTGAGCGCAGGGCAGTAGTAAGAGAAGAGAGTCGTTCAATGTGTCTGGGGATAGTGGTTGTAGAACGACACTGGCAGTGGAAACGTAGGATGGTCTCCGATCGCTTCAGAGTGAGTTCGACGTTTCGGCTTTACGAGGTCCGCGCACGCACGTGGTCGGAAATACTAAGGTAGATATGGCCGCCCTGTTAGGAAAATCAATCTGAGAAAAGCCTCTGGTGGTGGATTTGCCAGTCGGAGTCGGAAAAGGGGGATGCGGCAGCCGCACGCAGCTCAACGGATATATCAATTAGCTCTTAGCAGTTCAACACGAGGACATCTCGGACAGTGTGGAAGAAGTGGCAGTCTCTGAAGAATAGCATCTGTCATCTGTCGCAGGCCCCTTACAAGTTGGGAACCATCGATCAATCCTCATACACGTTTCGTATAGGCGCCAGATTCCTTGGCACCACCTCATTGGGAAGAGGCAAGAGACTGCGGAGGCAACTTAACATTGCGACACCGCTTCAGACGGGCTACGGTCCAGATCCTACTACAACAGCCAAACTATTCGATGTAGACGCCTAGACGACTTACATCTGCGATATAAGGTGCTAGTTGACGCATAATACTATGTGACCGCGTCGATAAGTCCACTACAACTCTCAATGTAAGCATCAGAATTGGTCTAGAAACTTCTTCAAAGCCTCCGTAGCTTCATCTCTTGAACATCCTTCTGTACATGATGTCCAGCCCCCTGAACAAACACCCTTGTGTCACCAACTTTCACGTTTTGCTTCACGTCCTCACTGATTTACGATTCGGTTTGATGAGGCTCGACAGGTTCCCCTTTTCTCCGGCTACGCAGCACGCTGCTCTTCGACAACCTTTCTGCGCTCGCACGGCACACCTCATCATCAGCTTAATCTTCGAAGCATCTTGAAACACTAAACCATAGAATTCCGCAAGCCTCCTGCAAGCAAGACTGCCCACGAGGTTCTTGGTTGGGGAGAACTGGCAAGATCATTCGTGCAGACGTCCACAAGGTACCGCTCGCTGGATAGGTTGAGAGTGATCTCGCCAAATGTTGGAGTTCTGCGCTGGTTTCTGCGGCAAAAGTTGTTGCTCGCCTGAATGAGCCAGGGCGTTTAGATTGGATGTGGACAGGCAAGGATCCGAATGCATCCGTAGAAGGTATACCTCAGAACAAGTAGACAATTTGGTGGGAATGGCGACGGTAAGGAGAATATGAGACAGGTGAGATATCGCGAAGCAGATAAACAGCACACAGGAGCCGTACTGGCGGATTAGAAGGGTCTGACATGATGAGTTTTTCCTTGAGAGGGCCACCTACATCTATAGAAAATATTTCTTGAAGGCACGCCTTAATGCATGCCATCCACATTAGGTGGTATTTAGTGGTTTTCCTGTTCGAAAGGCGATCCGTTCAGAAGATGTATACGCCAGCTCGTCTTCCCTCCACATCAAGTCTATCTTTGACCGGTCGCGTCGACAGCAGCTTTATAAGGGGAACGAGGAGCTCTTTCATATCGAACACTGATCTTTTCTTCTGGTCAAGATGAGAACCGTCAATCACGATCCTCCTCAAGTTTTGAGTCTTCAAGACATCCTTTTCGAGCAAGTCAAGGAGTCTTTGTGGAGTGCCTATGCCAATACCAATCCTAAGAGGCATTAGACGGGCAAAGCTGAAGGACTGAACATACTTAGTGCGCTTCACATATTCAATGGCCTCTGGCATCTTGATATGCTTTGCAAAGAGCTTCGCAACAGCAGAATTGGGCGTCTGGTATATTCGTAGAGACCTGATCACGATTTTAGTATAGAGTGATAACGAGAACGCCGAAGCTTTAGACCTCGTCACGTCTGCAGCTCTCAGCCCGGATGCAGCAACGATTATGGTGTGAGGACTGCCAGGGTCGTCGCCACTAATTGACAAGTCTTCTGTGCTGTCAGATATGTGCTCAAGGAATGCTGGTAGATTCTCCAAGCTCCGGGTAACGTCAAAGCTGGTTGTGTCAGAAAAGATTTGTTGGGAAAGATATTTGTCCTCGAGCTCGACGGTGCTCAAGTCTCGAAACGACCACTTGATTTTCTTCGAAATGTGATCTGCTAGGAGACCTGGATCCATTTGCCCAATGGACTGATCAACATCTCCATCGATTGTAGGACCTCTCTTTGCTGGTTCTGTGGCAGGCTTCTTAGCTATTGACGAGTCTTCCACTCTTTCGTTGGTAGCACTCCATTTTCTTTTCTTTCTATATTTCCTGGGCTTTTCAGATGACTGCGGCAATACAGTTGCCATCCTCGGCTTAATTAAAGATCTTACAAAAAGTTCATGCGTTTCGACAGGAAGATTTGAAGATTTGGAGGCTCAAATTTAAGCTTCGTCAGCCCAACTACCTTAGTGCGTCAAGCTTCGACGCGTCGCGACATCAACAAACGAACCTCTTGTCGCACTTCGCTTGTACAGTCACTCAGTTTGACAATGTCTACCAAAAAGAAACAGCCGCTTCGCCCACTTCAACAGTTACCGGCCACCCCTCGATGGGCTCCATCAACTCCTCATGCGATTCGAGCTTTGCAGCAGAGAAGCGGAGGTCGACGCAAAAGTGCCAATGTAAACCGACCCGACTCTGCACGCAATATTCTCCGTCAGCTCGCAAGGATTACTGCAGCTCAGACCAAGCGCAGAGCTTCGACGCCTCTAGTAAAGCCGTCTACGTTGGTGGACAAAGAAAATGTATACAGGCCATTCCTATCACAAGACGAGGAAGATTTAGAAGACGAGCAAGGAATGGAAAGACCAGACTTTACACTACCTATCGGCGATGTTGACGAGGATGAAGATGCGGGCATAGCGCCGATGCAGCACGATCTACCGGGTGGAGAAGATTATACTTTCAAGTCGATTGATTTCGCTGGGCAACAACTCAGAGCCTCTACCAACATTCGATTGGGAAATACACGAGGACCTTCTCGACATTCGATTTTGCCGTTCCCGGTAGATGAAGACGATGAAGGCGACCTCACAGCTCAGAGCATCGAATATGGCAGGAGAGCGGTTAGTGAGGGGCCTGTCTGGGACAGATATCCTCGAAGCAGCTTCGGCAGTATAAGAATGAGCGAATTTGGGTTCGAAGAGAATAGGTCAGGAAAAGAGCCAGGGACGGATAGATCTTTTGTGCTTGATGATCATGATGCAGACATGCATGCTGATAAGGGCGAGCATATAGATCTTGATGACGAGTACGTATAAAGCCATGATACACTGATGCCCCTCAGCTGAGATGTCCAGCAGTGAAACAGAAAATTTGCACCGACTTCGGAGATCTCTTTCTGAGCCAGTCGACGATGGAGTCTTCGTAGCTGATCCGGGGTTCCTGGATGATGAATACACATTTCGACTCGACTTTGAGCAAGAGGAACCCAGGACTAATATTTTCATCCCAGGAGTGGAAGTTGAAGGAGGTGACGGTTTCCCGTCGATTGACAAGACCGGACCTGCAGGTTCCTTGCGAAAATCCCCATCTCCATCGCCTCAACATTCTCCTGAAGCCACTCGTCAATTAACAGAAATCGAAGCTGCAGTATCGACGCGTGCCCCTCGGCGGAAGAAGCTGAAGCTGACCAGGAAGGGTAACACTGTGCCAGCTCTGCCAGCAAGTCTTATCAAGAGGGTAGCCCTTGACTCCATGACGAGGATAGGCAAGAAAAAGCCTGTCATTAGTCGAGAAAGCTTGACGGCGCTTGAACAGGCATCCGAGTGGTTTTTCGAGCAAGTGGGCATGGACCTAGAAGCTTATTCGAATCATGCGAAAAGGAGGAAGCGCATTGACGACACGGATGTCGTGACCCTCATAAGGCGGCAGAGAGTGATTGGCCGAGGGCAGAGTCTTGCACAGTTGGCTGAGGAACTTCTTCCTGATGAGGTTCTCTTGAACTTAGATTTGCCGGACGAGACTTGAGGAAACCGTGCCATGTTCTTCACCATTGAGTGTTGTGGCGGACCCTTCGAGTGACATCGGAAGGCTTCTTCTTCAGCACCATCCACATCATAAGAGCTGTCGCTGCAGAAAGGGAATACCTATGAGATATGATTAATGATGTCTGGCGGAACATGCAGACTTGGAATGCGCAGCACGTGGAAGGTGTACTGACCATGTAAAAATGTATTGCGTATGGTTGTTCCGCAGGTTCACCTCTGCAGCTCTACCAATCGGGATTCCTTTTGCTTCTCGATCATAGGATCTTAGAAGATCAGGGGCTAATATAATCAGCAACGCCAATTCCCAAGACATTTTTTACGAACCCATCGTTTCCTCAATCCATACAGGCTCGGCGTCCGCGACTTGGGCCATCTGCTCCACATCTGGAAAGTAGAATTTTCCATCCTCTGGCTTGTTGACTGGAGTGAAGAAATTCTTCTTCCATGGCTCCCTGAGTAAACCCGCTACAGTGACTTCCCCTTTGGGCAATGCTCCCTCCTGTCTATCCTGTTGAAATCGCTTCTCCCTGCTTATCCAACCTCGGTTGACAAGTATCGTGCTTTCGCCTTTCAGCCTCTCTAGAGGTGTGATGACCAAGAATCCATCCGTGCCATCATGCATTCGCGGCCCAATTAGCATTTCCCTGTCGTGTCTGAATACGCCGGTTGCATAGACCCGTCTGTAATCGAAGTCGCTGATAACAGATGGGTCTATCCGGGGTGGCAATGGGAGAGGTGGCCGGACGAGTCGGTCCTCGAATTTTGCTAAGAGTTTGGTCTTCCAGTCGAGGCGCTGGACCTGCCATGTTCCAAGACAAAACGCAGTGAAAGGGATAAGTGACAGGGTGAGAACCCCCAGAATAGTGTGCTTCTTCTTTGTAGATACTATCTGAGCTGGGTTGTCGACAACCGACACGAATGACGGGTCGTCCGCCGGGCTGTGGGCAGTGCGAACTGACTTGAGCGGAATTCTAGAGAGCGGGCTGATGCGCGCAGTCCTCGATCGCAGAATCGCCCTGAACAGCGAGATGCTCTTCTGCTTGTCCATTCAATTTGAAGGCCAGATGAGCATGATCGCGGATTGCTGCACCTGCGAGGGAATGTTCAGACTACTTTTGTGGTTCCAGCCAATCTTGGCGCGGCCAATGCTCCACAACCTCTTAAGTGCCACCCACCACCACTACTGCGCTCATGGAGTTTTCCATTTCCTATTGGTAGAACCTTTCTAAAAAACCTGCGATGTTTCACGAAGGAGATCTACAAAGTGGTATCGCTTTGGCGGTACAGCAATCCAGAGCGGTGCTCTGCTTCGTTCATGGTCTGCTCACACGTCCACCAACCACGAAGCCGTCAGACTGAAGCATGTTTAGATGATGAAGAGAACAGCAAGAGTTGGGAAGAAATCATATCAAATGATGAGCAGGCGCGTTCTTATTCTCACAGGTACGGCTGTACAGCACTAACAGATTTGCATAGGTTGTCGACGCAGTCCGAGGAAATGCTGTGGCCTTACGGATTCCTGCGGGTTCCACAGAAGCCGGGTTCCTCTCCTCGTTCTGCCCTCTCGTCACCGTACCTACTGTGGTCGTAATACAGTGAGCATCTCATGGCCTTAGACCTAGATGCCGCTGACAGACGCAGAAATGGTACCATGAAAGGTGTAATACCGTACCTACCGTCGACCAAGGACCAGCTCAAGGCACGCGTCTTACCTCTCCTCGGTTTACAGCAACTTTCACCTGAGGCAAGCGATGGTAGTGATGCCGTTTCAGGCTCTGAGATAGACCGTCAAGCCACCTCATACGATACCGAAGTTTCGTCCACTTCTGAAGCGCTCGACCAGCCTGTGCCTGTACCGACCCAAATTACGCCCAGTACATCCTCGGCACAAGCTCCTCGTCGAGAGGATCCGCGATCCTCGGACAACGACAAAAGCGAGGCTGAAACCGTTTCCGGTCAGCATTCTCAATCACACTTGACGGTATCTCCAAAAAGCTCCAGCGATGCCCAACAGCCGCCTATGAGATCGATGTCGCAGCAAGACTGGACGGCAAGGCAGCGGGAGAGAAAGAGACAACAATGTGAGGAACGTGAGCGCATCAGGGCACAGATCAGGTATGACCACATTGAACGAAGACGACTGGAAGAGCTACGAAGACAACCTGCTGTGGATCTGACGTCCCACGATGCCGACAATCCTACCGCATCAAACGTCAGACGGCCAAACTCT
>QQTW01003608.1_pt1 | contig 11461 bp, 11 predicted proteins | sample 1904831 | NCBI WGS metagenome assembly QQTW01 (sample SAMN09435610, study PRJNA476489) | Subsurface metagenome, whole genome shotgun sequencing project.
TCCTGCAGTTTGACCATATCTGATCGAGGCGCAGTGACATTGTAGGCACTACAATATGGTTATGGTAAGTACGAGTGTGTCTAACAGCGAACACGGATACCCACGTGGTGATAACGACATCGAGTAGCGCAGTTCTCCATGCCGGATTTACAGCATTGTCAACGTCTCCCGTCACGCTTCGATTGACGTTCAACGCCACTGAAATAAAGCCTGCTGCGCCGTTCGTGATGTTGGCATATGCGGCGGCGAGCCCATCGGCATTGTCCACAACGACGGAGCGTGGCAACAGCCAGCCGCCGTATTGCACTTGGGCAACGGGAAGTGGTGCCATCATTGCGTTGAACTCCTCGAGATACCCAGGAAATTCCCTGACTACAGGAGTTGAGTGCTTGACTCCCAAACGCTGCAGCTCGTCAAGGAGCGGCTGGAGCAACGCCGTCAATTCTGCGGCAGAGAGACCTGGAGCCGTGACCGGTGCTACGGAAAAGCTGGTGTTTGTACCAAAGCCGAGACTCATCGCACCGGCGTCCACTACGGTCGGTGTCCAAGTGTGGTATGCGGCAACCGAGTCGAAGAAAGTCTCTTGGCTGATACCATCGCTGGTCCATGAGATGTTCGCGCCAGCCACCGGAATATCGATATGAGCCTTTACTGTTAGCGACCAGACAATACCATAGGTGCCTCCACCACCGCCGGAGAGGGCCCAGAAGAGGTCACTGTTGTTTGTGCGCGTCGCGGTCAAGAATGCGCCGGAGCCAGTAATTACTTCCCATGCGAGAACTTGATCGGCAGCCAGGCCATATTTGGACGAAAGCCTTTAGAAGGTCAGTCACACATTTGCCTCCACTTCAGAGCTTCGAGGGTCACTTACGCGGAATGACCAGCTCCTTGAGTATATCCACCTGCCACGCCAACAGTCGCACACTCGCCAGAAACCACGGTAAGTCCAAGTTCGTTTCCAGCTTCGTAAGCCTCAATACCCTGGACCCCAGCTCCTATTCTGTAGGCTTTTCCAGTGTAATTATCATCCTTGTAGTCGAAGAATTCAATATCTTTCAAATGGTGTGTCCAGATTGCCAATGAGCCCGCCCCTGTAGACTTCCCATTGTAGCTTTGACACCGTTAAGATCGACACCTCCGTAATCGGTAGGGAAAACATACTCATGACCGGTATTTCGGATAACCAACCGAATATTGTGCCTTGTCGCGAACGCTATGCCTTGCACTATGTCCGAGCTCTCCGCAACATCGATCGCATAATTGATGTAATTCCCTAGTGTACAAGGACTAAAAACAGGCGAGAACGGATCACAGCTTCCGTTTGCGAAAAAGGGAGCCATGACTGATGACGAGGAGTTATAGCTTGCTCTAGTAAGTAAAGAGTCCATTGACAAACTTCGCAAGTACTTACTGCTGGCTCGGCTCGAACCAATTGTCTTGCAGCAGTTTGCATTGTGCAGCATTGTAGGTAGGATCATGGCAGGGAGTGCCAATCGGAACGGTGGCTACCAACCTGCCGTTGATGGAACTGTTGAGCCGTTCCCAGTCTTCACCTCCTGGCCAACAAGCATCGCCGGGAAAGCAGCGACATCGGTCTGAGTTGTTCGCTGCTGCATTTAGGCAAGGGAGCAAGAACGCAAAGGCACTGATAACGGATAGTATAAAAATATTGGACATGTTTCTGTGTAGATGTCACCGAAAGCGATTGATGCCTTATCAAGATAGAGAAGAGTCATATATTCATCGCTCAACGACACAAGGTTCCCGTGAGCTGATAAATACCTTCGAAGGATTGTTGCGGGCTTAGGCCTATACGCTGTGTAACTCTAGTGACAGGATTCAGTGGCACGCGTATGTTGTAGCGGCGACAATACGATGTCAAAGCTCATGCATATGTATGCAAATCCCGCGTAACTGACAGTTGGCTGACTTTGGTGGCGGAACGCTTGGGCTGTTGTATCCGACCTAATCAACTCCTAATTGTTCTATTCTCTGCCGCGGATGATAAGAACCAATGTGAAGCCTTGCCTCTTATTCTGTTCAACCAGACTTCGTAGGGCTACAACTGCTCTGTTTATAAAGAAAACCAAGTGATCAAAACATCACTTTTCCCTAAGCAGTTAAAGTATGGCTTACAATACAATGATATGATAAGCCGAAGCAGTCGGCAGTGGGGAGTACTACATCAAGTGATTTAAGGATCTGTCGACGTTGCATTCAATATACGCTAAGAGACAATAGCACATCTTATATCTAACGTGGTCGATGATACAGACTAGATACGGCTCCAGGTACCTATACGAAGGTACGGCGCAAGATAAAACAGAATCTTTAACTTACATCCTATCTTCAGTAAAAAATCAAAGTTTACTTCTTTCCAAACTTCAAACAATCAGTATATGTAGAATACATACCACATAACCCTAGGCGCGATCACAAATATTGATCTAAATTGTTAGAAATTTCTCTAAGGATTACCATAATGAAAAAGGGCACATCCTTCCAGCAATTTCATAACAACTCCGTGCGTCATCCTGGACCTTAGTAGGCTATAGTCCTCTATATATTTGCTCGCGACTGTCCGCTAAAACGAATTGGTAGATAGGTACCTTAGCCGTCCCTCCTATGTCTAGTGATAATGGGGAATGCCTGAGCGACAGCCATGACATTGCAGCGGAGGCGTTTCTAAATAATAGATAATTTAGATGCTGGGGGTATGTAATCATGGGATGACGTTGAGATTAGGAACGAAACTAGGGACGACTATCTGATCACCTTGTCTCATTCATATCTATAGAAATTGTGTGCTCTCATGACATCGTGAAAGCTAGTAATTGTATTGTCAGTTTCGACCTATAACTGAATCGCTGCAAACCGGTCAACCAGTGAGTCGAGCGGGCTATTGATTAAGGTTCACATTGCTGAATTATTCTTGCTTGGCTGGGCTAAATATCAAGAAAGTTAAACGATGGCCGTATTATAGGAGGGGGATCTATAGCGGTTGTGTTAGTCGAGGAGAAACTCTTGCTTAATTCTAACCTCGATTGATAAGAGTACATTGTAAGGATCGCATTTACTACTTACATAATAATGCTTCTATCAGTCCTTCGACACTCAGATCTGCTGCTCCCTCAACTTTTCCTACTTGATAAGCCTTCCATATCTGTTTCATGGCCGCTTCAAGTACCTCTACATCTTTGTGATTCCTGGTTCTTTCCGCCTGTTCAATCAACGGCCAGAGCGTGTCGCAATGCTCAGAAGTGAGTGGAGCAGACACGCTCTTGTGATGTTCCCTGTGTATCATGATTGGGGCAACCCAGAGGAGCTTCCTGGCTGGGAACTGGACGAAGGGTGCCACTGCAGTAGCGAATTCAAGAAATTCTGGCTCCTCGTGGAAATCATTTTCCAATAAGAACATCGCAGTGGCATCTATTTCAAGGCCAAAACGGCAAAGTCGGGGGGTCCCGCGCTTGAAAATGCAACTTGGCACCACACCGAAAATTGAGCCAATCCACATATTAACGTTTGCACCGTGGCCGATTAGGGCTGTAGTGATGTCCAAAGCAACTTTCAATGTCATCTTGAGTCTGGCTTCCAAGAGGCCCCACCTGGCTCTCCAGTGGAGAAAATGGAGCCACTCATACCAAAAGCAGCCCCTGGGCTCCTGACGACCTGGTCCTTCGACGAGGAACCGGACCATAGGATGAGCACCGGCCTGCAAGAGGACCCTCACCAGCTCAGTCTTTGCTGGGCTGCATTGAAGGAGCAAGTAGGTCTCTGCAAATGCAAAGTGAGCCCAATTTTGAGGCGTTTGCAAGTCTGCATCTTGGGGCGAATATCCATCATCTGTGCCAAAAGCTAGGGTTCCATCGAATTGGTCCCGTCGTAAGCATTTGTCCAAGATCTGACGATAGCTCGACGACCCAAGAAGGACTGCCGGCCCTACGTTCGAGTCCTCTTTGTGACTCGCGAGAGTCAACCTTACGGTTGTCGGGATAGGTCTATCCGTAGAAGAGTCGAGCAGTCTCGCAAGATGCGGAGAACCGTCGCTTGGTAAACTCGGAATAGTCAACTGTTCACAAATATAAAGCGTCATGCCCACGCTCGCAGCTACTGCGACTACGTCGATCATCTTCCCATTTTCGTCTACCAAGAGAGACGGTACAGACGTGTCGACAGCATATCTTTCGGAATACGACTCGCGGATTAGGGACCGCATTAGCTCAGTTTGAGCAGCTCCAACAAGCTGTTCGGTTGAAGCGACATGTTCGAGAGCGGTCTGGAACAGATGATACGCATCATATGTTCTTCTGTACTGTCCTGAGAATTGTGCGATTTGAGCAAGTGTACCTCTTGCAGAAGCTAGGTGCAGTTGTGCCTCGGTGTATCCCGTCCTTGCCAAAAGTGACTGGGCCCTCTCATTCTTAGTCAGGAAGTCTCGGGCAGTCCTGTGAATAAAATTGACCTCTGTTCGCATGATTGGGTCCTCATTTACAAGTAGATCCTCATTATATAAAATATTTCGTCTGGGCGTTAGTTCTAGAAGGCCCGCAGTGTGCGACAGAATTTGAAGTTTCAAAGTGTTGCAAGCCTCGACGAGATCGCTTGACGGAACTTTCTCGTGATTGAACGGACCATCTCTGTAATCTCGCTGCGAGTGAATGAAGTATAACGCGCAGAGACTTGATCTGCTAGTATCCGTCACCGTCCAAGGATGAGGTGGCTTTCTAAAAGCAATTTGAAGAAATTTTGCGGCATCTCGTTGAAACATCGGCTTGATGCGATCCAGCATGAGCAAGAATAAGTCCTCAAGTTCCGAAGGGAGACTATCGATGGCCTGTTCTAGCTTATCCAGATCAACGAGGCCTTGCAGTCCGTCCCGAACCTCCCTGACAACAATAACAGCCCATAGGAATACCCCTTCAGCTCGTCTTGCAATCTTGTGCACAAACTCTTCAGCTCGATATTCGTCTAGGTTTCTATGACACACGTGTCCCTGAATCGGATCAGAGAGTCGATCATTAGTATAAGCTCTGATACTGTGGCGTGTTAGGTCTTGTAACCTCAAGCCAGGTACTTCATGGAATGCTTCTTCGAAAACCAACAATGGACGGCTCGCAAGGCAGATCTTGAGATTTTTCTGGTTAGCCAAATCTCTAAGCATCTTAAGGACTTTGTCGTATGGGCCATCCATTTCATCTAAGCCGTCAATAAACATGGAAATTTTGACTGGGAGTTGCGATTGCTTTAAAATGTCGGCCAGTGTAGCCACGAGGCGACTCTGAGTCCAGGTATGTAACGGCTCGACCTAACAGTTCAAATTTATTAGATTGTACACGCAAGCTACAGATAGCTCACCTTGAGACAACCCAGTATTTGGCGGCACTGCTTGAGCATTTGATAGATCAGCGAGCGAAGTAGGCCATCTACTGACTTCTGTAGCCTGGACCCAGCAGCCCAGAGGAAGTAGGTTGGTGTGAGTAGCTGTCCGTTGACGGACCAATCTGTTAGGAACTCTTGTTTTAGATGGTGCTGGCATATGTAGTTCATCAGAGTAGATTTCCCTGAGCCAGCTTTTCCATTGATCCAATACATCCCTTGTCCTGTCTTAAGCCATGCAGCAAAGTCATCCCAGAGAGGCAGCATATCTACACCATGCTCCTCTTCACTTTCGATTATCTCTTGCGTTCTAGGGTCCTGGAATATCCATTCGTAACTATCTTCAAGGCCATCGAACGTGTGGTCCACCTGTTCTTGACGAGAAAAGATGTCCGGATAGAACAAACTCTTGATGACCTCATCGTATAGCCGATCATTTACATGAAGCTGCTCTAAGTGCTGAATCTGTGCAGTGGTAAGAGAGCGTGTTCTCTCCGAATCGTCGACTATAAGGGCTGTCAAGGATGTGCGCGACTCTGTGAGACAGTTAATCACATGCTGCACCTTCCCATCCAAGCTGGCAAAGGACTCATTGATTCGTAAACTCTGTACATCGAATCGTTGCCTACATATATCGTATTAGCTTTCAAATTGCCCCATGACTTATGTACCTTTTCAGTCATGCTAGCTCAATATGAGGCGACGGAGCTTGTCGATCAGGTAGTGTGGACTCTACAGCTACGAGATGAAAAATCCTGTACTGATAGTGGCACATACCCCAACCTCAAGAGCAACGATGTGTCTAGTATCGATTGGTAAGTCTTCAGCTGTTTGTCGATTCTCTCAATTTTATCCTTCTTCCAAACAGCGCGAGCTACACCCTTCATTGCATCCATCACGGAACTGCGGGGCTGGGACTGCAACTTGCGAAGTTGGTGCTGCAGTTCTTGAGCGCATTTTTCACATTTTCGACCAAGTTCTAGCAGCTCTTTATCTTCTTTAGCTAAGGCGGAAGATGGCGGATTGGAGTTTTGCAGAGACTGCTGCAGGGACCGAGTACATTCCTCCAAACGGCCAGTTGTTTCATTCAGATCATTATATCTGCCGATAGAGCCTTGTTCGTACACTTCGCGAATGGTAGTAACCGTGTCGATGCTAAATTTCAGTAGATGTAACACCGATGCTGTGAGACTGATACCCGTGACTGGGTCCATGACCGTCAAGACACAGCGTCCAGAAAGTGCCAGGTCTGTAACACCCAGTCCGGATAAGGGCGACTGGACTTCGCAGCGCGCGTTGATCATCCCACTGAAGCTGCAGCTGCTGCGGGGAACGAGCTGAGGTCCGTTGCGGCTTAGAGTCACGTGGCTTTCGTCATTGCACCGGGAGGCGGGAATTTTCCGCAGGGTTTCGACCGACGCGTATATGCCACTGCAAGTGGAGCAGTACGACACGAGGGGCTGGATGGTGCAACTCATGCACTGACCCGTAGTTCTCTACTATCTTCTCCAATAATAACGTTCTGACCTGGCCACATCACTCTAGTCCGCAGGCATCATCTAGGCACCGATCTAGGCACCAAGGTGTCCTCCCTTCTCCTCCTCATCCAACCCTCACTCCATCCCTAACTCACCAAACCTCACAACATCAAAAATGCACAAAGAAACAGCATCCATCCACACCGTCCCAGACGAGATCCTCTCCAAAATCCTAGGCCATGTAATGCACAGCAGCACGCCCGTAAACCTCACCACCTTCCTAGACCGCCCAAACCAATCCTCTCCATACGAACGCAACCTCCGATTCCCCCACATCCCATGCCGCAAAAAACTCTGTCTCTGGCTCAGCGCCGTCCAAGGCCACTCCCTCTGCACATGCGCTAGCCTCAAACCCAAAGAGCAGCAAAAGCGCCCCCTACCAACACCCTTCCCCCCATCCCAAGCAGAGCACCTGCAAGACTGGGTCCTCGCCAACAGCATCTCCCACCGCCTCCGCATCTACGCCAAAGAGAAATTCTTCGCAGAAAAGGAATTCGGTGTTCCGCCCGCCCTGTTCAAAAGGCTTTACGAGCAAAAAATCAAATGTTTTTCCCCCGAGAATACCCATCTACTCTTCAACTATACTCGACATATCATCATCCCACTCCCCGCCCGCAGCGCCACCAGCGCATTTCTCGGTTTGCCGCGCTACCGGAAACATTTCGAGCATTTGCGGGTCTTGGATCTTTGGCCCGGAAGGAACTGGGAGACTTGTCCGGACTTTGGTGCTGGTTTGGTGAAGCGGGAGGCTGCGTCAGAGGAGCTTGCGGATCTGCTTCGACGAGTTGGCGTCGGGGGGAATGTGGTCAGGGTGAATGTTATCCGGCCTATCGATGAAGCGGAGTGGCAAGCGGAAGTGCGGTGTTTGGAGGTTGATGTTCTCCCTGATTTACGCTAGGCGGGGAGACACAAGGCTAGTAGCTGAAAATTTGGAATGGTACTCGTATCGGTTGATGATGATGTTGATGATGATGAGGCCCTTACCCTCACAGCTAGTGTAATAGTAGCTAGTACAATACCGATTCTGATATGTCTCATGCGTGAAGTCTACTAGTATAAATCAGTATTCAAGGGCATTAAAATCCCTAGACCGACCCATCCCCGAATTACCCAACCCCCAAATCCAATAGTCTTTTCACATTCCTCACCTTCTCCTTCAAACTGCCTATTTCCCCCTTTCTCATGTTCCCGCAGCTGTACCCACCTTCAAGTCCCCCTTCTCCCGTCTCCTCGGTCACTGCCTCCCTAGCCATAATACTGTGAAATGTCTTGGCGGAGAACAATCCCCCTTTCTTCCTACTATACTTATTACTACTACTTCTACCTTCGCTGCTATCAGCCACCAGCACCGTTTCTACGACGCTGTAAATACGATCCAAGAGGTCCGTGCTCACTTGCAGTAAGACCTGGGTCTGTAAATGGTGGCTTTGCACGATGCCGAAACCGTCAACATTGAGTGTGGGGAGATTCTGGAGGTAGAGGTCAGGGTTCGTCGGGCTGTTACTGGTGTTGGCGCTCTGGATGCTAGAGCTGTACATGTTGTTGGGTCGTTGCAGGATGTTTCCGAACCCTGTGGAAATGGAAGAAGACGAGCTAGAGGCCGAGTGAGGGGGCGTAGTGCGGGATGGAGGGAAGTACTTCGTCATGAGTGCGGATTCGATTCGTGTGAACATGATGCGGTAGATGCGATTGAGGCTGCAGAAGCAGGACATGATGGTCATTGCGGTGGGGACGTCGGGGTGGAGAATTGTATCCTCATCATCGTCGGTGTTGGTATCATCGTCATCGTCATTGTCTTCGGGGCTTCGGCGGTGGGGATAGTGTAGGCTCTGGGTTGTGGATGGAAATGAGAGGTCGGTTGGAGGTGTAAATGTCCGGTTTGGATTTCTTCCTCCTTGCCTTGTGTGCTGCGAATGTGAATGCGTGAAGGGCATGTCGAGTTCAAGGGGGTGATGGATGCTTGGGTTGAGAGGGTTGATCTGTAGTAGGCTATCCTGACGGATGTCACACGACGTAGGATGCTGGGGCGTGGCCGATGTGGTAGGCCCACGTTGAGGTGGACGCATGAATGGCTGCATGACATCCAAGAAGCGCTGGGAGTTGCTTACGATTTTGCTGAAGTGATTGTTGCTTGGTGCGGCAGTTTTGATCCCCTCGCGGTCCGTTGATGCATTGATATTGGCTCCGCTTGGCGTTCCCTCGCTGCTGATTGCATAGACTTGTTTCAATAGATCTTCATTCAAGCGGGACAATGTGTGAAGATACTTTTCAGTCAAGGAGACTGCAGGTGCGGGCTCCGGAATATCCGGCTCGTCAGGGGTATCCATGAGATTCTGTTCTAGTACATCCATGATCAGGGAGCCTGGCTGGGAGTGCAAATTGAAACTGCTATCAGCGAGCCAAGGAGGCATGGCTGTGCTGTCGTTCCCGTCTAAGATGTCCTTGTGGATGAAGTCGAATGTGGAGTTGGGAAATGTCAATTCGTGGTCCTGATCAAAGGGACTGTCGCTTCGAGGTGTAGCTGCTTGGTGTGAGGGTGTCGGGATATCTGGAACATATCGATTGCTGGTGGTTCGGGGTCGGCCCATCTTCGACCCAGGGCTGGTGATGCATTCAACTCGCAACCTCATGCATCTCTTACAAGCGAGCGTATTGTTTGCTGCCTCAGACTGACGGTCGCATCTCAACTTGTGGGCCCGGCATCGGTTACATGCATGACGACGTGACTGTTCATCTCGGCGTCGATTTTTCTGAGGGTCGTTTCTTATATGCTCTGCAGCGAAGACTTGACTCGTCTCCATGTCTACGACAGTTCTCTTTCAACTTCTGACCAAAGTTCTATGTCCCCACGATAGTGTGGGGAGAGTTGACATGTGGTCCAATATTCAGCCCCAGATTTAGGGTCTCAGGCCTTTATGAACAGAATCCTATCTGACATCTGGGGGACCAGGCGATTGATTTCCTCCCCAGCACGGTTTCTTGCGTTCGGTAGGAATATGTGTCATGGAAGAGGGTGGTCAGCTCACCAATGGAAGATGCTGATAGACGAGAATCCCCCAGCCATGGTATGCAGTCATACGGCGTCAAGATAGTGTGCCTGGAGACTTGGGCAATTTGAGGGCCCACATGGGTACTGTACACATGGCGTAATGCATGCTCAAGGTTAGTCGGGGAATACTTTACCAATACCAAGACCGATCAGCATAGTAGCTAATGCAAGGATGTGCCTGAATGTAACATCAACTTCCCGTGTCAGGAAAAGCCACCCTATCTACAGCACCAGATAGCGGGGCATCCACAATATGATAGTGACATGCTAATCTGAGCCTCAAGACTCGTAATTTCGTTACGATAGACAACGGATGTGGGGCTTTAATGCATCTCAGGCTCGACCCTGCAGGATTCAACGGCCGGGCCGTGGCGGTGGGTTTGTATTGTGTTGTGGGTTGCATCGTACACCTACCATTTAAGGTTTGAATCCTTGTGGCGCTGGTTGGATGATTGGATCGTATTGTCCTGGTAAGTTATACTTTGAATCCTGCTCACCGTTGAACTTGTGACCCCAACAATCCTTTCTGACTAATCCCTGGAAGGATTTCAAGGCGGCCGATTTGTGGGCTGACTAAGATATTAGGATGTTTAGCGAGAACTTACATATGGCCCCCAACTGCCGGCTTGACCGTTTCCGGCAGTTGACACATTGAAGTCTAGATGCATGCTGCTTAATGTATGCTCTCGTCGATTCTGGCCACCAGTTTCCGTCCCCGGACTTGTCCTCGCATCAGCCTGTCCAGTCCTAGTGGCACACTGGCCTCCCAACTGCCCTGAAGTTGTTCGAGCGGGTGACCTTCGAGGTAGCCGCTCTCTATCAACGCTTGAAACTCAGTGGCCCATCTAGCAGCGCGCCGTCGATGTTCTGCCCCCTGCCTGCCGTCCCTGCCATACCCGTTCCCGAGCGCTATCTCCTTCCCAAACATTTCGTAGCCCATGACAAAACGCCACTGTACCGCCTTTCGCCCGTCCAAAACTCCTCCCGCTGGCAATTCCAGGCACACATAGCGACCTCCCACACGTGAAATGGCCGCATAGCACAGCTGGACAGAAGCAGTGTCGGCAACGCAGTCCAGCACGTACTTGAGCCGATTGTTGGTTTGACTGCGGATCCATTGGCCGCAAGACGGAGAGTTGTAGTCAAACGTCTGGACAGCACCTAAAGATCGAAGCAGGCGAGCGTTGTCAGGGGAACAAGTAACAATAGGTGTATACCCGGCACTGATAATTGATGAAGGTAAGCTGCAGAGCAAGGCATATTTCGCCTAGATAGGGAAGCAAACAGGAACATGTCAAGACGAGCCTGTGGCAGAAGAGGGAAAGAGTGGGAAACATATGAAGGTACGGATACTCACAATTTCAGCAATTGAACTGCCAAAGATCCGGTTGCTGTCGCACCCCCATTGACGAGGACATAGATCCCGCGGTTTGCTTCTCCATCCGTCTCGCCAGTTGTAGCTGCCACTCCAGTGATCTTTCGAGGCCATGTTAAC
>QQTW01003609.1_pt1 | contig 11461 bp, 13 predicted proteins | sample 1904831 | NCBI WGS metagenome assembly QQTW01 (sample SAMN09435610, study PRJNA476489) | Subsurface metagenome, whole genome shotgun sequencing project.
CGAACACGCACAAGCTCCACAAGCCGATCGCTCTCTGACATGTATTGCAACATGCAGGAAATCGCCAAGAAACGCACCCGCCGCACAGTCAAACACCAACGCGCCATCGTCGGCGCATCCCTCGACGTGATCAAGGAACGCCGCAACCAACGACCGGAAGCGCGAACGGCGGCCCGCGCGGCGGCCATCAAGGAAGGCAAGGAGAAGAAGACGGCGGCCGAGAGCAAGAAGAAGATGGAGAAGGCCAAGGGGGCGGCGGGCGCGGCGAGGGGTCAGCCGGGTCGGATTCAGAGCAAGATGGGGGCCAAGGGCGCGCCGAATAAGGTCAGTGCTAAGAGTCGCTGAGCGGGATCCGGGGGGCTGCGCGCTGGTTATCTACGGCTTGCTTAGGTCGTGGGTGTGGCTTGGTCCTTTGTGTCGTTGCAGAGGTTTACTTGGCATATCCATTCGGTCTGACACCTGATTGCTTGATTGCTTGCTCAAGCGATCTGTGGTGACGAATACAATGGCGACGACGTGTACTTCGACTGTGTGCAACACAGCTTTCGGACTATCCGTCCAGATGCCCAGGCCACGTTTCGACCAGCCGTGGCTTCTTCTACAACCAGAAACAAATCACTCCGCCTTCCTTCGACTCCACCAACCTGAACGAAATCATTGCCGGAGCCAGCGCTTTGTAGTCCAACACCCTCCACTTCCTCCATCTGCGCGGCGGGTGCGTTTCTTGGCGATTTCCTGCATGTTGCAATACGTGTCAGAGAGCGATCGGCTTGTGCGTGTTCGGGTCGTCCGGTTGTGCTTAGGCCCCAGCCATATCCATGGAGCCTGGGCCCGCACACTGCGCTCGACGAATCACCTCCTCCCAGCGGGAATTACTCACCTCAGAGATACCCTTCTTGTGCTGTCTCCGATACAGCGTCGTCCATGCGATCCGACGCGGGTTCTTTCGTTGCAGGAAGAGAGATTCGGTTTTGCCATTCTGGAAGCGGAATATTTTGCTGTCACCGCGGACGTAGAGCTTGCCCTACAAATTCGACATCCCTTTCGTCAGCTGTGTGTTCCATGAAGCTTCCCATTATTGCGTCGACTACCACCGGGCTTTATCGACAGAAGGCGAATCTGGCGTTGTGTAGGTGTACGGTTGATTGGAAGCCTACCTTTCCAGGGTAGATCTTGTCCCCGCTGAATGTGTCCTCGTAGGTACGCATCTTGGCGGTGTAAAATGCGAAACCTTTGCTGTGGGAGTTGTTGGGTTTGACGGTGGTTGGTCGTCGTCGCGAATGATGAAAGTGCACCGTAATTCGCTTAGTGTGGGTCAGGTGATCTAGGGCACCGCTAGCCGATAGCGATAAGCACTGTTTACCTGGGTTGCTCACGAAGCTCAGATGTTCATTGTATAGTTTAGCATTATGATAAGAATTTATATGATCTGAAGCAAACAAGACACGGATTGCTCTCATGTTGAACATTCTTATTCGAGCTCGAGATCTGATATTGCAGTAATTAAGACACGTCCTGACGAACACATCATCCCGCAGCTCGCATCGATCATCCAGCCTCCATTCCACTATCCTTACACGCTTGATATCCTACACTCCGCTACTCCAAAGAGTCTAGGCTCCTATACTTGAAATACTCGAGTCCAGCCATGTTGTCCGGCAGAGATCAAGTCACGCCTCGTGCCCATCGCAGGATCCCCAGGCATTTGGCTTGCACTTCTGCCCTAGCATCAGCACCAGAAAAGTCCGAGGCGGTTAGTAACGAGTCTCACCTTGCACACTAGATCTTGGCAGATAGGGTGAGGGCACATGCCACAGCAGCCCGGACAAACAATGGTATGGCACTCGGTGCACTTGAGGAAGGTGGCATTCTCTCTGCCAACCGGATTCCAGAGCTCAATACCAGCCAAGTCGAGCTGTGCTTGCTTTCTCTCGTCCATAGTGAGCGAGTCGGATAAACAAAGTTGAGTGACCCGCTCATGGGCGCAGCAGGCGGTACCGCAAACTCCGCAATTGCGCGTGCACAAACAACACCAGAGATTCTTTGCGTCCCACACTCGTCCGTGATTAGGATGCTTTGGACTTGGTTGAGCAGCGGATGGGTAGACGTCTTCACATCCATGCTTGACGCGCAATTCGGCATTCTGATTGAAGTAAGCTTTCAGTAACTTCTAATTATCATGCCAATTGGCGCTGATTAGGAGCATACCTTAAATGCGACAAAATTCTCTCTCCTCATCCGACGTCGCCCCTCCTCAGCAGCAACAACAAATGCACTCTGATCTATTCCCATCTTGTCCTGTCCGGGAGGGCCTAGCTTAGTTAGGTAACCTTCGTGAATTGCACCGTTACTTGCGCCAGAATCGCGCTTGCTACTACTGACGGTGGACCCGACAGATTTGCGATTTGCGACTTCGAGGTCATCAGCTGAATTGCGCCCTCCGAGGGCAGTGTCAGGTGTAACGGCGGCGGTGAGCGTAGCTTCGGTTGTGCTTGTGAGATCAGGGTTGAAGCTTGTAGAATTGGCGTGAATTATTGGCATGTCGACGGTGGACGACGCACGACCACTAAGCCCTGAACCCCTCAATTCGGAAAGCTGGGTCTGGCCATGATCGTTGCCCTCTCCAGACTTGTGGTGACCCTCTTTACCCACGATCGCACTCAGTTGACGCTGCTGCTTTGCTTCCATTGTATTTCCTTCCAAGTCTTCTTATTCTACGACGGCAGGTAAATCTCTGTTTTACTGCGAACTTTTAGTTCCGTTACTCTTTGAACACAGATTGACCCTTTGACACCGAGAGTCTCGCTCAAATGGACGATGTGGACGTTGCTCCCTTGGTGTACCAGATAGGTCTGAGCTTTGGCCTGTTTCCATTGCCATTAGTCTGATTGACACTCCTTCTTTGCTTGAATGACAAGTTTGATTTTGCGTGAATAGGGAAGATTCAGTTACCTTGATAGCGAAATGAAATCCAACCTCGTGAAGAACGCCAGTGATCAGACCAGGAATTAAGTCCTCTGGGTCTATTCCTCTTCTCAACGCGTGATATCAGTCTCTGTCTTTCAATATTAAGCTGATATGGTGTGCTTGCTCGTGTTCGATGTTACTCTTTTCTGTCCTTGAGTGTGAGGTTGCTGCCGTGGCCGTTAATGAAGATGCGAGATGCGAGGCACTTTCAACATGCAAAAAGACACAGCCGGAGCATGTTTCACGGTAGATGTTGTGTCGGAAGAACAAGCACCATGTTGTTGATAGCTACCATGGTTGGTGAATCTGGCGAAGCTGTGGAAGTAGGGTGGTGACCCTAGGCTGCTCGGATCGAATAGCCGGTTGGCTCCGGTAGGTGATACGTTGGCCGAAATATCGCTGCTCACAGCCATCGTTCGAACTTCTTCACGAAAGAGACAGCAGGACAAGGAGAGATGAGAATACTGCGCTCTGTGGCTTCTATACGACAGTGACAGAAAAGGCCCGCAGCGGAGCACAATGTCGACTCCAAGGGCAGTCTCGTGTCTGGCTCTACTTACCATGACTCCATCCAACCGGCTAAATCCGACAATGTCCGACAAGAGTTGAGTCGAGAGTAAACAACAGTAAGCATGGGCTTTGTCTAAGCCTTCACACCTGTTGCGAATTGGAGCCTGATATGATCATTATCATCGTATAAAGGCAATCATGGCATGTAACTCTCTCCTAGTCCATGTTATCAGCTCAGGCACCCACATCAATTCAATAAAAGTCCCAACAGAGACATTTGCATAACACGAACAATCATTGATGTCTTTCTGAAGGGGGACAAGACAGGCAATGCATCTGTGCCTGGTCAGGATATATCACAGAGCACAGGTTGTGCAAACATCCTGCAACGACACGTTCATCAATGCACTTTCGACTGTAGGGAAGTTTCTATCGGCTTTGGGTAACTTGGAAATAAAAGAGGCATCGCTTGATAAACAGGAAAGGGATGCTTTCTCGGCTTCTGTGGTGCACACATCTCCGAGGCTTGTCTTGACTTCGTCTCTCATCGCATCATCGATTCATCGTTCGTTCCCTTCTCCCGAGCACATGGATCTAAGTCATAGCATGCGTGCGTGTCCAATCCCGTGCAGTCTGTATGGCTGCCGGTTCATCTTCCTTCCATCGCTGTGCGACGTCGTTAGCCAACGGGTCATCTGGGTTAGGCGCTCCGAGAAGAGCCTGAATGGAGAGTAGAATGGTCCGGATCTGTAGCGCAGGAGACCAGTTGCCTTCGACGAGTCAGTATCATCGCGGTCTCAAGCTAGTGATACGCACTCTTCAGCACATCCAAACAGATACGACCAAGCTTGTCTATATTGGGATGATAGATTTTTGTGAGGAATCTGATCTTAGGTGGAGTCATCGGGTAATCATCTGGGAGAAATAGTTCCAACTTGAATATGCCGCCTACGGTCTCAATCAGCTTTGCAGCATAAATTTCGGGGGGCAGCTGTCACCTTCATAGGGTGATTGAGACGGCCCGTGTATCATAACGTCGAAGTATCTTAGATTGTCTTCATGTGGGACCGCGCTTATTCCAGGCACCCTGATACAATGTTCCATGAGTCTTGGTCTCTGGATTGCAGATATCATTTGACCTGTGCCATACGTACGGTTCAGCCATAAGTCGCTCTGTTTCCTTTATTATTCTCTTCGGCAGGACGGCCATACTGAACGACTCTAGGAGGCGTTGTAATGGAGTATCTGGAGGATTGCTGGTGAAATGTTGAACAACAAGGCCAGGTATAAGTGAAACGTCTACTGTGGCTGCCAAAAGAGTAGTCGGGGGGCCCTTCCTTGGTTGTAGGTTTGCTTGTCAAGCGATTTCAAGATCCGTTGCTGTGATGTTTGAGGAGGGCTGTGTGCGGTGGCGCTGATAAACAATTGCTTGTTAGACAGTGAGACAACAATCTTCGTTTGCAACAGCACTTACGTATCAGAGTATCAACCTACAGGGCTGGTCAAGAGCTCTCCAGCAAGTAATGCGCCGGGAAGCGATGAATGGGATGAGTGCCCGCCAAGACGCTGAACCGGCCCGGCAATTCCTCCGCTCGGCAGCTCTCAACGTGCACGGACGAATGCCCAGGGTAGCTCCGTCGAATGTGATATGAACACTCAGAGCAACACATTTGAGCTTGGAGTCTGCGAGCTCTGGATCTGGTTATTAAAGCCATGTCTCGCAACAGGGCTCGAATTGGTTCAGGGCTTGGACACGCCAATGGTTGAAAGACCATCCCCAGTCTACAGTAGACTCTTAGGTGGACTTTGAAGTTGGTTAGGTGGCTGGGAGTGAGGATGGAAGAACCGAGTTCAAAAGGTCCGGCTTCGGCGTTTGAGAGTCCTACCTTTGGACAAGATGGTTCATTCCACGTGGATAAACCGGTTGGGTCTATGTCAATATCGCCATGCGGTAGGGACGTTGTACTTGCTTCGTAGGTCTTTCTCTTGGAGAAGTACTCAAAAGTAGAGCGTTGCTGAATGTTGGGTTTCTTTCAGACGGGAAGGACTGCATGTCATTGACCTGGATTCGCCCTGGTCAATACCTCGGCACCTCCCTCATCATACGCCTTGGGAGGTTGCTGACGTACAGTGGTCGCCTTTTGCTGCTCGAGACTTCTGGGTCATCAGCACTTCGAACCAGAAAGCGCTGGTCTGGAACCTGGAGATGAAAAGCCCGCAAGCCTCCATAGAGCACGTCCTGCATGCCCATACTCGAGCAATTACGGATATAAATTTCTCAGCGCATAATCCGGATATACTAGCAACATGTGCTGTCGACAGTTTCGTTCATTGCTGGGACTTGAGACATCCAGCCAGGCCAGCTATGACATTCTGCGACTGGTTCGCCGGTGCGACTCAAGTCAAGTGGAACAGGCAAGATGCTCATATAGTTGCCTCTTCTCATGACCGATACCTCCGCATCTGGGACGACCGGAAAGGAGCGCATCCATTGAGATCCATTGATGCTCATGATACAAAGATCTACGGTGTGGATTGGAACCGGACAAGGTCCACAGGCGTTGTTACCTGTTCTCTTGATAAGACCATCAAATTCTGGGATTATGCGAACCTCGAAGATCAACCAGAAAGAGTCATTCGTACCCCTTTTCCAGTTTGGAGGGCACGCTATACCCCCTTTGGCTGGGGCTTGTTGGCAATGCCCCAACGTGGCGATAATGACCTGCATCTGTATGATCGGCGTCTAGGTGAAGGACAAGATCGAAATGGTAGCATAGAGCCTGTCCGAAGCTTTGAGGGTCATGAGCATCAAGTGAAGGAGTTCTTATGGAGGCCACGTGGTGGCATTGTAGCTGGGATTGACGACCGCGAGTTTCAGCTTGTTACTTGGGGCAAAGACCGCCATTTGCGGCTGCATCACGTAGATGAGCGCACATTGAATGGGGTTGGTTATGTGAAAGGACAAGAAGTTCGCAAAAAGCTGAATGTTACACGCAAGGATGCCGTATACAGAACATTCAGGGTCGAAGCTGCAAACCCTCAGCGCAACAGTCGGTCAACAGTAGTAGCAGGAACTCTACTAAGCCATGATGGTGGGCTTTCCAACCAATCCAGTGGAGCTTTGAGCGCTGGCATGCAAAAAGCTCCCATACCCAGTGCGCGAAGATGGGGAGATAGTGGCTATATGAACTCAAGATCTGGGATGCATGGGAGACGCTCTACTCGGAAGGAGCTTAATCCAATTGAATGGATGAAGGGCGTCAAAATCGGGAAACGTGGGCAAGCTCACGGAGTCAGCCACGCTGGCGCTCAGACCAACACCTTATCTGCTTCGATGCCCTCTTTCGAGACTTCCGAACCCTCTGAGAGTTTAGAGGACGAGATCACCCGCGTTGGAGACAAGTTCGGTAAAGTGAAATTTGAAACGGTGGATGTCCAAGCCAGACACGTCATTGTCGCGCTGAACGGTCCTTGGGGTCCGTCTGGTAACATCGTTTACATGAAAGGAGAAATCCGCTTTCCCGCAAATTACCCTGAGGCTTCGCCGTTGAAGGTCAAGCTCGAAAAGACATCCTCTATCCCTGAAACCATAACGAGCGATATCATGGAAGCGCTTGAGACAATCGCACAGAGCTTTGTCTCGCGGAAGAAAGGATCTCTGGAAGCTGTTCTACGCTATCTGCTGGGTGAAAGAAGTTTGGAAGAAAGCATGTACTGGCCGTCGGATGACGAAGAACTACTAGGTTCAAGCGACGATGACGATGACGAGCTTGGTAACTTTGTTGGCATTCAGTCTCAAGATCTGGAGATGAGTAGCTCGGGTTTACTAGGCCCCGTAATTGCCAATGCCAAAACCCCGTTACCCAAAGCATGCGGGGCTTTTTGGGCAGATAACGGCAAGCTTGTATGCTTCTTTCCACCCAAGGAGGAGCAAAATCGATCGGTTTTTGGCACCTTGACATCCAAGGACGGGGACCGATTTTCCCGAAACCAGAAGATTTTTGAAGGATTCGGTCAATTTCAAACGGGTTCACCTGGACCTAGGAATAAGACTTCTACCGTCAATACAGCTGACGACACAGTTTCTGAAGGATCTGAAAGCTCGTTTACATCCTCATCCAGCTCGTCAGATTCTTCGGATATCGCTAGTGCGTTCCCAGCTGGCTTTCGGCCTTCCCTTGACTGGCGTGGCGGCTCGCTCGGTCTGCAGCGGTCTCGTTCCACAGACCAGTCTCAGAAGTCTAGTGCTTTCACGGGACCGCCAAAAGCGTCAAAGCCAAGGAACGTTGTTTCGATCCACAACTTTGAGGATCTTTTACCGGCAAAAAAGGCTCTAGCTGAAGAATACCTCGTGTTCGGAGACCCGCAGGACGCCTGTGCACATAACGCGAAAGTAGCCACCGAGCAAGGGAACGAAGGACTAGCGGCGGTGTGGTCTTTCATTCAGCTCCTCCTGAGCAATGAGGTGCCCCTGAAGATCATGATGCAACCATATAGGAAAGAGCCTGTTTTGGTTGTTGCGCGACATGCGTTGAATGAGCTGAAGAGAAGAGATAGTGCAATAGACCTATCACACGATGAAAATAAGGATACAAAAGCAGAAGATAGGGTCGCTGGCCGTGTTCGCTGGGGCCAGCACCCTTTCGGCCGGACCTGGCTCATCGAATCCCTGTAAGTCCGAACCTCTCTGCTGAATGCATTGGGCTAAAACGTGCTAGGTTCAAACATTTCGAGCATTTAGCGGACGTGCAGATGCTTGCTATGATGTCTTGTCTTTTCATTGAAGCGCGCTCACCAGACACGCATTCCAGACCACCGGCGCACGAGCCACCACACTTGATTGCTCCGCTATCTGTTACAAACTATGCCCCTGGACGGCCTGGACTGGGTTCAAGAGACATCCCATACTCTTTCGATTATTTCCCGTCAGAGGAAGTTGCGTGGAGCCTCCATCGACCCAATGTCTCGGGCCCATCAACGTCGAGATCATCCCAGACTCCACTTGGAGTATACGGTTCTGCAGATTCATCCAACGGTGTATGGAGTAGTGATCCACTCGCCTCATACTCTACCGGCACTACGCCGCCATCAAGCCATAAGTTCATTCGCAGAGGAAGCGAGCGAGCAAACTCCCAAAGCCGAAGCTTATCAGCCTCTCCCGAACAATACCATATACGTCGCTCCAACTCAAACGTCACCAGCACCTTCACCGTTCCGATCCCACGCTCACTCTCCCTCAACCCCTTAATATCTTCATCGCCTCCAACCACATTCTCTCGCAAACCTCGCAGCAGTCCCGCACAAAGCATTGTCGGTGTGCCGCCCACGGGCGGTGTTACGGGCGGTGTAAAATGGGGCGTCACCAGTTACTTTGGCTCCAGCAAAAACAAATCGCCTCCACCAACGACGTACTCGGCCTCCGACTCCGAAACCGAAATGGAGAATGGCTCCTCCCGCACCAAAGCCCCAGTGAAAATCACCCTCAAGAATCAAAACCTCTTCGACATCGAAGGCTACGCCAGCGTCCCCCTCCTGGCGCCCAGCCAGGAATGGCGCTATCGCGCTTACAGGAATGCTTACGCCCGGCTGCTAGACGCTTGGGACCTACCGCTCAAAGCCCGTGAGATCTCCAAGTTCAACGGCTTGGCCACCAACCCTACCCGCCCATCCACGGCGTACCCAAGCACGCAAACCACCCCACTCATCGCCCTCGGCAAGAAACGCGCCGAAGCCACCGCCGCCGCCGCCGTGTGGCGCGGTTTGGACATCCGAATCAACTGCTCCACTTGCGGAACCCTGCTTCCTGCGTCCTCGCCGAACCATGACCGCGGCTGCACAAGTTTCTCCATGCAACGAACCAAGTGTGATACGTGCAACACAGCCCAGTCGCGTCGCGCCACTTGTGCGGCGTGCAGAGAGGTTGTCGGCACCCTTTACACGCCTTGCTTGACCTGCGGACATGTAACGCATATATCGTGTCACGCTGAGTGGGTTGAGGCCGTGAAGAGCGGCACTAGTGGTGCGGATGAAGAGGAGTGGGAGTGTTTGGCTGGATGCGGGTGTCGGTGTTTGGAACATGAGTTTGTGGGTTTGAACGGTCGTGCGAATGGGGATGACGATGCGGACAATGTCCGGAGCGACGAGCGGCTTGGGATTGCGCTGGATGATGGTTTGGAAGAGGGGTGGGAGAGTTTGGGGTTTCGGTCTTTGGGGAGGGGTGTTAGTCGGCTTTCTATCTTGTAAGAGTGTAAGACGTGGGGTGGTGATTTGATCTCGCGTTGCATATCCGGGTATCTGTTGGCTGGAGTTTGGCCGGTGGTGTGGGGTCGGATCTTGGTTACTTCGAGGTTCAGGCATATACCCCCTGGTGCTCATGTCTTTGACAATATTGCGGATTTTGATTCTACTTCAGCGTTGGCAGACGCTTATCAAGAGGCATCATAGGTAGTGTAATGAACATGTGCAGGGTCTCCAATCCTTTTTGCCTTGAACATCAGCGCCGTACCATCAACGCCTGTGATCTTCATTGTTCTAATCTTGATTTGCCTTTCCCAGTAGCGACCGAGCAAGAGATTTCCGAGTCAAGCCACCAACGCCAAGATATCAGCGGCCCTTCCACCGCGAGCAGATTGGTGAAAATGTAAGCTTGCAAAGCAAGACATATATTCAAATCGTCCCTCCTCCCAACCCCTCAAAACCCATCGTCCACAACCCCAACCTTCAACCCCCTCGGCACAACAAACAACCCCCTAGCCTCCACACAAACCCTACCATCCAAGTCCTCCAGCGTGCCACGAACCCACATCTTCCTCTCGCCATCCCCATCCCTCTCCCCCTCCTCCGCAGGCACCCTCTCCGCCCTAACAACATACCACCCCCCCGCCCTCACCGGCCTCTTATACCCGACCTCCAACCTGGCCGTCACCCCCGTCCGCGCCTCAAACAACCGAATCGCCACCCTCCCCAACGCCTCGTCCATCACCGTCGCCGTCGCCCCGCCGTGCACAATGCCCGGCCATCCGCACAGCCCAGCCCCGAAATACACGACGCTTATCGCGCGCTTTTCCTGCACGTTCCAGAAGATCTGCTGCACGGCCAGTCCGGCGCTGCCGGATAGGGGGCCGGTCGTTAGGCGGTGGGGTCGTTGGGAGGCGGGGATGGAGGTGTAGGCCGGGTGTTCGGTCCAGGTTTCGGGCGCGGAGCGCAGGGTTTGGATTATGGGGAGGGTGGAGGCTTTTGTTTGGAGGGAGGCGAGGATGGCGGTCGAGGTCGGGCTGTCCGGTGCGGGTGGGGGTGGGGGGAGGAGGGTGTGGCGGAATAGTTGGCCGCTTGTTAGGCCGAGGAGGAGGAAGGTTGTGGCGTAGATGTAGGGGCGCAGGGAGCGGGGGCGTTTTGGTTTGGATGGATTGGGTGATGAAGAAGGTGGTATTGGAGGCGGGGGAGGTGTGGAGTCTTTTAGAGGGTTCTGAGGTGGGTTTGGTGGGTTTGGTGGGTTTGGTGTCGCTGGTGTCGCTGGTGGAGGTTGCGGAGGGGGTGATGAGGACGGAGATGGGTGTGTTTCAACGGTTGCGTACAGTCGGTATGGGAGAGCAGTGCGGTGAGAAGCTAGTTGACGCCCGGAGAAGGTGCGAAGGGAGTGGAAAGGTGAAGGGCGTAATCGTATCATTGTTGCAGGCGTTGTTCAAGCACTCGGGAGTTTGATGCGTTGATGTTTCTTGAAGGAACGGTTGAGCCGCGCCTTAGGTAAGCAGGGCTTGGAATCCCTGCGTAGATCAGATCTCGGTCAATTCCGTCCGAGGAATCTTACTGTTCTCATAGACACATATGAAGTATTGTGCTCAATGATATCCACTGTGCTGAGATACTTGAGATCAGGTCTCGCCGATTTCACTGTGAGAGAGTGCTATCATCTATGGCAACACATTGAAATTGCAGGCGAGCAATCCATTGCAGGTCTTTCTTCAAGAAAATGTCAATCACTTTC
>QQTW01003610.1_pt1 | contig 11460 bp, 7 predicted proteins | sample 1904831 | NCBI WGS metagenome assembly QQTW01 (sample SAMN09435610, study PRJNA476489) | Subsurface metagenome, whole genome shotgun sequencing project.
CACGGATTTTGTATGCCATATGCTGTCTCGCTCACTCACTAGCTGGCATGGAAAAGGGGGACATCGGATGAGGATGTGAGGCGAGGCGAGGCGAGTCGAGTCGAGTCGGAACGGCGGCGCTATATATATGTATGCCGTATAAGAAAGAAGGAGCAGAGAAGCAGAGCGGAGAAGCGAAGCCGGGGGCGGTGAAGTAGAGGAAAGGATGGGACCATGGAGGCCTGGCAGCAGTAGGAAATTGGCTGCTTGCTAGGGTGATGTGATTCCGAAATGAAATAAAAATACACTGGCTTGATTCATATCTCTCTTACACTCCTCCCACCACCACCACCAGTGCCGACAGCACTTTGCGCCTGCGTGTGCGTGTGTTGCTGTCCAGCGCCACCAAGCCCGAATCCAATGCCCAGCCCGCCGATGCCCTTGACGATGCGATTGCCCACCGCGTCCACGGCGCCCTTGGGCCGCATCAACGTGGGGCCCTCGCGGACCCCCTCCTTGACCTGAAACAGCTTGATCGCCGTGCCGTTCCACACGCCCACACTGCCTCCGCCGCCGTTCGCTCCGCCGGCGACACCAACGAGCCCCGCCGTCGCGGAGGAGGCGGTCGATGACGAGGAAGAATTATTGCCGACCAGCATCTCCGAGGCGAAGATGAAGGACCAGAGCAGCGATTCGTACCAGCCCAGAGAGAGGGGCGTCCATTCGAAGGTTTGGATTTTGGGGGGAGTGGGCGAGGAGAGGAGTGGGGCGATGAGGAAATGGCTTGTTGTTTGCGGGAGGGAGGTGACGAATGCGTGGTAGGCCGATGTTGAGGTTTGGGGATCCGGGGTAGAGGTGGCGGAGGGCCGGGTTGGGGTGGTCATATTTGCTGCTCCCGGCCTTGTTCTCGACGAGGACGATGAGGATGAGGGAGGGAGATGGGCACCCAGCGCTTTTATCAGGGTCAACATCGTGTGGAGCGGAAGTTCTGGAAGCCAGGATTCTATCCAGTGAGGTGTGGGTGTAAATCCACCAAAGCTGTTGATGGTAGGGCTAAGGATCTGCCTCGGGGTGTGGCTGCCGAGACTGGTGGTGCTGCTGTGACGAGAGAAGGACGTGGTATTGGCAGGCATTTTGCCGCGAGCTTTTTCAGACATGCCGCGAAGTTGGACGGGGAGATTGTCGTCTGCTGAAGACAGAGACGAGGCGCGTGAGTGACGAACAGACGGGGAATATTGTGCTGGGGTGTGTTGAATCATATCATTTTCAGATTCATCTTCCGAGTCACCAATGGCAAATGTGCCATCTTCAGGCACATCGTTTAGCGACCCCTGTCGGCTTGGAGGCGTACGATGAGGTAGATGGTCGACTGAGCCAGATCTCGTGGGACTAGTCACGCCTTCTGCGCGGTTGAGTATCTCTTTTCGTCGACGGGCAATCTTTTCGATTTCATTCTGGCCACTTTCCAGAGTAAATGCTCGCAAAGCTTCGATACGTTTTCTGGATTTCAGAACGGCATAAATGAGGTGAGGATTGTCGGCATACTGGTGTTCAATCACTGCGTTGATGGATTCGAGCAGAGACTGTAGTAAGACATGATTGGTGTCGTTGGCGAGAAGAAAGCTGGGTGAGGACATCGACGCGAAAAGCTGCAAGAGTTTCGAGCTGGTAGCGGCTGAGAGATGTTGCGCATATGCGGCGATGTTGTTAATGATCGCAAGTAATGCTGGATATATTGCGTCAAGTTTGCCCTTACTTCCCGTGATCAAAGTGTGGATGGATATGATGAGAAAGTCTGCGTACGACCCACGGAAGTTAGGTAGACGAATAATCTGCGGCAGTGTCTCCTGAGCATCGAACTTCTTGTTCAGACTCTTTCCGAAATTGGGCTCTACACTTAGAGTCTGTAGAACAAAAACGCACATCCTTACGACACCCTGCTTTGACAAGTCTGTCTTGGATTCAATGGCATGGAAGAGACAGAGAATCATGAAATCATGTGCTCGATTCGAATCGATTATGAAGGTGCGGAACCTTCTGTTGCACTGCAGAGTTTCCCAGAAAAGCATGATCATCTCAGGTGCCCATCTGACGGATTTTTGGCTTCCGGGAAGATAGGATGAGGTGGCTTGCATCGGTTGGCTCAAGATTCGCGCCATGCCTTCGGCCATGAATTGGAAGTCTTCTGGTCGATGTAGCTTTCCTAACCAGGATCGATAGTAGTTCTTCGGCGGAGGGCCATGTCCTTCTTCTGGGACAGGATATAGAAGGAGGACAAGCAGGAGCTGCAAGCTGTAGATGACCAGCGCTTGTTTGGAATCCTTCCACACAACGTGGTCATACGGCACCCTCCAAGTTGCGGCATTGTATTTGATGACAGTATTGAGCAGAGAGCACAAAATTGATAGGACAATCTGCTTGTCCGGACAAGTGACCAGGTAGGTGATTGCTTTGACACCGTGCACTGGTAACATGCTTGACGAGAAATACAGGGATTTACTCGTCATTGTGAGCAACAACCGCAAAACCTCGCATCTGTTGCTTTCCAGCTCCTTGCTTGTACCGATAGACGTCTTGCAGCCAACTCCACTCTGCCATATTGCATAGGTCACCTTCTCCTTGGCGGTGGGTATTCTGGGTATCGTAAATCCAGTGTAGAACAGGAGGTCTGTCAAGGTATCAAGGAGTTCTTCTCCTAGCGGCTTTGCTTCTTCATACTCTGCCTCATCCGGTACTTGTCTTTGCGTTTCGTCATCGTTCGACTCATCAAACAAGACTTCTGCAGCAACCTCTGATCTTCTGGTCTTCCTCCGTCTGGGGCTCCAAAAGAACCTCTCCTCCCACTCCCCGAGTTGGTCGGCTTCGTAGATGTAGGGAAGTATGCGGGTCAAGACTCGAATGCAGTTTAGAGCATCACGTTCGGGAGCAAGTTCAGGATTCGGGAAAGATGGATGGCTGCGAAGAGTGTTCAACCTTGCCGTGACTGCAAGAATGAGGGTTTCGAGGTTGTCAAGGGAGGAATCTCGGGTCCTTCTGATATCGACTGGCGAGAAGAGGCTGAATACATCTTCAACAGACTCGGGCAGTTTCCAGAACTAGTATCGGTCAGCGGCTGAACACTTGATCAAGAATAGCAAACAATCGCGCTCACTCCAGTCCAATAAGGGTCGGTTGCAGGGATGGCTTGATCTTCAGACAGGCGAAAAACTCCCTGCTTGAATACTAGCTTCGACTCAGACGCACCCATACTCGTAGCATCGAGTATGAAGAGTGTGGGCAATACTGCAAGTCGATCCAGAAGTCTTTGTTTTGAGGACAGTTTGCTCTGTGACGTATACAGGGATTGGATACTACCAAAGGTCCTTCGGTCCTCCAGTCCCTGAATCTATAATTAGCTTTCACTTGGCTGGCAGCAACTCTCAATTGCTCAACTTAAACACTTAAACAACTAATACCACGGATTCATCTCATCTTATTATGTAGACAGAAAAGATCAATGGGGTATTATATGCCAGTCGCTCGCTATCTATTCATTATTTCTTTATGGCCAAGTAAACAAAACACCACACTGACCCAATTGAAAACCACTAACACCGGTATCTCAATCAAGAATGATAGGCTAGATGACAAGAACCTTCGCCGATGTCTATAAGCTTCCTGTAAGGTGGAGGTATATGCAATGGCTACCACCAATGATCACGAACGCCATTTCCCAAATCGAGACTGCTTGATCGGCTAAGAACTCTCCTCCATTGATGTCTCGCTTGACGTCTTCTTTTCGATGTCGGACAGCTTTGACCTTTTGGCTTGCGTAACCATTTGAGGAAAGCAGAAGCCGGGGTGGAAGATGGTCATTGCTAGAACTGAAAAGGTGATCATTCTGTAGATGGTGTCAATGAAGGTCAACCAGAAGACGGAGAGCATCGTGACTTACACACTGTCGAGAGCGATGAAATCTATCTCACTCTTCATGATCGCATTGCCCCATCCGCCAGCCATCTCAGCGATCCGATACACACAGCGAATGAACATGGTGACAAATGCGAGCACAAAGCCTCCGAGAAAGAGCTTGAAACCTGTGCTGTTTTTCACAGCCTCTGCCGAAGCGGAGAGAGGGACTGCCGATCGTGATAATCTGAAGTAGTAAAGACCCGCCATGATAGCGAATGCCACCAAGGTGACGACTTGGAAGCAAATACCAGCCATCATCAGATCGTTTCCAACACCCTGGTCCGATGAGCCGTTGTCCGCTGTTGCGGCAATACCTCCACCGGCACCCTGCAAGGTAAGGGAGACCAAGTCACAGCCGATGAACAACCAGGTGTAGTATCTTGGCTTGAGGTAGGAGTGCTCTTCACCGAAGCAGATGACGACATGTTTCAACGTAAGGTAGATTCCAGCAGCGATAAAGGCAGGAGCCAGCGTCAGGCAAACTATTTGCATATTGAAGCCAATCTCGCTGAAAGGATTGTCACTCAACAAGGCTCGACCAACATATCCCACCGCCTCGCCCATGCAGCCACCGACCATAGCAATAAAGAAGGTCCATGAGCGATAGCGGATACCGAGGAAGAGGTTGGCAATCATGAAAATGCCGAAGAAGGCTGCAAAGGTGACATTGGCTGCGAGGTTTGGATAGTAGCCATAGATGCTCTCTTCTATAGGGCACTCCGGTGAGATCTTTGTGCAATCCATTTTAGTGAAGGCTGGGGTGGTTGGTCGTAGACACTGAATATCGCTCGGGCAGTTGAGAGCACAAAGACTTAGAAGAAGGTCGTGGTGACTTGGATCTTTCTGGTGAAGGTAGAGAAGATGAAGATGGAGTGGATGCCTGAAAACCACAAGGAGAATGGGAAAATGCGACAGACTTATATCTATGGCTCTTCATCTTGAAGCCCTCTTACCTCGTATCGCCGCGTCATGAAGAGGACGAAAAAGGTACCGAACGCGAACGGGATCCTTCATGCGACAAAGGTTGGGGAATTGAGCCGTATGCCAGCCAATGATGGCCTATCTCAGGACTTACACAAACACACACAGCCCCATGTAACATGTTGAAAAGGCAGCAACCGCGCAACATTAACCAAATGTGTGTTAGTGGCACAATTCATGTTGCTCCGAATGGGCAAGCAGGGGGACTGTGTTGTTTTAGACACCGAGAAATAGACTAACACAGTATCATAGTACTACGCAGTAGGCCTAAATGGGAAGATGTTGCGATAGCTGGCTTGAATTGCAGAAGTCTCATAGCTGACTGAGTAGTGATCAGGCCCTACAACAGCCATTGCTTTTGCAACAGCCACTTTCCATCTTCCCACGTGTTCCTTAGCGTCTATTTAGTTCTTGGCATCTGGAAATTCCTCCGTCTTGGCATACTGGCATTCTTTAATTTCGAAACCATTCCCAATTCGATCCCAACTTGCGCGCTGCAACAGCACTGCCCGTCATTAGAGGGTTATTGCTGGCAAACTGTTGCGAAAAGACTTGAATATCAAGGTGACGACTGGCTACATCTCACAGGCCTCTAATATCCAAAGAGCGACTCCTATAGTATCCGGCAGAAGTGATCAGAGCTTGGTGTCAGGAGAGGCTGGCGTCCTTTCACAATGCTATGATTCTAGTCCCTCGTTTTGCGAGCTTATCTTGTCCCTGATCAGCCGCACCAAGACAGCGATCGACAATTCCGCTAGCGGTTACCAAGAAGCTGTACTAGTAGCACCGAGCCAAGGGCACTAGAACTGAGCTATGATTAGTTGATACCTTGCTCCACCATTGTGCGTCAGTGAAAGGGAATACTACCAGTTAGGTTCGAAACCTAAAAGCGCTGTCGAGAATGGTAATTTCCTTGTTTTCTACCAGGAAGCAAGCTCTTATCTGGTAGAGTTGCACCTTCAGAAGCGGTTCTCAATTCGAAAAGTCCTTTTCATGCATGTCGATCTTGACCCACAACTGCCAGTGCTTGTCGAGATGGTTGGGAGAGCAACGAGCATTATTACCACCCTTAGCTCGCCCAATGACATGGTTTCTGATGAATAGTGCTAAACGCCTACAATTTCATAAGATTGTAGTGGGTATTTCTTACAGGGCTCCCAAATTTACAGGTAACAGATTGAAGTGGTATTGCAGCCTTCACATTCACAGAGCTGTAAAGAAGAACGACCTCTAGCTTGTGGAAGGTGACAATTGATTGCACTTGGTGGACGAATGGCGAAGAGGCCATAGGTGCATCCCGTAAAGCCTTGAGATTGAGGATACTCAAGTGCGCGAATGATGAGCTGATGTCATACGTTTTGTATCATCTTCTTTCCATGTACTGAAGCTCTTTCGCCCATCCGTTGACACGCAGTGATTCAATCAACTTGTCCCATCGTATCAGTCCTCTCCTGCGCCATCAGGAAGAGCAATGCCACAGCCGCACAAACAGCCATGCTCAGCCACCAATATCCAACCACGAGCTCCCACCAATCGATCCAAATTGTTCCCGTAAACCACATTGCCAGAAAGAGCACGATAATCACTCCAACGAGGAGAGCTAGCTGCTCCTTCGGCATCACCAACCCAAGGATCGACCAAACATGCTTCGATTTCGGATTCGGGGAGGTAGAGGTAGAGGAACTGGTCTGGAGGATGCTGAATTCGAAGAACCAGGCTCCAATCACCCCAGCGCAGAGAAGGAGGGAGAGGACGAGAAAGGACTGGATGTATCGTGAGGTTGGCGTCTTTTTGGGTTCAAGGGTTGGAAGAGGGAAGGATGGGTCGAACACGGCGGCAAGCGTCGTTTTGGCTTTGGCATTGTCGGTGTTGGTCTCCTTTTCACTTGATGGATGAGCTTCGGATTGTTGGTGGTGAGAAGACATCTTGACTAAAATGCTGAGGATGGTTGCTTGACAGGGCAAAATAGAAAAGACCTGTAGTCAAAGCAATAGCATGAGATTAAAATTAAAGCTTTGTTTGCCACCTTGAGGATTTTTTTATTATCAGATGAAAAGATCTTTGCACGGCGAAGCTCTGTGCGTTACCTAAGTTCACGATTGTCTTCGCTGAACATGTTTGTGCCAGCCCTGGGCGGCAGGCTCGACCGCGAAATAGTTTGTTTCCACATTCCATCCTACATGAGGTGTCTCTAGACCAACAGATATCAAATTCCAGGTCGAAAGTCATGATTTGGCCCTATATGAACTGACTGTGCTAGGTCAAGCCAAAATGAACACGGCGTGCTCTTCAGTGGTGTACCAACCAACCTTCCACCACGAAGTTATCTTGAAAAAAGAGATAGAACCTTGGCGCCTGCGGAGCTATCTTCGTATGATAGATTTCTAGATACACATATGCTTGAGCTGTTACTACTTTCATCTGGTCCCTCAGACCGGAATGTCTGATCCATGTAAGCTCTCTGTATGATCACGAGCAGTTGTCGCACGCTATTATGGACACTAAACCATCCGAGTCGGAGTGCTAACAAATAACCAGAACATTTACCACGCCACCTAAAGGACAGCGCTTTTAGGTTCCGAACCTAATCCTTGCCATTCCCATTCGATCTGGAACCATCACCCAAAAAGGAATGTTTCCGGCGGTGCACACGTATATCTTGACGGTAGCTGAAGACGGGCTGCAGTGGGCCAGTGTTTGCTTGACTCAGCCTCAGGAGAAGATGGCTCATCTATGCCTGAAGGATGTTATTTTGGTCTTGCGGCTTAAACTCCTGTAAAACTGGGCCAAGTCAGCTTACGTGATGACCCCTCCAGGTCGTACTAGGGATCGCATGGTATTCCTAAATAAGCGTAGTGAAACTGTTAGAGCACTAGTGCTACCACTAGCACCATTTTGGTCTCCTGACAATGACCGCAGGGGGAAAACCGGGCAGACCTCGATCAAATGCTCAACAGTGGTATTCTACTGTGAGCAGCACAGACCATTCTATGACTCCCGTTCAAAGAGACGAGAGAGAGAGGTTTGCAGTGAATACAAAACCAACTATATATGAATTCCCAAGTGATGATAATCTCATGAAGAAATCTTGTTACATTCTGTCTATTCCCACATGAACTTTTATCTCTCTCTCTCTCCAGTGTCGGAGTCGAAGTCTCTGTTCTTGATCAGTGCTCAATCAGTGAGACCAATTCCGACTCTGGCAACGTCATTCAAAGCCCTAGCTGAGGAGGAGAAGTTGTGGAATTGATTTTTGCAAGAGATGAAAGGGAAAGAGATTGATTGATTGATTTCTTCATACCCGATGCAAGCCTAAAAGGCTTATGCGGAGACTATTCTAGTTCAAGTATAGCCCTTGTCGCTATCTCATCCAAGTGGAGATCGATTCTGCAGCCTTGCTGTTTACAGCATAGCCACCAGCGCTATAAGGGTGGGGGCTGCCAGAGCCAAGCTAGAGGACAGCGCTAATGCTTAACTTGACTACAACCAGGTAGGCAATCAATTACCGGCCTAAGGCTTACAGGGTGGATACTTCATAAATATCAAGTTACCAATAGTTACTTAATCCACTACTAGTACTCGGCTACCTGTTCCCCGGATCGACGCGTTGGCGCAAGATTTCGGCCGCGTTCGCGCGAGGTCAAACCCGTTTCCCATTGGATCAAGCAACCAGCCTCCACACAGTCCCGCCTTCGTCCGCCGTTGACAGTCTGCGAGGGTATCGATAAAGCACAGATCTCTCTGATATTGCTGCACACGTTGGCTGCGTCGTCACGTCGATGCCTAGTCAGGAACACGGCAGTAGGCATGGAGATATGGAGCTATCGGGATGGGATGAAATTCACCTGTTATAAGTCTATCGCTTTCAGCCTAGAGCTCTTGATTCTTTCAGATCCAGGAGATCACGGCTACTATCACCTCTCTCTCTTCCTACCCAACACCAGCAAGCTTCCCAGTCGAAACAATGTCACTAAGCAAGAATCTCATCAACTTCAACCCAGACCAAGACATCCCTTCTCTCACCGGCAAAGTCATCTTAATCACTGGGGGTATGTTGCTCTTTGCCCTGCAGGACCCTCTTCTAGGCTCTTTGTTGGCTGATACCATGTTGATAGGAACTGGCGGTCTTGGTAAAGGCTCTGTCCTGGCCCTGGCCAAACACGATCCAGCTCACATCTACTTCACCGGCCGCAATGCCCAACGCGCCCAAGCCGTCATCGCCGAAGCCAACAAGGCTGTTCCTAGCGCTCGCCTGACCTTTCTCCAATGCGATTTTGCCTCGCTTGCCGCCACCAAGGCCGGGATGGAGAAGTTCGTCCACGACCGTCTTGACGTGCTAATTTGCAACGCTGGAGTCATGGCGCTGCCACTGCAGACGAGCAAGGACGGTTATGAGATCCAGTTTGCCACCAATCACCTGGCACATGCGCTGTTGATCAAGCTACTGCTACCAACCATGCTGCGGACTGCCGACTTGCCTGGTGCTGACGTGCGCATCGTCACCCTCTCATCAGTCGGCTGGCGCCTCTATCCTAAGGGCGGCATCGCGTTCGAGACGCTCAAATCTCAACAAGACTTTGGAACCCTAGGTCCCTGGCGTCGCTATGGCCAGAGCAAGCTCGCCAATATCCTGTACGCTGCTGAGCTGGCCCGGCGATACCCGAAACTTACGAGTCTATCGGTCCACCCGGGGGTCGTCGCTACTGACCTGGTCAACACGCTGGGGGCTCGCGACAAGTTCATGGTTTACGCTGGGAATGGATGGAAGCTGAACACTGAGAGTGAGGGAGTACTGAACCAGCTGTGGGTCGCAACGGCAGCTAAGAAGGCGCAGTTGGTGAATGGAGCCTTTTACATGCCTGTTGGAATCCTAGCGCAGGACAAACTGAACAAGACGGCTATGAGTCAGAAGCTGGCGGGCGAGCTGTGGGACTGGACGGATCAGGCGCTCAAGGGGTACTAGGAAGGGGGCCTTGCCATCGCATGAATGGATTGCAGGGTGAGAGCAAGTAGCACCGAGTTCGTGATCTGGTTTGCTAGAGTGCAAAGCTGAAAAACCACTGTGATAGAAAGGATATCATCTGCATGTTGCGAGGGTCTGCCGAGCTGAATTCCGTTTATGTAATCAGTCATTTTACTACGTATTAAGGTTTACGGGTCCTGCGATATATATTCTCTTATTCAGAACATCTTGAGATTGAAAAATTCGGAAAAGACTCGAACTGATTAGGCTCGAGTTTGGTCCTCTTCATGCTTCGATGTGCTCACAATTGGACATGGATTGGCCAGACGTCCTCCGATATCCGAAGCGGGAAATCTCTCGATACGGCCTCAAGTACAGCAAAGAGAATATGGGAAAGAGAGGGCCCAGAAATGGTTCAGATGGGCGCCGCTATAAGGTGAAAGACTGTATGAAATGTCTGACCCCAAGAGGAAGGATTTCGTGCAGCCACAGGAGAAAACGAGTAGCTGGGTCCCGTCCTCCTGTGTCGCACTTGACAGAGATGCTCGAGCCGTTTGGACTATATGTGGGCTCAACCGACGGCAATCTTTGGTTCATTCACCTTCGAATCACCGCAATGGCGTTGGATGAGGAAATGAACTCAGAACTCTCTCGTCTGGTCTGAGACTATTAGTCGCCAGACAAAGCTCCCTGTTGCCCTCTGGGGCCTCGGATCGTTCCAGTGACCTGCAGATGTACGTCTACACCCTGACACTCAAGATCATGTCCGATGCAGGATCTGGCAAGAGGTTGAATGGGTAATCGGTGACAATGCTGCTTCAGTGGGACAAAAGCTTTTTCCCCTGTCAGCTCCCTATATGGAGTTGTGGCATTAGCATACCATAGTTGGCCGAATCATGTGTCCTCCCTTGACCGGACCGTGAAATACACGGCTCAGTCTTTGATGGCTCAAACTCCATCCAAATGCTGCTCAGGCTGCTCACCCTCACCTCACCCATGCTCAGTCTCTGGGTTGGGCCCTTACTTTGGTTGGATATCTGCTCCCTGCCCATATCTGCCGTCTCCTCAATTGAATCAAATTTATGCGATGCTCTGCCAGGGCCCTATTTGTGAATCTCAGGCTCTGAAAGGGGCTAATCGGAGAAAACCAACATAGACGGCAGAATAAGAGACCTATAGAGGAGAGAAAGGGGATGTTCTACGAGCGCTATCTTATCCGTTTTGATTTCGAGGAGAACAAGATCATACGTGTAGAAGCAGAGGTAGAGATAGAGAGAGAGGCAGTAGAGAACTCATTTCAACCTTCACCATCAACAGCGCCTGCAACTCTACAGGCGTCTCCGCATTCTCCACCACCAACAGCGCCTCTGCCTCTGCTCGCTCTCGATGCTCTTAGACCGTGAACATGGTCAATCCGTAGACGTCTTCTGTAACTTGTAAGGGCGCCTACTGATGATCCCAACCAGTACCAGCTCCACCGTGACTAAAGCACGAGTCGAAATACACACACTCGCATTGTCCGCTGCTTCCTGCACTTTTGTGATTGCCTGGTGGTGGTGGAGAATGCGGAGACGCCTGTAGAGTTG
>QQTW01003611.1_pt1 | contig 11460 bp, 7 predicted proteins | sample 1904831 | NCBI WGS metagenome assembly QQTW01 (sample SAMN09435610, study PRJNA476489) | Subsurface metagenome, whole genome shotgun sequencing project.
TTAGCATCTCCCTTCCCTGATACAACCCCCCCCTTAGGAACAGCTAGTCACCACCACGAACTACATACGCAGTCCAGATCTCGATGGTGACACGTTCCGTGGCACCTCGGCCGCCCTACCCCACCATCAACCCTCAGCCGTTGACCTCTCACAACCGGAAATAGGTCCTTCTGTCTCTCTCTAAAGTGGATCTCGATGTCGAACCAAAGCATCATCCGCATCACGCGGGTACGTAATGTCTTTCATGAGGTTGATTGCAAGCCGATGCTGATGAGACTGGGCGCGACAGGAGATAGGCGAGCTGCAGAAGTCCAGCGATCTCTGTGAGTCACCCTAGAGGTATCAGTGCTCCCAGGACGGCTGACTGACAATGTAATGCCCATGATAGCGCTGGCCGTCGCTTGCCGTGATGTTGATGTTCGCAATGTCCGGGCTATCATCATCGGCCCGCCCGATACGCCGTATGAGTTTGGTTTCTTCGAGGTGAGAGAATTTTGTCATCAGATAATATATAGTGATCTATCTACTGATGCAGATGACAGTTTACGTTTCGATTCGGCAAGGGTATGGATGGGATATCGATCAGAGAATGTGCAGTCGCTGATGCAGGGCTGAACGGGGTGAACAGAGTACCCAGGCAAAGCGCCTTCGGTAACGGCGACCACGACAAATGCGGGCCGAACACGATTCAACCCCAACATCTATGCTGGAGGGAAGGTATGCCTGTAAGTTGCTGTCCGACATGAATGAAAGATGTTTTGGTATTGACATGAATTGCATACAGGTCTATCCTGGGGTATGCTTCATGTATGACATGACGTCCATGCTTCATATTGACGTGTGATGTGCAGCACCTGGCGAGGCGAACGTGGCGAGGAATGGTCGTCCGCCCAGGGTTTGGAGTCCATCTTGATCTCCATGCAGAGTCTGATGTCCAGCAATCCGTACGAGAATGAACCTGGCTTTGAGGATGCGCGATCAGAACGCGATAAGCGACACGCCGAGCAATACATCCAGAAGGTGGGGTACATTGATCTTTGTCATTTTCTCCACTCATCTCACTGCGGTATGCACTAGATCCGTCACGAAACCCTCCGGATTTCGGTCATTCAACGCTTGGAAGAATACCTGGGCATCAGCGCCGATGGCACGGTCCAGCCCCCGCCATCGCGCTCGGACTCCGAATCGACCCACCCGGACGACGCGGACGACAATCCCGTCTTCGAGCCGTTCAAGGATCTCTGCAAACGACGTTTCCTCTGGTACTACCAATCCTATCTGCTCAGCATCGCCGAAAACCAAAAGAAGGTGCGTGACGACGAGACGTTTGTCCGGATGCCGTTCGAGTCGCAGGGCAACACCATGGATGGCAAATTCAACTACACCGGGCTGGAGCGACGATTGCGATTGATTCGCAAGGTGCTCGAGAAGGAGGTCGAGAACTGGGCCAAGGAAGGGATGGAGGCGAAGCGTAAGGAGATGGGTATCGCCGCGAACCTGCAGCGACAATTCGAGCAGACGGTCGAGGCGTACAAGCGCGATGCCAGCGTGACGTTGGACATTGAGCTCGTCGACGACAATCCGTTCGTGTGGCGACTGACGTACTTTGGCCGACCCATGACGAACCTCGATGGCGGGCTGTTTCGAATCAAGGTCTTCTTCAGTCCGCAGTTCCCCGAGGAGCAGCCGCGGGTTCACTTTGAGAACCCGCTCTTTCATCATCGGATCTCCGAGGACGGTGTGATGTGCTATTTCCCGCGTCGTCCCGAGGATGCCAAGGGTCATGTGGAGGCCATCATCGAAGCGCTCGAGGAGGAGGATCCGCCGTATGACCCACGGACGATGGTTAATCCCGTGGCGGCGAAGCTCTACTGGGGCTCGCCGGCCGAGCGCAAGGACTACAATCGGCGTTTGAGACGGGCGGTGCAACGAACGTTGGAGTGAGTTGAGTATTGTAAGATATGAAGCTGTCCATACTGATGATATCGTCCACAGGGAGTGATCCTCAGCAAGAGTGAAGAGCAAGCGTCTAGAAGAAACGATGGCTTTCCTTGATCAACGTGATGGACTCAGAGAGACGACACTTCTTTGCTGAGGCCGACTACACGCTATGAGCTTGCCAATCTTGCTCTTCGGTGGTGCTGCTCTAGATTGACGAGTCAAGACATTTCAGATGTGGCACTACTAGGTCTTTTCCCTTTCAGAAGGATCACAGGACTCGTACTGGAAGAGAAGCTGGCGTCTACGATCCATGATGATGGGGGCTTTATGAGGTATCACGACGCATTAGCCGGCGCTGGTGATGGGGCGGGGCAGGGGGGGAACTCTTTCAGCTGAATCGACTGGCCAATTGCTCTCTTCCTTGCTTGCTTGAATTTCATTTCTTTGACAGGGAAGAAGCGTGTAGCGTATGGGTTATTGATAGACTAGCAAATCATATCAAATTGTTCTACCTGACGTTCTCTGCTTGACCGGTGCTGTATTAATTTACGTTTTATGCAATCATTTCTCCGAATCGAACCCTGCGTTTCACGACCCGTGTTTTGCTTCTGTTACCCGCCTGCGCCGCGCACGCCAACGTCCCACGACCTCCCCTCTCGTTCTTGTCCCTGAAGCTCGCGAATCCAACTGCAACCGTCAACCTCACTTCAACCTCACCACCACCAACCAAACACTCAATCCACCCACCATGTCTTCCTCCTCTTCTTCAACTGCTCGTCCCCTCCATCAACAACCCCTCGGCACCGTTCTCGTGACCGGCGGCTGTGGTTTTCTCGGACACCACATCGTCCGCGCCCTCTCTGATTCCGGCCAAGCCGGCAACATCGCCGTCCTGGATTTACGTACGGACCGTAATCGACTCGACACTTCATCCTCTGACTCGCCCTCCAATAATTCCAATGGAGCTCCATCATCATCGTCATCGATCCAATATTTCGACGCAGACATTACCTCCCTCGAATCCATCCTTCCTGTTTTCGAACAAGTCAAACCCGACGTGGTCATCCACACGGCCAGTCCGACCGTCATGGGCACGGCCAGAGAGATCTTGTATAAAGTGAATGTCGAAGGGACTAAGAATCTCGTGGAAGTCGCCGGACGCAAAGAAATTGGATGTAAAGCCTTCGTGTATACCAGCTCGCCCAGCGTCATTTCGGATGGGAAAAGTGATTTGATCAATGCCGATGAGAGATGGCCTTATGTGCCTGAGGAGGTGCAGGAGGAGTATTACGCTACGACGAAGGTATGTTTTTATATACCATTTTACCATTCCTACCACTACCGCTACAATATCGCTATCGCTATAATCTGTATACAAAGGCGATTTGCATACACCAACTGCAAAAAAAGTCCATGGACCCAAGCTAGGATACGATTAGGCGCAGCGTAGCTAACGATGAATGGATGATGAAATGAAAAGGCGGAAGCAGAACGTTTCGTCCTCTCCGCCAACCGCTCCCCCCAGTATTCCCATATGCTCACCACCTCTCTCCGACCCGCGAGCATGATCGGCGAAGGCGACGTCCAGAACATCCCGAATGTCTTACAGGCCTACAAGAAGGGTCAAACCGGGTGGCAATTAGGCGACAACAACAACCTCTTCGATTTCACCTACGTTGGCAACGTCGCGCATGCTCACCTCCTTGCTTCCGCCGCGTTGTTACGCACTATCGCTCAATTCGGTCACCCCTCTTCTTCTGTTTCCTCTTCAACACCGAATACAATCCCGTTGGATCACGAACGCATCGACGGCGAAGTCTTTTTCATCACGAATGACAGTCCCATCTACTTCTGGGATTTCCCGAGACTAGTCTGGCGTGCTGCGGGCGAGAAGAGACGTGTTCCCGAGGACGTGAAACGTATCCCGGTGAAGATCGGGTTGGTCATCGCTGGATTGGCTGAATGGGTCCTCGGTTTAATGGGCAAGACTCCGAATTTGACGAGACAGAGAGTCAAGTATACGAGTATGACGAGATACTTTAATTGTCGGAAGGCGAGAGAGAGATTGGGGTATAACCCCCTTGTAGACCTCGAGGAGGGGGTCGGAAGAGCGGTGAGGTGGGTGTTGGAACAGGAACGGCTAGGGTTGATGGGGGCAGGGACAGGGGAGAAGGTGAAGGGGAGGGGCGAGAAGAAGGCGCAGTAGAGTCGGATGATCGACGGAGATGGTTGTTTTGGTTGGTTGGTTGCTGTGGCTTTTTTTGTTCCGTTGTGTGCGCCAAAACCTTTCAGTATAAGATGGTGTAGGACAAAAGTAGATAAATAGACACTGGACGAATTCGTGATGGAATGAAAGAGTGGTAGAAGAGAAGAGAATATGAAGCTTGATAAATGAGAGTCGTAAATTGTTCGCAGGATGTGCAAGGAGTAGCCCCCAAGCTCGTATGAAGTTGCGTTACGGGTAGAGAAGTGACATGTAACAAACAAAGTAAAGACAGTCGTGAATGTTCGTTGAAATAAGTAATTCATAGGGCGGACTGGCAAGTTGCTAGTCAACTCATAAAGATCCACTCATCCAGATCTGAGGCATCGGGTGTATGATATGCAATTAAGGTGAAGGCTTATTAGCCAAAACACGGTTCAGCGCATCACGGAGTTCGAATTCCTCCATAACAGCTCCGAATCTGTACATCTCATATTCAACCCGTCAGTCGAGTCGCGTCATTGAAATAGCAGTGCTTGTCGAATGACGCACGGAGTGTGGCACTACTTGTGGGAGCAACACGACAGGAGACGAGAGCTGAAACATAGATAGGGAGACGGAGACGAGCGAAGCAAGAACAAAGGAAGGACCGAGTCAAGTGAATGAGTGAACTGCAGTGTTGGCCGTGGAATGGTGAATTAAAAATACTTATAACTCACCCGTGACATCGTATTTTCCCGCTCAATTCATCTCTCAACAATTCAATCTCTGATTTCCCGAGGAGGGCAGAGCGGGGATGACTCAAGATCATCGTCCAGGCCATGACGGGGGTGATTTCGCCGTCGAGATCGAGGCGAGAACTGAGTTCCAGTAAAGCTGCGAGGTAGGGTGCAGAACTTGCTCCGGTAGGACCTCCTTCTGTTGCTCCTTGACCTCCTCCTGTTGCTGCTACCATTCCTCCGGCTGCTGACCCACCGCTACTCTTCGTTGTCGTCATCGTCATCGTTTCGTGCAGGGATTCATATGGGAACGGTTCATGTGGATGTTCCTCGATATATGAGATCGGCGGGAAACTCGCCATGAGGGTATGGCCAAAGATAAAGGCGTCGTCTTTTAAGGACGTGACGAGGTCGGGTTGCATATGTTCTCGACATGGTTTCTCGAGTCTAGCAATTGAACACGATATCAATAATTGGCTGATTCGATGACAGTAGGCGAGCAATGTTCGTTATTGTTGATTTTTTGCGTCTCTGTACGGTGGAAAGGAGAAGAAGGTGGATGAGATGGGAGATGCGGTGTACCGTCATACGTTAGGACGAAATCTACACCCAACTGGTCCAGCTCAATTTCTCGTTGTGATGGTCCCGTACCTCCTAGTGATGGAATTGTCCCCGTCGGAAAGGTGAGTCCAGGGTTAAGCGCTGATGCATCTCCTTCCATGTATCCGATGGATTGGTCGCGAGTGGAATTGCTGCCGCTGCCAAGAGCGGCTGCGAGACTGCTGTCCCCTACTCCGCCGGCTACGCCGAGAGATTGATAGAGTTGTGAATCCAGTTCCGATAGAGATATGCCGTAGCGTCGAAGTAATTCCTTGAGTTGTTGATTTTCTTCGGCCATGGAAGTTCTCTCCCGGTCCGCTGTTTCATAGAGCTCTCGAAGGTGCATCACTTCTTGTTCGAGAGCTTTGACATACAATTCTTTACGCTCACGGTGAGATCTAATATAAGATATCAGCTCTGTCTCTCTCTGGGTCGTACAAGCAGCAACACGGATCGATACACACCGTTGAGCCTGCCGGTTCAATTCCTGTCGTCTTGTTAATGCCGGCTTGCTATCCGGTTTGGGACCTCGCCGTTTGGGTTGTTGGCCGTCTATAGTGATGGCATGTCAATAACATCATGATTTAAGAAGCTTGGATGAGCTGGCTTACCTCTAGTAGTCCGCCGCTCTGTCAAGTTCCTCCAAAACCCAAGGCCAGATGTCCGACTCTTAGAGTTGTCCGAGTCAGGGCTCTCTATATGCATGATCGCGACGTCCTGCCGGCTCGAGCCTTCATGTCTTGTCCCAACCCAAAAAATGCCAGCACTCGGTTTGTAATGACAAATCCAGTAGCGAAGCAAGATTGATGCCGGGACAAGACAGACATGCCCAGCGGCAGGACGGGTCGCGTTAACCGTTAGCAGGAAGGAACTATAGGGCTAATCACACCTCTGAAGCCAGCGGATAGAGAAAGGGAAAAATAGAGCCCAGCATATTCGCTGAGCCCGAGTTCACAAGAAAACACAAAGCGAACTAGTGCAGTTCAAACAGAACTGAAGAAGCCTCGGCTTATCGAAACGAACATCATTGCATGATCAGATCATGCCAAATCATCGATCGACGAGCAGAAAAGAATGTGGAAATATGTGTAAGTTCCAAGGATTCGACACCAGTCCGCACACTAGATAGGAGAACGAGAGACAGTCTTTAGATATACCGCTCAATGAAGTATTGAGATGTAGAAAGGGAATGTGCTAAACGGATCGTCCATTGCAGGTGACCAAAACGCAGACAATTTCAAGCAAGACGCATGGCACGTCTTCCTTATCGAGGACAGAAGATATCAAATTTGAGCACTTACGAGTTGAGTCCCCTCCTCCCGTGCGTGGAGCACTCCCAGTCCCCGGTCCAGCCCCGGCTCCAGGTCCACTGCCCGTCCCACTCCCCGTCCCCTGGCTGCCCGAGTGGGAAGAGAACCCCGGTGAAATCGACGACATCCTGTGAGATGATCTCAGATCGAGACGATGTTTTCGTGATGTTCAATGATTTAGAGACGATTATTTCCGTAATTTTGAATGATTCCAAATAAACGACGATCAAAACTGTTTATGGAAGTGGGCGCGGTTCCATGGCAGGCCGAACGGGATAACTGCTGGTGACTGCCGGCTGGTTGTCCCGCTAACACTGGACTTCTTGAGATGTATCTGTCTGGTTGGGAAGGTGTAATACAGTTCTGATACAGTCCTCCATCGTGCCTGTGGTGTTGTTCCTGACCACCGCCGAGGGCCGCGTGTCAGTATGCTTGTGGGGTCTGCGGGGCTAGAAGTCGGAGCATGCTGTCCGCGGAGCTCGAGGTTACACAACCGTGCCGTAAGTGAAGCTACTGTAACGGATTGCCGTCACGTTAGTAGACCACATTGAAGCTTGACAACCCATCTTTTCAATTTTGGTAGCAAATATAAAAGACACAGGGACGACTACACCATATCAAAGTAAGCTCCTCGGATATGATTCACTCTTCCATCCTAAGTTGAAACCCGTTTGTCACCTAGAGCTTGTACCGTACGGGATAGCTCACTGCCTGACCTGGGGGAGGTATGTTCACCAAGACACCACTTCCATACTTTCCATACAACCAATGTTTGGAGTTACAGTCCCGACAGACCTTTACTAGAGCGCGTGCAGAGGAAAGTATGGTACGTCGTATTCATAGACCATACTGGTGGCGGCTACCGCATCAATTACATATGAATATGTCGTCACATGTCCAGTTCATCCCATCAACTCAGATCATATTGAAATCTAACTACTCTTCATCCTCATCATCCTTGGACTCATCGGCTTTGTCGTCATCGAGGTCCTCCTCAAAGGTATGTGCAGGAACATCGTACAGTCGCAGGACCGGCTTATTCGGATCCTTGACGAGGACGTATTTACCCTCGGGCATCTTGAGACACATGTCGACAATGGTACGCACGATGCCCCAACCATTCGAATGCGAGAGGTTCATCTGGTTGGCGAATTCACGCGGCTTGTAACCCACAACGCCCAGAATGACGTGTCGATCGTTGGACTTGGGATTGGCGCGGGAGACGAAGCTGGACAATTATCATTAGTAGGCTATTCACTGAAATTGCCTATCCACAGGAATAGTTGTATGTTGGGTAGGTCATCACTCACCCGAGTTTCATGACGTCTGCTTTGGCGAGGATACTCTGAGTCGTCCATCGCGCCAGCTTGCAGCTGTTGTTCTTCATCTCCGTTGCCACGACCGCACCGCGCTGACTGACCAGCTTCGTCCGCCAGTCGAGCGCCCCCCCGCTACCTTGCGCCTTGTGATCAAATTCGTTGAGTGCTTTGACCGTCAAGAACTGATCATAGCCGCTGATGTTGTTCTTCATGACGGCATCCAGCTCGGCGCGCACAATCAGATGGAGAGGTTCTTCATCGTTCAGCGAGAGATCGAAACGGCGGTATTTGTACGCCTTGGATGCCAGCGGTTCCGTTTCCTCGGACGGGTTGTAGAACGGATTCTCGTGCGCCATCGCGTACTTCTGCGTCTCGGACTCGATCACTGTCTGGTTGGCGAAATTGTGGTTGATGAACGTCGCCTCCAGCGCCAACGCGGACGGACTGTTGATTGAGTCCTTGTTGCCCTCCGAGATCTCCAATGGCGCGTCGGCCGCGTTCTCGTTGACCGTCACCATGTCCAACGTCGATCCGTCCCGCTTGTCGAGATACACCTTATCGCCTTGGCGCAGGATAACGATGTCCCATGGATACACCGACCGCGGGGCGCACATGATCATCGACAAGATGCTGTCCGTCGCAAAGATAGTCGCCTCGTCCTTCTCGGCCAGCTCCTGAATCACCGGGTCCGACGAGGTCGTGACGTTGTACGCCGCCCGATCCATGACGTTCAATTTCCGCTCCGCCGTCTTCACCGGCTGCTTGTCGTAGCTACGATCGTAGTAGTACAAAAAGCCGTAGCTGTCCATGTCCTCCCCGTCATGCGTCTCCAGATTGAGTTTGACCAGTCGGTTGAAGTCGATCTCTTCCAGCATCTTCCAGTCCGACTTGATGTTGACCGACGCATCTCGATTTCGTTGCGGCTTGTCGTAGTCTTTCCATCCGAATCGACGACCTCGACCTCCACGTCCACCGCGACTATCATACCCCCGATCGTTTCCTCGACCGCCACCCACACGCTGGAAGCCTCCTCGACCACCTCTTGCGTTGGCAGCCCCACGCTGGCCACGACCACGGAAGATGGTCCCTCCACCACGTCCAAACCCTCCACGACCCTTGGTCGACGTCCTGCTGTTGTCCACGACCGAAAAGGAGGATTCATCTTCCGCGAGCTGGACGGCAAACAGACTAGATGTGCCCGCGCCGTACACTTGGTCGGCTGGTGGTGCAGAAAGATCAGTACGACGGTGAGCATACATGCCAGGTGCACATCGACCTACCTCGGTAGTTCCGATTGTAGGATTGTCGACCGCCACGATCACGTCCGTCTTTGCCTTCGGTCGTCCAATCGGCCATTCGACCCAGTTTGTCCCCTTTCGAATATGGGGCGTACGGCACCCCATCGAGGGTGTTTTCGGCAGGGGTGACCGGGCCCCATGACTCGTCGGATGGCAGGGACGAGACGACGTCCGCAAGTGAGATGGGTGCCATGATGGTTGGATATTCACCAGTTGCTGTGGGGAAGAATCTGTTTTTATATGTTGCCCCACACTGGAATTTTCGCTGGATTATGTAATCACCCTAAATTCTTTGAATGGAACCTCCGCTGGCCATTCGACTAGAATCTTCAGCCAAAGCTCATCTGATGGACGAGTTTCCCTCTTTAATTCTACGGTGAGATACTATGGACCACTACGAGATCAATGGCAAGACCCGCATCTGACCGCTCTTGATTCATAATCTAAGGCTGCCATATGGAGAAGACGATGCGTAAGCCCGATTGAGATGCCCGTCGATATGTGACAGGCGAGAACGTAACTGGTTTGGGTATATTGATGCAAGACCGTGCCGCCACAGGTAGTGCAACTCTTAGCTATGCTGCAGTGTACTTGAAACAAAATCAATCGACGTAGAAGTGAAAGACAAATGAAAAGGCGCCGCTAAGCCATGAACCACAATTCGCCAGATTCGGCTTCTGTCTAGTCCTCGGGGGATCATAGATTTGAAATAGTCGACTCCATCTGGTCCACTTTGCAAACACCAGACGCCGAAATCCCCAGGGTATCTTTTTCCCTTTTTCGTTCTTCGTGTATGTGCAATCATCTGCTTGGCGTATTTACCCCAGAGTAGGCTATTCTCACGTCGTCTGGTCGGCCAGAGAAAGGCTCATCCTGCTCTCTCTTCTCCTTCTCTTGCCCTGCACAATCCTCTTCCAATTTTATGCCCCTCCTCACTCATTCTCTCATAACTTCCTAAGAAGTCAGCCAACGACCGCACGTTCGGTGTGAGACCACAACTGTTATCGTGACTTTTTGAAGGTCTCTGTTGGCTGCTTGACGACGGAAGGTGCAGCGGGCACGTGAGGTTCTACCCCGATGCGTTTCCTTATTGACGCAGATTTCGTCCGCGGCGATGTAGCCTCCTCGAGCAACCGTTGGTAGGAGATTGATGAATAAAACCCTTCAGGCCAATCAAGGAGCTGCTCCTGTTAGGCCAGAGTCAACACGAAAGATCCACTCCGATTTATCCACTTCCGTCCTGGCGCTAAAGAGCAGCGTATTCTGCTCGGCGTACACCGCCCAGACATGTGGTCGATGCAAGAGCCTCTCAAAGGATGGACGAGCGTCGATCCGAGCATGCGTCAAATTCGCGGTGTTGATTTCGTCACCTTCGGGAACGGCGTAGATGTGCAGGTATGGAGGTCGTAGCTCGACGTAGCGCTTGATCCACCGTCGATTGCTCTCGTCCGGGCTGAGCATGAAGCCAGCCTTGAGGACGGACGGGCTAAACAATGGTCAAAACCATCTCAAGGAAGAGTGATGGAGGGGGAAGCGGACAGGTTGAAGACTCACTTCTTCGTGACACGGTGGACCTCGGCCAGGAGCTTGGATGGCTCGGTCGTTGCGGGTTGGTGAGAAGGGGTCCCGTTGGCGAATGCAGCTCCCTTGGATGGCGGTTCCGTGTTGGTGCGGTCGAGGATGATCTCGGCTGGGTCTTTTCTTCGAGCAATTGAGGACCATATATCCACATACTTGGACAGCAGGAGCGCGGTCTTCTCATCGTGGCCATCTGACGACCCATCCTCGCCAGGCGAAATGCCATTGGTGGCAGCCAGCGAGTAGCTGTTCAACACCCCCCTCGCGGACTCAAGTTCCACATCACGTCGTCGACGTTTTCGAGCCCGCATAAACTGCCGAATCAGCGACACCCCTCGCGGCTCCCAGTTCTTGAGCGCCTCCTCCCCTTTGATGTAGCCTGCCCGACCGCTGTTCATCCGCCAGAGGTCCGCCGCGCGCTTGGTAGGAGTGGGATGGATCACCACCGAGAATATGCCTGCGGTGGAGTGGACGATACGTGACATACTCCAC
>QQTW01003612.1_pt1 | contig 11458 bp, 15 predicted proteins | sample 1904831 | NCBI WGS metagenome assembly QQTW01 (sample SAMN09435610, study PRJNA476489) | Subsurface metagenome, whole genome shotgun sequencing project.
GTCTCCCTCATCTCCTTTCCCCGAGGCTTCCTTTCCTTCAGCCAAGCTGGCTACTAGAAATATCATCAGAGCCATGTCGACCCTTCCGTCCGTCTATATTGTGTCGGCGGTACGAACGCCTGTTGGGGGCTTTCAAGGGTTCGTCTTCCTGGTCTTTCCGAGTTTGTCCCCGGGTCAGTTAGAGGCTGACATTTTGCTTTCGATAGGTCGCTGTCGAGCCTCAGTGCCACTCAGCTTGGAGCTCATGCAATCAAGTGTAGGCTCTGCTTAGGATTGTGCATAAGAGAACGTGTTGGCTGACCTTGATGGCAGCTGCCCTGAAACGGGTGCCTTCTATCAAACCCGACCAGGTGGATGAAGTCTTCTTTGGTAATGTGCTCTCTGCAAAGTACGTCCTGGACGATCACGTTCGATGAAGTCGTCATCTCATGCATCTCGATAGCTTGGGACAAGCTCCAGCGCGACAATGTGCTCTGGGAGCCGGCCTACCGGACACGGTCTGCTGCACCACGGTCAACAAGGTCTGCTCGTCGGGTCTCAAGTCCATCATTTTCGGGGCGCAGACGATCATGACCGGCCATGCAAAGATTGTCGTGGCTGGCGGTACCGAGTCCATGTCCAACACGCCTCACTATCTGCCCGTGCTACGGAAAGGAGCCAAGTACGGCGATCAGACGCTCGTGGATGGTGTCCTCCGTGATGGTCTATTAGATGCATACGGCGAATCCCAGCACATGGGAATGTCTGGCGAACAGACCGCCGAGGAGCACAAGATTAGCCGGCAGGAGCCAGCTTGGCTGAAGGAAAGGAAGCCTCGGGGAAAGGAGATGAGGGAGACTATATAGTCAATGGCAAGGGCAGCACTGCAGCTCGAGATCTGTTTGTTTTGGTGGGGGCGAGTCAACCTTGTGCGGCAATGGTGATGGTCGTCGTAAGCTCGCCGTCCCGTGCATTTCCACTGACATTTTGCCGTTGTCAGCTCAACGGCCGATCACAGGCGTCAAGGCGGTGAGGAGCTGTCAGGACTTTTGATACATCACACTGCGGGTGGGTGGATCGGAAGATTCCTCTTCGGACCTCGGCCCGACGGCGGATGATGATTAATCCGGCAAAACGCCGAGATCGGTCACGTGTCTTTAGCACTTCTGTAAGAGAAGCTCCTTTGAGGCGCTATGAAGCATAAGTCTTGCAGCGATAGCAAAGGTGCTTGTCAATTCTTCGCGATTGTAGCCGACAGTGCATCACTGCTCCACGTCGGTATTGACCCCAGTTGCGCAACTCCGAACCACACATCTGCTCTTTGTTCATGATGGATGACCTATATGACGAGTAAGTGACATGTTATTCTGACCTGCCAAAGCTTGGAAGGGCTGAAACTGATCGCGTGACCTAGATTTGGAAATTATATCGGCGAGGCAGAAGAGTCGGAAGATGAACGACCTCAGGCCGGACGAGCGCCAATTGACTCGTATGTCGATGACGAGGACGAGGCAGATGGCGTGGAAAACGCGAATCAAGAGTTGATGGAAGTGGACGGTATGCGCCAGCCCAACCAGATGTTCTTGGAATTCGAAGCTAAGCCTTGGCAGATGAGGGTCCTTCAAATGCCGTCGTCCTACATGAAGACAAGCAATACTACCCGACAGCTCAGCAGGTCTACGGCGCAGATGTCGAGATACTGGTGCAGGAAGAAGATGCGCAGCCGCTCACAGAACCCATCATTGCCCCGGTCCAGGAGAAGAAATTTACAGTCGAGGAAGCCGACCTTCCCCGAGTGCACTTCGCGTGGGACTTCCTAACGGATTTGATGAACTTTCCGGATCAAATACGACATATTACGCTGGCTGGACATCTCCATCATGGAAAGACTGCGTTTCTGGACATGCTCGTGATGCAGACTCACGATCTGGACGAACGGTTGGAGAAACGAACGGGCCGGAGAAGAGACGAACAGCTCAGATACACGGATGTGCACGTCTTGGAGCGGGAGCGGGGATTATCCATAAAAGCGGCCCCCATGAGCTTGGTTCTGGAAAACTCCCGGGGAAAGTCACACCTGGTTAATATCCTGGATACGCCAGGGCATGTCAACTTTGTGGATGAGGTCGCGGCCTCGTTGCGCTTGGCTGATGGCGTCGTCTTGATCGTGGACATTGTGGAGGGCGTGCAGGCAAACACCGAGCAGATCATCCGATATGCCGTGCTCGAGGATTTACCATTGACCCTGGTCGTGAACAAGATGGACCGTTTAATATTGGAGCTCAAACTTCCACCAACCGACGCGTATTTTAAGATCAAGCACGTGATCGAGGAGGTCAACACCGTCATCGAAGAGACGATGCCCGGCCAAGGCGACCAACGACGGCTGAGTCCAGAGAAAGGGAACGTCGCATTCGCGTGCAGCACGATGGGATGGTGCTTCACACTACCGTCGTTCGCCAAGATGTACGCCGACAGCTATCCCGGAGTCAACGTCAAAGACTTTGGCATGCGATTATGGGGAGATATCTTCTTCAACCCCAGGAGTCGGAAGTTCACCCGAAAAGGCATCGAAGAGGGAGCCAAGCGAACATTTGTCAACTTTGTGCTGGAGCCCATCTACAAGCTCTACTCGCATACGCTCAGCGAGAGCGCAGAGGAACTCAAAGGGACGCTGGCCAGCTTAGGAATCACTCTGAAAGCCTCCGAGTTCAGGTCCGATGCCAAGGTTCTGTTGAAACTGGTATGCCAGCAGTTCTTTGGCGCCGCAACCGGTTTCGTCGACATGATTGTCGAGCACGTGCCCTCGGCTCTGGAGGGCACAAAGGCCAAACTAGAACGGTACTATACTGGGCCCAACGACAGCAAGATTGGTACGGCCATCGGCCAATGCGACTCCGATGGACCTTTGGTGGTTCAGGTGACGAAGCTGCTCAGTACTTCTGACGCCAAGAGCTTCTACGCGCTCGGTCGAGTGATGAGCGGCACCGCACGAGCTGGCGAAGCGGTGCGGGTTCTCGGGGAAGGCTACGCGCTCGACGACGAGGAAGACATGACTGACGCTACCATCGGCGGCACCTGGATCGCCGAGACGCGGTACAACGTGCCCGTGAGCGGCGTGCCGGCCGGGAACATGGTTCTACTCGGGGGCGTGGACAACTCGATCGTCAAGAGCGCGACGTTAGTATCCAAACAGATCGAGGGGAACGAAGATGTGTACATCTTCAAGCCGGTCAAGCACTTCACGGAGTCGGTTTTCAAAGTAGCCGTCGAGCCCATCAACCCGTCCGAGCTGCCCAAGATGCTGGACGGTCTGCGCAAGATCAACAAGAGCTACCCGCTGGTGACGACCAAGGTCGAGGAGTCCGGCGAGCACATCATCCTGGGGACGGGCGAGCTGTACATGGACTGCGTCCTGCATGACCTGCGCCGGCTCTACGCCGAGATGGAGATCAAAGTCTCCGACCCAGTGACTCGCTTCTGCGAGACTGTCGTCGAGATGTCCGCCATCAAGTGCCTCGCCGTGACGCCCAACAAGAAGAACAAGGTCACCATGGTGGCCGAGCCCCTGGACGATGGCATCGCCGACGATATCACGCGCGGGAAAGTCAGCATCCGCGATCCGATCCGGAAGGTGGGCAAGTTCTTTGAGGAGAATTACGGCTGGGATCTCCTGGCCTCGAGAAGTATCTGGGCTTTTGGACCGGATGAGACGGGGCCGAATATTCTGCAGGATGACACTCTGCCTCCTCAGGTAAGTTGACTCATAAGCCAGCCTCATAGACTGCGCTGTGTAGTTTTCGTAAGGCCAATATCAACTGATGGTTCGCTAGGTCGACAAGAAAATCCTCGGCACCGTCCGCGAAAGCATCCGGCAAGGTTTTAGTTGGGCCACACGAGAAGGTCCTTTATGCGAAGAGCGTAAGTCTCCCACTCCCCCCCTGCTCCTCCCATAGTCATCCCCTTCCCTCTCCCCCAAACCCCAATCCCCTCAACTAACAATCCTCAACCAGCAATACGCAACACGAAATTCAAGCTCGTCGACGTGACGCTCACGCAAGAGGCGATCTACCGCGGCGGCGGCCAGATCATCCCGACGGCGCGTCGCGCGTGCTACTCGTCCTTCCTGATGGCGTCCCCGAGACTCATGGAACCCGTGTATGCGTGCTCGATGACGGGACCTGCGGATTCGGTCTCATCCCTCTACACGGTCCTTGCTAGGCGCAGGGGACATGTTCTTTCGGATGGGCCGATTGCTGGAACCCGTAAGTGGCTTTTTGTTGGTGTGCTTAATAGGGGATGAGGTTGTGGCTGTGGCTGTGGCTGTGGCTGTGGGTAGTGGCTGATGTGCTTGTATAGCGCTCTATCAAGTCAAGGGCCTGATTCCGGTCATTGATTCATTTGGATTCGAGACGGATTTACGGGTACGTCGTTTTTTTTTATATCGTCCCGTGCTTTACATCCTGGCAAGGACATCTCCCCTCGCTATCCATTTCTTCATCCAAACATCAAGTGATCCCCTATGTCCGTCCCTTCCCCCTTCCATCAAACCCGAAACTAAAGAGAAGTGATAGATCCACACCCAAGGCCAATCGACCGTGTCCCTGCTCTTCGACCGCTGGGCCATCGTCCCGGGTGATCCGCTCGACAAGGACATCAAGCTGCGCCCGCTCGAGCCGGCCTCGGCCCAGGCCACGGCGCGCGACTTCGTGCTCAAGACGCGCCGCCGCAAGGGCCTCAGCGAGGACGTCACCATCGCCAAGTTCTTGGAGCCGGAATTGTATAAGGATCTCGCTGAGGGGGGGATCTTGGATCGTTGATTTGAGGATTGGATCCGTGGGGAGTTGACTGGCTAAGTATAGATCTTGTACGATACTGAGCGGCGCTGATGCGGACGGCCGTCGGCTGACTTGCCTTTTCAATGATACCACCTTCATTCGAGGAGTACATTGTTCCCCTTAACAGCGTTTCTTGAATATAGTTGGCATATGTAGAAGCTCTAGATGGCCATTCGAGAACTGCTGCAGTGCAGTTCTTCAGCCGTGGCAGAATAACGCCAAGACCTGAACAGCGCATCGACGCTCCCGAAGGCTTCACATCAGAACCCAAGTGCGCCACCACTTCCACCCTCCCAATAATACCCATTGCTCTACCATCTACGCCACCTTTATCACAGCAACCAAAAGCAGACTCCTCTGAACGGAACAGATCCATTTATCGACAAGTCTCCAACATCTTATTCAGCACCCCCATCAAGGACGCGTTTTCGAGCGCGGCCGCGACTCGTTCCTTATCGTTGAGCTGTTTCGTGACCTGTTCGGCCGTCGAGTGCGTTCCCTCCTTGATACGCACGTCGACGCGAAAACGCGGCGGTAGCGCCTGTTCGAGTCGTACGCGCACGCCGAGCCCGATCACGGTCGCCAAGCTGCAGTGCGTGATCGTGGGCGTGATCAGGACTGTGATGGTCCGAATCTGTGATGATGGGGAGGGGGCCGAGGAGGGCGAAGGGGACGGGGTGATGTGGATGTCTGGCAAGGACACTACGGCCAAGGAACCGAGACTGAGTGGATGCTCGGGGTCCGAGATGGTTGATATTAGATCTTGATGGCGCAACCGACAGTCAATATCCATGAACGACTTTGACCAATATTGGTGTTGGCAGGGAGTAATACGCACCGAATATCTCCTGCTCGTCAATCTCCTCCCTGGCAGCACCATCTTCGTCGCTGTCCGAAGACGAGGAGTTATCTAATGCGACGTCCGCGTCGTCGAAGAATAGATCTGGCGCGGCGCGGACGGGGGAGGCAAAGTTCGCGAATTGGTTCGAGGGAGAGGTATCTTGGTTGCCCTGACCAGGTCCTGGACGTCGCCTGGTGGGTAGGTCGGAGACGTTCAGGATCGTTGGGTTCGCGTTGAGTGCTTCACCGGACATTGTTGCTTGATATTAATTGATGTCGAAGAAGTGTGGCAGTTGATGGCTTGGAGATGGTGGACTGGGATTGATCGTGATGAGTTGACTTCAAGGTTTCGGTGGGGGGCGGTGGCCCCGCGGTGGATAAGTAGGATGGTGTTCATTGGTTAGCAAGCGATGGAATCACATGATTTGACTGTGCATCAGCAGATGAGTTTTGTTCACAGGCACCGACTTATCGAATGACGCTCTGCTGTCTTTCTTACAACGATCATCAATAGACCTCGACATCTAATCAGACCATGCAAATATCACGAGCTGCTTGTCCGAAGGCCACTTACATGGGAAGCTTTCTTGCCATGATTTCTCGTCCTTCCTGTTCTTTTCTATTGAAGTACGCTTAAGATATTGGAACAGGTGTTCAAGAAGTACGAATTTGACGGGCTGATTTACGTCCTAATTTTCCACATTATATATACTTGTCATTTTCCAAGTAACGGATACATGATGACAAATTCTGGGACATGATCTTCGTACCTGCCAGTCAGCAAGAATCAATCATCATCAGATATATTGAGGCAAACGAATCAAGATGCTTGGATGACTTTGTACGAGTCGAGAAGCCGAAGAATCTGGACTGAAAAACATTGTCTCGAGTGGTTGATGCACCCCACGACTCCACGAGGAACGCGTGTGCAACAACGCCAAGACTCTGATCATCTGCAAAGGGCTAAAAGCAGCATTGACATACTAAGATTCATGCGCCAATGAATCCCGGCGTGTTGCGAGACCCCCAAGTCCTTGATCCAACTTCCGGGGAGTGTCCGCTTACGTGGAATTGGGACCAACATCGTTCGTTATCCTGCTCGATTTTACGACCAAAAAAGGAATCCCGGCCTAATTCAACCTCCAAACGGTCAAGTCGCAACGGTGGTGGTCTGAGATTTCATAGACAGGATCAAAAGGCAGCAAATACGCGGTGTTTGCTTGATATTGCCGGAATGAGGAGGTGCCTCGAAGGTGCCAACGACCCTCTCGTACCGTTCTTCGCGCCGTACCGCATCGCATCGCACCGCGCCGATACCGTTCAAGGAACGGGTGCTGGGAATACTACCGTACCGCACGATCTTCAGATGCAGCTTGCCAGTTGCCCACGGGATCAAGGCGGGTTTTGCCTTAGAGTTCTGAGGTTTCACACCGTCGCAAGCCGCCAAAAGATGATCCCAGACCATGCCCCCAGTCCCGGTTATGTGCATGACCGACCAGAAAGATGCGGCGCCAAAAAAGATGATGCGCGGGGCAAACGGACCCTTCCCACTAAACAGGGCCAACCACCAGCAGCAGGACGAGGGAGGAGCAGCAGCAGCGAACCACGGCGCTAATGCTTCTACGGTCCACCAACGAGAGGCAAGGGAAAAAGAACGTCGCTCGCTCGCAGTGGACCCCAGCATCCACGACCATGGTCAGCCACTTTGATACCGCCTCAGGCAAGCACAGACCGATTTCCAGCCGACAAGGAAACCCATCTGTCAAGTGCGACCGCGTTGCTGTCATTGCGCGCCGGTGACGGGCCGGTTGAGAGGTCCCGACGTACCGGCGACGGTGATCGATGCGCAGGCGCATGCAAGATTCTTGCAGCAGCTGTTGGTGCAAGCGCAGGCCTCTCGAGGGATCGGTTCGAGTTTCGACCGTGATGACAGTGGCGCTTCGAATCTTCGATCTCCTGGGGAATTAATCAGCTTCGAGAAAGGGCCTCGAGCAACAAGTCGATCTCGGGTCGCAGCTACAAACACTCGAGCACCGTCTAAACTGTGGCGAAGCCCGTTACGCGGCTTCCTCCTACCTGTCCAGGAATCTCACGGGAGTCCGAGCACCTCGTGGGCCGTATCGCATCTTGATCGAGGAACAGCTTCTGAATGGTCGTCCTGATCAAGTCTCACATCAGATAGCGAAATCTCGATCGGTTTTAGGACTCTCGGCTCGGCGCTCGACGGCCAGGTTGGCGATTGATGCGACTGCTTTAAGAATCCGTGAAGCAACCCAAAAACCACCTGGGAGCATACGGATACGCCGCCTCGGTGCTCTCCTGGCAGCAAACCAAATTCATCAGTCAGCCAGCAAGTACGAAATTCGAGACGGTACTCGTACGGCGCATGGTTATCGAGTCGAGAAATCCTGCGACGTTTGAATTAGATTGGCAGGCGGTCGCGCGCGGACCGGACGTGGAACGCCCCCAAGCCTTACATTACACCGCTCGTTTCTTTTGAATTCGCCGAAACGACTCCACCGCGCTCGGGTCTGCATAGCACAAGCTCTCGTTTAAGGCAGCTGCAATCGTCTACTGGGTCATCACTTGGCCTAGAACGGAGCTGACCAGGATTCGGATCGTGCTTGGGCAAAGAGGCGACTCCCAGGCTCAGCCTCGATACCGTGGCGGCACATCGCGGTTGGATTTGATTCGGACATCGTGGGAAGGGGAAGACTCGTGCTGCCGGCGTCCAGTAACGGTCGGCGCGGTTAGCCTTGAATGACAGGAGCTTGGACCCATCCACCTGAGAGCTTAGCAAAGGCGCATTTCACTGGCCACCATTCTGGGAGGGCGTCGACATCGTCGGCATATCGAGGAGTGCGGATAGAGCGGGGCTTGGTCGTCCCGGCTGCCGCGGTTGACCGGGAGCCACTGCGATGATGGCGAACGAGCCTGGTGTCGGGCGCCTCATGCCGTCAGGGTCGCATGCGCAGAGCTACATGTTTGTGCCGACGACGGTTGGGTCGAGGGAGAACCAGAAGAGTAGGTACTCGATGCGATCGCGCAGTGTCACTGAGCACGTGGCGATGGACGTTGCTGATCGTCTTGTTGACAGATTATGTCTTTGTCGACGAACACAACCGTCATAAGAGACTGAAAGGTGGGTCTAGGCATGCACCGGCCGTGCTGGACATGGCTGACCTGGTATTGGGACAGTGATGCGCGCTTGCGAAGGTTGCCGGCGACGAAAAATCAAATGCGACGCTGCCACGACAAATACATGGCCTTGCTCGGCATGTGTTCGATTGAAGCTACAATGTATTCCCCCAAGTGTCAACTTCGACACGGACTCGGGCCAACCGGGCTCGTCATACGACTTCAGCCAGGACGAACATGGTGTGGCGGAGCAAGTTATGATGGACGGCTCGATGATGGGACACGTACAAGCACCGCAACAACAGCACTATCAGGCTGGACCCATGCATGTTCAAGAAGTCTCGGGGCATCTGCCTCTAAGCAACGGCCCTGGTGGCTATGGCACTTCTCCCTTTCTCGATCAAGGAACCCTTCAGGGCGGACCGTACGCCATGGCTTTGGCTGGTGTACGAGATTCACCAGGAGAGTTACCCGCAGCTCCGCTACAGCCCTCGGCCACCTTCTCCAGCCCACCTAGACAACCTCCAGCTTCGATAGCAACTCCGGAATCGTGGCAGTCTGATCCCTATGCCACCGATCAGCTCACCGATGCTCTGGGCGAACTTCGTGTAGATGAGAGCGGCGTCGGTGGGTGTTATCCGAATACCACAAGACGTCCTGTGGGCTACAACGATGCTGACGTCCTGTAGCTCCCTACATCTCCCAGCAAAAACGAACTCTTGCGGAAGCTCCAGCGCTTGAGGAATTTGACGAATACGTTCGCAACCTGCCGACTCCATCCGGGCCGGACTTGACCGTGCGGATCCCTCCCGAGTTGATGCCGCCGGAGCAAAAGGCCCTACACTATTTCGATATCTTCTTCAAACATGTGCATCCGTACGTTCCTGTGATTAACAAACGCTACTTCTACCAACAATGGCATACCAATCGAGAGTCCATCTCCCCTCTGATCCTGGAGGCCATCTTCGCCTGCGCCGGTGGCTTGTCGGAGGATCCGACGCAAGGCTCGCGCTGGTTGGCGCTCGCTGGCAGTGCGTTGCCCCAGTCTCGACCGCCATGGTGACCGTGCTGACTAGTAGCTTAGAGCATGCCGATTGCTTCATGGATGTCCCACGCTTGAGCACGTTGCAGGCTCTACTGCTGCTTCTCAAGGCGCGAGAGTCATCTCCCAAGCGAGGATATTACTTCCGGTCTTGGATGACCACCGTCACGCTCATCGACATGGCCAAGGATCTGGGTCTCGACGAGCATCATGGTCTACATCGAGAGCGGCTTCCGTGTGGTTCGACGTATAACGACTGTGTCACCAAGACCCGTGTGTGGCAGACCTTGCTCATCTGTGAGCTCATGATCGGAGCACCGCAAGGTGAGTCTGCCACAATGGACCGTCGTTATGCTTGCTAACTTTTCTTAGGACGGAGTGATATGAGTATTGATCCGGAAACTGTTGATTTTGACGTTCCCAGCCCGTCACCCGGGCTTGACGATTTCGATTTGCGGATATCTCGCGACTGGGTCTTTATGAGCCGCATGATCCGCAATGTACGGAGGATGAACGACGTAGCGGCCAAGGTGAAGAAGAAGAAGGACTGGGGCAGCGACCCGCGATGGTCGACGCTGGCCCCTTTCTTCAAGGCCTGGCTCGGCGAGTTGCCTCCTGACCTGCAGGTCAACTACCCGGCGGACGGATCGCCGCCGTGGTTGCCATCTCACTTCGTCGGCAATATGCACTCGTATTTCGAGTTGAGCATCATCATGCTTCATCGTCCACAGATCGCGGCTTCGGAGTCGTTCGCCCTCGATGGAGACTGGAAGCGACATATGCTGTTGGGATACGCGGCAGCCAAGAACTTGTGCAGATTGCAGGAAGCGATCCTTGCCAGCTCGGGACTGTCAGGTCTGCGGTGCATGCAACGCGGCTTGGGCTTCCACATCTACTCAATACTGACCTGCACCGTCCTGCATTTGGTAAGCGATTCAATCAACCAGTCGCAAGCTCATCACTGACCATTGGCCAGGTCGCCATCACGTCTCCAGACCCGGAACTGAACGTCGACGCGGCCGACTACTTCTCGCGACACATGCGCATCCTCGAGACATGTATCAGCTCGTGGCCGATGCCGCACGTGAAAGCGCAGATCGACGCTCTGCGGGAAGCGTTCTCGGCCGACACGGGCAAGCCGTTCGTGCTGAAGCGGTCCTTCCCCTTCGGCAGTCCTCCGTTGGACCACGCCCGGAACGGCGCCGTCAATAGCGGTCACGGAAATCCTCGTGCCAGCCCCGAATCGTCACTGGCGAACTCTCAGACGCTTGATTATCCGGGCCAGTCCCTCTCGCCACCTCTCTCGACCGGCGGCATGAACTCCCAGAGCGGATCACCGGCACCGCAGGTCCCGAATATGACAATGGCCGGACAAGCACAACTGACTCCGCCTGCCATGGCGGGTACCATGCCTATCATAGACCCTATGGCTTGGAACCCGAGCAAGATCTTTGAGTACGTCCCCTTCGTCCCTTCCCCCTGGTCTTCTTCGTCTAGCTAATCGAATAAAAGCCAATGGAACACCGCCTTCGGCACGCCTCAACCCATCGTGAACCAACCCACGCCCGGCAGCAACGCCGCTGGGTTCCCCATCTACGCCGAAGACGGAGCTTGCCTCTTC
>QQTW01003613.1_pt1 | contig 11456 bp, 13 predicted proteins | sample 1904831 | NCBI WGS metagenome assembly QQTW01 (sample SAMN09435610, study PRJNA476489) | Subsurface metagenome, whole genome shotgun sequencing project.
TACATCTTCAGATGTGCCTTCTTCGTGTCCATAAATTGGTTTGGTTAATGAGACGTCGATAGAGCCGAGCCTTTACCGCTACCACAGTAATGTTCGCCCAGACTTGCCAAGCTACCACTTGAATTCTCGCATCGCGTTGACCACATGTGTAACGGTGAACCCCTATTACTGCATGTGCTCTTTATTTTGGCATGACATATTTAGAGAAATGTGCCAGTACTGTATTGTAGGTCATTTCCTTTACAAAAGACAGATATACTACGTAATGAAAAGGTTGACGGTGTCAAGCATGATTGATACTTTCTCACAAGTAAGTGCCCAGTAGGTCCGTTTCTTGCATTTCCTAAAACTATGTACGGAAGCTGTTCCTTTTACGAATTTCAATATTGGTCAGGAGAGATTTTCTTGTTCTTACATGCGTTTGGAAATTGCTATAGAGTTACCGGAAGATAACCCGGCAGGTTCAATCAGTACCACCTATAGGGCATATAAGCACTGTGGCTTTCGAAAAGTTTATTGGAGTGAACCGAGGGACTAGCATATTCACGTAAACAAATATAGAGTTTCGCACAGTGTGTATGGCCCATGGGCCACTGTTGTGACACTTGCACCTTCGACACAATCTTAAGGGGTCTTCATCCAAGGAAGTAGGCTGAATCACAAGTTTCACCAACATCTCGCACAAACCTTTCCGCAGGTCTGCAGCCTCTACCATCTTCTGTACGAGACACCTAGCATTCGATAGAAGCAGCCAGCTCTCTGACATCTTACCTGCTTCAGAAAGCCCAAAACCATCACGATGCCTCGCTTCATGCTCCTCGTCAAAGCGACCCCAGAGTCCGAAGCTGGCGAGGTGCCTTCACTTGAGCTGCTCCAAGCCATGCACGAATACAATGAGGCTCTCTCCAAAGCTGGTGCGCTCATCAGCGGCGAAGGCTTGCAGTCCTCCAGCACTGACGCGTGCCGTGTGAAATTCGGCTCCGATGCGGCGAAGAAAAAAGCGTTCGTCAAGAAGGGACCATTCCCCATTGTCCGCGAGATCGTTGCTGGATTCTGGATCATCAAGGCCAAGGACCTGCCAGAGGCGCTGGATTGGGCCAAGAAATGTCCGAATGCTCATAAAGGGGCCACCATTGAGATCAGGCGGTTGCTAGAGGCAGCGGACTATGGAGACGACCTGGCTTGAACGGGGAAAGATTTGGTTGACGAATGAGACGAGAGGAAGCAGGAAGCGCGCCAAAGGCGTTGCATGACGTACAGACAGTAAGTTATAGCAAAAATGATCAGGGCAAACTTCAGATGCAGTTCAAGCCTTTGAAAATGGTCTAATACTTTTGAATAGCTTTCTCTCTACAACGGCCATTCCCTCCCTGTACGCGGGGCGCCATTCGGCATTGCCTGTCTGCCGGGAGAGAGAGGCACCATCCCCAGCCACAGCATCTGGGCTTTGATAGAGCCAGTCTAGGTCAACACTAGCAATAACTCCTGAAAATCATTGGCTCCCATGGCTCGTTGACTCTATAGTCCTTCCTGCGAACACAAATAGAGATAGTGAACTCCACCAGAAAATGCATGACAAGACGACGTATGCAGCATGTATAACAATAGGGCCTTCGTTGCAGCAGTAGACCAGCATGCTGCATGACCCGTATGTGAGCTGCAGCGACATAAGTGACACCATCGATGCAGTGCCTGGTAGGTAGCGCGTTCGTTTCCCATACCGCGGTCCCGATCTTTTTGCCACTCAAAAGTTAGCATCGCACCTTCCATGCCCTCACGCGAAGCTTCATTTCGATGTTTGTGAGTATCTCGTCGACCGAGTGTCGCTTGTCGTATGATGCTAAGATGTAATAGCCGGGTTTTGCCAGGCAACAAGGGGAAGTATCCAGGTAGAGTGCGGATGAAGAAGCATATCCTGTTCGATGAGGACGTGAGATGGATCGTGCACCTCATTCGGTGGGCTGACATTGCTCAGCACAATGTGGCGCGTCTGGACCTCGAGGATTGTCTTGCGATGCGTTTCGTTATCCAAAACTCCTATCCACGTGTGGGAACGGGCTTCTGTCGCGTATCTTGCAGCAGCGAATTCCATGACAACGTGCAAACATAATGCATTTGACATCCTCTCCCAAGTCTATCCAAGTTGCTTGTGAGCTCAAGGCTAACCCCCTTTTCGGTCTGCCTCATTCGACGGCATCACTTCCGGTCCAAGCTTTACTTCAGAGCCCAATTGCTGTATCGACATCGATTTGTTTTTCTTGCGAGCGCCTCTCTTCGCCTGCTTTTGCCAGGGATTCGGCTGAGAGCTTCCGGCGAGATTGCCATTGACCTGCTTCTCCACCGAAGGAGGAGGTCCCTTAGCTGCCTGAATCGGGTCGTCATTTTCTTTCGCATGAGCGACACCTTGACGTAGCTCCAGTGTGTCATTGTCGTGCACTTCGTTCGCATATGGTACTTGCTCAGTTGCGAGGGAATCTTTACGATGTTCAATGGATTGCATCGTCTCCCGCCAGGAGTAGTTGGGTTCGCATGTTGGCGACACCAAAGGGGCGCCGTTAGGAACTTTGTTCGCACCAATCTCTAGAGAGGTTGGTACGATATCAAGGTGCGGAATCTCGTTGCTGGAGACCAAATCTTCCAGCAACTCATGTTGCAGATAGACACTGGAGGAGATGCCGGGATGAGATCGTGTTCCCTCCGTTTCTGTATGCGGAATCGGAAATGGAGCCTCAGGAAGGGTCGGAGAAGGCTGCAGCGCAGCTGCATATGCAAGTCGTGACCCGCCGTTGCTCATTGCTGATGGCTTTCCGGGAAGGTTGTCAGCGACGGAGGTGCTGTCCTGCACATCCGGAGTGAAAATTAGATCATACGGCAAGCGACGATGCTGTCCACCATTTAGAATAACCGGGGAGACATGGTTTTCTGGGTTCGTGATTGAGCTGGTTGCAGGAACTGCGTGTTGTTGCTCCACAGACGCTAACCTGCTGTACTTGTCCGCTCTGTCATTCTGGCGATCTCTCAATGGTAGACTCATCGTCGGAACCGAGCCATTCACAATCAATAGGCCATTTCCCTCGGACTGCAACTCGGGCTCACTCAGTTTTGATACGTGTGGAGTCGGTCCAGACAACGGAGCCGACCGAAGACCAGCGGATTGGCTCCTTTGATGAGCCAGAGGTGAAGGTGACCGCGATAGCCTCCGGAATGGTGTAGGCAAATGATGCATGGTATCTGGAGGTAAATTGTGACGTCGAAATAAGCCCTCTCGCGAAGAGGGTAATTGAGGCGAATAATAGGGTTGCAACGGTGCCCGCGCGGGGTGGACCGAGTCGTCGACACAATAACCGACATACTCCTTAGGGATGCCATGGTCCAAGGCCTGAGCTTGAAGCATGCCGGCACCGTGACTTAGGGGCTCCGGGTTTCCTTGAGACGCAAGGGAGTTGTGGGGCACGTGAGATATGGGATAGTTGTGGACGTTCGAGTGGTCGTACGTCGGAGCAAAGAAGGCTTGCGGTGCTAACACATTGTTGACAGGCCTAGCAGGCTGCGATTGGGAGCGGATGGATCCTGCCGGTGCTCCGTCGGCAACTGAGGGACGATGAAGCCCACGCCTCAAGGCGGGCACGGCATGGCCAAATGCTGGGGACGCCGGATTGGTCCCCGTTCCGTCTTGCGACGGTGACTGTGAGAGCGGTGGAGCTCGGTCGTAGTATGGAGGATAATGGAACAAGTAGCCGTGGAGAGGACTTGCCGAGGATACGAGAGGATCCACTGCAGTCAGCTGTGGACTGGCGTACCCCTCCATGGTCGGATGTTGTGGTATTGGTGCTGTCGCAGGGGCGCGAGAATGAGCGTGAATCTGAACGTCAGCTTGTGCCTGTGCCTGTGCATGTGCCTGTGCCTGAGCCTGAGCCTGTGCCTGAGCCTGGACTATCAGGTGTGCCTTGAGCGTGTCCTGCTGGAACTGTAGAAATTGATACTGCTGCCAGAGCTGATTGTGTAGATTAGCATTGCTAAGGTATTCCGTCGATGAAAGTCCATGTGACGATGCTTGGCCGAGAGGATGTCGCATGTTGCCGAAAGCTGCACCACTCGAAGCCCTGCGATCTCTAGGGTTGCTTTTCTGAGGGATATGGCTCCTACCGCCTCTACTCGGCCCTGGTCCTCGACCACCCCTTCCGGAGTGTGAGTTACTCCGGGTCAGCGTTGGTTTTGGCGCAGGCGGTGGCTTCTTCCACACGAGCTTCTCTTCCGGCGGAAATTCGAATTGCTGGCAGCACTCGTCTAACTGTCCGTCTTTGGCGAGTAACTCGAATGCGCGTCGGAGTTCCAGATGGATGCCACGGAAAGCAGTCGGATCGGCAGAATTGCCCAGATTACGTGAAGTGTTGAAAGGTTCCTCGACGCAGAGCCGGTCTCGCCCTTCCTTGGACAGGCTCTCAAGGTCCCAGCCCTTTTCCTTTCTCGATACGATCCGACCTTGCCTGACGGAGATGACCGCCACTTCATAATCTATCTCGTGACCGTACCGCCGGAAGAAATGGAAAAGAAGTTGAGCTATACTCTCCTGGTTCGCCTTGCCGAATCCTTGTAGCAGTGTCAGGTCATCTGCGAAGGCTGACGTGGTCCCGGAGCTCGCGCCGTTCTCGCCTTTGTGCATCCGGTGCAGCGCCGGTAGCACAGGAGGCTCTCGCGTCTGTAAGAAGTTGATGATCATACATATCCAAGTGTAAGAGCTCAAGGTTCCGCCGAGGGCTTGAAAGCATTAGACATACTACAAGCCACGCAAGACCAATTTACTTACCTGCATCATTTAAGATCCTCTGCTTCGTCCAGTGCTTGATGATCATAGCAAGCGGACGAACCCTGTCATCTATTTGAACGTACGTCTTGATCATCCGTGTATTCTCCAACGCCAGCGTGTTATTGACGTTGATATCGCACGCCAATTCATATTCTGGGTCCCATATCTTGATGATCGGCACCTTGGCCGAGGCAACACAAATAACACGTTCCATGCCGTCTTTGAAAGGCGTCAGTTTTTGGGCGGAAGGCACTACGGAAGCATCTTCAACTTACGTTTTGCCAATGCTTCAGCCAATATGTGCATTGTCTCAAGCCTTTTCAGATCTGTTTGGATGCAAATGTCCACTGTATATAGTTAGTTTATGCGTCGCTGTTGTGTAGGGTCACGCGACCCTTACCGTCGGACTCGCTCGTGCATAACATGTTGCCGGATGAGCCAAAGACGTGAACTGTAAACTCGCTGCCGGGCCACTCGTCGTGGAGTATCCTATCCAATTTTCGCACGAGTTTTGTTCTTCGACACTCGCTCTCCTCTGATGGCAACAACCTCCTATAAAGCTCCTTCATGTCATCGCTGAGCTTTGTGTCTTCGTCGGAAGTCAGGGACTCCTTCGGAGGTTCCGCAGCCTTCTCGAGCAGATCGGCGCCAATGTTGTAAGGGATCCGCCTTCTGCCAAACGCCGCGCTTGTCTCGTACTTGCATCCCGTCCGAGGCCTCCGTAAAGTAGGTAGCACGCCGTTAGCCTCTGAGGATACCGATCTCGGGGAATGGCTACCGAGGTCACCGTTCGGTGAAGGTGTTCTTGCGCTGGGAGGAGCGTCCCTGGCGTGCTGATGTGGTGTGGAGGGGACTGAGTATGATGACTGCGAGACCAGATGTGGCCGAGGAGGCGAGGCATGGTCCGGCTCCATCTCCCTGCTTCCAGCCATGTCCACCTTCCTCGTGGCTGCTACCGAGTGTGCCACGAGAGTCCAGCGCCGTCAAAGTATAATCCCATGGAGGTGCCGTCTCTGCTGCTGCTGTGGGACCGCAACACCGACGTGCAGTCGCTTTGGATCAAGTGACAGCACCACAGTATGGCCGCCAATTCCGGACCGGTCCCACTCGCCCGTAGATGCGACGAGGCAGTGCCTTGCAAGACTCTCAGAGGTGGTCGCGACTCTGCAAGACCACGGGTCCGAAACTGTTGGATGCAAGAGCGGCAGTGGAGGGATTCCTCAACCCGGGTGCTGGTGTAGCCTGAGCAGCGATCCGTTGACTTCAATGCCACCGACTGTACGACAGTCGTGATAATGATAGTATAGTTACGGATCGGTGCTGTGTTGATCTCATACGGTATTGTCAGCCGCGGAGGCGTCCGGTAGGATGTGTCTGGAGCTCGTCTCAAAGACGGCCTCGGAGAGCAACGATCGCCTCAATCGATACAAAGCTTGTGAAAGTGGAGTCTGTGCATATGGACAAGAGCAGAATGGTGAAAAAGGCACCCGGAGAGGGCCAGAAAGACTGATGCTCTCAGCACAGGCGTTATGACCGTCTGCTTCTTTTCCGGAAGGAGTGGTTGAGGTACGGGGCGTTCGGGATGTGGTCCCCAAGAGTTGCCGAGACGAGAGAAGCTGTCGAAGGTTGACGGTCCGTCTGATGTTGAAGATGTCGGTTGAAAGAGAAAGACGAACAAAGTCCCTTGCGCTCGTAGCGTCACCGTGAATAACGGAGCTCAACAACAGGCAGTAACCGCTCCTTGTGTGTAATAAGATACTCGTTGATCGCCGACTTTGCATTTGCACGCTTACTGCACAGCTGCGAACTCGCCTCCCGTTATGGAGTCACTCAGCCGCGGGCTGCAACGTTCGTGCAAGGTAACAGGAGGACTGAGAGCTGAGTTTATCGCTTTCAAGAGGGTAGAGTACTACGCGCAAGTCTCAAGGTTTCAACAACTCTCTTTCAACATTATCCTCGCCGGTGGACTCCCACAGTCGGGCGGCAAAGGCGTCAAAGACGTCACAAAGCACCCAGATGCGCGGTGTTCGAGGCAACCACAGAGCTACGCCCTTTGGGAACCCTTCAAGGCCCCCGTGAGACGAGTCGGCATCCACTTGGTCAGAGTGAGTAGTGCTCAGCAAGGCATAATTCCTGGTAGATTGCAGGTCGCAGGAGTTCAAGGAGCTTAAATCAGACATGCAGGTCTTCCTGTGATCTTCCTTGATGCAAGGCCGCTCGCCTCACTGTATCCTTTTCTTTGTCTTCTGCACTCCAGAACAAAGGAATACTACACCAAAGCAGATAGACGCAAAGCCCTTGTCAGCAAAAAGCAGAGTATTGTCCGGCGTGAAGTTCTCGCTTTCAATATCAGATGAAACCCTTGAAGGCCGTGGTGGTGCTAAAGGGGGTTGATTATGCTTATGAATCTCTATCCGACATCTGGACATCTCATGTGGAGCATGGAAACTGCCGGGCTCGTCCCTCGACTAGCCTCATCCAGTTAAAGCCAATAGACACGTGCAGACAACAAAGAACAAGAATAACCAAGGGCAAGGACTCCGCAAGCCTTCCTTGTTCATGATTATCGTATGACTGTCATCGACTCATATTGATGGCCCTCAGCTTTCAGCGCCTTGGTGGTTCCAAGCTGGTGCATATCAGCTTCGGGATCGACCCTCATGTAGCCAAGTTTCGATTAACCAATCAGGCGCCCAGGATCCTACATCATGTGCATAACTGTACACTCAGCGCAAAGTTGCCTGCCAAAGCCGCAATTTAACCATGCAAGAAGTCGGGACCTTGGAACTTTGGGGTTTACGCTATGCAGTTAGCTCATTTTAACTGCATCATGGGCGACGCATGAACGCTTCTGCTACTTTCATTGCCATACAGCGTCTATTGCCCTTCCATTGCCTGCTGATCAGAACACTACAATCAGCTAGCCTTGCATCATGGCAAGGCCTCTGCGACGATTGAGTACGTGTGGAGTGCAACATTGCTGTAACCATAATGAAGCTGAAATCATCTAGAGAATCCGGTGCTTTTGTATGTCGTTCACGTCGCTCCATTCGCACGCGAGCTTCCTAACGGCTGGTATCAGCATTTGCGACATTCAAGAGAAGTTCCGCCCGGCCATCCATGAGTTTCCCAAGATTATAGCAACCACTCAGAAGATGATCAAAGCCAGTAGGACTGCTTCTTTTCTAGATGTATCCTTTTCTTATTCCTTGAATACGACCCAGTATAGCTGGTCAAAGCTGGAGCTACCGTTGGACTGAGCATGTGTGATATGTTGTCAGGCCAGATTCTCAATTTTCCCGTCTTTGCCACGACCCAGATGCGCGACAAGCTGGGCGATACTTGCTCCGAGCTTGGCTTTGGCACTGCGAGCGGCATTACACCTAAAATCTTACTGGACAAGTCCGCCTTTTCCATGTGGTGCGCTCTTGACTCTGCTATATGTCCTGGAGCGAGGGATTAAGCTGATCCAACCAGGATCCCTGAAATCGAGGCTGCTCTCAAGTCCCTACCCTCACCAGAGACGCGCGAAGTCATTCTTGTAGGGATCGAATCCCACATCTGCGTCACCCAGACGACGCTGGATCTCTTGCGCGCTGGCCACAAGGTCTACGTGCTAGCGGACGGCGTTTCGAGTTGCAACAGAGAGGAAGTGCCCATCGCACTTGCCCGTCTGAGACAGGAGGGAGCAACGGTAACAACGAGCGAGAGTTGGCTGTACGAATGCATGGGTGACGCTACTATTGAAGAGTACGTATTCGATCGCCCGTGACGGTGCCGCTATCATTTCCTGGCTTCAATTCTATCATTCGACATTGGTTGCAACGCAAGTACTTGATCATCACAAGGCTGAGAATCCTCTACTATTACAGGTTCCGTTCAATTGCCCGCTTGGTGAAGGAAACGAGCCAAAGTACGCGCGAGACGATGCAGTCATTGTGTAAAATGTGAGCAATGCATTAGGTGCATCTCGATGCTTCTATAATGTCAGTGGTTGGGCCAATTCGTCTGTACATACGTTGTCATTCAACTGGCCCGACATGAGTTGATCTCGCCCTCACGCATCTGAAATGTGACTAGGGTGGTGGGTATAGAGTGGTCGAGTAATGTTCACTCCACATTGAGACTTCCCCTAAGTTCGAAGACTTTCGAAAGTAGACCTGGAATAATAGAGGCAGATGTAAACTTCGTTGCTGCAATTGTATGACCGTTACGGCAATGTCTCCATTACCACTTCATCTACGCATTGGCATCTAGAGGCATAGACCCAAGAGGAGCTTCAACTGAGACAAACACTGTACTGCAGTACACTCATGCTGTTGCCTGTAGAACCAAGGAGCAACACAGGCAGCAGGTACAGGGGCTATTCATGAGCCGTCGCCGTTGAACAAGAGACCCTGCCCGGCAAGGTTAAGGAGAGATGGAAAAGTACTCTCATTTCTGCATCATCAGTTGCACGAACTCGTTGTCTGCCAGAGCGTCAGTCGTGCAAAACTCGCAAAGGACCCGTCCTCCGACGACTCACAGTCGATCCGTCCATCACCATCCTGATCAGCCTCGCGGATCATCTCATCCACCTCATCGTCCGTCAACTTTTCACCGATCGAAGTCATCACATGGCGTAGCTCTGCCGCCGAGATGAAGCCGTTGTTGTCGCGGTCGAAGACCTTGAATGCTTCCCGGATCTCCTCCTCTGAATCTGTATCTTTCATCTTCCGAGCCATCATTGTAAGGAATTCTAGGAGTGTCACAACATGTCAGCGATTGAGCCCCACGGAAGAGAACACAGAGGAGCTCACCAGGGAAATCAATCGTGCCGTTGTTGTCTGCGTCGACTTCATTGATCATATCCTGTAGCTCCGACTCGCTGGGATTTTGTCCGAGCGAGCGCATGACCGTTCCCAGTTCCTTTGTCGTGATTTGCCCTACAAAGCCCCAGCGATTAGCAATGTGCATACAGGTCGTCCATTGTATGTGCGCGCGCAACACGACCGATCGATTGGTGATTATCACTAGCTGGCATGGAGTTGGGTATATTTCCCGACGTCATAGACCAGTAGAGGTTGCGGTGAGAGCTTTTGAAGAAGCAATGCGGAAGTGACCCACCATCACCATCTTTGTCCTGTCCAAATGAGCATGCTCATCAGTACAAACTCTCCCAATTCCGCTGGAGGAGACATTCGCAGGCCGAAGACCATAGCGGAACACTTACGAACAGAGAAAAGGCTTCCTTGAATTCAGAGACTTGTTCTTCGGTCAGAGAGTCCGCCTGCGAGATATCACAAGTCAGTACTCGGCAGCAATTCGAGCATGATACCCCTCGCGGGGTCAACGACCGGCCATTAACGCTAGGCATCCGCTCACCATCGCTCCGATTTACTCTGTGTTTGCTGAGCAAGTTGCGACCAGATATGAGAGTTTGTGGCGAGATTCAGTGACAGGAATGTTGCGGAAAGAGGGAAGATAAACTTTCAGGAGTGATGGTATTTGTGAATGAGGGGGGCCGTTGGGGCTCCGGGCCCCAGGTGGGATGCATCATCTCGAGGGGCTGACCGGCAGCCCAGATTATCCGAACCCGTACGGACACCCGATGAGACAATGAGCGCAGCATGTACGAGCCTGTCATAAACTCTGCAGCTGCAAACTGTCCCCTGGCCAGCCCTGGTGTACCTCAAGATGCCGGCTCAACACTGATGCGCTCACGAGCTTCCAAGGGTTTTAGATGCAGACCTTCAGAGTGGGTTCGTGACATCCAGTCCTTGCGATGTGGCGCGACCGGACCAACCTGTACGTAACTCGGCTTCTCAACGTCCTGCCCATTCTCACAGGGTTGTCCTTTGCTTAGATTCATCTCATACCGGCAGTCGTACTCCCATCATCCAGCGAAAAAGACCCGATATGCCGCCCCGGCCCCGGCTTCGAATGGCTTCGGAGACAGCTACTCGGTATCTGATGAGCGTCGAGGGCTCATGACCGCTGGGGAGTTCGACGATGACGGAGACGCGGTGATAGAGATGGACCTACTGCCTCCGCGATGGCTCGACGTCCAGGACGAAGTTACGGACTGTCTCGCAGACATTACGAAACAGACAAAGCGGCTGGAGCAACTCCATCAGAAGCATGTCCTCCCTGGATTCGACGACGAGGATGTGAAGAGAAGAGAAGAGCGCGAAATCGAGCAGTTGACACAGCAGATTACGCGTGGATTCCAGAGCTGCCAAAAGGCCATCAAGCGGATAGATGCCATGGTCAGGGAGGCGAAAAAGCAGGGCAACATCAGCAGAGGCGAAGAGACGATGGCAGATAACCTCAAAGTCTCGCTGGCTCTAAGAGTCGGTGAGATCAGTGCAATGTTTCGCAAGAAGCAGTCGGCGTATCTGAAGAGTATGTCGTCCTTCCTTGGCGCTTTCAGTTTTCAAAATCGGTCAGGAGTTTATTTAATTTTCGTGCTGGTCTGACCGTCACACTCCAGAGCTTCGAGGCCTTGGCGGCTTTGCGTCTCCCATTCCGCAATCTTCAACACCCGTTCAGAATTCTTACAACGACCTTCTGCTCCAAGAATCAGAAGCTGATAGGACATACTCGCAATCAACGCTCATGCAAACAACTCAGAAGCGCCAGATACATAATCCAAACGAAGCCATCATCT
>QQTW01003614.1_pt1 | contig 11455 bp, 11 predicted proteins | sample 1904831 | NCBI WGS metagenome assembly QQTW01 (sample SAMN09435610, study PRJNA476489) | Subsurface metagenome, whole genome shotgun sequencing project.
ATAGTGACTATCTATCTATCTATCCGGCACGGCTTAGAACAGGCCCAACATCACGGAGTCTTGACCATCCATCCATCCATCCCATCCATCAACAGTGGGATTCCAATTTCCCACACTTCGGGGAGAAAAAAAAAACCCAGCAAGAGAACTGATAAAAAAATATATATATATTCACGGCTCATCGCTCAGCATGGCGTAAAGCCTCCCGGCGCGTCTGCGCATCAGATCGGTGTAGCGGCCCTCCTCGACCACGGCCCCCTTGTCCAACACGACCACGTTCTCGGCGCAGGCCATCATTTCCTTTGCGTGGGTGATGATCAGCACGGTCATACCGGCTCTGTCTCCGCCTCCACCTCTACCCGCATCCGCATCCGCATCCCTCCTACCCTCCTGGACCAGCTGCCTCAGCGTGCGCGCGATCGTGGCGGCCGCCTCGGCGTCCAAGGCGCTCGTCGCCTCGTCCAGCACCAGCACGCTCGGTCTGCGCACCAGGGCGCGCGCGATGACGATCCTCTGGGCCTGGCCGCCGGAGAGGCCCAGGCCGCCGTCGCCGATGGGGGTGTCGTAGCCGCGCGGCAGGCTGAGGATGAAGTCGTGGATCCCGGCTCGGGTGGCGGCGGCGTGGACGGAGGATGTGCTAGTCCAGGGTGAGAGGAGCGGGAGGCCGTAGGTGATGTTGCGCCGCACGCTGGTGGGGAAGAGGGTGGGCGTCTGCGGCACGATGGATATGTGGCTGCGGAGGGTCGGGGTGTGGAGGGTGCTGATGTCGTGGCCTGAGATCAGGAGGCTGGCGGGTGGGGAGGTGGAGGGATTGGAGGTAGCTGCGTAGAGGCCGAGGAGTAAAGAGGCGATGGTGGATTTTCCGGAGCCGGATGTCCCGACTAAAGCTGTGGAGGTGCCGCTGGGGATCGTGAGGTTCAGGTTTGAGAGGGCGGGTGCGGACGGGCCGCGGCTCGGGTAGGCAAAGGTGATGTTGCTGAATTTGATGGGGGCGGACAGTATTTTTGGATCCGCGGCGTTGAGTTTGACTGTGCCGCTGTGTTCGTGAGACTTGTGGAGGGGAAGATTGGAGAGGCGGAGGAGCCGGGTCGCCGTGTCTGTTGACGAGGAGATTTGCGGTATAAATGCTATCACTGCGGTGGCGTTGGCGGTGCTGAAGAGAAGCATGGAGAAGACTGTCAGTATCGATTTGACGGCAAAGTCTCCTTCTTGTACAACCTTGGCGCCATACCAGAACACGAGCGCCGTGACGAAGTTGATGGCGGAGTCGGAAGCCCCAAAGCAGAATCCCGAGTAAGCAGCCCGCTTGATGCCGACGATCAGCGCTTTGGAAGTGGCCTTGTTGTATTTTTTGTGCAAGTAGGATTCTAGTGTCAAGGCTCGCACTGTGCGGATATCTGTGAAGGTCTCCACGAAGATGGCGCCGGCTTCGTTGCCGGCTTCATTGGTAAGATTCTCCCACTTGCTGCTCACCGCATCAAATCCTTTGGTGACCAAGTACAGAGATGGAGCTGCAGCAATGCCAACTAGAGTCAACTTCCAGCACACGGCTAGAGACCAGACAGTGGCAATGGCCATCATAGCTGCAATAACAACAATGAACGGTGCGAAGCGTCCAACAAGATTGCGCATCTCCTCGGCATTGCGGTCAAGACAGCTAGTAACGCCCGAAAGGCTATTTTCTTGCATGTCAAACCATGCCTTTGCTTGATCAAGTATTCTTTCGAAAGCCTGCAGTCGAAGACTGTCGACCCACGCTTGACCACACCCTTCAAGAAGATAGTGCATGCTTCCATCCGAGATAGCGTCAATGATGGCGATACCGAGGATCGCCATGGAATAGATGAGTGACTTTTTTGCTTGGCCCTCCTTGATGAAAAACGTCCCTAGTAATTGGGAGAATATATAGGAGAAGACAGGTGGACCTGCAGCATGCACGAGGGCAAAAGTAAACCCAAAGATCAGCTGCACCCGTTTGGGTGGTGAAAGAGTAGGCCAAACTGTTTGCAGAATGGATCGAATGGAAGAAACGTCTTTGGATCGAGTTGTTTCATCTGCTCCCATTTTGTATAGCCTGGGAATACTCTCAGATGTTACGCAGGCCGTGGCCGAAACACGGCGGTTGGTCTGGAGTGTTGGTGCTCGCTTCAGGGTGGAGTGGTTGGTTGGCAGCAGCGAGTCTCCGTAAATGCTATTCATTGTCATAGCTTGGTGCATACTCATCGGTCGACCACTGCGAGACAGAGCTCGGTGCAGGTTGAGCGTCCTGGCATTGGCTGAATGCATCTGCCGTATCTCAACCTGATCTGAGGTCGGGAGGTGAGTGGAACTTCTTGGTTTGTGGGGCAACATTGGCCGTCCCCTGATTGCATCCAAGACGTTGCCGGCAGATAAGCGTTTCTGTGTTAAAGGCCTTGCATACAGACCCGTTGTGCCCAAAGATGGTGGACGTTGCTCGCCAGGACTATCAGCAATCCTATCCAGCTGCATTTCTATCGAATCTCGTCGCAGCATAGACTTTCGTGTATCGACAGCTATGTTACTGTATCGAGTATGCTCAGGAACTGGACTTGGTCTTGCTTTGAGACCAAAATCGAAATGTCCGGAGGAGGCAATGGTTGGGGTGGTCAACGTGTTGGACGCTACCTTCTCCAACGAAGCCAATGCATGTCGATAGCCCTCTTCGATAATCCGTCCGTTCTCAAGGACATATACGAAATCTTCTTGTCTAATCTGAGAAATGTCATGAGTGATGATGATCGTGGTTTTCCCCTGGCGCCACTCCCCTATCGCTTCCACGACAGCTTTCCGACTGACATGGTCCAGAGCACTGGTGGACTCGTCTAGAACCAAGACCGGCGTATCTCGCAACCTTGCCCTCGCCACGGCCATCCTTTGCTTCTGGCCCCCACTCAAGGCATTGCCTCCGCTTCCCACCTCAGTGTCGAGGCCTTTAGGCATTTCTTTGATGGTAGACTGAAGAGCTGCAAGATCAATGCAGACTTTGACTTGCTCCTTAGTGACTCGATGGTGGTCACGTTGTCCGAAGGAAATGTTCTTGAAAATAGTCTCGTTGAACAATATACTCTGCTGTTGCACAAGCGTAATGTTGTTGCGTAGCCAGTTGATGTCAAGCTCGCCGATCGACGTGCCATCTATAAATATTTCGCCAGCAGTTGGCTCGTAAAATCGCATCAACAAGTTCCCAAGTGTACTTTTTCCTGAACCACTTTTGCCCACCACGAAAGTCGTCTCTCCGGCGGGGAAGAAAAAGGTTGAATCGTTCAGTACCAGATTGTCTGGCCTTGAGGGGTAGGCAAAAGAAACCTATCAACATAAGATTTCTAGCCTTCGTGCTATACAGAGGTGACTTACATTGCGCACTACGATGTCTCCTTCACAGAATTTTGGTGCAGATTGATCAGTTCTGCTGTCGACTTTGAGTCCTCGACTGATTTGCTCAAGTATAAGCTTCATGGCGGCCCCTGCTGCCCGTCCCTTTTCAATGACAATCATGTGCGGTAGAATATCCTCGATCGCTTTAGTCGCCATGAGGCAAGCCCAGAATGTGGTCAGCACATCACCCGCAGAAGCCTTGCCTGTGGTGACAAGATGACTGCCATACCAGAACCCCTGTACAAACATGGCCGTCGTCACAAAACGTACGAACCCGATCTGAAGTGAATTAGACAAAGCTTGCTTCATATAATATTTCGCGGCTTCCATGACGACTCCTTTGTATTGCTCAAGTTCGTGGGCTTGGCCGTTGAAGCATTTGACCGCATCAATCGCTGAGAGAGCACTATTGGCGAATTTGGAGGCCAAAGAAAGCTCGGCTTCTTGCGCGATGATACTTGGCTGCATCATTGAATTGATAAACGACATTATGACGGCCGATACCGGCAGGGCAGCCAGGATCACCAGAGTGAGCTTCCACGATGTGTAGAAGGCAAGACCGAGAGATGCAAATGCTTGCACGATGAATTCAACGGAGAAGCCCAAAGGCTGAGCGGTGCCTATCTGGAGTTCCCGAATCTGGCTGTCACTCAGTCAGTAGCTGCTAGAAGGAGGAAGCCTGTAGCATACGTCTGCAGTCGAGGTAGCAGCGCTCCTATTCCACTCGTACGCATCTCGTACCATTCGAAATCCTTCTCCAACAGATTTTGAAACAGCAAATCTCGTGCATTCTTCGCTTGCATCTCTCCAAATACCATCCATAATGCAAAGTAGCCTCCCTTGACCAACCAGACCATGCATCCTAGAACACAGAGTGCAATAGAATCTCTAGAAACTCTCTGCATCAGCGCGTCACCGTCAATTGCCCCAGATCCATAGGCTGAAAACGCATCAAAGATCTTGCCAAAGAAGATAGCAAGAGCTGGTCCAGTGATGCCAGCGGCTGTGGAAAGGAGAAATGCAACGGTTAGGATGGGCACATGTTGACGTGAGGAAAAGTTGAACAGAGACTTCCATTCTGACTTCGGTGTTCCAGTCTTTGCCGGCTCTGCAGTTGTTAGTTCTTCCTCTCTATCCATTTCCTTACCCATCCTGATGCACAATTCATTTGCAGATTGTCAACCAAATTTCAGATGAAGGGAAACAGGAGACTTTCCTAAGTGTTACGCAGGCAGACGCACAACATAGTTTGACATCTGCTCAAGACAACAAAGGGGAGGGGGCTAGAATGACATGCACATGTGGTTTATGCAGGGAAGCCATTGTAGTCAAAGTTCTGGTAGTATTGTTCTTTGGAATGTTTGTCTGGCACACCAAATGCCACCATGAATTCTTAAGAAATCGGCTTCGTAGAACAACGTCACTGGCATTGTAACAAGTGTTATGCACAAATATGCCTCTTACTCCTTTCCAGAGTACGATGTTTCGTGTATCAAACCAAGCAGCTTCAGTCATCTGTAGGGTTTGAAGTCTGGCTGGGGATTTCTTCTCAACGTCAAACTTGCAAGGCGATACCTTCAGGTAGTAACGCTGTTAGCCATATAGCTCCAGCTCATGGTGCTAGTCCTCTAAGGTGAAATGCGACAACGAATTTCTCGTCTTGAATGACGAAACAGACCTGAGTCCGGGATTGCCTTTGCTTATTCAGTTGCAGATGTGACTTGGGCACATGCTGGGTGAGGAACGTAATTATCAATAACGGTCACACTGTCACGAGCCCTCTTCCTTGTTTTTCTCCTCTGAATGCCCTTGCTCATAGACCCAGTCATTGAGTCCAGCGCGATTTCGTGCTATTTCAATGGCGTAAAATTGCATCCGGACAGCAAACATCGTCTCCTTTTCTCCATACTCAAACTTGGCATTCCTTCTCAGCATGGTGCCAAAATTGAAATCTTCAATTTGCTTATCGCCGTTCTCATAGACATTCACGAAATTGCGCCATCGCTCTTTGCCTTCCTTGCTCTTCATTTTGTCCTCGTCGATTGTCTCGGCAGGGTCGAACTCGGGGAAAGCTTCATGGAGATGTTGAAGGATGTCATCGTCCATTCGTGTCAGGCGAACTTTGGATCCTGGCATCTTCTCCAGGATCGCCCAGTAAGTCATCATGTGCTGGACAGCTGAGCAGAGCTTAGATGAGTACTTTTTGTGGGTATATAGAACTGGGCAGCGTACCTTTGACTGCAAACTGCTTTTCCATCTATGATCCGTTAGACCTGGCATTATTACCTTACTGCGCTGGGCCTCACATCCTCCAAATTCTGCGCTTGCTCCGGGTCCAGAGTCGCACATCCGGGAGTTAGAAGAGACATTTTATGTGGAAAGAAGAGTTATGTGGGCGACTGATTCAGCAAGCCTACAGATTGGTGTCGAAATATTTAGATTTATGGCTTGATTAAGGACGCGAAGTGAGTAGAGTTTTCGTGCGAAATAACGCCGGCGTACAGTTCACCTGTGACGCGGGTATTTAATTACAGCTTACTAAGTACATAGTAAGCGACTGAACGCCTAGGCTTCTCGCGCCTGGAACTCTGGGTAAAGCATTGCCCTAATGCCTCGCTTATGATAGCCTGGGGTCAGAATTGTAATATGGTTGCGTACGCATCAAATTATGACATGATTCTACGCCATATGCTATCTCCTCGACCAGAAAGAGGTTACCCAGTCCATCACATTCACCATTATCAAACTTTAACGCCCCTGTCATACACATACAGGGGATAACTTGGCTGCAGGACAGTCAATCTCAGCATTGAGGGACTCCACGCCTTACAGAATCGCATCATCTTTAATTCAAAAATGGTAACCTGCTGACACTTTCTCCGCAAGGTGGATCATTCGACGGTTGCTACAATTCACCTACTGAACTCGGCTTCTCCGTTGCGGATGCGTAACAACAGTGACGATCAGATCCAATAGGGGTTGCCCTGCGAGCAAACTGTTCTTTGATGGACGCTCGGCCAACAGAAGCATGGCAGCCCGATCAGCGACATTTCCCGTTCTTTTCCAAGCGGGCTTCCAAGTCGCGCCCGGGCCTGGCATTTTACGACTGGTTGAGTAACGCTCGGCCTTTCATTGAACAGATCAATGAGCACGAGGATCAAGAAGGACCTTCGAGAGATGCCTGGCGATTGGTGGCACAGAAGTACTTTCCAGAGGAGGAACCCTCCTCGACACCAAATGAATCTGTTACCTGGGCCGTAGTCCGAGATGATTACCGCAGGGCAATTGAGGGAGCCACGCTGAGGAGGCCTTGTATCATTGCAATCAAAACCCGGATGGCGAACGAGCAAGGCACGCCTCGCTATTACATGCGTGACATGTTGGTAATAGAGTGCCAACGACCAAATGCGAATACGGAAAGCGGCTGGTTGGATCTTCTCAAAGAAGCTGTCAAACGCTTAAATCGCCATTACTCGGAGAAATCCACTTTCCTGATCGCAGCCGTTGGCTCGAACTACATGTTTTTTCTCTGGGACCAGACAGCATGTGCGGCAGCCGCGTTGACAATGAGTCTCGGTACCGGATCTTGTCGCCACACCTTCGACCCGCGGCTACGGCCATTGGGTATGTCTCCGTGGCTTCGAAACACACAGAGCACAAGTAAGGGCTCAGCGATGCCTGAGACCCTTCAGGAGATTGATTATACAGGCGCGTTGAGCATCCTCGGAGATTGCCAAAGCAATCTTTTGGGGGTAGCGAGCCTCGAAAATTTCCTCACCGCCGTTCGCGGTGCCCAACTCGAGGGGTCCGATGTCTTCAAGTAGTCTTGGAGACGAGCAGTCTGAGTTGAGCTTTGGGATTGAGAATCACTGAATTGTGATTCCAGGAGCGGGCGAAACTGGCCTCAATCGTCGTCTCATATTCGTGAATACACAGCTTGCAAACATTAGAAAGACATATTTATATAGGAAGCTCTCTACTTGAAATTCCTACAATACCATGCATAAGTATTGTTAGCTCCAAGCTAGAAATCTTACCTCTGGCGCTGTCTTGATGAGGATAGACCTTACTTGAGAAGTATTGATTTGTGTGGCTTCTTGATACTGTCCAATCATATTCAAACCTGAGAGGTCAAGACTTCCCAGCCCTGGAGGACGCTGAGCCTTTTTACCAACAGCTAGCTGTTATTACTCGAATAGCTGAGGTTAACAATATTCATGTCTGGAACTGTAGTATGCTCTACTATTGGTGTAGAAATAGACGCCAAGGCGCAGGCATCATGTAAGCAGGATGACCAAGTCATGGCTCCACAAACGGTCCTCCTGATAATCTGAGGGTTCAAAGAGGAAGGTGAAGATGCTAATGCAGGGGCTGGAATTAGTCGAAGGGTCGTGCCTCATTCTTGTACTGGTGTTTATGGTGTAGATGGTGTAGACAAGTCGACCGCCTCACAATGCAAATGTGCGTTGTCAGTTGGCCGTTGCCCAAAGTACAGGGCTTGACCAATTGAAAACGGTCACTGTCCAAAGGCAGGGTCACCCAACGCTTGCATTGGCAGACCCACCGAACCGAACATGTTGCGATCGCTCTTCCGATGAATCCCAATTGGTTTGTTGCAGGCTTCATGGCATACCCCTTGCTGACTGACAATATGCATTGATGCCCTGCCAGCGACAGGTATGAGACTTCAAAAGCGCTGAAGACGACCTTGACCTTCTGGTTCTCTTCGAGCTCCGGCCTTCTACTCAATAGTCTTTAAGCTTAATAAGAAATGTATGCCGAATCGACGCAGGTTCTCCTTTCCTCGCTTTCCTCGTAAGTTGTTTCGATACCTGGTACATGTTTCATGCCTGTTGATATTCATCCCGAATCATCCGCAGCCTCCAAAAGACATCCGACTATTCGGACCTCACCATCTTCTGTGGAAACGATGTTCACCGAGTTCACAAAGCCATCGTCTGTCCACGGTCCCATTTCTTCGCCGGCGCCTGCAGGATTGGTCAGGTCAGTGCCTCGTAAAGCCTCGGAGAAGTGGGCAGGAAATGACGAGTCGTATTCATGACAGGAGGCACTCAGAAACGAAGTCGTGCTCTCGGAGGATGACCCTAAGCTCGTCAACTTGATGATTGATTATCTTTACCAACTCGACTATGAGTTCAAGCCCGAATCATGCAACGGAGTCACCACAGATGGCGAACCAGAATTAAATCAGATTCCTGAACCTGTATCACCAGTCGCACAAGTGATCGAAAGGTTTGAAGATATGTTGGCACCGCCATTGGGGATGGAAGAAGAAGAACCTGTTGTGCCAAAGGTCAGAAAGCCCAAGTCATCCAAGAAAAAGCGTAACGTCATGACATGGAGTCCTCTACCCGTATTCCAACATCAGCTTTCCAAGATTGAGGAGAGCGTTTCGAGTAATTCCAAAGAGTCGGAGCTGAACGTCCATGCGCAGATGTACGCGCTAGCTGACAAGTATGGAATCCACGACTTGAAAGACCTCGCACGGGACAAATTTGCAGACACTGCCTCTCATGATTGGGATGGCAAAGACTTTCCTATTGCAGTACACACTGTATACGCGTCAACGCTGGAAAGCGACTACGGGCTGAGGAACGTTGTGGTCGACACTCTGTGTCAGCACAGAGAACTATTAGAAAAGCCTGAGGTGGAAGCACTCGTCAAGGAGGTAAATGGTCTGGCGTTTGGTTTGCTGAAGGCCGCTTGGGGACTTTGGCAGCAAGTCCCTTCATAAAATTTCAAGCCCGAGTCTTGCTGCATGAGGCCGGTTGACAATTCTTTTGAATGTTTGCAAATAATTTGTTGGTGCTCCCATTATCAAACATTATAGGCGTCCACAATCACAAAGCCCTGTAATTACGCATCCGAACTGTGTCTCCTTTGCCATGACTAGCACTCGTCTGCTCCAACATCTCGATCCTGTCTCAAAGAAGGGGTAGCGTTCTCCTCAGCTAGCGAAAGGGTGGGAACGTAGTACTCGAGGCCCGAGGGTACCGTCTGAAATGGCGGTCGCGACCAATCAACGTGATGCAAGTTACCCATCCTTGCGTTCTTTGGGCACTAAACAAGCTCAATCTCTCCGTTATTGTTCTAATAATACGCAAATTCATGAGTTAGATCCGGCATCTTAGGTAAAAGAATGGGGCTCATAGCCTCCATAAAGTGACTTGTGGACCTGGTAGTCTGTCGCCCTGCCACCCGGAGATACAAATGATTACGGGTAGTGGCCACACGCAGACGTGATTCGAGTGTTGCTTTCACAGGTCATTCGGTGATCTCTTCAACATGGCTGATTTCATGTTCCCAGTATGCTTGGCCGTCTCTGAAGCTCTTATCGGAGGTGAGCAGCTCGTAGATAGTGAAGATGACTCCGTCTATATCTGGTGGTCCAAAGAATTTGGGAATTTTAGCAGGATGGTTGATCTGAATATTATTGTTAAAGTCAAACTGGAACAATCGCTTCGTTCGCGGGTCGAAATGGGAATTGCGCTCTGTAATGTCTCGATACATAAAACCGTATCTGAGATTGACCTCGTTGATGATCTCAGCTGTTTGGGCCGGCCAGGAAAGGCGGAAGGAAGTCGCGGAGTAATTGTCTTTCAGAGTCCCTCGAAAGCGCTGGTCAATCAAACTAGCCGGTCATCCGTACCGTCGACCGCGAATTTCTGGAAGGCAGAATTGGATAGATGCCCTTTTAGGGCTCAAATAATGCGAGCATCACTCCATATCCGCTGAACCTGCGACGGTAAATCGCAATATTGGACACGGCAAGATGGTGATTGTTCTGTCCGTGGATATAGGAGACGACTTCAGCCAGCCAATACATCATTTGCTCCTCACGAAGATTGGAGCGCTTCACCATGTCCTCCCTGAGATCATCTGCCTGGTATTCAAAGCATGGATACCGGAAGCATTCTCCTTGATCATCTCCATCACGGTTCGGAAGGTCAGAATCTTCCATCATCAGACACAATTCATCACATCGTCTGGCAAGAGATCGTTGGCACATTCATCGAGGATGTCCATAGCGCATCTGAAGTCCGGCAGAGTGTCATTGGCGCCGCGAATGGCAAATTGTCGTCGCTGGTCATAGAGCTAGAACAAGAATCATCATCTTCATCTGGCCTTCCTTCGAAATACCGAAACTTGTCGCCCATCTGTGCTACACTGTGTCAGTGATAGTTGTAGATGAGGCGTTTCTTCCTGATCCAACGGGTCATGGTGTTTATTGTGCAGGCTCGCTTGACTGTCGTTGTACTACTGTAGAGCAGAGGTCTTGAGAGGACGTTGAAGAAAACATATGGCAGGCATGCCATCTCAATCGTGGTTTTAGGCATTGTAAGCCATGTTGGTTGCTCCGATTGTTGTTGGCAAAGCACGCGTAGGACAATGTATGCCTCGTGGGGGTTTGGGCCTCTGCCTTTGCCGGAGAGTAAATTTGTCGCTGCTGCTCCACGTTCTGTGCCCCTGTCTTGTTACGGTATTGAAACTAAAGTTGTCCACCAAGATTTGAGTTTAGTCATCATCGTGCCCGAGGAACTAGTAGTAGTACCTAATAGTAATTGAATGCAGCAAGGATCCCTGTTACCCTTGCAACGAAGATTAGATTGAAGAGCTGTCAGACGTACAGTACTAGAGCAAAAGTTTAAGTCTAAAGAGCAATTTAGGGCAAAAGGCCTACTTTTCAATTTAATAGAACTATTTTTGCTAGGCGTCAATTATTTATTCTCGATTTATTAATATATGGAGATTTATAAAGAGGTTTTTTCTTAAACTAACGAAAATTAAAAATTTCTTCTTTATTCAAAGTTGTGGCCTTTTAAAGTGAAGCCATCAAAAAAAATCGAAAATTTTGTATGAAACACCATACAAATGTTTTAAAGTTTTTCAAAAAAAAAACTTTGAACTAGTACTAAGCGCATTATATTGATAAATCATAATTTTCTTAATTGTCAAGAAAATTCTTTTTATTATTATTTATCTATTAATAAAATAAAAAAATAGTGTTGACGCCTAGCATAAATAGTTTGCAGGGGTC
>QQTW01003615.1_pt1 | contig 11453 bp, 9 predicted proteins | sample 1904831 | NCBI WGS metagenome assembly QQTW01 (sample SAMN09435610, study PRJNA476489) | Subsurface metagenome, whole genome shotgun sequencing project.
TGCTCGGCGGTCACAACAGCCCCCTGCGCGACATCCTCTGCATCACCTTCATCTAGCAGAGCATGCGCATCCGCCTCATTCACGATGCCCGGCATCTCGGTGCTTGCTGAAGGATCGGTCATCGGTGATTGATGGCCGCACTACCCAGAAACGGATTGAGGAAGGAGGAGCGATGTGACTGCTATGAGGATTGTTGTTCAGGCAGCGGCAGACGTGACAACGAATGTGACTTGGTGACTGCTCAGTTCTCGACCGTGATTCCCACGGGCCAGTCTCTAAGGCGAAACGTTCGACGGTGATGCGAAGCGCATAATATCCCACTTTGGGATGGTCTCTGTTGCGCGCGCAATCGCGTGTTGATGATTTGGCCGCGGAGCCGCTTCGACAAGAGGGCCATTTTCAGCAGATGCGCTAAGCTGTGTACGGCACGCTAGCCGGATCAATTGATCCGGCGAACCTCATCCCAACCTTCCAAGGCTTGGAACCTGGAGGCTATTGAGCCTCGGTTATTCAAGGCACGTCAGTGAGCGCTTCTGATATTTCCCGTAGTCAGACGTTCACTTTGGGGCGACGCCGCTCATAACCATGAGGCTATTTCGATAAGCCTCAAGTCACAATGGAGTAGTTGGTCGGCGCTTCGTAAGGTTTTCCATCGTGTGTCCGTGGATCTGACTCGTCTGAGAGGTGCATCACCATGTATTGCGCCGCACGACAAACAGCCTTCGGATCGGTTCGAGCCCAAACTTGGAAGGGTAGGCTCGCATCGCACACACGCTTGTCCCGGCTACTATCGAGCCTTGCTGTTCTCGAGCAGAAAGATGGAGCACTCAATATCGGATCGCTGGCGGCGGTGACTGCCGCGCAAAAGCTTGGAGGTTCAGTCAGCGGTTTCATAGCTGGCGGTGGGATTAAACCGGTTGCGGAGGCGGTCGCCAAGGTCAAAGGTCTGGATAAAGTCATCTACGTCGATAGCCCGGCGTACGACAAGGTAGCTCAGATCAATACCAACATATACGTCACTATACTGAACTGTTTCTTCACAGGGGTTGGCCGATAACTTTGCACCTCTACTAGTAGAGAATATCAAAAAAGGGGGGTTTACCCACATACTCGCCGGACACTCGGCCTTTGGCAAGAACTTGATGCCCAGAGTTGCTGCGCTTCTAGACACCCAACAGATATCAGATATTACTGCTATCCAAAGCGAAGACAGTAGGTGCTATTTGTGCCAACTTTACACTTCCGCAGTACTGACATATACAGCATTCGTGCGGCCCATCTATGCCGGTAACGCAGTCCTTACCGTCCAGTCAACAGACGACATAAAGGTCATCACCGTCAGAGGCACGGGCTTCCCGCCCGGAGAGCAGGAGGGCGGCGCCGCAGAGCTTGTGGAAGGCGTCGATCCGAAAGCAGAGTGTCCAACCGAATGGATATCCGAGGATCTGGCCAAATCAGACCGACCCGACCTCTCGACCGCGTCGAAAGTCGTCTCGGGCGGTCGGGGCTTGAAGTCGAAAGAGGAGTTCGACCGTCTGATGCCGCCACTTGCGGACGCGCTTGGAGCAGCCATCGGGGCTTCGCGAGCGGCCGTTGACAGCGGATTCGCAGACAACAGTTTGCAGGTTGGCCAGACGGGCAAGAACGTGGCTCCGCAGCTCTATCTTTGCGCGGGCATCTCGGGAGCCATTCAGCATCTGGCGGGCATGAAAGACAGCAAAGTGATAGCGTGTATCAACAAAGACGGAGACGCGCCCATTTTCCAGGTCGCAGATGTCGGTCTGGTGGGAGACCTTTTTGAGAAAGTTCCGGAACTGACAGAAAAACTAAAGCAACAAGGCTGAGGATTTGATCCTACCTCTTCACAAAGGTATCGAATCACGCGGACTTGACTCATTGAGCTTGAGCGCGAGAAATCTCGAAGCGATTGTGCAAGCGACATTATCAAACGTCAAGAGGTTAGTCTGGTTACGGATTTAGTTATGCCATTTCGGACCGGGCAACTAGAGCTGTACGATAGAATAAAGCGCAGCATGTAAAGGATCTCTTCATGGTCTTCAGCCTGATCTGGCCGCTGCATCATGTTTTATTGGAAAAGAAGTTTACAGTACGACCTGTAAATCAGATATCCTACTCAGTAAAATCTTGTCAGGTACTACAATCGAAATTGTCTCTAGATCGCTGAGTCGCAGAAAACTCAGGAACTGATACAAATGGGATAACACTCTAGCCATTAAAAACCTTACCTAGGTAGCGATCGTAGTGATTTACGAGTAAGCGTTTCTCCGCATCTCAATCTAACCGCAAGCTCCACTACATAATCGTTTCATTTCCATATTCACAATGTCACGGTGCACGAACATGTACCGAATTTTCTTAACAGCCTCTCCCGCCAGCGACTCTGGGATCGAATATCTCACATACTTTTCTCGTATTGCTCTTCTAATAACTGATGGCTAGCATCATCACTTCCATCTAGGACAACAGCATCTAGCCGCGAATTTGATTCTGGTTCCAGCGAGAAAATACACGACATCAAGAAAATGACTCATGAATTGCGGCTGTGGGAGTCTTCGACGCTTATCTCCAGATCTATACAATGTTGATCTAGAATTTGGTGCTTGGCAAAGTTCATTTTTAACGTAGTCTCTTTATGAGCATGCCCGTCAAGTGTCTTTGAGCCTTCTAGTAAAAAAACCCAATCTCCCCGCCATTGCTGTAGTCGTTCCTCTGTCGAGCTGCGGCCGCCAGATCCATCAAGGCGTGAAATCCGAGTCTCCCAAGACAACTCCGGAAAAGGTTTCAATAGTATTAACTCGATCGTCTGGTTGTGAGATGAATCTTTGAAAACCAAGAGTAATGCGGGAGGTATGTTCTCTTCGTTGCCGCGGAGTCTAAAAGTGTAATCGCAGAAGACTGGGGGTTCCGCAGAGTCAAAAGCGACAGGGTGCGCAGAGTCAAAAGCGACAGGGTACATGACCGAAAAGCTATACATATTGCGACATGCCAGAACATCAACTCTTTCCAGTTGGAACTTCTCGTAGCAAAACTTTTCGGAGTTGAAGTTGTAATAGCGACAGCAAAGCGTCCAAGGAAACTGAACTGGCGTATGCCTGGGAGAGTAGAGATTCCTGATTTCGAAATGATCGAATATATTTCGTAGCACTACGGTGGCGTATCTGGCCCTGCTTATGATATCAGGATTGACGATGACAGTAGCTTCAATCCTGTGTTTGATAGACACATAGAACACTCGAGACCGCAGACTCTTGCTAACGTCATGACGGGCATCTTTGAAATTCCTGGAGCTGATCATCATCCCGACGTAAGAACCGTCCGAGGCTCGTCTGCAGTTGAGTAGCGCTATTTGGTAGTGTTGAATGTGATCGTACTCATCCTTGGCGCACTGACGGATGGGCAACACGGGCAAATGTATTTGCAACCCCCGGTTGGTTATCACAGTGGAGTCTATCAGCGAAAGATCGTATGCCATCGGCTCAATGTCGCCGCTGTCTGCGAAACTGACGGGGGATGGTGCAAGATAGTGACCGGGAGCCAAGCTGTCCATGAGGCTTGAAATGGAGTCTGACTTTGTCCTGTGCGGTCTGAGCGAGAACGCAAAAATCGAATGATCATCCGACGTCTTGATAATTTCCTCTTGCAGCCTTTGAAATGCTTTTTCGCCTTCCCCATAGAGCAAAGGCATGTTTATACCAAAGATGCCGAGAAGGCTGTAGGCTCGGTCCTCAATTCGAGTAGTCACTCGATGCGCAGCCCATGACATTCGCTTTGCAATGCTTTGGCCTCGAATTCTGCTGACCCTGTGGTTACAATCCCCCATGAAGTCCCTTTCGATGCCAGTAACAGTTGACACAGAGTGCGCAACAGATTCCCTGCTGCAGCTGTTGTTGAAATCTTGATCAGTGAAGATGAGATGGTCGGGTGCCAGAAGCTCTTGGAGCGTCCAGCCCCTTAGGAACCACCCGGAGCTCGAGATGCACTGTTGGAAGTTTGAGCTAGATACGTCGCCCAGGTATGCATAGCACACTTCGGCCCCTCGATACCACTCAAACATGGAGTTAATAGCTTCCGTGAGCTCCGAGCTGTTTCGCTTATCGATGCATACGGTATCAGCCCACACGTGTCGGTGTCCATCCTTTTCAGCTCGACGACAGAAGCGCCGGATTTTAACATATCCCGCCTTGTGCCGGGCACGACGCTGCGCTTCAGGCGTTTCGAATTCGGTAAAGGAAATCTCGTCCTCCCCCCAGGTGTGTGATAAGATAGCATATTCTGGGATGCCTCTCCCGTTGTATTCCTCGAGCTTGAAAGTACTGACGTTGATGAGGCGCATGATGAGTCCGGGGGAAGGAGGAAAATTCGGTTCTTACAGGAAGATAACGAAAGCTGGTATGCGGAACTCAGTAGCACGAAATTGAAGACGAAGGAGAGGTGATGTAGAGAATCAGCGGCATGACGGGGAAGGCGAGGTTCATAAAGCGTGGCCGAGAGCAACAAGGATGCCTAGGTGGCTTGACCAGGCTGAATTTTTGGAGGCGCATATGAGTGCCCGGGTGAGACATTCAATGCCAGCTTAACAACGAGGCTGTCACACCACATTATGAAGTCAACCTAACAGCGATAACCCGCAAAAGAATTAAAACGTAGGGAGTACTCCGTACATACCGTGGTCATGAGTCTCAAGGTCGTGTCTGCGACCGTGGGAAGTCTTGAGTAATAATGTTTTCCTTGATTTTTTACCGCTATCCAGATAGCCGACCGTTGGTGGCGCAAAAGATTGTTCCCAACCTTGGAATGAAGATTGGGCTTTCAAAGGGAGAGCACCCTCTATACATTCCTGAACCCTCTTTCTGGGTGATGCTCCAACTGCGTTGATGGGAATAACTATTGTTATGTCGACGACAAGGAGACCCAGAGGATGACACTATCATGACAAGTTCCACTTTTGCCGGTGTGAGCTCGAAGCAGTCAACTCTGCATATTGTAGATGATGTCGAAACCGAGAGATCGAAAGGGCGTCGCCCCTTCCGAAGACTGAGTGGACAACGATGGTGGAATTTGAAGTTGAGGTCCTTTGATAACGAAGGAGAACAGTGAGTGACTCTCTCAGGAAAGTCATTATCAAATCACATCGTCTGCTGGCTAATGATTCTTATTTTACTAGAGACTGGTGGTTTGCTTCAACGGCTATACCGTACGTAATCCGTGTCATTGTTCATTCCGTGGAGGAGTTTGGTTCCTGACTGCCCGTATAGCTTGCTGGCGGCGACGATTGCGCCTCTCGCCAACGTCTTCTCCATCGCTGCGCTCGTAACCTACTGGAGACAGGACTTGCTGAGCCTCGATGGCGAAGTTCTAACTGACCTAGAAGGCATTCCATTCCGAGATCCTAGATGGTATGTGGCATTCTCACGTATTCATTCTCTATATCTATGAAACGACAGTAAACTTGTCAATTTATGTGTTATACGGAGCGTTTTGACACTAAGCGGCATGAGCATGCGTTTCTTCATTATAATCGATCTGTAAGGTCACGATTGTATAATCAATGCTAACGCGATGGCTTATAGGTGTTATTGGCTTAATGTTGTTTCTCTAATTCTTGGCTTCGTGGGAAACTTCTTTCTCTTGATGAATTTCACCGGCCGAGTTCGATATATCATCGCGCTTCCTGTGACGATAGTATTGTGGTACCTTGCTACAAGTATTGTAGGCATCCCAACCCATTTTCACGATCCCTGGGCGTAAGCCCTCTATATCACATTCGCATTTTCTGCTTAGTGGAAACCGGCTGACTCGTCAAGCTTATTGGTATTACGGTCTCTATGAATGTCTATGTCCCTCCTCTGAGACCTTATCAGAGTTTCACCGAGGGCTATTGGTACGCCGTCATTGCTACTGCATTGTATTTCATCTGCTCTATGATTCTGATGGTCAACATGCTTGGCTATTTTCTGGGGCACTATCCACAGCGCTTTGATCTCACGGACCATCAACGGACTTTGATTCTTCAGACAATGATATTTTTCATCTGGCTCGCTGGTGGGGCAGCAGTGTTTGCAAGAGTTGAGACGGACCTTGGAGAGGAAGGGTGGACATTTGTAGATGCTGTAAGAGTTCTTCTTCGATCCCTTCCGACCGTCAATAACAGAGAGTCAGCTTTATTTCTGCGACGTCACCATTCTTACGATTGGGTTTGGAGACCTCTATGCGACCAACGATACCGGTCGGGGACTTGTATTTCCATACTCGGTGGGAGGCATTGTAATGCTCGGCTTGGTGATATCTAGCATAACAAAGTTTCTTGCCGAGATAGGAGAGGATAAAGTGATCAAACGACATGCCGAGAGGGAAAGAGTTCGCACAATAGACCGAACCGTCTCAGACGTCGCTGAATTGGAGCGAAGAAACGGCACACGGCAGGATGATCTTCGCCATGGCTCCCCATCAGGAGAGCCAACAAGTGAGATTGAAGAGCTTGCGGATGAGAGAATCTCGAGAGTTGGCCTGGTACATCGCGTGAGCTCGCGCATCAACTCCCTGCCACGCATTCGTTCCCAGCAAACCAAACTGCGACTCCTACGAGGCCAGAAAGACCGGTTCGAAGAAATGCGAAGGATACAGTACGCAACAGCAAAGTTCAAGCGATGGTCAGCACTTGGTATCAGTGTCACAGCTTTCGCGATTCTGTGGGCTGTTGGCGCCGTGGTATTTTGGCAGATCGAAGAGGATGCGCAGGGGATGACCTATTTCAAAGCCCTCTATTTCTGCTATGTGTCACTCCTGACCATCGGCTACGGCGACCTTGCACCTAAGAGCAGTGCTGGACGGCCGTTCTTTGTCGTCTGGAGTCTGCTGGCTATTCCCACAATGACCATCCTCATCAACTCCATGGCCAAAACTGTCATAGTCAGTTTCAACCAAGCCGCCTGGCAGGTCGCCGATTTCACACTTCTGCCGCGAGAGGGTGTCTGGCGCGACTGGTGGAGGAATTTTGGATATAACAGACGCATGCGACGGAAAAGCAAACCGGCACCTGCGCCTCTCGCGCCCGTTCAGAATCAGCTTACCTCTACCAGCGAGGCCATTTCGGTAGATCATCTACCTGTCCAGGTGCCTACAGAGATACAGTCCGCGCGGGATCTTGCACTTGCAATCCGACGCGTCGCGAAAGACCTCAAGTCCGATCACCCGCGGAAATACAGCTATGAGGAATGGGTAGAGTTTTCGCGGCTGATTCGGTTCACAGCTCACTCTACGCCCAAAGGGGTTTTGCGAGAAGAGGAAGAGCAAGGGTTGCTCGAGTGGGACTGGATCGGAGAAGACAGCCCTATGATGAGCGAGCAGAGCGAGGCAGAGTTTGTCCTTGACAGACTTTGCGAAAGTCTAATGAGATACATCAGGCGGCATGAAAGCGTAGGTCATAAGGGCCCTGATCTTGTTCGAACTCCTAGTGGCTTGGATACCATTGAAGAGAAAGTTAGTCCTGGGGGAAATCCTGGTTAGCACCAGACCCCAGGCGCCATTTAGTTTCAATGTAGTAGCCAGATATCAGATTGGAGTTGTCGACAGCTAAGATTTCGTCCTCGGCTTGATGTGACCACAACGACCCCCAATTATGCCGACAGCAACGTCATCTTCAAGCTCGTCAGAAAATTTAAATTATCTATAGGACTTTACGGATGCAGGAGACAAACTTAGGCACTCTATAGTAAACTCTATGACATTCTAAGAAGGGAAGTTTTTCTATGTCCCAATGCATGAATAGATTGACCCTTGGTGCTCGTCTCCGTTCCCCCTGCCTTCCACTGTCTGCAAGAAACTCACAGAATATGGAGTACAGACCTGCGGATTTTCTCGACGAGAACAGTGATCCGTCTAAGCCGCAGCCTGCGCTGATCATCTTGAACCAGCCCATTGCATCATTCAACGTTTTCAGGAGGCTTTGGTATTGCTCCAAGTACCGTCTTTGTGCAGACGGCGGTGCTAACCGGCTATTCGATCTCCTCTCCGAATCCCACAGGGCAGAATTTGTATGTTACGGTTGTTCTCGCATTCTCTCTCATCTACTAATCAGTGAGCAGCTTCCTCATCTCATCCATGGCGATTTGGACTCGCTTAGAGCAGACGTGAGAGAGTACTATGCCAGCAAAGGCGTTGTCGTATCCCAGGATACTGACCAATACACGACCGATTTTGGTAAAGCCATGCACAAAATCCTAGGGCTCCAGGATCACCTATCAAGTCCGCTGGATGTCCTTGTCCTGGGCAGTCTGGCTGGCAGAGTGGATCAGGGCCTAGGCTTCCTGCACGAAATGTTCAGGGAGCAGGGGGCCCATGAGAATCTCAAAATCTGGTTGTTCTCAGAAAGAAGCATATCGTTTACCCTCGAGAAGGGCAGTTGCACCATCCACACTCCACTCTCTACAGGCAGGATAACTCGCAATGTCGGGATCATACCAGTATATGGGGCTTCCAAAATCTCGACGTCTGGACTCGAATGGGACGTTGAGAGCTGGCCAACGAGCATGGGTACCCAAGTCAGTACCAGTAACCATATCGTAAGCTCGACGATCACGGTACAGGCGGATGCGACGGTTCTTTTCACGGTTGAGCTTGATGACGCGGGCATGTAGAATTGCGCACGCTCCGTAAGAATCTGATTGTCCGTCTATCACCATGTCATATGCGCCGCCGAGTTTTTGGTCATACCAGTAGACCCGTCAATAAGCCAGATCGGGCGTATTGATCACTGGTGATAAATGCACTGTGTACCTATGTATGCACATTAATCATCGTCCTGTGGTTTTCCAAGGTTGACCATCAACTGTCGAGTTCGCTCCGATTTGAGACCTTCCAAGGTGAAGGTCACGAACGGGAACTAAAACGCCGAGGGCCGAGCGCTGGCGCCACTGATAGCTGCCGGCAAAAGACATCTTGAAATCCGGTCTTTTAATAACTTGCATTGGTTCGGGACTCGATTCGTCTGCTTCCCTTGCGCTCGCAGCTTTCGTTAATCGCAGTAATCTCTTTCATTATGTATACTACCTCCAGGTCATCCCGGCTACTTCTCCGCCGCTTTCCTTTACAATCGTTCCGTCAGCCACCAAACGCGAAAAGGTTTCTCAGCACCACGCCGTCGTGGCAGCGGCCCCGGAGTTGGAGGAATACTGCTTTACGACTGGGCCTTGCAGGTAGCGCAGTGTACTTCTACAACACGACTGATGTCTTTGCGGACGAACGCGCAAGTCGGTGTTCTGCTCTCGGCCCTGCTGTTCCCTACTGACTCGCGACTGTCCACAGTACCCCAGGCGCTCGAGAGCAAAGATGAAGCCGAGCATCTTCCCACCGTTGATGCGCTGATCGCACAGCGCAAGCAAAGACTAGCTCAATACCAAGAGCAGGATACAACGGCTTCATCGACTGCGATCAACGTTGCGCCGCCTAAACCTTCGGAAGAAGAGACTCCGGTTGTCGCAGGGTCTCCAGAAGAGCTGGAGGAGGAGGCCGACCAGCAAGGTGCCTTCAATCCCGAGACTGGAGAGATAAACTGGGATTGCCCATGCCTCGGCGGAATGGCTCACGGCCCGTGTGGGGAGGAGTTCAAAGCAGCTTTTAGTTGCTTCGTATACTCGAAAGAAGAGCCGAAAGGCGTCGATTGCATAGAGAAGTTCAAGTACGTCTTCTACTCTAATCTGTCGTAATGAGGGGAGATTTCGATGCTGACTTTGTAAGGGGTATGCAAGAATGCTTCCGTCAACATCCGGATGTGTACGGCGCCGAGTTCGACGAGGACGGCGAAGAGGTCGAGAATGAGGAGACTGCTATCAACACAGACGCATCGAATGGACGGGACGACAAAGCACCAGCACCATCTCCCGTCTTGTCCTCTCCTGATTCTGGCAGCCCAGCGACCGATTCCGTAGCTTCCGCATCTTCTCGTCAATCAAGCGAGAAGAAGAGCGATGCGGCGTCCTCGACCGTTTCCCGTAACCATGATGATAAACAGCGGGACACGGGTGGCGACCTGGTTCCGAAAGCCTGGCACGACGATCGGCCTGAGAGTGGAGCTTAATGAACAGATGACAATTAATGGAGGCTTGTACAACAACCGTCGTAAGGGACATTTATCTTGGACGAAGGACTTTTGTTGCAATTAGACTGTGTATAAGCGATCATGGGACGGCGCATACTTCAGAGCTGGTGAAGATGTCGCACATTGCTGTCGACTTGTATCAAATACCAGGAGCTAGACGTAACTAATGAAATAGCGAAGTTTGGTTTAGATATTGATTTGCTCGAGAGTGATTATATTGATCTTCAGACTTTTCTCCCTTAAGCCATGCTGAAGCCATAAGGACGACAAGCGATGACTTTTGCCGCACCTTGAACCTAACTCTATAAGCACCGTTGTGTACCACGACTCACCACCACGTATTCACAGCCGTCTCGCAACCATTATACTTTCTGCTCGCGCTTTTGGAACCGCGGGAAGAAGCAATTTCTGACAGGATCCGCACCGGCAAGCATGGGCCTCACTTCTGATTGACACCACGAACAAGGCATACCATGGTGAGCAACCCGTCTGTATCAATTGGAAACTACAGAGCTAACCATGAACCGCCTTAGCCTTCTCTTCTCCGCCAGATAGTGGCAGGCCCACGCGCCAGGCACCCGGAAGCTGGACTCGATCTATGCTATGTAACAGACAGAAGTTAGCTCACGTCTCTGGCCCAGTTTGCGCGGTGGGCCTAACATTCCAATGCGACACCAGTCATAGCAACCTCCGGACCCTCGGGTACCTACCCACAGCGCGCGTACCGCAACCCGCTGGATGCATTCGTCAAGTTCCTCGACGGCAAACATGAGGGCAAATGGGCGATATGGGAGTTCCGAGCAGAGGGCACCGGCTACCCGGACGAAGCGGTCCACAATCGCATATGGCACTTTCCGTGGCCTGACCACCACCCGCCGCCATTTGCGCTTATACCAAACATCTTGGCCAGCATGCGGAACTGGCTCAGGGACGATGCTGAGAATGTCGTCGTCGTGCATTGCAAGGCCGGGAAGGGCCGAAGTGGGACGGTCAGCTGCGCATATCTCATCGCGGAGGAGAGCTGGAGGCTGCAGGATGCACTGGATCGATTTACGGAACGGCGGATGCGACCAGGCTTCGGAGCGGGAGTTTCCATACCTAGTCAGCTGAGATGGATTGGCTACGTCGATCGGTGGACGAAGCACGGGAAGGTTTACGTGGAGCGGCCGGTTGAGATTCTGGAGTTGCACGTTTGGGGATTAAGAGATGGTGTTAAGATTGCGATTGAAGGATTCGTCGACCAAGGCCGCACGCTAAAGACTTTCCACGTCTTCTCAACCGAAGAAAGAGAAATCGTGAGAGGAAGCATCAAAAGCTCAACCGCACTGGCAGATAT
>QQTW01003616.1_pt1 | contig 11452 bp, 9 predicted proteins | sample 1904831 | NCBI WGS metagenome assembly QQTW01 (sample SAMN09435610, study PRJNA476489) | Subsurface metagenome, whole genome shotgun sequencing project.
CAAAGCCCTAATTTTTCCTTTGTACGGGGAGATATATGCGATCGCGCTCTTGTAGACAAGTTACTAATATCAGAAAATATTGAGTTCGTCGTTCACTTTGCGGCGGAGTCTCATGTCGATCGCTCTATACTTCAACCTGCAGCTTTTATTCAAACTAATTTAGTCGGAACTTTTACTTTATTAGAGGCTTTTCGTCAATACTTGGAAACGGCAAAAGTTATAAATGAGCCTCTATTTTTGCATATTTCTACCGATGAAGTTTATGGTAGTCTAAGCCTCACTGAGCCTGCTTTTACTGAAACTACTCCTTATGCTCCAAATAATCCTTATTCTGCTTCTAAAGCTGGCAGCGATCACTTAGTAAGTGCTTATTTTCATACCTACGGCTTGCCAGTAATTGTTACTAACTGCTCTAATAATTATGGTGCGTTTCAGTTTCCAGAAAAGTTAATTCCTTTAATTTGTATCAATATTTTGCAGGGTAAAAGTCTGCCTATTTATGGAGATGGACAAAATATTCGCGATTGGCTTTATGTAGGCGATAATTGTACGGCAATAGATGCGGTAATTGAGCGCGGTAAGCCTGGCGAAACTTACAACATTGGTGGCAACAATGAGATTACAAATATCGATTTAGTTAATAAAATATGTACATTAATGGATGAATTGGCTCCGATACCTGTACATCCTAGTAATAAATTAATTACCTACGTTCAAGATAGAGCAGGACACGATTTTAGATATGCAATTAATGCAAGTAAAATCAAAAGTCAGGTAGGTTGGACACCAACAATAACTATGGAAGAAGGTTTGCGCCGTACTGTCCAATGGTATCTCACGCATCGTCATTGGTGGGAAGCCCTGCTATAAAATAGTTAGGTGCAATTTTCGCAACCAATTTTGCCTAAGCACCTTACTTAGCTAACCAAATCGCTACCGCAGATTGCTGAGATATAGTAGGTACTACTACAACCAGCGCCAATTATGGAGCCATCTTATCTCGAACGAGGCAAAGAACAAGCGCATCAAGGAGATTATCGAGGTGCGATCGCAACTTTTAGCCAAGCCATTGCTCTCGAGCCTTATTTAGCCGATGCTTATTATCGTCGAGGACTAGCTTACTTAAAACTAGGCTTTGTTCACAAGGCAGTTTTTGATTACACCGCCGCACTCAATTGCGATCGTGATCGAATGGAGTTTTACTACGCTCGTGCTTTTGGGCGCTTGGAGTTGAAAAATCTACCTGGTGCTTTGGCAGATGTCCAAGCCGCAATTAGCCGCAATTTTAATTATGCTCCCGCTCATCAACTAAAGGGGATAATTGAAGAAAAGTTAACGATGATCCAAGCAGCCATCGCTAGTTTTAAGCAAGCTGCAAAATTGTATTTGGCAGCAAAAGACACTGATAATTGCCGTATTTGCCTGCAAAAGATTGAAAAATTGCAATTTTCGGCACTGAAAGCGCCACAATTGCCACCACAACAACCGATAATGTTGTCTCAAGAGCAATTATTAGCTCAGATTCTCCAGCAGGCGGAAATGGGAGATTGTGCGGGCGCACTACAAGCATTAGATTGGGCAATTAAAGTAGATGACAAAGACGCGCAAGTATATTGTTGTCGGGGGGTTGTGAAAAGTAAAATGGGCGACAAGCAAGGTGCGATCGCCGATTTTAGCCACGCTTTGCAGCAAAATCCTGATAATGCGATCGCGCTTCGCAACCGAGGTAAACTGCGCTTGCAAATTAGCGATTTTTGGGGAGCGAGTGCCGATCTCGATCGAGCCTTACAAATTGATCCTCAAGATGCGATGAGTTACGTAGGGCGAGGTGAAGTTTGCAGTGCGATGGGCAATTATCAAGATGCGATTATTGATTTTTCTCAAGCGATAAAGATTAAACCCGATTACCCCGAAGCCTATTTAAGCCGCGCTCAAGCTTACGCCCATCAAGAAGAATTGTCAAAAGCGATTAGCGATCGCCAAACCGCCGCCAGCCAATTTAGCGCCAAACAAGACTGGGATAACTACAATAAAACCCTCGCTCAATTAAAACAATTTCAGTCGCGTAGCTTTCGAGAAAATGCCAGTAATTCAGCTAACTTTGCTTTTCTACAAACTTACGAGCCGCAACTAGCAAACCTAGCAACTTTAGCAGAGCAGTATTACACCAACGATCCTATTACTTGTTTAATGAAATTGCGGCAATTTGGCGAACTATTAGCTCAATTAGTTGCCAAAAAAGTTGGGTTATACGCAATTCCTAATGAACCTCAACTAGATTTGCTCAATCGCCTTCATAATACGGGTTATCTTCCCGACGATATTCATAGAATGTTTCAGGAAATTCGCCGAGTTGGCAATCAAGCCGCCCAAGACTATACAGGCGAACACCCCATTGCTTTAAGACATCTTAAATATGCAAGAGAATTAGCTATCTGGTATTGTCGTAACTTTGGTGGCGATACCTTTTTTGCCCCAGATCCTTTTATCCCACCACCTGAGCCTTAGAAGATTTTTCAAAAGGGGCAGTGTGTAAATTGTAAGATAAAGGCGCTTCCCCTAAATTCATAAAAAGATGGATCTAAAGTATGGGCTACCAACAAAAAGACTTTTTAAACACCCACGCGATCGCAACTACCTGCAAACTTTCGTTAAATTAAAAAATATCCTAGAGGAAACCTAATTAATGTCGTCAGCACAACTATTATTGGTAGATGATGAGCCGGGATTGCGCGAAGCTGTCAAAGATTATTTAACTGAAAGCGGCTTTAGCGTCCAAGTGGCTAGTAATGCTCGTGAAGGCTGGGAGTTGATGCAACAAAATACCCCAGACTTGGTAATTTCCGACATTATGATGCCGCAAGTAGATGGTTACCAGTTTCTCAAGCAATTACGCGACGATCCTCGGTTTAAAGCCCTTCCCGTGATATTTTTAACCGCTAAAGGCATGACAGGCGATCGCATTCAAGGTTATCAAGCAAGGTGCGATGCGTACTTATCCAAGCCTTTCGATCCTGACGAATTGGTAGCTATTGTCGAAAACTTACTAGAGCGCCGCGTAGTCGCAAATTCCACCGCTACTGAAAATGGCGAGATCCCAGATATTGCCGATTTAGCTAATCAAATAGCACAGATTAAAGCAATTTTGACTCAAAAAAGTGCGATCGTTCAAACTCCAACACCGTTTAAAATTGACCTCACACCTAGAGAACAAAGTGTATTGGATTTAGTTACAACCGGACTAATGAATAAAGAAATTGCCCGCCGCTTGCAAACTAGCGTCCGCAATGTCGAAAAGTATGTCAGCCGTTTATTTAGCAAAACTGGGACAAATAGTCGCACAGAATTAGTGCGTTTTGCTCTAGAACATGGACTTGCCAAGTAGGGATCTCGGTGGAGCTAAACTAAATCATGTTAATGTTGAGCAAGCTGTTTGCAGGACTCTGGTGCGATTACGGCGAATTGCTCTATCAATACGGCTTGCTGTACGCTACTATTTTTCCTATGGATGTTGCTGTAGACGAAACAAAAATTCAAACTTTGCCTCAACTACGATCAGATTGGGCATCTTTTCAGGGATTTATGGCAGAGGGATTGTTGCGCGAACTGCAATCTCAGGTAGTTTATTGAAATTCTAGGCTGGTTAGGAGGATTATAAAATTGTTAAGCAGCGATCGCCGCAACTAAAAATAAGCTATCTACCAAAATCGTACTCAATACTGCTCCCCCAAACGCCCACCAGTGCAATTGCTTAGAAAGTAAAGGCAGCGTCCCACATACTAGCAATACTGTAGCAAGAACTATTGCTAAACCTTGTCCCCAAGGCGTTTGAACTTGCCCTAAAGCGCTGTGCAAAATTGTGGGAGTTAGTTCTGGCTCTTGCATAATTTGCCGCCAGTAAGGAATCAAATCTACTAAATAAAAATATATATCTGTTAACACTGTTCCTAATAAAGAACCCAGATAAAAATAATTGCCTACCTTGCCCCAGCCGCGCTTGAGACAGACGATCGCAAAAGGCAATGCGATCGCTTCTACAGGCAAGTGTAACAACGGTTCCCAGCGCATCCAGCCCCAGTAAACTGAACCTGCAAGCCAACTCCAACTAAAACCTAGTAATAAGTCTCCCCAAATGTAAGTTTTGGGTTTGTTCATCAACTTATAACTTAGCCATACCCATCCCGCCGTCAGTACCAAACTCAACCACGGCAACACTCTCACTAGCGGCGCTTCTACAAATACTGGTACGGTGACTAAAAAAACCGCCGCTCCAAAAATTAACCAGGCTTGCCGAAAACCAACTTGCCAAGAAATATTTATGTTGCTAACTCTCGGCGGCTCGGTAGTTGCCAGCGCGGAAGTCGCGATGCTGTAAGGGGGCAATGTTTGGTTAACCAAGGTACTATATAAATATTATTTACTTAACTTAATCTTACTTAACGATATCACAAGATCGATCCCCTGGGGGGGCATATTAATAATACCTTAATTATTGTGGAATACCGAGAAATAGAAAGCTAAAGGAGTTTGACGGAGGTTGGCAAAAGTGTCAACTTAAGGAGAAACTGCGATCGCACAACAACAAACAAATTATGGTTTCAGCAAAATATCGATTTTTAGCGCTTTGTAGTGCTGTGACAGCTAGTGCAGCGACGTTGCCCGTGCAAGTATTCGGTCAAACAACACCAGTAACAACCTCCACACAGCCGAATATTTTTCAAGCAATTATTCTTGGGATGGTGCAAGGACTTACAGAATTTTTGCCGATTAGCAGTACCGCTCACCTCAAAGTAATTCCTGTCTTATTAGGCTGGGGAGATCCGGGAGTAGCCTTTACGGCGGTAATTCAGTTGGGAAGTATAGCTGCGGTACTGTGGTATTTTTGGGGCGATTTAACCCAAATTGTTACCGGAGCATTTATTGCAATTAAGCAAAAAAACTATAAATCTTATGACTTGCGCCTAGCTATAGGAATTGCGCTTGGAACCTTACCAATAGTATTTTTTGGACTATTAATAAAAACCTTCATTTCAGATTTTGATAATTCACCTATACGGAGTTTAGGGGCGATCGCGATCGCGTCTATAGTAATGTCGCTGCTTTTGGGATTAGCAGAGCAAATAGGCAGACGCAAACGCAACTTTGAAAAGCTAAACATTGCCGATGGCATTTTGATGGGGCTTGCTCAAGCTATAGCTCTCATTCCCGGCGTATCGCGCTCTGGTTCAACTCTTACGGCAGGGTTGTTTATGGGCTTAGAGAGAGCCGCCGCTGCTCGATTTTCTTTTTTGCTTGGCATACCAGCAATTACTTTAGCAGGACTTGTAGAACTAAAAGGAGCAATAGATGTAGGAATAAGCAACGATGGCATAGTTACAATGGTTGTGGGCGTAATTTCCGCCGCCATATTTTCTTATTTAGCGATCGCTTGGTTACTGCGCTTTTTGCAAACTCAAAACACTTGGGTATTTGTTTGGTACAGACTAGCTTTTGGGATTGCAATTCTAGTTGCGATCGCAACTAACTTATTGCCAAATAGTTAAAAGCCGCGCCGCCTCAAAGATTTATGAATGCCACCAACCCCGCCAAAATCACTAAAATTCTTCCCGACTCCATCGCCGCCGAAATGGGTTTTGAGGTGGGCGACGCTGTTGTAGCTATCAACGGTACGCGCCCCCGCGACTTAATAGACTATCAATTTTTGTGCGCCGACGAACTATTAGAACTAGAAGTAATCGACACTACTGGAAAAACCCATCACGTAGAAATTGAGAAAGAGTACGACGAAGGCTTGGGATTAGAATTTGACAGCGCTTTATTTGATAACTTGATCCAGTGTAATAATCGCTGCCCTTTTTGCTTTATAGATCAACAACCCCCTGGCAAACGTCAAAGCCTGTACTTCAAAGACGATGACTACCGCTTGAGCTTTCTTTACGGCTCTTATCTCACCCTCACTAACTTGAGTCCAAAAGAATGGGCAAGAATCGAGCAAATGCGATTGTCGCCCTTATATGTATCTGTCCACGCCACCGAGCCTGATATTAGAATTAGACTATTAAAAAATCCTCGCGCCGGGGAAATATTACAACAACTAAAGTGGTTTCAACAAAAAAGGCTACAAATTCACGCTCAAGTAGTAGTATGTCCAGGGATAAATGACGGCAAGCATTTAGAAAAAACTCTACTCGATTTGGCATCTTTTCACAAAGGAAAAACCCCCGCCGTAGCTTCCGTCGCGGTTGTACCTGTAGGTTTAACCAAGTTTCGCCCTACTGAAGACGAATTAACCCCAGTGACACCAGAGCAAGCCGCCGGAGTCATCCAACAAGTGCAAAGTCTGCAAACTAAATTTCGTACTTCGCTAAAATCTACCTTTGCTTGGTTAGCTGATGAGTGGTTTTTGATTGCAGGGGTTCAATTACCGTCCGAAGCTCACTACGAAAACTATCCGCAGATAGATAATGGTGTAGGCTCGATTCGCTCTTTTCTCAAAGAATTTGACTTAGCTGCCAAGAACTTGCCCAAACAAATATCTACAGCCAAAAAACTTACTTGGGTAGTAGGTAACGCTGTCGAAAAAGCTTTTCAGCCAATTGTAGAGCGGCTAAATGAAGTAGAAAACTTAGAAATAACGATGATTGCTCTATGTAGTAATTATTGGGGACAAAGTATTACGGTTACAGGTTTATTGACTGGCGAAGATTTGTTATCAGGGTTACAACAGAAATACTTAGGTGATGGAGTGTTACTACCTGCTATGATGCTTAAGCATGGCGATACTTGTTTTTTAGACGACATGACCGTTACAGAACTATCTTCCAAACTCAGTACGCCAATTTTGCCCGTCCGGGGGATTGCCGAGCTAATCGAAACCTGTATTAAATAATGCCGACAAAATTAAGTTTAACCGTACTGCTACCAATAGTTCGGGTCACTTTTAGCCGCGAAAAAGTAGCAAGAAATTTGTATGCTTGGTTGGGCGTGATCGCCTGGGGTTCGAGTTTATTGCCGTTATTTGCTTTGCCCACCAAAGCCGCAGGAACAGAAATATTGGGCGTAGTTAGGAGCGGAGAAAATGCTCAAAACTGGCAAAATATTACCACGCGCTTGCAGGCATCGGGAATAAATTACTGCGTGATCGACCTTGCAAACGTAAGAAGCGCTACAGATTTGAGCGATCGCCCGGTGGTATTTTTACCGAATGTAGAGACAATATCCCCCGCCCAAGCGATCGCTTTAGAAGGATGGATGAGCAGAGGCGGACGGGTAATTACTAGCGGCGCTGTTGGTAATAAAAGTCAGCCCGGAGTTCGGCAATTAATGCGGAGTCTGTTGGGAGCTTACTGGGGACTTGGATTTGAAGCGCCATCAAAATTACAACCATTAAAAACTAACTCCCAACAATGGGTAAAAGATTCTCTAGGCGGTACAGCTTGGGGAGGCTCAGTAATTCCCACTGGGATAACTAGCCAAACAGCAGCGATTTGGCAAACGCCAAATACGCCTTCTGCCGTCGTCACTACAGAGCGCACAACGCTTTTAGGCTGGAGTTGGGGAAATGCCGCCACGGCTGCCGAATTTGATACAGCATGGTTAAAAGCTGCTCTTGGTCGTCATATCAAGTTAACTGCAAATGCAAGCACCAATAGACCAAAAAACTGCAATGGTACGGTAGCCGCTAAGCCAACTACCAATAGAACTGTCGTAAAACCAAATCTGCCTCTAGTTACTCAAAAGCCTAGAAGTCAAACAGTTACAAATCAGCCAATGGCTGTAGTTAACCCTATTGTAACTCCCGCCTCGGATGAGCCATTAGATAGGCTTGCACCAAGGGGATTAGTTGCCCCCAACGCCAAAAGCCCAATTACGGGCTTAGAAGCGATCGCGCTGCGTCAAGAATTGGAAAACTTGATTGGTAGATTTGAAAGCGCCCAACTAGCCGCAAATTCACGCGATCATCGCCCCACAGAAACTACAGAAATAGCTAGTTCTAAAATTACAACCCTGCCCCAAAGCGCTATTCAAGCCTTGGCTGAAGCTAGAAAAATTGCCAAAACTTTACCCCAGCTAGTTAGCACGAGAAACTACACCAAAGCAAGAAGTGAGTGGCTCAAAGCTTCTAAACTATTGTGGGAAAACTACCCTACAAATCGCCCGACTTCTCAACCAGAAATTCGCGCTATATGGTTAGATCGAGGCACAATTGTCCGCGCAGGCTCCGAGCAAGGATTAGCAAAAGTTTTTGACAAACTAGCGGCGGCAGGAATCAATACCGTTTTTCTCGAAACCGTTAATGCTGGCTATCCTATATATCCAAGTAAAGTTGCACCAGAGGCAAATCCTTTAGTAAAAGGTTGGGACCCTTTGGCATCGGGAGTTAAGTTAGCTCACGAAAGAAAAATAGAGTTACACGCTTGGGTATGGGCTTTCGCCGTTGGCAATCAACGTCACAACACGTTAGTCAATCTGCCAGCAAACTATCCGGGACCCGTGCTTGCCGCTCATCCCGATTGGGCAAGTTATGATAACCGAGGAAGTTTGTTTCCACCCGGTCAAAATAAGCCGTTTTTAGATCCGGCAAATCCCGAAGCACGTCAGTACGTACTAGCTCTATGCAATGAAATTGCCCAACGCTACAAAATAGATGGTTTGCAACTAGACTATATTCGTTACCCATTTCAAGATCCGGGAGCCGATCGCACTTACGGCTATGGGAAAGCGGCAAGGCAGCAGTTTAGGCAATTAACAGGGGTAGATCCGACTAAAATTAGCCCACGCGATCGCGTTTTGTGGCAAAAATGGACGAATTTTCGCACCTCCCAAATCGATTCCTTTGTCGCCCAAGTAGCGCAGCAATTGCGTCAGGTGCGCCCGAATATAATTATGTCCGTTGCCGTATTTCCGCTTCCCGAACAAGAGCGTCTCAACAAGTTACAGCAGCACTGGGAAGTATGGGCGCAACGGGGGGATATAGATTTAATTATTCCCATGACTTACGCTTTGGATACTTACCGTTTCCAGCGTCTTGCTCAACCTTGGATTAGCTCGGTGAAGTTAGGTTCGGCGCTAGTTGTACCAGGAATTCGCTTATTTAACTTGACTTCTCCCGTTGCTGTCGATCAAATTCAGTTAGCACGAGATTTGCCAATTAGCGGTTATGCGCTATTTGCTGTAGAAAACCTCAACAGCGACTTGCAAGGTATTTTTCAACGTACCCAAGGCGGCGCGAAGGAGCCAATTCCTTACCGTCAACCTTTCCATACGGCGGCGGCGAGGTTTGCATCGTTGCAACAGCAGTGGAATTATCTGCTTGCCAGCGATCAACTGATTTTGGTTAAAAGCAGGCAATCGAGTTTTGATACCGAAGCACAAGTCCTAGAAACCGCTTTAGCAGAACTTGCTGCTAATCCTACACCGGGGCGATTGAGTACCGCCAAGGCGGCGCTGAGTTCCTTTGAGTCGCAGTTTAAAGATGGGCTGCGCTTTTACAGGTTAGAAAATCCCTATCAATTTAAAGTTTGGTCAAATCGGATCGATACTATAGAGCGATTATTGGTGTATGGCGATCGCGTTGTCTTAAAAAAGCACCGTTAAATGTCGCGTTTGGGAATCACAATATAACCTGTAGCGCGATCGCCTAATACTATATTTCGTTCTAGTCCCCAATACCACCAATAAGCTCCAACATAAGCGCAAACTGTACTATCCAACTTGTCTTCCAATGCTTTTAAAGCCGCTCCAGTAGTGGGGATTTCGGCAAATAGTTCTGGGTGAGAATTTAGCTTGAGGGCAGGTTGAAAAGTAGGTAAAACTTCCACAATACATTTATGCAGTTTAATTAGTTCCAAGCGACGCTCTAACAAGCGTCCTTTTTTATATTTGAGGATTAAAGGTAAATTAAATAATTCCACGATCGCCGGATGCGGGAATACTTCTATTTGGTATCTACCTAATTGTTGCGCTTTAATTTCTGGTGCATGGCTAAAACCTCGATTTTCTAACTCTATGCCAAAACCGACAGTGCGATCGGCAAAAGCAAGGCTGAGATTCGCGGGATAACAACCAGCGTGGTAACGTCCAAAATATTTGTGAGTCAGTTTGTCTGGAACGCGCGTTCCGGTAAGATTGGGAATGATGGTAGGGGCATCTACAGCCACGATCGCGCTATCTTCTATTTGAACGCAGTTATCTAACCAAAAAAATACGTCAGCGATCTCTTCAATACGGTCTAGATCTAATAAATACAACTCTCCGTCTACCAATTCCAAGCAACACAGTCCGCTTGGTTGCGATTTCCAACCTAGATCGATACCGATAAATTTCATTTTTATAATAATACTTAGCGTTTAATTTACATCCAATGGATTTATGGCTTGAGCAAATTTTGGCAAATGGTCAATCGCAATTATTCGATGCAGCACGGGCTATAGCCTTTGGGATTGCACCGGAAAATATGGATAAGTATGCGCCCATTTTCCGCACTGTTTACCCTGCTTGCAGCCAATTTAATCAACAAACTCTAAAGATGCCAGCAGATAAGTTTGCAAACAATCTGTGGACTTTGTGGCTACCTTTGGCAATGTTGATAGCTGAGTATCGGAAGTCGCAATCACAACCATTAATTCAAGGAATTTTAGCCGGACAAGGAACAGGTAAATCTACCTTAGCTTCCATCCTAATATTGATTTTAGGTGAGATGGGTTATCGTACTTGCAGTTTGTCTTTAGACGACTTGTACAAAACTTATAGTGATCGCCTAATTTTAAAGCAGCAAGACCCACGTTTAATTTGGCGCGGTCCCCCTGGTACCCACGATCTAGATTTGGGTATAAATGTCTTGGATGCGCTGCGTCAGACCAACTCCGACGCAATAATTCACCTTCCCCGCTTTGATAAATCGGCTCATAACGGCGCGGGAGATCGAGGAACTCCTGAAGCAATTTCAGGGGCGGATATTGTTTTATTTGAGGGTTGGTTTGTGGGTGTTCGACCAATCGATCCAGTGGCTTTTGACACCGCACCACCGCCAATTATTACCGATAGCGATCGCCAATTTGGCTGCGATATGAATGCTAAGTTACAAAATTATTTACCTTTATGGGAAAAACTAGATCGCTTAATTTTGTTGTATCCTCTCGATTACCGTTGGAGTTTGCAGTGGCGACAACAAGCCGAACATCAAGCAAAGTCGCTTGGTAAATCGGGAATGAGTGACTTAGAAATAGAACAATTTGTTAATTATTTTTGGATAAGTCTGCATCCAGAGTTATTTATTAAACCATTAACTGCAACTTCTAGTGGGGTAGATTTGGTAATTGAAATTATGAGCGATCGCTCTTGGGGTAGAGTGTATTAGCTAAAGCTTTCCGCGCACTTAAATATTTTTGCATTAGTTTACAAAAATTTTGTTTCCCGAACGTGATCGCTTGGTGGAAAATTTGGCGATCAC
>QQTW01003617.1_pt1 | contig 11450 bp, 10 predicted proteins | sample 1904831 | NCBI WGS metagenome assembly QQTW01 (sample SAMN09435610, study PRJNA476489) | Subsurface metagenome, whole genome shotgun sequencing project.
GACCACAAAACTCAATCTTTGCTTTGTTAGGCTGATGGTCAAGAGACTTTCAGCTTCGTAGAGATGTCAAATGGGTTCTATAAACCAAGAAGTAAAGCATTTTCTTTATCAACTCTAGCTCCTGCGTCTTCACTTAAAGGATTGGATAGTGTCTTTAATAAAATAGAAGCAACAACAGGATTGACTATTGACGAATATGTCCGCGACCGATTAAAGGAATCGTCCATTGAAGAATTATTTAACCATTATGCTGCCGAACAAATTGATTCACTAGCTTTATCTATTTACAATCACGAGGAGGAAGATAAAGCTACTTTAATAGGTCATGATACAGGGATTGGAAAAACTCGGATTATTTGTGGTTTAGCGCGATATGCAGGGCAGAGAGGGTTAATTCCTACTATTGTGACTGTCGATCCTGTACTCTACGGTGATATTCTCTCACGAGATGCGGTAGATACAGGAAATGAATTTAATCCTTTAATTACAAATAACGAATATAAATTAACTCTAAGGTCAAACGATGGTAGGCAAATAGGAGAAATTAGCACTCCTAAAAATCAATTAGAAAGACTTAGACAATACACTCAAGCTGGCAATATTGGTCAATACGACTGCGTGTTCACGACTTACGGACAACTAACAGGTCCCGCTAGTGTAGAGCGACGAGAACTATTACAAGTCCTAGCTCCCAAAACCTTCCTGATTCTGGACGAGAGCCATAAAGCTGGAGGACCCGCCGGAGATAGTCAAGTTGATAGAAAAAAGGCTCAAGTTTCTTCCTGTACCGAATTCTTCCAATCGTTAGTCAAAGAAACCAAAGGATTTGTAGCTTCCAGTGCAACAGCCATCAAAGACCCCATCGTTGCCGCCCGACTATTTTACGAAACAACTGACCTCAAATTAGCAGCTACTGACCGTGATAAGTTTGCCGACCACCTTAAAACAGGGGGCGTACCATTACAGCAGCAAGTATTTTCGATGTGGGCAGAATCGGGGGGCTGTATCCGTTGTGAAAAATCTTATGAGGGGGTGGAGTTTGGCGTTGCTACTTGCCCCGTTGACTTACAAACAGCAGAAACCAATTCAAAGATTCTCAACCTGATTTGGCAGTTTGACTATATCAAAGAGAAAGTAGTCAAAGAAATTAGCGGTGATTATGCCGATGCGGGCGAAGCAGCACGTAAAAATAACCCAGCACTGGGGGATGCAGGAGCAAGCAGTACAATTTTCACTAGCGTCCTGCATAACTTAACGGCGGTAACAGCATTAGGATTAAAAGCCGAGGAAACAGCAAATGCAGCGATCGCCGACATCCAGCAGGGACGCAAGCCCATACTGATGTTGTTCAACACAATGGAGTCAACGGTTAGAGATTTCGTGGATAGCCATAACGAACTAGCCGCCCTCCACAACGCCGAGTTTCCCGATAGTCCCATGCAGCCAATTAGAGTTGGCGATGATATTACGATTAATGCCGGACAATTATTTACGCGCTACTTGGAAAAAGCAAGGTCGATTAAAATCACTGAGCCGTATCTAGATGAGCTAACGGGAAAGCAAGTAACTCGCACTCACCGCTTGACCGATACAGAACTGGGACTAGAGGGTGTGGCAGCTTTTAATCGCGCCGAAAGAGCGATCGCCTCCGCCGACTGGAGCAAGCTACCTATTTCCCCTATTGACTACATCAAGCAGAAAATTGAAGACGCGGGGCATTCCATAGGCGAAATAACTGGGCGCAGCCATATTCTCAAGTACGGCTCGGCCCAAGACCTGGCATCGGGGGTAGCCACTTACCAAACCAGAGAACGGGGAACGGCACAAAAAAAGCAAGTGATGGATGATTTTCAAAACGGTAGGGTAGACGCGGTGATTACCAACTCTACGACAGGGTACTCCCTCCACGCCTCTCGGACAGTAGCCGACCAGAGACAGCGAGTAATGTATATCGTTCAACCGCACCTGGACGTTAACCAAGTGGAGCAATCCATCGGGCGCAGCCATCGGAGCGGACAAGTTAACCCAAATATTCATCCTCCTGACAAGCTGGACGAGCAGGGACAACCGATGTGGGGACAATACCCCGGCACATTTGGATTGCCAGTATTCAAGCTAGTAGTAGGTCAAGACTTGCCTACCGAAGAAAGAGCAGTGGCAATTCTGATGAAAAAGATGAGCCACTTGAAGGCAAATACGACGGGTAATAGCTCCTCCAGCTTCGGTTCGGTAGAAATGCCCGATTTTATTAACGACTACGGCAATGAAGTGGCGCAAAACTTAATGGAGCAAAACCCAGACCTCCATGAAGCTTTGGATTTTCCTCTCAATGGCGTTGATGGATTTAAAGACCCTAAAGCAATCCAAAAAGTAACGGGTCGAGCCGTAATGCTAACTAGCGATGCCCCCCCGACAGAGGAACAACCCTATCCATCTCTGGCTCGGCAAGCTTGGCTGTATGAGACATTAACTTCCGACTATAAGGAACTACTGGCTCAAAAAATTGCCTTGGGAGAAAACGAACTAGAGGCACAAAAACTTGACCTTCAAGCAGAACCAGTATCGCGTTTAGTTCTCAGTCCTGGAAAACCGGAGGTTGATAGTCCCTTCACTAAACCCGCTTACTTAGTCGAAGTAATGGCAAAAACGGGCGCAAAACCGAATACTACTGAGCAAGTTATTAATGCTGTGCGGCGGGAGTTGGGCTTTGAACCTGTTGCGGATAAGAGCGATGGCGCATTATTCGACGTGCGGGAAAAAGGTGAGGAAGTAGCGACGCAATTGGTAGAGCAATTAAGTGGCAGTGTGGGGGAATATTTAGCTCGGCAAAAGGCTGTAAGCGAAGTTGGAATAGTTGCCGCCGCAGAAAAAGTAGAGAAATTCCAGCAAAGATTAAGTGCGGCTACAGAAGAGCAAAACGCTTTACAGCAGCACACCAAAGTTGCGACAGCTTCAGGGGACGTGCAATTAATAGATAAACTTAATGCTCAAGCCGAGCAACTTTCACCAAAGATTGACAAGCTACAGACTCAACTTAGTAAAGCAAAACTTGACGTAAATGCTAAGAGTTTTCAGCAGGAGAAAGAGCAGCGAAATATCAAAGAATCGTTAGCTGAGACTAGCGCTTTGCTGCAACAGTTTCCGGTGGGGCAACCTGTCCGCCTGATGGACAACAAAACCAAAAACTACCTGTACGGGGTAGTGTCGGCGGTAGAACAAAAAAGCAAAGCAAATAACCCTGCTGCGCCGATTAATTGGAAAGTAAAATTATTAGTGGTTGATGGGGTGCGATCGCTGTCTATCGGGTTAAAGAATTTATCAAAGGGCGGTGGTCAAACTTTAGAGCCAGTTGAATCGGCGGCTAGTTTTGTCAACCTCAAGCAAGAAGTTTCTATTTACGACTTGTTTGACCAGAGACAAAGTGAGTCGAAAGAAAAGCGTTATTTGGTGACGGGACAGGTCTTAGCAACGGAATTAACGGGTAAGTTCGCCCAAGTTAGCGACCACTTAGGTCAAGTTCACCCAGTTTATCTATTGTGGCGCGGCTTTGACCCAACAATAGACATGAACATCAAACCTGTCATGCTCAAAAGTGTCGAGCAAATAGAGCAGTTTTTTGATAAAACTCAAAAAGTCGGAATTGTAAAAACTGAAGACGAGAATCTAACAGTTATCGCTGATATCAAACCAAGTAATATTGGCGGCATCATCATCAAAACTGCCAAAGCCACTGCTGAGGGCGGGATATATTTCAAGAATGAAGGATTATTGCAACTAACTGGGGACTTCACTAGCAAAACTGAGTCAATCAGGGAAGGAAATAAGACCAAATCTAAGGGAGTTATGACTGTCACTGTTGGCGCAGATAAAACTGATGAAGTTTTAGCTTACCTTGGGTCTAAATGGGGCTTGGGGGCTGCCACCCACAAAGATGTGGCACGAGAAATTTTAGGGCAGAAATTGCCATCTTGGGAGCCATGCCATGAAATTAATCCCGATGTCGAACGGATACTTGTTACTCGCACTCCTCAAAGCATGAGAGGCGAAACTGCACAGCCAGGTTTAGAAGAACCGGATTTGGCAAGCGATCGGGGCGCCACTAATGTAAGTACCACAACCCCCACTGAGACTAAGGTTACAGCTACAAAAGTAACAACTCCTGTGGTTAAAGGCGACCTTCCTGTAGACAGTTCAAAGGTGGTTGCTTCCGCCGCACCTACGTTGCCAGCGCCAGACGCACTAGCTTCTACACACGAACTTACAAACAGTGTTCCGCCAAACAAACAAATCCTTGAGCCAAAGATTCAGCGTGGGGGAGCAGAGACAAATATTGCTAAACTACTGCACCAGGCAGGATTAGCTGTAGAAATTCTTAAGGGCGATGACTTTTATCTTAAGGTTGAAAACCAACCTTTCACACCATTGTCAATCGAGCGGCATGGAAAAGAATTGTACTTAACCCATTACCTTACTGATAACTATGGGGATTTGTTTATGGATGCGGAGATGGTTTTTAACATCTCTGCCCAAGGACAATTAACTCTAACCCAAACAGCTAGTCAAAATCCACTAACAGGCGGGGAGTATCGCACTAATGGCGACCGCTCTTTTGGGCAAATATTCTCTCGTAACCTTATAGACCAGGGGTTCGGCAAAGCTGCACTATCAGCCTTTCAAACCAAACAGCAGTCAGCACTAGCACAGGAGCAAGCTTCAGTAGAGGTAGAAAATCTAGAGCCTAGAGCACCTGGACTTGAACAAATCCCAATAGGGATAGAGAATCTACAGCAAATAGAAGCTGACCAACAGTCAGAGCAAGTAGCCGCCGTTACTACTTCTTCTAACGAGCAGCCCCTAAATGAAGCATCCGCCGTTACTACTTCATTTAGTAATCTCTCAGCGCAAGGCGTTGTAGAGCCATCTTTGCCACTAGAGCAGGCAGCAGCAACTGAACCCGCTAAACCTAAATCATCAGTAGGTAAGTCCTCTGTCAGCACTCAAGCAACCCCAGTTGAACCTCAAGGAGTACAGTTGAGCTTGTTTGATATTGGGTTAAGCCGCTCTACTCCTGCCAGCGCATCTCAAAATACAGCCAGAGTAGAAAAAGAGCCAACTAGGAGCGCAAGTCAAGTAAAAGAATCTGTACCAAGTGTTAAAGAAGCTGCTGTAACAAGCTTCGTTGAAGCGCCACTAATAAATAAAGAACCGAAGGGCGAAAGCTTTATTTCCTCTGTGCCTTCTGTAGAGCCTGCTACAAGTGCGACAGAGACAGTAGACCCCATGCAGCTTTTCCAGCAAGTAGTAGAGCGCGTTGATAAGCGGACTAATGAAATGCTTACTACGCTTCAATCAACTAGCCCATCGCTCAACACGCTGCGGGATTGGTATAGAGCCGCCAGAGAGTTAAACAAGTCCGAAAAACATCTCAACCGCATTTCTGAAATTGGTAGCGAGTTCAAACAAGGGACACCTTTGACGGATAAAGCCGTAACAGTTATGCAGACAGATTTTCAGGCGTACTATAGAACCCATTTGACATCTCTACGAAGCTGAAAGTCTCTTGACCATCAGCCTAACAAAGCAAAGATTGAGTTTTGTGGTCGCATTTGCTAGGGTTCTCTCATGGTTCTTGACCAAAATTTTACAGCGCTCCATCCAAGCATTAGAACGCTCAATCACCCACCGAGCGACTGCTGGGACAAATCCAGACTTTCCTTGAGCGACCTTCTCCTGTTTGGACGGTTTTGTCGACAATTCAAACTTGATTTTCTTCATCACCTGCGGATACACCTGCTTTAATTCCTGCGTTAGATGCTCTGGGTGATAGCCATGATCCAACAAGATGGTGATCTTGGGAATATTGACAGGTTTTGCCCGAAAGTAGTCGATATTGTGCGTCAACATCTCAATCAACCCCGGATCATCAGAGAGATTTGCACTCGTACAGTGTGTGAAGAAGGGAAACCCTAATGTATCAACTGCCAGATGTCGTTTGATCCCATTCGTTGCCTTGTAAAAGCAAAACCCTTTGGACTCCACACTAGCATTGCAGGTGTTCTGTACCGCTTGCGAGTCAATAATGATTAGCGTTGTCCACTTGGCTTTTTTTTCACTTGTTCTCGTACTTGTCCATGCAGCACGCTCATCAATTGCTCAATTGCCCCAGCTTCTCGCCACTGTTTGTAGTGCCAGTAGACCGCCCTTGTAAGGCGGCAGGTCGAGGGGTAAGTCTTCCCAGTTGCAGCCATTCTTCAGTTGATAGAAGATGCCATTGATGATGTCTCTTTTCGTCCAGTTTGAGGGTCTCGTCCGCTTTTTTTGCGGTAATATCTCAACCAGTAATGGTTCAAGAACTTCCCATTCTGAGTCGCTTAAGCTGCTAGAGTATGGCATCGTACTTCTTTAAACAGTACCAATAACCTTATTGCATCTTGATAAAAGATGTCAAATGGGTTCTATAAGCAACTGATGGTAGTTGAGCAGTTGAGCAACCTGAGCGATGGGGATTTGACTAACCTCAACCAAAATATTACCAATTACTTGAACGCTCCTCCACCAAGTCCTCCACCTCCAGCTGACCGACAAAAAGTTGAGTCTGAAGTTAAACAGATTACGGACTATATCAACACTTTGGGAAGCCAACAATCTGAGCAGTTAGCGACCGTTGAAGCTATGCAAAAAAGTCCTTTTCGTAGTTGGAATGGAAAGTACGATTTAGCCGTCGCCCAGGTGGAACAGACAGCGAACAAGCTAGATAATGCGACTTCTCATTTGCAGCAGAGACAAAACCAGCTAGGGCAATGGAACAAGCTGGAAAGGGCTTACTCTTTGTGGGATAAATCACCTCAAACAGTTGAGATGCGGAATCTTGCTAAGGGCTTACAGTCACCTCAACTGCAAGAGCGGCTGGGTAGTATTGCTAGAGTAGCACGGCAAGAGTTCGCTCGTGGTCAAGCTTCTAGTGGGCGACAGGCGGGATTGTCAGCCTAAATAAAAAATTCTCTCCTCATTATTCTAGAAGCTGCACTTGATCGGGATATTTCTCTGCCAGTTTACGGTCGAATGTTATAACTTGAACCTGCTCTCTAATTGCGGCTGCGATAAACAGCGCATCATAAAACGGATGACTTGCCTTAACTGCCAACTCTAAAGCAACCTCCCGAATGTAAGCGCTAGGGATAATCTTATCTACCAACGCCTCGGCATCTTCTAGCACTTCTAGCCCAGTCTTAATCGGCAGTTGCCGAAACTGAATCCATTGCCAAACTACATTGCCTAATTCAGCAAATAACGAATCTGGCACAATAATTTGTTCTGCTGTTTCTATTGCTGTAATTGCCTGCTCATACTTACCCTCTACGTGCAATAGGGCGTAGGCAAACACCATTGTATCAATTACCATCAGGGTCGTCCTTGCTCTTTCCAGTCTTGCAATTGGCTGGCAGCTTGAACGGGTAAAGTTTCAGCGCGCTGGCGAATACGGTTAATCACTGCCTCGCGTTGTACATAACGGCTCTGGAGCAAATCTCGGACTTCTTGTTCCATCGAGATTCCCTTCTGTTCTGCAAGCCGTTTAATACGATCAACCAGTTCCTCTGGTACATTGCGAATCGTAATCGTTGCCATCTTGCCTCTTAGCCTCAAAAGGTATATTCACAATTATGCTAGCAAATTGCTGTCATTGCTACCTTCTATTCTCCTGCGTAGACCACGCCGTCTGTGGGTGACGAGTCTCGATCTTATCGGCATTATTATGAAGATGATCTGCTAGTTCCTCAATGGAAACTTGCACCTCTTTACCGCCCTTTATATAAACTGTAGCCATTAATGTGTCTGAGTTATTCATTTTTTTTTCAGCGCTACTAAGGTTGATTTCAGCATTGACTTTAATTTTAACCTTATGTTTATTTCCAAGTAGCTCTTTGGAAATAAACATTACAAGGTAACAATTACGCATTCTGGTCTGTCTTCCGTATTGTCGTAGGAAGCTATTTGTAGCTAGTACCACCCGTTAAAAATAAGTGGTACTTTTATCCACATACTAAATTAACGGCACAAAATTTCTATTTAGCTTTAGAGAAGGTTAAAGTTATTTTGCCAAGAACTGGTAGTTATTAGATGAAAATAAGCTTCAAGTACATATTGTTGAGTTTGGGATTAATTAGCCTGGGTGTTGCGGGCTATTCTGGTTATACCTTATGGCGAGTCTTAAGTATTGGTACTGCTTATCAAGCTAAACAATTTTGTTCAGGCGTGTTTGTCTCTGGGCGTACTCCAGAATCTATTTTTAATCAAGATATTTTAGCCGAGATCGAAGGTTTATCCTCACTGGAGCAGTCAATTGTTAAGTCAATTCAAGTTAGTATTGATCGCCCACAACAAGCTGTAACAGCAAGTATTTTTGGTTTAGTAAAACATTTTGCCATCTTTCGTTCTGGGCTTGGTTGTACTTTAGTCATTGATACATCTAAAACAGAGTTGCGTTCGCAAATTAAATCAACACGTCTTACTCCCCAAAAAATAGATAAATGGCGCTTTCTAGAGCAGAAAGAGCGAAAAATACCTGAAATTACCCAAAAGCAACTCAATGTAGCTCTAGACTCGGTTTTCCACCCACAGCAAAACACTAGGGCTGTAGTGGTGGTTTATAAAGGTCAAATTGTCGCCGAACGTTATGCACCAGGCTTTTCCTCTAAGATGCCTTTACCTGGATGGTCAATGACCAAGAGCGTAACTAATGCGCTTGTGGGGATTCTTGTCAAGGAGGGCAAACTATCGCTCTTGGATAAAAACCTGATGCCACAATGGAACAATGGGGACGATCGCCGCAGCCAAATTACTTTAGATGGGATGCTTCGTATGAGTAGTGGGCTGAAGTTTAACGAATCGGAAGGAAATCCCCTAGGTGATTTGATTCAAATGTTATTTGGTCGGGCAAACGCGGCTGTCTATGCGGCAAATCAGCCCTTAGAAGCCGCTCCAAATACTAAGTGGCAATACTCCAGTGGGACAACTAATATCATCTCTAATGTTATCCGCAACGCAATCGGTAGCGATGCCGATTATCTAGCGTTTCCCCGTCGCGCCTTATTTGATCGCCTAGGGATGAAGAGCGCTGTTATTGAACCAGATGCGTCGGGAACCTTTGCTGGCTCGTCTTTCATGTATGCTACAGCGAGAGATTGGGCGCGATTTGGTCTGCTTTATTTACAAGATGGCGTATGGTCAGGACAACGTATTTTACCAGTAGGCTGGGTAAAATACAGCCACACGCCAACGGAAATAGCACCTAAGAAAAATTATGGCGCTCATTTTTGGTTGATGAACATTGGTACACAATCCAGACCTAGCCAAATTCTCACGGCTCAAGGATTTCAGGATCAATACATTACTATTATTCCTTCTCACCAACTCGTTATCGTCCATTTGGGAAAAAATGAAAATACGACGCGCCAGCAATTTATTCCCCAAATCTTGGCAGCTTTTGCTAATTAATTTAGGCAGATTGAGCGAAATCCTGGTACTGAGTGGTCATAAATGTTAAGCGATTACTCTCTACAGAATCTGTAAATTTTTTCTTAGATTAGACAACATATTAGACTCCTATGCAAAAGATTTATTTAGTCAGTTCCGACCAACTTTAGCTGTAAGACTTGCGGATTTTAACTCTGGGCAAGTTATAGTAGAATGATTTTTCTATATCAATTGGCTCTCCCTAGCTTTGGCAAGGAGTCTGTAAAGGCTGAGTGCTTAAGTTATAAAATAGATTAATGCTCAGAAAATTTGTAGTAATTTGATTGCCTAGCAGTAGTGAGAACAATTGAGATGAGAAGTCTTAGAAATACTTTATTTGTAGTTATTCCTTTATTAGCTTATGGTGCTACTAGCAAAGTAAGTACAGTTATCCTAGGCTCTCTGCAAGCTCAAGCCCAGAGCGCATTACCTGCATTGTCACCATCACCTGCTCCACTGCCGCCTAATCCTATTCCACCTCAAATCAAACCTGCTTCGCCAGCGCCTAATGATGCGGTTTCAAAAGTAGTTGCTGCGGGGTTGATGAGCTATCTTACTGATGGACAATTTCACCCAGAATTATTTATTAGTCGTGCCGAACTAGCGTCAATTTTAGTTAGAGCGTTTGGATTAGCTCAAAGAGCCGCCGCAAGTCAAGCAGGTACAGTTGAAGTTCAAGATGTACCTCTCTCATACTGGGCTAGTAAAGACATTCAGACAGTGCTTAAAACTGGGATCATGAAAGGGTATCGGGGCAATATGTTCTTTCCCAACCAGAAGGTAACAAGAGCAGAAGCGTTGGCTATTTTTGCTCAAGCTTATGGTGTTTTTCAGTTTCCGGATAATACAGTAGAAGAGATATTATCCCAATATCCAGATGCAGCTTCAATTCCTACTTGGGCTAGAAAATCTCTAGCTACCTCATTAAATGCAGGCTTTGTCAATATAGATACACAAAATAATATAAATCCATTGCAGCCTATGACTCGTGCAGATATGGCTTATGCCCTGAGTCAATACCTAGCAAGTAGTAACAGGACAAATACTTAAACTCCTGCCAAATAACAACAAGCTCCTTGTAACCAATTGTCGGTAAATCTCAGCAATTGGTTACAAAGCGCTGATATCTCTCTTTTGTCACTTCAGAATAAGAAGAAAATCGTTGATTTGTAGCTCAAGTCTAGTTGAGTCATATCCTACGGTTGCTACAGTTGGGACTTTCAATTGGGTGATGTTCGCCTTGAAGACCAGGCATGAATAAGTAGATTCTGGAAAAACAGCACAGGTGTATCGAAGCCCGCCGATGCAATAATTGATGCGACTTCTTGAGGTGGCAGCACAGCTACATCCCGACCATAAGCAGCGCGCATCTTTTCAATGTCCTCCTCCGGCAGTTCGGCAGACTTCATCATTCGTAGCCAAACCTCAAGCAGGCTTTGATAGTCTGAAGTAAATCCATAATAAAGTGAGAAACTACAAGGCAAGTCGCCGCATCAAACGAGTCCGAAATTGGCAGCGAATCGAGATAGCCTTCATGAAAAGTGCAACGAGATGTAATTCCGCTTTCTTCAACCTTCTGACGACAAACATTAAGCATCGCAATTGCAGGCTCAACCGCCGTGAATTGCCATAATGGAAATGCTTGGGCTAGATTAATCAACTCCGCTCCGGTTCCTACACCAACACAAAGTATCCGTGCATCGGCAGGAAGCTCCGATAGTATGACGCGAATAAACAAATCAAGGGAGTCGCGGATTGGAGCTAACTTAGCCCACCTATTACCGTAGGCAGAAGCGACTTTTTCGTCGAAAACAATAGCTGATGGTTGATTTTTCACGGGTGGAAGTCAATAAGAGAGTAAGTTGAGTCGGCTAGAGCCAACAATCAAAACACATCTAAGTAGTTGTGCCTTTGCTTTAACCTAGACTTCATACCTC
>QQTW01003618.1_pt1 | contig 11450 bp, 12 predicted proteins | sample 1904831 | NCBI WGS metagenome assembly QQTW01 (sample SAMN09435610, study PRJNA476489) | Subsurface metagenome, whole genome shotgun sequencing project.
ATCAACCCTGACATTTGAAAGCTTATAAACAGTAGAAATTGCTTCAAATGGCTAATGTAGTCATTCCACTATACACATGGGATAGTGAAGATACTATAACGCAAGTGCCTAGAAGAAAAGTAATCGCTATTAGGTTCTATGTTTTGTTTTTTTCCTAGAGACTAATGACTTCTATAGATTGATGCAATCGTCTGCAACAGACTTGACGGTGCTAAAGTTTGTACTTTATATCTCTTAGGAAACGGCTTATTGACTTAACTTTTCTTCAGGTTGAAGAATATCTCGTTCGATGGGCAGGTTTATATCCACCCGGTCGGACGCCATATTCATGGCATCGACTTTGCGAGCTCTCGAAGTGTCTTCATCTAGTCCAAGAGTACCTTGAGCAGAGGTCCTTGTGAGTGTTACCAATTCTTTACCCATCAGCCATGCCTAATTTCCTTATAGGTGGTTCCAAAACAGACAGGGTTCAGAGTTGAAACGAAAATCACCCCATGATGAGGTAGAGGCCTTGAATCTCCAAGGAGACAGTGAGTCATTAGATTAGATGGACCTAAGCGATTTTAGTTTACTGCTAAAGGCTTGAAGATGAAATCTCTGAGGCCAGTTCATTGTTATCACGTGATATCAAAGTTTACAATGGACTTCTCACTGCGCAAGACGGACTCTTTGATGTGGTGCCTGTGAGTGACTCACTACACTGAGTGCTGGCTTGGGACTAATCAACATGATGTAGTCTAGCGCTACAGCTGTCATCAAAGCTGGATCATTGCCGACAGCATCCATGACCCAGCAGGCTAGAGAGTCAAGCACAGCGGCAGCTTATGACCGTATCAGAGAGAAGATATGTTCGCGACTGCGAAGAATTCCAGGTCCACCCATGAGACTGTTCAACAACACCGACCGCAGCTCACCTCCCCTTCGATTCCGCTTTGTCGACGAGTGTCAACTAGGAAAAGGGGTCATTAAGGCAAGCCAGGATACTGTGGTTGGATGCCAACAATGTCGCCCAAATATGGCACACTACATCGGCTGTCAGTACACTCGAAAATGTGATTGCCTCGAGTACGCAGCCGTGGACGCGTCTCGTCTTTCACCCGAGGAGAAGGTGATTTACGAGGCGATCCTCGAAAACGGAGGGGACACGTCAGGATTGCCTAAGCGTTTTCCGTATTTCAGTTCGGGCTCCAAAACTGGATGTCTCGTACCGTACTATCTGGAGTCGAGGCACGCCGTCTATGAGTGTAATGCCAACTGTCTCTGCGGTCCTGGATGCAAGAATAGAAACGTGCAAAAGGGCAGGCAGGTGGAGCTGGAAATCTTCAAGACGCGCAACAGGGGCTGGGGTAAGCCTTGGAGATCCCAAGGAACCATGCAGCACTAACATCTCACAGGATTGCGCTGCGTTGAAGACCTCAAAGAAGGTCAATTCATCGACACATATCGTGGGGAGATCATCACTGGAAAAGAAGCAGACCGCCGTGAGGAAAATGCAGCCAAAGGGAAAAACAACAGTTACCTGTATTCTCTCGACAAGTTCGCCGAGACACAGGGTATCTCGCCTGAAGATATCTACGTCGTCGATGGGGAATATATGGGAGGCCCGGCACGCTTCATGAACCATTCCTGTGAACCAAACTGCCGCCAATATACCGTATCGTACAACAAGCATGACTGCATGATTTACGATATTGCGTTGTTTGCATGCCGCAACATCAGAGCAGGAGAAGAGCTTACTTTCGACTATCTCGACAAGGATGAGGAGGACGAAGAAGAAGTTGCGGAAAGGGCTGGCTCTGACCAACCGGAAGATCGGGATGGAGTAAAGCCTATCAAGTGTCTCTGCGGCTCGAAGAAATGCAGGAAATGGCTATGGCTCTGATGTTCTCTGGAAGTCTGGACAGGAGCAACCTGGCAAGAGAGAGTCGAATCCTCTGACCTTGTGTCACTGTCTCTGAAAGCCAGTGACATGCCTTGAGATCATCGGCCATGGGTCGTATTGAGCGTCTGGATTCTTTTACTTGTCGGAGTGTCTTACGATCCTGGAAGAAGCCCAGTTCCCTTTTGGTCCCCTCAGGTCTTGCAGGAAATCTTCTCAGGGTCGATTCAAGCGCATGTACATACACGTACACCTCTTCTTGGACGGATCTTTCTGACCGTGTCTCATTGAACATTGGAATACACCGTGACGGCTAACGAAGCGACATAGCAGGGGTTGACGCATAGCGCTTTGTTGACTCCACACTCGGCTCCATAACATATCTGCAAAACAGAATCTGCCGGCGATGAAAACCGTCCGGCAACCCTGGAACGGCTTGCAATTGAAGCGGCCGGCCCGAATGGAGGTCGAAAGCGCGGCCTGTGTAGAGGCTAAAATGTTTTGACTTCCCGCTTAGGGACGGCTATGCATGCACTTCTTCAACGCACAGGCTTCGCGAGAAGATAGAGACTCCCAATGGCGGAATCGGCAACTCGAGCGCACTCAAGGACATAGGCAAGAGTCGTTGACGGATGCTCAGCACTCTGGGGAGTGATTTCAACGAATTGCCAGTGCAGTAAAGAGTTGTTGCTGGAAGTGAGATATAAGGTGCAGCTGACGTTGCAAAACGGGGACGCGGTTAACGCTCGCACTGTGGACTCAGATAGTCGTAGCTCACGGACTCTTTTCGCATATTTTGTAGAAGCAGCTCCAACCCAACCACCGTCCACCGAACTCTTCCTCACGCCTAAAATAATACACCCTAACGCACCGCACCTCATAATCCTTCTTTTCTCTCACACTCTGCACCTTTTCGTCACACTCGAGATCGAAATTCGTCTGCCAGCTCGACGGCTCTTGCGCAGATCGTTTCCTTCCGACGTCCGGCCAACATCCGAGAGTTCAGCCAACGACGTCTGCGGTCAAAAAATTGTCGTGCCTAGCGGAGTACCCACGTACCTGCCTAGGTATCCCACCTACCGCGATCAGCCTACAATTTTTGCTGGCGAAGAGCACCACGGTGCCCACCGGGATTCGGGATCCAGAAAGGCCTTTCAAGCTATCTTACACGGCTGCTCCTTATCCGTACAGGTTGGTTCAAATCCATTTTCATCTTCGCGCTCATGGTACCCTGCGCTGGACTTCTTGTCCTCTGCGCATCGGCTCCGAACTTTCTACCGTTGCTGCACGATCTCCCAGCCCAGTTCGCGTGTCAAAGCCTACACCTACTGTTGATGCCCACGGTATCTCGGTGGTACTGGTTTCAGAGTCAGGTTCAAGCTAGTAGCACATCCCCGCACAGCTGGCGATTGATCCAACCTGCTTGCTTGTCATCACAAAGGAGCTCTTGGAAGCTCGGCCACGCTTAAAAGCAGACTCTCTTCTCTCACTTTGAGCTTCGTGATGCAGGATCTACGCTCCGGGATACGTTGCACAAGTGATTCTGAGCAGCAAGGCTGACTTATCTGATTTCGTCTAGAGCTTGATATCCTTATAACCCACGCGCCATTGACCGACCTACCAACCCGGAAAGCTTTGACGATCTGCAACACAGCTCTCCAACCACCGCACCCGCAACCCGGCGCCTCTGTGCTGATATTCCGGTCTTCTCGCGGCCTCTAGGCAAGATCGTCCCGAGAACCAGTTACATACGCAGCAGGGGTGGGCTGACGAGAAGGTTGAAGACGGCTTGAGTGGGTGAGGAGGTACCGGGAGGGCAGAACTGCACCTCCTCGGACACTTCGGCTCATTACTTTGTGGTTTTCGGCGGGTTGTGATCGGCGCGGGTGCGGACATAAGAAAATCGTCATCTGTGCTCAAATCGTCAGGCAACATCGATATTGTGTTGCATACAGAGGCATTGAGTATCATGGCGACGACGCCACGCAGAGTTGCCAGCGACAATCCTTCCACTCCGGTCCCTTTCTCGTACGCTCAAGCTGCCAAAGGACTCTCGTCATCAGCCGGAAAGTCCGGAGCGCAGCCTACTAAGTCCAATTCCGGCTCTGTCACCCCATCAAAGGAGCCTCTCATGACTCCCGCTAGCTTGAGCTCGGGCAACAGTGCTGCGGGTGACGTTGAGCAGAGTGTTGCAGGTCAGGCAGGCGTCGTACAGCCGTCCTCAAACCCCGAGCAGCCCTCTCCGCAACCCGTGGAGCAGCCTCCTTTCGAGCCGGAACCTCCACAGATGCACGCTTTGCAAACGGTCGAGTTGACGCAGCAGTCTGACGTGTCCGCCAAACCAACGCAGGTGAATGGGGACGGATCCCCGACCGTCCATAATATACCGTCTCTTGAGTCCGGCTGGGACGAGAAGTCTGAGGCGTCCACGGCCGTTGAAAAGTCGCATGAGCACGCAGAAGAGCGCCCGGAAAGCGGAAAGAAGGAAGATCTGGAAAAAGAAGCAGCCTCTCAGCAAAACTTACAAGAGGCACCGGTACCTACCGTCAACGTATGGAAGCAGAGAGCACAGGAACTCAAAGCGAAGGCTGCCATGCAGATGCCTCCCCAAAAGTCCGCCGTCAAGCCGTCAGTCGCTCCGTCGATGGATTCTCCTTCCAAAGGAGACGAAAAATCAAGTCCGAACGCAAAGACCGACATGCGAAGGAAGGCTAACTCCGTACCTACTCTGCCGGTGGAGAGCGAGGCGTTCTTCAATCTCAACAAGGACAGGAGACGCGGCATGGAGCAAGATGTGAAAGGGCCCGAATTTGGAAAGACGAACCAACCTCGCCGCAGCTCAAAGTTCCCCGCAGAGAATGAGGGTGACCAGCATCAAAGAAGTGGACGACAGACCAGCACTTCGAAACCGTTTGAGAAGGAAGAAAAACCGAAACCAATCACCGCTCCACCGGTGGTCCGTGACGATGAATCGTGGCCTACTCCCGACACCGCTCAGGACGAGGAGAAACGAAGAGCCCAGGAGAAGGGTGAGAAAGCCGAAAAGGAGAAGGGTGGTCAGACCAGCAGGCCTCACGGACGGAACGAGTGGAAGCCGGTACCATACACGCCGTCCGTCATATTCAACACACCATTGCCGACGGGGAACCCAAGGCGAGGCGGCCGCGGAGGCGGCCGTGGTGGCAGAGACAGTGGCCGAGGCGGCACTCCGGGCATGAATGGATCGGCTGGCGGGGAGAACACATCCCCCGATCTGAGGACGCCTTCTGGCGGCGATCAAGGAAGGAGGGGCCGGTCGGATGGCAGAGCCCCTTCACCTGCGAGAACGAAGCGAGCAGCCAGCGCCGGCTCCGTGGCATGGAAAGAATCGCGCACTTCTGGTGCAGGTGAAGATCGCACAGGCAAAGACCATCCGCCCGGGGACTCCGAATCGCAGTCATTTCGTTCGGGTGCAAGAGATGACATCGGGTCGGGATATAATTCTTTCCCACGACATTTTCAACCAGGCCGGCAGAAGCCCTACCGTAAACAAGACAACGGTGGCGGCTTCGACAGGCGTAGAGAGGGAGAGGGCATACCTCCAAGGAGTGACAGTAGATCGCCAAAGTCTAGTCGCCGGGCTTCTGTTGCTACTCAAGTGGACGGTGAGCACGCTTCTCCCCCAACTTCCGCGTTGTCGCTAATAGGTGCCTCGCTCCTTGCAGAAAATGCTCGAAGGAGAAGCAGCACTGCGGCTGAGGGTAACAACCCTACAGCGCGACCCGGCGCTTTTGATCGACGAGGCGATAACCGCTCGTTGGACATGATTCCTCATCGTGAAAGGTGGGATGGTCGTGGCCGTGGAAGCGTTCGCGGACGGGGCGGCGCCCACGCCTACGGAAATTCACACCATGCAAGCAATCATTACTTTCAAAATAGTAATATCCCCAACATCGCCAACGCGACGTATCCGACATCGAAACCGTCGGCAATCTACCAGCAATCTGGGTCCTCCTTTGCACAGGCGCCACCGCCTTCACGTGTCATGCGCGGAGGCGGTCAACGACCCCATTCGATCGTTGGTGATACTGGTTATGGACGCCAGCAAGCTCCTTTTGCTGGTGCGCCACTCAACATCACCCCCATTCAGACATATTCTGTCGCTGCCTACGACCAAGCTGCCATGCCGCCACTTAGTGCCGCGACATTTCCGTCGGTCGTGGATCCTTACTCGCTTGCGGCAATGGTTGCCATGCAACTGTAAGAACAATCGACATGGTGCTCTTCCCGTATGCAAAGGCTAATGCTGGTTCAGTGAATACTACTTTTCCGTGGACAACCTGTGCAAGGACATGTTCTTGAGGAAGCACATGGATTCGCAAGGGTTCGTCTTGTTGAAATTCATAGCGGACTTTAACCGGATCAAGCAGCTCACGACTGATATGGAACTGCTCAAATACGTATGCTACTCCTCTCCGAAACTCGAGTACCGGCTGGGCGGCGACGGCAAAGACAGGCTGCGTAGAAAGGAAGGTTGGGAACAGTGGGTCTTGACGGCGGGCGAACGCGATCCCACCGTGCAGAACGATGGCCCTGTTGAGTTGCACAACCCTCCTGTGCCATATCCGCAACTCTACGATTTCCCACCCGTTCTGCGACAGCCCGCATCCGCTTCGGCGGCTCTTCCGCCGTATACCAACTCGTCTTTCAACGACGTCTCGTATCAGCCGCCCAACGGTTCGGCACCAGCAAATGCTCAAGCGGGCGTCGGATCGTCGAGTCTCGAAACTTCCGGTGACGCTCAAGATATTGTTTCTCCGTCTGTGGTATCCTCAACATCTGTGATATCCTCAACTGTTGGAAACGGCACAAAAGCATCAGTCAGATCTTCGGATCATTCCGTGAATGCCGAAGAAGACACTTTCTCGGACAAGCAAATCGAGACCTTGAGTGTGATTGTCCGGAAGTACGATCATTCGCCTGCGCATGTGCCGTTACACAGTGCAGCGTCAAGGTCTTTCTCGAATGGCTCAATCGATGGTACTTCGATGGTAGAGAACATGACTCCGACCGCCGGACGCAATGAACACAGCCAGGTCAACGGCTTTCCGCCTCCACAACTGTAAGCCGCATGGGCACTGCCGGATCAGAGATTGGTCTGACTGAGGACGTACACAGGGAAGACTATCGGTCCGTGCCAGATGAAAGGGTTGGCCAGGGCCCTGTTCACGCGGATAGACGCTCGCAAGGCCATCCTGTGGGTCTTTATTGGGTCAAACACAGCGAGGCTCCCGTGGACGAAATACCTGCAGATGCTACATATGAATCATACACTCATCTTCGCTTGAAGGCGTTGGAACAACGACAAAACGCCGGTCCAGGCGCCTGCCCCTACGATATGGATATCCTGTACCAATTTTGGTCTCATTTCCTTGTTCGCAACTTCAACTGTGGAATGTACAATGAATTTCGCCGACTAGCCATCGAAGATCAGTCGCAGAAGGCTTCGGACGTTGGAATGCGCAACTTGATCAAGTTCTATGGCGAATCGCTCCGCAGCCAGAACCTGATTCGGGAGCGCATCGCACAAGATTACGTGGATCTGGTCAAAGCAGAAGAGCCAAAGTCCGAGCGACCTGCTCTTAGACAGCTCCGATCAGCCTGGCGTAACGGAGCGCTGAACCTCAAGAATCGAAAACTGGTCGGCGCGTACGTGGACGCCGACCTACGAGAATCTTTGGAACAGTAATCCACTCGGACAAGCCTGGTTTCCGCATGCGATCTGGATCTTCACTCGCTTTCAGTACAAATTTTATCCAATGCTGGCTCTTCTCACGTATCCCCCTTGCTCGAACTGTTGGCAGCCTGCAACTCGCTTGATTCGATGTATATATTGCGATCGGCAACACATTCCCCCAGGCGCATGTTTTCTTTAATACCAGAGGCTTCACCTGGCGTTTCACATGGGATTTGGGAAAACTCGGGCTCGTTCGCTGGCTTTGAGGACAATAGACTTGGGCCCCTTTGAGAATGCTCCTCACGGTTCATCAACAACTTTCCTTTTGCTTCAGAAAATGCTCAAAAAGTTTGCTGCTGCCGCTTTGCAATTAGCGAATGCCATGGAGAGTGCATTGGCAGTAGCATCTGCACGAAAAGGCTGACTGACCTCTGGTACATGTTGTCGATTTCTCTCGGTCTTGCATAGCGGCAATTCTTTTCTATCCCTGGGCTACATCATGCAGCGTTCCATTAGCACGCGAGTGTCCAGTCCGTAGCCAAAATCACGCTGATATGCTCCACATGTTATGCACCAGCGGACGCGCAAGGCAGATACTTTGTTAGTCTAACCATTACATTGGCAGCATAGCAGTGCTCAGCAAAACTTTCTGAGCATATCTAGTCATGTAGCCACAAGTCTGCGCCGGCGCTTGTCCAGAGATCGGGACAATTCGATCATGGGAATTGTGAGCAACCGAGATCATAGGAGGACGTCAATCAAACATAATTCTATCCTTTGAAGCTTAGAGCATACCTGTGACCTTCTTAGATTTCGAATGCTACAAATATAGGAAGATATTATCAACTACCGTAGGTGTAAACTCACTAATAACTTTGCCCACCCGTGCGATTCGGGTAAAGAAAATACTGATGACGAACTCCACCAGCAGTCTTGTGATTGAGTACCGAGTTACTCCACCTCGGGTACCTACGTACCGATATCGCCACTCGAGGAGGGTTAAAGTACGAACCACCAACCTTGCGCCTTCGCTCTTCTTACATCGCAACCTCACAGGCATTTACACCATGGCGCCGTCCGTGGGCCACGTTCATAAGTTCGTGGCCAAAAACGTCAAGCTCGTCAAGTATGAAACGCTCGTTAGCTCTCTCGTTGTACTAGTCTAACAACACTTCTAGGTATCTGTGGAAGCAGAGTTCGCGAGTGGTGCAACACGCCATTCGACCCGTTCAAGCAGAAGTCTCACCCATCTTTGCGGTTAATACTCAACCCTCCCGGCATCCCGTCGGGTATTTGAAGCAGAGCAGGCAGAGATGGCACACCGCTCGGCAATACACCACCTCATCCTCTTCAGCGCGTCCCGGCCTGAAGTACGATCGATCCTCTTTTCCTAAGTCGCGAGTCGCTGCCGCTCTGAACTCGTCGAGTGGCCGCACTCCATTCGCTTCTACCTTGAGGCCCAACCTCACCGGTGGCACTCTCAATCGAACCGCGGGAGGCTACGCTTTTGGTGCTGGACGGTCCGCAAGATATTTCTCGCATACGCCAGCTGCGCCGGCACAGGTCATGCAGAATGTGTCACAAGCAGTTCGCGCGTTTCTCGTCTCGGGGCAGAAGGCTCATTACGATGGGCTGGACCCGCATACTGGTGTGAAAAGGTTCAAGGCTTGTTCGGCACTGCAGGAAGAAACGAGCCAGAGATTGCGGTCTCTTCCCAATGCGACGCCTGGATCTTTCATTGACTTCAAGGTCAACACGACCATCACTGCCGTCACTCCTCTGACTTCTGTCGCTGGATATCGTCACTACGCCCCAAAGAATACGCTCAACTCGGAAGGTCTCCTTGACGTACTCTCGATTGATTTCTCCCGAGCATTGAAGGATCTGGCTGCGGTGCTCAATGATCTCACAAAGCTGTCGGCCCTTGGGGATCTTCCTATCACATACCAGCATTCCGTTCTGCGTGTCCATTTCCCGGGCTGCGATGCTGAAACGGTCGAGAAACTTTGCGTCGAGCTTGGAGTCCAGAGAGGGTTCGTAGGGCAAGATGAAGATTTCGACGCGTTCAACGGCACGGAAATTGCACTGCTGTTTCCTTTTGCTCCTAGCAGAGTCCCATCAGAAAGTTCCTTCTACGACCACCTGGCTCCCGGTAAAGCACATCATCAGGAGGAGATTGAGTGGCGAAACATGCTTTCTCCGCAAATGGACGACTTCTACCCGCTACCGCTGTCTGTTCAGTCTGATACTGGCTCATTTCTTGAAGCTCCAGACGAAGCGCCTTGGGTGACGCCCCAATCGGCGTACGATACATTGCATAGCAGCGAGGTCGAAGAATTCCAAGGGTCTTACGAGGCACCTTCGCAGCATGATCCCTTGGAGTATCAAGGGTTCGAGGGCATATACCGGTTCATCGAGCAGTGTGATGCTGCCACTCGCAGGCAGAGGTAGCGAGTATGTCATTGTCGGTTTTAGATTGATGATTGGCATTGTTTATGGCACGATTCTGCCGAGCGAAATCTCTTTTGTTAATCTAGGTGCCGCTATAGGTAGTGTGGCTTCCGGACTGTCTTTACAAAGTCTGGATATTCATGTGGATAGCTTGAATCAATCATATTGCTCTTCTCTTGTTGCGCCCTTATTCCAGAGGAATGCACGTCCGCCGACGAGGATTTGCTTGTGCCACTAGTCAGTGGTCTCTTATGTCATTAGAGTAGCTGTCCACCCGTCGTGCGATCCGTACACCTCCAAGCTGCTCAACAAGCACGACGAGCAATCAGTCATCATTTTCCTACAGATAACTACCTATGTATATTTGCATGCAATTGGTCGGAAAATAACGTGATCAAGTGCCTCAGAGAGTGACATGTCTGATAAGGATGCGGCTTATCGATAATTTCGGAGCTTAGAGCAAACGTCACTTGGTTTCGCGTGCAGGCACAACGCGTTCGCCCATTTAGCGTGTCTTGAAGAACACAGCTTACACCTCCTCCATTGAAGCTTTTCTAGCACGGCCGAGTAAGGGCACTTTGCTCAGCTGATCAATAGGACATAATGCCTGAGGTGATCGCCTCTCAACGAATGCCAGGACTATGCCATACTAACAGGCGCATAGATTGGCGAGGTCGCCCGCATTGTGCATTACCTTCGGAAGCATGTCGTCGGTAAAACGATCACGGCCGTCAAGACGCAAGAGGACGAGATTGTTTATGGCAAAGTCGGAACATCGGCGTCAGCTTTCGCGAGTGCGATGAAGGGCAAGAAAGTACTCGACGCGCGGCAGCAAGGCAAATACTTCTGGATGGTCATGTCGTCGCCCCCGCATCCGTTGATGCATTTTGGAATGACCGGCTGGATGAAGTTTTCAAACGACCCTGATAGCGTACTATACAGCAACTCTGGGAAGCAAGAGGACGAGCAATGGCCGCCAAGGTTCTGGAAATTTACATTGGAAATGGAAGGAGAGCCGCGTTGCGAGGCTGCGTTCGTGGATTCTCGGAGACTCGGCAGAATACGGCTAGTAGACGTGGAGGCAGACAAGATGCGAGATACGACTCCATTGAAGGAGAACGGGCCGGATCCAGTCATTGATAAGGACATTCTGACGAAAGAATGGTTGGCCGAGAAGATGAGGAGCAAGAAGACGCCGATAAAAGCACTCTTGCTCGACCAAGCGAATATCAGCGGTGTGGGTAATTGGGTAGCGTGAGTAACTTTCCTATATTCACGTTGTGTCTTGGCTTACCTTTGATAGTGATGAAGTACTATATCAAGCTCGAATACACCCGGAGCAGTACAGCAACACGTTTAGTGATGAGCAAATTCAAACCCTTCACGACTCATTAAGGAACGTAT
>QQTW01003619.1_pt1 | contig 11449 bp, 7 predicted proteins | sample 1904831 | NCBI WGS metagenome assembly QQTW01 (sample SAMN09435610, study PRJNA476489) | Subsurface metagenome, whole genome shotgun sequencing project.
TTGCCAACCCAACTCTCAAAAGACCCAAAACATCCCGTCCCTTCACCCCACCCTTGTCCTTTAACCCGCTCCGCCAATCCCAACCCCTCTTGACATTTCCAGGCACCAGAACCCCACTACTCCCCATCGACCGACTCGTGCCGTCCCTCTCCTGCTGCTGCCGCTCCTGGCGATTCGGCGGCTGCGAGCCCAACATCTCGCTCCCAATCAAGGAAAAACTGCTACTAGCCGTCAAATTCGACAGACTCTTCCTAAGCAGCGCCCTCGGCGACGACGCAGCCAGCACCTGCGACCCGCGGGCGTTGGCAATCGTTGACTGAAAGCATTCCTCGCACTGATCGTACACGCGAGCCGTGACGGTCTGCAGGTCCTCGATGGCTTTGAGAAGGCTGAACACTTGAGGTAGGGTGAGGATGCGTTTGGGCTGGTTGATAAGGGGCAGAGCTTCGCCGAGGAGGGCGAGCAGGCCGTCGACTTGGACGACCGAGTCGCGCTCTTCGTCGTACAGGCCGCCGTGGATGGAGTCTGCTGCGCTGTTGATGACGGTGACGAGGGCGGTGGCTGCTTCGCGTTTGCGGGCGAGGGGGCGCAGCGTGGGTTTTTGGCCGTCTTTCAGGTTGACCTCGGCGTCGCGGAGGTTGTAGAAACGGCGGAGGGTGGCGTAGCCGCTGAGGTAGAATTTCAGGAGGTGGGCGGCTTCGAGGTCGATGCTGGATAATGCTATTAGGACTTCCTTGGGCGATTGCACGAGGAGGACGAGGTCGGGGTCGAGATCGGATTCAGGCGGGTACGCGAGGGATTGGACGAGGCTGAGGGAGATCAGGAGGTCGAGGACGTCCTTGATCTTCTTTTCTCGATGTGCTCGAGCGTAATAGAGCAATGCGGTGCCGTAATTGTTGGTGTTTTCGGCTACTGAGTCGGCGTACTTCTGTAGGTTCTTTAGCATGCTGTAGTTGCGAAGCACGCTTCTTTCGCCAGGTTGACTTACCTCAGCTAGCTTGCGAGTTTGGCTCTCAATGCCGAGTTCAGTGCAGATGGTAAGCAGGTTGTCTACCCGCTCTCCGGACTCAAGCGGAAGCTCGTCTAGAAGATCACAGATTTTCTTGCCCGAGAGCATTGCGTCGTCCAAGCGGCCGAGGATCTCCACGGATATCTCCCATCCTTCACGCTCAATGTCATAGTCCTCGCTTCGAATCACGTCCCGTTTCGAAAGACCCTCTGCGTATTCGATGAGTATCTCGTCCTTGCCCAATCTTCGCTTCTCTTGACCATAGCTGAGGACCATCAGATCGCTTTCGTTGAAGTTGTTCATCATCTTTGTACCAGATGGTATCCCCAGCCAGTCACCTTGGCTGGCAATCTCAACAACAGCGGAGGTGATCGTGAGTGACCAGCTACGCAAAAGCCCGATAACGCCCTCAACATTGCCTTCAAAAATCGACGCCAATCCGACTTCAACTGGATTCATCGTGTTGATTTGGAATGCCTCTTCGTCGCTATCGTCGGTTACACGGTCGAAGGCGTATGATAATCGTCGCAAGTAGGCAGCAAGGGGATCAATATCGACGGAACGCGGCGCGCGCGACTGTGAGAGTCTCATTGACCGTCGGGTTCTGGCCAAAGTACCCACCGCAATCTCGTCGTCGTCATCGCCATCCCACCAAACGGTTAGACCGATAGTGGCTTCCACCCAGTCTTGTGCGAACGAGATTATCTCTGTAGCCCCTCCAAGGAAGAGCCCGTACATAGCTTTGAGGTTCTGGTAGATCGTCCACGGCACTTTACTTTCTGCTTTCCGGGTAGATTGACTTAGCGACGAAGTGCTTCCCTGAAAACCTGGGATTCCGAAATTTTCAGCCCGGAAATGCTGGTTGTCATTCTCCATATCGCGGTCTCGACCTTCAGCGAAGGTTGCAAGCTCCCCTGCTGCCTGTTCAACTCTCTTTCTGAAAATCATCCAGTCACTTCCCCTAACATCCCAATTATCACCTTGGACCGCCGGACAAAGTTCCAGGACCATGATCGCACGATTGATAACTCTTGTGATGTTATTAAGCTGCACTCCTCGGTAGCCATCTTGGCTCTGCCCATCATCTAACCCGGTCCGTGCATGCTTGAAGTCTGCTTCCTTCAAAACTCGGATTACCTCTGAGATACGGCCACGTAGAACAGCAGAGAAAACAATGTCCCAGAAGTTCAAATGTGCGGTAGGGTTAGGTTGATAAGTTTGCAAATCTATCATTGCAGTCGGGTATGGATCGTGGTGAGCATTGAGCCAGTCGAGCAATACCTTCGGTGGAGGAGACAGTCTTGAAGGGCTGCGATAAACGCTGATGGAATCCTTAAACCTAAAGTCTTGATTTGATCGCGAAGATGCAAAAGCTTGCTTGCTTTGGAGAGAAGGCGGGTGATGGAGTTGTAGCAGCAAAGTGGCCAGATACGATGCTTTGGCCGTAGGTGAAGCAGCATCACCAGGGCCTATACCGACGACAAATTCAGCTGACGGTAAACCTCTAGCAATGCTATCAATTGAGGACTGCCACAACTTCGTCAATTCTTCCGGCACTGTCGAAAGTGCAGCTTGTACAGCCATCTCTTCTTCTACCTGCTCAAGATCTGTCTCGGGGTACACCTGACTCACGATGTCCTCAGTACCCAAGATGAGTTCATCGGATTCTGTAATATCCACTTCCTCGTCCAGGGCTGCCAAATCTCGCAGGATTCCTGGTATGGCAGACTCCTTCCTCCGCATTGGGCCAACTCCTGAGATCAGAGACGAGCCAAAGCTCTGAGGTACAGCTCCGCCCGCTCTAGATCGCTTCGTCCCCCTGGGAGTCATTGTCTTGAATTGTGAGCCACCTTTAGCGTAGGAATCCCATCCAGTAGCATATCCAAATCTTGATGAAAGGCCAGCTCCTTTGGGTTCGGATGTGCTTCCTTCCTGCGACTCCATATCCATGTCTTCGTCATCGCGCTCCTCGCCTTCGTCCGTCTCCGCTTCACCGTCCATCTGCGAGTTTTCATAGTCGCTAATGTCGCTTGGTGCCTCCAGAGGCGAACTACTGCCGGGAACTGTGAAACCCTGTCTTGAGCTTTTGACTGCTGGTATTGCATCATTCCTTAGTGGATAACGATTAGGGTGTAAGGTCTTGAACGAAGGACTATTGGGATTGCGTTTTGAGCCCATGCTGGGCCCGAAATATGGCTTTGCTATGAATGGTTTATGACTAGAATTGAGTTGCGAGCTGCCAAACATCGAAGCAGGAGGCGGGCCAGCCGGCGTGAATGAGCCTGTTGATGAGGGTGGAGGACCCGCGGGTGTTGTTGTTGGGTTGGTTGCCATGTTTGCGAAGAGGTTAGTCTGACCGCTGTTGCGAGATTTGAGATCAGGCGTCGACGGGGGACTAGAAGAGTAAGGTACTGTGAAGGTCGACATCGTGATAGTTGTGTAATGTTTGGAAAGGAAGTGAATAGCTGTGTTTGTCCAAGCTAGGTTGGGACGTTGAAGGAGATTACAACAGCGCTAGAATTGGCGCAGTTAAGACGAGCACCCGCAACTGCGTTTCCAGTAAGCTATAACAGCTCTGGACGAATGGAACCTCGAAGTGAGAGTAAGTAGCTGTGTGTAAATCCCAAGCGTCTGAGATCTCGCGACTTCAACTTCACGCGGAGCTAGCCGGTAGTAGCTACGTATAGAGTTTTGCGCTACCGCGCCGCTGTGGCTGCCGGAGGCATTGTTTACTTTCCAAAAAACATCCTTGAACCCGTCAAGTCGCAAAGCTCATGCGCCTACTAAAACTCGAATTGAATCACCATAGGTCATGGACTCGCAAAATCTTCAGACAGCCTCAGCATACATTAACAACCTCCTGTTAGCACGCGGACTTTTGCGCAATGGCAAGCCTATTGAGTTCGCAAGACCTTCAAAGGCCGAGGATGGCAAGACTGCTACCATGGCCCGGATCTTGAATCTGGTGCATGATTTAGTGTTGAGGAGAGACGTAAGTACTCCGAAAGCCCTACTGTACTATCAAGAAGACGATTTCTAATCTTGCGACCCTCCAGCGCGACGCTGAGCATCGCGAATCCCTCGCCTGCACTTTACGTACCCTAAGAGCCAGCGAGACCCGCCAAAACCTCGACATCTCGCGCCTCGAATCCAAGAACAAAGAGCTGAACCGTCAACTAGCCCTTGCTGCTGGCCAGGAACGCGCGTTCAAGATGACACTGCGCACAGCCGAGAATAGCGCACGCTCCCTACGGGAGGAGATGCTGAGGCTAAAGACCATGGTAAACCAGATAAGAAGTCAATGCGCGAATGATATACGGAAGAGGGATTTGGAGATCCGACGGCTGAAGGAACACCTCATCGGCCAGCAGAGAGGGAAGAGGGAAGGGCTGGGCTCAAGTACAATTGTCATCAAGCCGATGCCGACAAACCTAGATAGTTCGGGTTCAACAGTAGATGGGAGAGGTGGTGAGGACCTAGATAGCCCGAACTACAGTTTGAGGCAGGAGACGACGGAGTTTTTGACTCAACTAAGCCAGGGTCTGAGTGACGAGAACGATAACTTGATCAGCCTGGTCAGAAGTACATTGGTAACGCTACGGAATCTCCAAGGATTGTCGGTTGGCTCGAAAGCAAGCTCTCGATCACAATTTCAAACTGAAAGCAGACAGACAGAGCCCGGAATGGATGAGGCGCCGGAGGGCGATGTACTCCTCGCCTTGCCGGCCTCCTACGACACGCTATCGGCAGAGATGGATGATGTGCTGGAGCATCTCAGGACTCTGCTAACCAACCCGTCCTTCGTGCCAATCGAGGAGGTCGAGATCAGAGATGAAGAGATCGGACGATTACGAGAAGGATGGGAGAAGATGGAGGGAAGATGGCGACAGGCGGTCGCGATGATGGATGGCTGGAAGAAGCGCATGGTCAACGACGGGGACACCATCAGTCTGGAGGATCTGAAACAAGGCCTTGGACTGGGGGCGGCAATCGATGGGGTCGCCGGAGCCCAGCATGACCCTGTTGCAGCGGATGAGGAGGAGGATTTCAGCCAGGACGACGACGCTCTCGGTGAAGACTCCGAGGACGAACGTGCTGGCGACTCGGATGGAGACTTCCAAGCCAACACGTCTCGCGACAGTCTGAAACGTACCTATAAAACTATGAACGACGGCGCAGAGGAGCAGGAAGCTGAAGAGTCCACTTCTGGCATTACGTCTCACCAAGATGCAATCACACTCGCCGAAGCAAGTGGTAATGCGCGACCCGCGCTCTCGCCTCGTAAAGTGTCCTTCAACGCCATCCCCGAAGAGATCACAAGTGATGTCGCCGAGAACATCGAGGACGAAAACGACGACGATCTGGAAGAGCTTGCCTTGATCAACTCTTCAACTACGAAGGAACCTTCGCCAAGCCAGGCGTTCGACCGGAGCAGATCGAGGATACCGCGGCAGGTGGGTTTTTCTGTCCCAATCCATATACAATGGTAGCCGTTGCTGACTGACAAACTACAGAAAACAAAGAGAACCGTCTCTCCGGCAACGATTGAGCGGAAGCTCGACGTTGCGAGGTTGGAAGCTGAGTCCGTTCAGCAAGCTAGGGCACACGTAGCTGCTGCAGGGAGGCGGAAGAGCTTTGGTACGAACATAGGTGGCAGGGCGAAGAGGAGGAAAAGTACGTTGAGTCCGGAAGAATTGGAGATGCTGATGGGTATTGCCGAGGATTAAGAGCCTACGAATAATTTGTTGGATCCCTTCCATAGAGTTATGGGCTGATGATACGTTTCTATGCCGGACGCTATCTATCTAATGATCGGTCTACAATTTCGCATGGCTCTCGTTAACCAACACATACCTATACCGTGCCTTGCCCTGATCCATATCGACAACAGTCTTGTTGGCGTCGTTCAGAGGCCTCTTCTCGATCCAGGGATGTACGCCCTTCTTGGCCGAAAGGTCCAGCATTTGCATGATCTGTTCCGGTGACCCGATTGCGGACCCGCCGATCTTTACACCCTTCTGAATGAGTGCGAACGCTGTGATTGCAGGGATCGGATCTTCCGGCGCGCCGACTTGGATAAATTGGCCATTGGTGCGCAACAGTCGAAGGTAGTCCTGCAGTGGCATGTTGGGAGTCGAGACGGTCGAGATGATAAGGTCAAGCGATCGGGAGTTGTGCTTGGCCCAGTCTTTGTCCTCGCCTGTCGCTATGAAGTGGTCCGCGCCCATTTTCATAGCATCTGCCTTTTTGCTGCTCGAGCGCGAGATGGCGACAACCTTTTCACAGCCTAGAGCCTTCAAAGGAAGTGTTAGCCAAATGGTGAAGGAACAGTCCGTAAACTGGTGCACATACCTTTGCGTACAGTAGACCGAAATGACCGAGACCTCCGATGCCAACAATCCCGACTTTCTTCCCCGGTCCAGCGCCGTTTTTCTGCAGTGGTGAAAACACCGTGATGCCTCCGCACAGCATTGGCGCTGCCTCCTCGCTCGGAATCCCGTCGGGGATCTTGAAGACGAAGTGGGATGGAGCACGGCAGTAGTCGGCGTAACCTCCGTACGATTTGCTACCGTCGGAATATTTGCCATTGTATGTGCCAATCATGCGTGCGCAATGGTTCTCTAGCCCGGAGGAGCATTCTTCGCAGTCTCCCTTGAGGCAGGAAGAAGATTGGGCCCCCACGCCGACACGATCGCCAACTCTGCACATCTATTAGCCTGACGAAGATATCCTAGATACCGGATTCAACTGACTTGATACCGTGTTCGGCCTTGCTGCCAACCTTGACGGCGGTTCCTACAATCTCATGGCCAACTACACACTTGATATGGATATCAGGAATGGCCGTCTAAGGATGGGAAGATAGAACTAACTGGGTAGAGTGTTGGGCCCCAGCCACTTCGCAGCGTGTGCAGATCAGAACCGCAAATACCGCAGTGGGTGATCTTGATGTCCACATCAGTCTCTTCCCATGTCTTTGGCTCGTATTGCTGGAACTTCAAGTTGCCCTCCACGGATTTAGGGTCAAGGCCCATCCAGCCCTGGAACTTGTAGTCTGTACTCATATTGGAATTTGCAGGTTCTGAATTGAGAATCACTGAGCGATCAAGTGAATTGGGAGTTTCAATGCTCTGTGAGAGAAAATAGAGAGTTGAATGGGAAAATGATGGGAGCAAAATATAAATATGATGCAACTACGCAATATATCCGTCTTGTGAGAAAGGTTTGCCAAAGGCCTAAGTCCGGCAGGCTTAGACCCTAGCTCCCTTGGTAGGCGGCCGATATTGTATTGCCACCCAGTCCATGACGTTATGTAGTTGCTCGGTGATGGTTTCTTTGATCGCTGCATACCTCATCATGGAGGCCAATTGAACAGGTTTGCGGCAGATTTTGTTTAAATCAAGAGCGGGCACTGAAAATTGAGCTCATTTGGAGATTGGTAGTCAATATTTCAAGGTGCCTTGTTGGAGCCCTTCAGGTAAATGGATAGTGGGCCGAGGCCTCAAGTCTCTAACTCGTAGTACGAATACGGTAAACCGTAAGCACCCTAATTCAACGTGCGATGTGCGCAGTTGGTCGTCGTACTTGCCCGAACCCAAAAAGCTTTTAGAGCCTACCTACATCTAGGTATGAAGCGTACCTTTCCAGCAAACTCCTAATTCCGACTAAATAAGCAAACAGCGAACATGCCTCCCAAACGAAATCAAGTCCCGCGAGTCTCATCATCTCGTCAAAAAGAGCCGGCAGGAGGTCTTGGGATAGTCTACAGGGAACTCACGGCGCCGGAGAACGCGAGCGTGGTCCGATCGGTAGCCATCTTCGGCGTAAGTTCGAGAATATCCGCATTGGCGTGACCGAACGTGGAAAGTGGCCGGAAATGAGAATTGAAGCCCAGACTGACATGCGTGTGTCACAGCTTGCTGTTGCGTTCTTGACATCGAGCTGGAGTGAGGTTCTGTTACCGCCGTGAGTGGGATCATGGTAAATGATTCTGTCGAGTGAGATGCTGATAGCTTCTGGGAACCAGAATGTGATTTGCTTGCAGGCAGTAGTGGGCGACGCCAAGGGGTGATTATTGCATGGGGTGCGGCGAGTGTATAACAGTGGAATAAGGGTTAAACCTAGGAGTTGGAGGAAGTCTCTGCCTATCGTATAGTACGAATATCAAGCTCGTCCCAATCATCACCTCAGGGGCAGGTAGTCATTAAAGATGATTTTGTCATGGTACCAAACATTTTGTTAATACTTCTCCGCCTCAGACCACAGTGGTATATCTCCCAAATTAAAAAGCTTCCAGCCCAGCATATGAAAGATGATGCACCATTGAGATTCCTACCAACCCAACTCCGTCGCCATGCAGAGATCAGTGGAACAACGAACCGGAAGAAAGCCCTAAAAACAGTTGTATGATGTTTTTCAACCCCCATGCAAGCAAGGCAAAAGCGGAAATCTCGAACAACCCTAGCGGACCGTTATACCGGATCTCTTGGTGTACATACGAGCTGCAATGTTCATCGAGGCAAGCTCCTGGAACAGCAGTTTCGCAGCGTAAGGAATGTGGACTTGCGAAATCTTCGTTTTATTCTTGCACGGTCGGCATTCGAAGGAGTTCTTGGTGAGTTTCCTAACCAAATCTGTCAGCAACCTGTCCAAGAACTCATGTCTTGCGTGACAACTTACGCAACCGGGGTCATGAGGCCACAGATGTCACAGATATGAACTCTGAAAGCATCCGAGACCTCAAACAGCCTCTCCTTCAAAAAGGCACTTGCACCATGGGATATCATGCAATCACGCTCCATTTCTCCGAAACGAAGACCACCATCTCTAGCCCTACCTTCAACGGGCTGCCTCGTCAGGATCTGGACGGGTCCTCTTGCTCTTGCATGGATCTTGTCATCTACCATGTGCCGCAAGCGCTGATAGTAGGTTGGGCCCAAGAAAACTTGTGCCACTAGCTTCCGGCCTGTGTGCCCGTTGTACATGACTTCGAACCCACGAGACTGGTAGCCATGCTCACGTAGCAGCTTCGATACCGAGTCTACTGTGACCTCAGTAAAAGGTGTAGCGTCTCCTTCGAAACCGCGAAGTGAGGAGACCTTGCTGAGCTGACACTCAATTAAATGGGCAATGGTCATGCGAGACGGAATAGCGTGAGGGTTAATGATCAAGTCGGGCACGACACCTTCTTTGGTGAAAGGCATGTCCTCTTGACGATAGGTGATACCAATAGTCCCTTTTTGCCCGTGTCGCGAGGCGAATTTGTCACCAATCTGCGGTATTTTGGTAGTCCGCATGCGCACCTTGACGAATCGTAGCCCTTCTGCATTTGTTGTTAAAAGGACCTGATCAACGATACCGTTCTCAGTACTTCTCAGTGGTGTCGATACGTCACGCTTGACATGAAGCTTCGTACGTTGGCCAAGCTCTTCCGCATCTGGCGCAATCGGAGCAGTTTTACCTATAATAATATCTTCGCCAGAGACTCGGACGCCAGGTGCTACGATTCCGTCGTCATCAAGTTTGTCGTAAGTACCGTGCTTGAGCTTCAACGTATCACTCCGCATTGGCTTCTCGAACTGCTCAACCACAGACATACCTATTCTCTTTTCTTGATCGGTGTAAGACCTGTAGAAGAGACTGCGGAAAAGTCCACGATCGATGCTGCTCTGGTTCATGATAACAGAATCTTCTTGGTTGTAGCCAGAGTAGCATGCAATAGCTACAATGGCATTCTGACCTGCAGGAAGCTCTCGGAATTTGAGGAACTCCATCGATCTAGTGGTTGCTAGCGGCTTTTGAGGGTAGTAGAGGATGTTCGCCATTGTATCCATACGCTGATCATAATTCGTGAGGAAGACTCCCATGGCTTGCTTGCCCATGGCGGACTGATAGGTATTACGAGGAGACTAAACATAGCAATTAGCTGAGATAGAGAAATACGTTATCAAATCAACCCACCTGGTTGTGATCTGGGAATGGGATGATGCTAGCACATATACCCAGGATCATACTCGGATGGATCTCACAATGAGTCCAGGTGTGCGCCGTAGGATTCATGGGAGCTTTGACACGCTTGATCAGATCGTCAGACGCATTTGGTAGTTTGTAACCGGCTTGTAACTGCCGAGAGATCTCCAAGTCTTCAGGAGTCATAACGATCATCACCGTCTCCTCCTCCTCGGCATCGACATACTCGACGACACCTTTTTTGATCAAGCCGTTCCAGCCTGGAGGGTTCTTCTCATCTATCACATAGTCATCAGGAAGATCTTTGTCATCTTCAAGCTTGTGGATATGTTGCTTAGTTAAGACCAGATTGCCACAGTTTGTACTCCTTGGATCGTTGTTGATGACGAAGAGAGGTCGGCACACTCTTCCAGCATCCGTAAAAATCTTGAACTCCCGATCACGAATATCTCGGACCAAACTGACTTCATGGGAAATAGCGTTGGCCCGTCTGAGAGTTAAGACCGTGCTGACGAGATGTGCAGGATCCCGATGGACACCGACCCACACACCATTCACGAATACTTTGGTAGCGTTAGGAGAGCGTTGCGGTTCATACTCCTCCAAGACTTCCATGTTTCGCTGAATCATGAAATCGACGATAGGATAGCTTGGCGTTCCGACAGTGATATAGCACATAAGCGCGAGATTCTTGACCAGACCACAAGCCTGTCCTTCTGGGGTCTCCGCTGGGCACACCAAACCCCAATGCGTATTGTGGAGCTGCCTTGGCTTGGCAATCTTGCCATCTCGACCGATAGGTGTATTGGTACGCCGGAGATGCGAAAGCGTTGAGGCAAATGTATATCTATTGAGAACTTGAGACACCCCAGCCTTCGAGGAGGCAGCTTTCTTCTGATCACCCCAGTTGCCGGTTGCGAGTGAGTACTTCAAACCGTTGGTGATAGTGGTAGACTTAACGCCAAGAGTGAGGTTGAACTCCCGGTTATTCTCAACACATTTCTGTAGGTACTTGTAAACATCTTTGGTGAGCTTATTGAAAAGCATGCGGAAAAGGTTTGCAAGTAACGGTCCCGCCAAGTCCAAACGCTTCTTGCCAAAATGATCTCGGTCGTCAACCTCACGTCGGCCAAGGGCGCATTGCAGCATTCGGTGAACCATGTACCCTAAGAAGAATGCCTTTCTCGTCATGGCAGGTCTGGAAAGAAGTACGGTGCCAAACTTGATTTCGTATCTCCGCAACACTATGGGGTCTGAGTCGTCTTCTGACTGCGGCGCATTTTGATCCAAGGTGAGCTGGGAGTTCTCCTCAACCAGTTCTTGCATAGTAGTCGAGACGAATTCGTCGAAGGAATCGAGCTGCTGCGAGACCAAACCCTTGGTATCAAAGAAGGACGAGATAACAGTCCAGCAGTCTTCTGCTGTGATGCCCTTCCTTTCTTTGAGGTCTCTGTCAGCTCATCATCGCCA
>QQTW01003620.1_pt1 | contig 11447 bp, 10 predicted proteins | sample 1904831 | NCBI WGS metagenome assembly QQTW01 (sample SAMN09435610, study PRJNA476489) | Subsurface metagenome, whole genome shotgun sequencing project.
TTAAGTTTTGCGGTTCAAAGGCAACTTTTACGGGTAAATCTGGCTCGTACTGAGTGAAGGTAACAAATGATAATGGAGCGATTTGCTGGCGCTCAAAACCGCTAAATTCTTTGTTTACTAATGCTTGAGTTAGCTGCCTCGATCGATCGGGACGGAAGTTGAAAAATATTACTCCGTCTCCTGATTCAATCGCCCCCGGCGCTACCCGCGTGGGATTTATAAATTCGTCGGTGATTTCTTGAGCGTAAGATGCTTGCAATACTTCTAATGCCGAAGTGTTGCCTTCTGCATCCTTTGTCATAACATCGTAAGCTTTAAGCACTCGATCCCAACGGCGATCGCGATCCATTGCGTAGTAACGACCGCTAATAGTGACAATTTTGCCTACACCAATACTATCTATATAATTTTGAATTTTGGCGATCGCTTCCACACCTTCATGGGGACTTGTATCGCGTCCGTCGGTAATGGCATGAATGCAAACATTGCTTATTCCTTGAACTTTCGCTAAGTCAAGCAATCCTAACAAATGGCTTAAATGAGAATGCACCCCACCTTCGGAAGCAAGTCCGATTAAGTGTAATTTACCTTGGCGATCGCGCACTTCCTTGCATATTTGCACTAGCGCCGGATTTTGCAATAGCGAACCATCTTCCACCGCGTCAGAAATCCGCACCAATTCTTGCGGTACGACTCGCCCCGCGCCAATATTGAGATGTCCTACTTCTGAGTTACCCATTTGTCCCTCTGGTAAGCCTACAGCTTTACCAGAGGTTTTTATTAAAGTATGAGGATAGACAGTCCAGAGGCTATCCATTACGGGAACTTTTGCTTGTGCGATCGCATTGCCATTTTTTTCCTCGCGGTAGCCCCACCCGTCTAAAATGACTAGCACCACGGGAGCGACAGGTGCTTTGGTCATAAGTATGTTGCCCTCTATTTAATATTTTTTAACTCACCGCAATAATACCACTGCTGCCACCTAGTGCAACCGAATTTTCACGGTTTTTTTTGATATTTTATTAGATTTTTGGTTTTTAGCTCATTGCGTCGAGTTAATAAGCCGAGCAATTTTCGGCTTTGCCAATTTATTTACGTTTTGTCGCCGCTTTAGCAGCTTTTTTTGCGGCTTTTTCGGCGGTGGCTTTCGCTTGCGCTGCTATTTCTTTTTCTTCAGCGATTTTATCTAAATAGTAATGATAGTCACCGCGATAGATGCGAAACTCGCCATCGCGAATTTCGACTATTTTATTTGCGACTTTAGAAATAAAATAGCGATCGTGAGAAACTATAACTACCGTACCATCGTAGTTTTGGATTGCTTCTTCTAGCATTTCTTTGGCTGGAATGTCTAAGTGATTAGTTGGCTCATCTAATATTAAAAAGTTAGCCGGACGCAACAACATTTTTGCTAAAGCCAAACGTGCTTTTTCGCCCCCACTTAAAGCCGCTACTTGCTTAAATACCGTATCGCCACTAAACAAAAATCTGCCTAAAATTGTTCTAACTTCTTCGTTAGTCCAATCTGGTACTTCGTCGTGGATAGTTTCCATTACGGTTTTACTAAGATTTAATGCTTCTGCTTGATTTTGTTCAAAGTACCCAGGAATAACATTATGATCTCCTAGTTTAACCGTGCCTTCGGTCGGAGGTTCTAAGCCCATAATTAGACGCAGTAAAGTAGATTTACCTGCGCCGTTAGGACCTAAAAAAGCAATGCGATCGCCTCTTTCTATTAACAAGTTTGCGCCTAAAAATAGCACCTTGTCGTCATAAATATGTGTAAGTTCTTCAATTAAAGCGACTTCTCTACCGCTACGTGGAGAGGGGGGGAAACGAAAGTGTAAAGTTCTTACTCCCCCGGTAGGTGCTTCAATACGTTCTATTTTATCTAATTGTTTTTCGCGGCTTTTTGCTTGGGTACTGCGCGTAGCACTAGCGCGGAATCTATCTACAAATGCTTGTTGTTTTTCTAATTCTTTTTGCTGGCGTTCGTAAGCGCTTATTTGGGCTTCTTGCGCTTCAAATTTTTGTTGTAAGTAAGCCGAGTAATTACCTAAATAAGTCGCCGAAACTCCGCGTTCTGTTTCTACTACTTGCGTGCAAAGCCGATCTAAAAATTCTCGATCGTGAGAAACAATTACCATTGGTGTTAGCAATTTTTTTAAGTAAGTTTCTAACCATTCAATTGTTTCTAAATCTAAGTGGTTTGTCGGCTCGTCTAGTAACAATAAGTCAGGTTTTTGCAGTAATATTTTCCCCAAACTCATCCGCATTTGCCAACCACCGCTAAAAGCACTTACCAAGCGATCGCCATCTGCTGCGTCAAAACCCATTTCGGGTAATATTTTCTCAATCTGCGCCTCTAAACCGTACCCGTCTAATGCCTCAAACTTTCTTTGCAAGCGATCCATTTTATCGATCAACTTGTCCAACTGTTCTGGGTCGGCGCTCTCCATTGCTCTATGAACTGCGGATAAAGCTTCGTGTACTTGGTTTGCTTCGCCAAAAGCTTGCCAAAATTCTTCTTTTACCGTCCGCGTCGGATCTACTTCAAATTCTTGGGTGAGATAAGCTATGTGCAGACTCGCCGGACGGATAATTTCGCCGCTAGTTGGTTCGATTTCTCCAGCGATGATTTTTAGTTGGGTAGATTTTCCCGCACCGTTAACGCCTACAAGTCCCGTGCGATCGCCTGGTTTGACTTCCCAGTTTACATCTTTGAGAACTTCGCCCGTCGGGTAAATTTTACTGATATGTTCTAGTCGCAGCATGAAAAGTCTCCAAGGTAGGAAAGGCGATCGCTCATTTAGTCGCATCAATCTTAACAAAAATTAAAGACCAGACGCAAAAGCCGATGGTAACTTTTCCAAATCCTCTTAACTCAATGCTTAAAAAAATCTTAAAATGGCATTTTTGGCAATAGGTATCTTTACCATTACCTTATATTTTAATAAATATCAACAAATATAATATATTCTTATAGTTACGTTGAGTAAATTAAAATTTTAACTTATCAAATACTTGATATATTGTGAGACAGCTTGTAAAGCGAGCAAGTAACAGCGATCGACTTCTTGAGAAGAAAAATATGGCTTACGCTAGAACAAATACTCAGACAAAAACTGGCTATCAAGCCGGGGTAAAAGATTACCGTTTAACTTATTACACTCCTGATTACACGCCTAAAGATACAGATATATTGGCTGCATTTCGCATGACTCCTCAGCCCGGAGTACCCCCAGAAGAAGCAGGAGCGGCAGTAGCGGCAGAATCTTCAACTGGTACATGGACAACGGTATGGACAGACTTGCTTACTGACCTAGATCGCTACAAAGGTCGTTGTTATGACATCGAACCCGTTGCGGGCGAAGACAACCAGTATATTTGTTACGTTGCCTATCCCTTGGACTTGTTTGAGGAAGGTTCGGTAACAAATATGTTGACCTCGATTGTAGGTAACGTATTTGGTTTCAAAGCATTACGAGCTTTGCGTCTTGAAGACTTACGCATCCCCGTTGCTTACCTCAAAACTTTCCAAGGGCCTCCTCACGGTATTCAGGTAGAACGCGACAAACTCAACAAGTACGGTCGTCCATTACTTGGATGTACGATCAAGCCTAAGTTAGGTTTATCAGCTAAAAACTACGGACGCGCTGTTTACGAGTGTTTGCGTGGTGGTTTGGACTTCACCAAAGACGACGAAAACATCAACTCTGCACCATTCCAAAGATGGCGCGATCGCTTTTTGTTTGTAGCTGATGCCATCCACAAAGCTCAAGCAGAAACCGGGGAAATCAAAGGTCACTACCTCAACGTTACCGCCCCCACTTGCGAACAGATGATTGAACGGGCTGAGTACGCTAAAGAACTCAAAATGCCCATCGTCATGCACGACTACCTAACCGCAGGTTTTACAGCCAACACAACCTTGGCTCATTGGTGTCGTAAAAACGGTATTTTGCTGCACATTCACCGCGCAATGCACGCCGTTATTGACCGTCAAAAAAATCACGGTATCCACTTCCGTGTTTTAGCAAAAACCCTCAGAATGTCTGGTGGCGACCACATCCACACCGGAACCGTTGTCGGTAAGCTAGAAGGCGAACGCGGAATCACGATGGGATTTGTTGACTTGTTGCGTGAAAATTACGTCGAGCAAGACAAGTCTCGCGGTATCTACTTTACCCAAGACTGGGCTTCTATGCCTGGTGTAATGGCTGTGGCTTCTGGTGGTATCCACATTTGGCATATGCCCGCCTTACTTGAAATTTTCGGCGACGATTCTGTACTACAGTTTGGTGGTGGAACTCTCGGACACCCTTGGGGTAACGCGCCTGGTGCAACGGCTAACCGCGTAGCTTTAGAAGCTTGCGTTCAAGCTCGTAACGAAGGACGCAGCCTAGCTCGTGAAGGTAACGACATTATCCGCGAAGCTTGTAAGTGGTCGCCCGAACTTGCCGTTGCTGCCGAACTATGGAAAGAAATCAAGTTTGAGTTTGAGGCGATGGATACCGTTTGATGAGTAGCTAATTGTATGAGCTAGGAAGTTTTGAGTTAACTTAACTTTAATAGCTCATACATCACTACATTCAGGGCTGGGGCGCTGGTATGGATTTCAAACAAATTGCTAAAGATACAGCTAAAACACTACAAAGCTATTTGACTTATCAGGCAGTAAAAGTGGTACTAGCTCAATTGAATGAAACCGATCCGCCTTTGGGGTTTTGGTTGCATCACTTCTCCTCAAAAGAAAAAATCCAAGATGGAGAAGCGTACATTCGAGCGTTGTTTCAAGAAAAACAAGCTTTGGCTATGCGAATTTTGACCGTGAGAGAACACTTAGCGCAAGAAGTCACGGACTTTTTGCCAGAGATGGTTTGCACGGGGATAGCCCAAGCTAATATGGAACACCGTCGCCAGCAGCTAGAGCGAATCACAAAATTAGATATATCAAGCTCCAGCCTTACCCAAACGCCAAGCACCGAAGCTCAACCAGATAATCAAGCTAGTTAAGACGTTTTTAAGCTTAATAGTTGATTTTCCCGCAACAATCTTTTACTTTTTTGTCCCCTTATCCAACATTTTTTAAGTCATGCAAACTCTACCAAAAGAGCGTCGCTTTGAAACCCTGTCTTACTTGCCCCCTTTATCTGACGCGCAGATCAACAGACAGGTTCAGTACATTTTGAGTCAGGGTTATTTCCCAGCTATTGAATTTAACGAAGTTTCCGATCCAACTGAATTGTATTGGACAATGTGGAAGCTACCTTTATTCAATGCTAGAACTCCTGAAGAAGTATTGAGCGAAGTTCGTGCTTGTCGCTCTGAGTATTCCAACTGCTACATCCGCGTAGTTGGTTTTGATAACGTTAAGCAATGCCAAATTCTTAGCTTTATCGTTCACAAGCCTCGCTAGAAAGCAAAGCCTTATTTTGAGTAAATAAACCTCTTGCATGAATCCAAGAAAGCCCCCTAAATCCCCCAACTTTGGGGGACTTTAAACTCCATTTCCCCCCAGAATTGGGGGGTAGGGGGGCTAGAAATTATTTACGCAAGAAGTCTAATAATCAGGAAGTGATAATAAATTATAGCTTCCTAACCTAGGAGAGGTAGACTTGTCTGCCTCTCTTATTTACTGTGAAAAAAGAGAGACTTATCAACTAAGCTTTCCGAAAACTCGAACACCCAAAGATAAGACCCTTTTGCAGGGGGTTTAGGGGCAGTCCACCCAATTCCTAGTTTTTCTTAAAGCAATCCCTCAACTGCATAAAACTTGAAAGTAAAAGTAAAAAGCGCGATCGCCCTATTCAATCAATAATTATGAGCTACTACATTTCTCCTAGCTTTCTAGATAAACTTGCCGTCCATATTACCAAGAACTTTTTACAATTGCCTGGGGTACGCGTACCGCTTATTTTAGGCATTCACGGACGTAAGGGCGAAGGCAAATCTTTTCAATGCGAATTAGTATTTGAACGCATGGGAATTGAAGCAATACATATGTCCGCCGGAGAATTAGAAAGTCCTGATGCGGGAGATCCGGGGCGATTGATTCGCCTGCGCTATCGCGAAGCCTCAGAACTAAGTAAAGTACGCGGCAAAATGTGCGTGTTGATGATTAATGACTTAGATGCAGGGGCGGGAAGATTTGATAAAGGTACTCAATACACGGTTAATACTCAGCTAGTTAACGGCACGTTGATGAATATTGCCGATAATCCGACAGACGTACAGTTACCCGGATCTTACGATTCTACCCCCTTGCAACGCATCCCGATTATTGTCACGGGCAATGATTTCTCGACTTTGTACGCTCCTTTAATTCGCGATGGACGGATGGAGAAATTCTTTTGGGAGCCTAACCGCGATGACAAAGTAGGCATTGTGGGCGGGATATTTGAGCCGGATGGATTGCCAAAAAGAGATATTGAAACCCTTGTCGATACTTTTCTCAATCAACCAATTGACTTTTTTAGTGCGTTGCGATCGCGCATCTATGACGAACAAATCCGAGCTTTTATTCACAGTACGGGTTTCGAGAAAGTTTCCCTGCGCGTAGTTAATAGCACTGAAGGAGCGCCGACTTTTGCTAAACCCAATTTTCAGTTACCGCGCTTGATTGAGTACGGAAACTTGATGGTAAAAGAACAGCAACGAGTCGAAAATTCTGGTTTGGTGAGAGAGTACAATCAAGCTCTCCAAGAAAAAAGCTTTCCCATACCAAATAATAGCGATCGCCAAGGAACCCAATCATTACAACCAAATAAAAGCGATCGCCCGGCGCCTCAACCCGTATTAGAAGATCCGACAACGGTTGCTAATCGCTTTGCATACCCCCTCCAACCCGCCCATTACAACACCTATGTCGATGCGCCAGAACGCCCACAACTGACCCCCTCACCTGCCCCAAAACCTGTATCTATCCCTTCTATTGCACCCGTAACAACAAATCCCGATCCTACTAATAGTCGCTTTGTTTACCCAAACCAAAACGCCCATCATAATACCCATGTCGATCCCAACCGTCATAATGAAGTTCTCACAACGCGCATTGGCTTAGAAACTCTAGAACGGATGCGGACGGATTTAGCTCAAGGTCATCATATTGGGATTGAATTTGTAGATAAGCGCCGATTTAAAACTAATTCTTGGCAAAATTACGGTTCGGTAGTTGTAGGGGAATCGGAAGCAATTATTGCTTTAGAATCTTGCTTAACCGAGCATGAGAACGATTACGTCCGTTTATTTGGAATTGAATCAGGAACTAGGCGGCGGTTGTGGGAGAAAATTGTCCAACGCCCAGAGTAATAGAACGACTTCTCCAGCCCTTTGCTAGAAATAGGATTACTTCACCTCCAAAAACAAGAAAACATACGTTCTTAGCCCCCAGTATTGGGGGTTTGGGGGCAAATCGATGTTTTAATAACTCAAAACAGAGTGCTATTTTGGTGATTAAGGACAAAAAATAAATAATAAATCTCTGTAATTGCCAGTAGCGCTAAAAATGCTATATTGAGTTTAGACCTGGACCCATGCGATCGCAACGCCTAAATCTTGTCAGGACCGGAAGGTAGCAGCAATACGGGATGCTTGTGGTAGGCGTGGTCTCCGGGTTCCTTAGTATTAAGGAAGAAATATGTTATGCCTGGTTTTGGAGATATCGTACAAAAAGCTTTTTATCTCGGTGTTGGTTTAGCTTCGTATGCGGGCGAAAAAGCCGGGGGAAAAGTAGCCGAACTGCGACTTCAAGCGCAAAAATTAGCCGATGAAATGGTTGCGCGTGGCGAAATGACGACCGAAGAAGCAAAAAAGTTTGTTGAAGATATGATGCAAAAAGCTCAACAAGCTACACCAGCCCCAAATACCGCCCCAGAAAGCACCCCTACCGAACCGCGCCGCATAGAAATTATTTCTGAAGACGAAAGCGCCCCAACTCCAGAGCAAACCCAAGATATAGACAATCTGCGCCAGCAAGTGATGGGGCTGCAAGAAGAATTAAAAAATCTCAAGCGCGATAAGTAAAGTAAATAAAATCAGATTTAAAACACTTACTTGCAAGCATCCGCTATATATAGAATATGGCGAGGGCCGCAAGTAAAACTTTTTAGTAGCATAAACGCTCAAAAGCGTATGGAAAACTGGCAGAAAGATTTTTTAGCAATTATTGAAGATGTGACTGATGAAGTAGAACATTTCTTTGTAGGAGTTACAGAAATAGTAGACTCATTTTTTGAAATGTCAGAAACAATAGCGTCCCAAGTCCAAAATACAATTGCTACAGAATTTGATTTATATTTGCAAGATTGGGCAGAACCATTATTTGACGTTTATACCGATCTTGAAGATGTGATGAGCGACTTGGAGCAACCCTTTCCGCATCTAGTTGAGCCTACAGAAACTAGAAATCCAGCTTGCAAAGGTTGTTTCAACTATCACGGACAAGTATACAACGGTAACTTGTTAGTATGTGGAATGCACCCTTACGGTTGGGAAGACACTAATTGTCCAGACTGGGAAAGCAGTAATTAATATGATGACGAATGATTTATCTGTAGAAGATCGACCGCCTACCGGAGAAATGAAGTACGGCGAACGGGAAATTGCAACGGGAAAGCTAATTACTTTTCCCAATCCGCGTATAGGACGCAAGTACGATATTCACATAACTTTACCGGAATTTACCTGTAAGTGTCCTTTTTCGGGTTATCCAGACTTTGCCACAATTTATATTACCTACGTTCCCGATCGCTTAGTAGTGGAATTGAAAGCAATTAAACTGTATATCAATAGTTATCGCGATCGCTATATTTCTCACGAAGAAGCGGTTAACCAAATTTTGGATGATTTTGTAGCTGCTTGCGACCCCTGGGAAGTTCATATTAAGGGCGATTATTCCCCGCGAGGTAACGTGCATACAGTAATTGAAGTCCGCCATCATAAAAATACTAGCCCTGGTTAGGTTAGAGGTGCGCTGAAATAATGCAAAAATGGCAGAGCGTTGAGGGAATTATTAAGCGCGGACATCAAGTAGCTTCAAAAATGGCAAAAGATAGCCCGTATCCCAAAGGTACGATAGAAATGCAAACTCCTTGTTTTCAAAAATTGGGGCTTGACCTGAGCGCTTTTTTCCCCGGTACGTTGAATGTTGCGATTAGTCCCAAAACTTTCACTATCCAGCAGCCAGAATATACATTTACAGGCGTTCAATGGCATCCAAAATACCCCGCAGAAGACTTTTCCTTTTCAGCGTGTAGGGTTATTTTTCAAGAGATTACTTACACTGGATTAGTTTACTATCCTCATCCTGAGACAAAAATTGGACACTTTCAAGATCCGGCGATTGTGGAAGTGTTAGTAAGCTCTTTTATACCTCAAATTCATTATGGCGATCGCGTAATATTGGAAGTCAACCCTAGGGCGATTTTAATTAGCGGATAAAATGCGATCGTTTTTTTCTAGCAAATCTACTTAAAAGTGACTTTATGCTCGTCGTCCATCACTTAAACAACTCGCGTTCTCAGCGCATTCTTTGGCTGCTAGAGGAACTTGGGTTAGATTACGATATCAAACAATACGAGCGTGACTCCAATACCATGCTTGCACCCGCAGAGCTTAAAGCAGTGCATCCCTTGGGTAAATCTCCAGTTATTACCGACGAAGGGCAAACTTTGGCAGAATCGGGGGCGATTATCGATTACTTAGTAGAACGCTATGGTAATGGCAAACTTACGCCGCCATCGGGGACACCCGAAAAGCTGCGATACAATTATTGGTTGCATTATTCCGAAGGCTCGGTAATGCCTATACTCGTAATGAAGCTAGTGCTTGACAATTTTGAGTTAGGAAATAGCGCCGCGTCTAGCCAATTTGTTGCACCCCAAATTAAACTTCACTTTGATTATTTGGAAAGCGAACTGAGTAAAAATCCTTGGTTTGTGGGCGATGAATTCACCGCCGCCGACGTGCAAATGAGTTTTCCTGTAGAAGCCGCCGCCGCACAGATAGGTTTAGATGCAAGTTATCCAAATCTTAAAGATTTTCTCCAACGCATCCACGCCCGCCCAGCTTACGGGCGGGCTTTAGAACGCGGTGGCAAGTACGAACTATTGACTTAAAATCATACCCCCTGCACGAACCTAAAAACGCCCCCAATTCTCCCAAGCTTTGAGGAATCGGGGGGAAAGATTATTTACTTCTTGGGTCTATTTTACAGGGGCTGCGGGGAGAGAGAGCGTTGCTGGTGTTTCTATCGGTGGCGGTGGGGCAAGTTGAGCTAAAATATCGAGCATTTCTTGCTCGAAACCTACTTGCGCCCGATTAGTTTTACCACCTATATAAAAATGTCCCTCTTGCTGCAAAGCCCAAATTTGCGAGTGAGAAACATAGCTCATTACTACGCCCAGCATTAATAAAACAAAGCCAGTATAAACAACAGGTATGCTGGGGTCAGCTTTAATTTGCAATCCCGTACTCCCAACTAGCTCATCTATATAAAGAGTTACGCCGTTAACTTGGGTAGACATTCCAGGGCGCAAAGTAGATATCAACTGCCCTTTGACATCGTACAGTAATAGCATTCCCTGTAAATCTCTAGCGAGCAAAGAAACACCTTCACTCATATCGGTTTTTGTTGGTATCCAAGTCGCCCAAATTCGCCCTTGTCCGTTGGTATTTAGTTTAGCCATTGGCAATTGCAATACTGGACTTTTGTTCACGCGGATGCGGATGCTAGAAACTCCCCAATCTGTTTGATACAAAGTTACGCCTTTGTAACGCAAGGGTTCATTAACAAAGATTGTTTTGCGCTTAACTTCTTCCCCTTGCTTATCTAAAACAGACAAGTCTGAGTAAAACTGATCGATGCCTCCATTAGGCGTGTAATCAATCCAAAAACGATTAACTCGCAGCGACCAATCATGAGGAATTTGGGGTGCTGCCCAAGGGCCTGCATCTACTATATTTTTGATAGTAAAACTGTCCCCACTCGGAATCATCTCTTGAGCGATAAAGCCCGTCATTGCGCCCCAAATACCGCCTAGCAAAATCGCCACGATGCCGATATGAACTACAATCGGTCCGATGCGTCCGGCGATGCCTTTACGGGCATATAAATTATTATTTTCCCCCGCAAATACTAAGTAGCGGCGGCTTTGTAATAGTTGGGTTAAATCGGATAGCGTGCCTGTATTGAGTTCGGCACTTAACGCCAATTTTTGAAACTGACGGGGCTTGTCGTAAAACTTCCACTTGCGCGAAGCTTTTAATGCTGGGAGTTGTCTAGTAAAAGTACAAGCAGTTAAGCTAATGCCAAATAAAATTAGTAAAGCTAAATACCACCAAGTGCGATAAACATGGTCAAAACCGACAGCTAAAAGCACTTTCCAGCTAAGAAAACCAAATAAAGCCGGATCTTCAGGATAGTTAGCTTGGTAAAAGGCGACAGG
>QQTW01003621.1_pt1 | contig 11446 bp, 8 predicted proteins | sample 1904831 | NCBI WGS metagenome assembly QQTW01 (sample SAMN09435610, study PRJNA476489) | Subsurface metagenome, whole genome shotgun sequencing project.
ATGATTCCCGGTGCATCTAGCAGTTCCAACTCGTCGGAAATTCGCACCCATCGTAACGAACGAGTCACCCCCGGACGCGCTGCACTTTCAACCACGCGCTTCCCCAGCAAACGGTTAATCAAAGCCGATTTTCCGACGTTGGGAAACCCGATAACAACAGCACGGACGGGACGCGGCAACATCCCGCGATTTTTTCGACGCTGATTTAGTTCTACCCCCGCAGCTTTGGCAGCTTTTGCTACCGCTTCTATACCTTGGCCATGTTGAGCATTTGTATATAATGGTACTTCATTATTTTGTTTGAACCAGTCCGTCCAAACTTGACGTACCTGCGGGGAAATCATATCTAAGCGGTTGAGTACGAGTACCCGTGATTTGCTTCCTATCCAATCGAATAATTGCGGGTGGTGCGTTGACATCGGGATGCGTGCGTCGCGTACTTCTAGCACTACATCAACCACTTTAAGCTGTTCTTTGAGTTTCCTTTCAGCTTTAGCGATGTGTCCTGGATACCACTGGATAGTATTTAATTTATAGTTTTGAGTAATTCCCATGTTTAGTTAAAAGTTAGGAGTTAGGAGGGGCGGGTTTACAAAGATTTCTTATTATCATTGAGTATACTAGTGAACCCGCCCGTACAGAGTTGGGAGTTATGAGTTGGGAGTTATGAGTTATGAGTTATGAGTTAGGAGTTTAAAGTTAATATATCTTCCCCCACTCCCTTTACTCCCTTCACTCCCTACTCCCTACTCCCTACTCCCTCATGCAATATAATCCGGTTGCCATCGGGGTCGTAAGCGTATATTTCTCGACCGTGAGATGCGATGATAATGGTTGCGGGTGGAGGATAGCCTATAGTTGTGAGATGTGCGATCGCATTTTCTAAGTTACTTACCTCCAAGCATAAACTTATTTTACTCTGGGTTGCGTTGATAAATTCGGTTGCGTGTGTCGGTTTGGGTTTAAAAATTCCTAATCTTAGATTCGGCAGTTGAAATTCTGCATATACATTTGGAATGTAACGGATCGGTTTTTCGCTGAGTAACTGCTGGTAGAATTTTACTAAAATTTCAATATCAACCGATGCGATAGTTATAAGCGAGTCTGTGAATTTTAAATCCATTGGTATCACAAATCAAGTATGGCAATTTAGATCCCCGACTTCTTTAAGAAGTCGGGGATCTGACACCCGCGACATGTCAAAACCAATGACATAGACCACGATGAAAGTTCATGTCATTAATTTTACGGGATGTAGAGACGCTTGGGTATCGCGTCTCGGAGAGGTTTTCAACACAAGCGCCAACGCAACCCATTAGAACGTCGAACATAAACCACTAGTTTATCAAGAGTGCGGTTCTCCAAGTAATACAATCGATGTTTTTAACTCTTTAATTAGCTGTGTTGTGACTTCACTTACAGCTAATCCTGCACTAGTGCGATAACGGACAGAACGCAAAACTACTAAATCAAATTCTTGTGCTTTGCGAAGAATTTCTCTTGCAACATTCTCACCTTTAATTGCTTGAATATTGGTCATTATTTTTAATTTAGTTTTTGAGGCAATACTAGACAGTTGTAACTCGAAGTTTTCAACTTTAATTTGAGGTGTTCTGCGACTATAAACATGTAATAAAACGACTTCTGCTTGATTTGCATCAGCCAGAATTTGAGCAAATCTAACAGCACCGATAGTTTGCGGTGTTAAGTCTCCAACTGGGACGAGGATTTTTTGAAATGTTGCCGGACTAGTCAACAGTCGAGTTACTGCAACGGGACAGTGACTCGACCAAAATACACTATTAATTAAATTGCCAAATAAGCGAATGCGTAAACCTGCTGCACGCGACCATCCTATAACTACTAAGTTAGCATTTTGCTCTCGACTTGCACGACAAATTCCCAAAGCTATGTTATCATCAATCCGAATTGTAGGGGAAACTTCTACGTCAAATTCTTGACTGATTTCTTGAGCTAATTTCAATCTTTCCTGACTGCGTTCGAGTGCTGTTAGCAATTGTGGATTGTCCATTTGAGCATGTCCTTTTGTCACCGCTAACGGTACAATCTTCCCAGATTCATGACGTGCTAAAAGTGCTGCCATTTCGATAAGATGACGTTGGGTTTGGGGGTTATAAATCGGAACTACAACAGTAAATGCGTGGTGAATTTTGTCGGCTAAATTCTCGACTATATTCTCGCTGTTATCCCACCAAGTGGAAAGACTCTCCGCAGGTTGCGAGTCTGCTTGCGGGACAGTCAGCGAAGTTGCATACCTAGCTGTTATCATTGGACCCAGGATAGCAGTAACGAGCATTAATACAATTATGCTGTTTAGAACACCCTCATTAATTAGTCTTTCTCCGGCAGGATTTACTGTTTGATAGGCAACTAATGCTGCGGCAAGTGTAGCTGCTACTTGGGGTAGCGATAACGACCACATTGTTAGTAGTTCTGGAGTATTGTAGCGGTATAAAAGTTTAGCAAAGAATGCTGCTAAAAATTTACTACCAATCAACCCTATCACAATTGCCGCAGTCAACCCAACTGAACTGAGAGTTTTGATAAACGCAGGAATATCAATGAGCAATCCCATATCTATAAAGAAACAAGGGATAAATAAAGCACTACCAATAAACTCAATTTTCTCACGGACGGGGCTACGTCCGACGACATCGTTAACAGCTAAACCCGCTAAAAATGCACCGACAATTTTTTCAATCCCAATTAGTTGCGCTCCGACTGATGCGATAAATAATGCCAATAGTATAAACAAAAACTGGTTACTTTGTTCGTCACCCGTTCGTTTAAAATATTCTTTTCCTGCCCAATCAAAACCAAATAAAACAACCGCAGAATAAATTACTAATCCACCTAGTAAGGTAACTAAACTTAAAGCTGTAAAATCTCCCCCATGAATTCCTACACACACTGCTAGTACCAATAAAGCACCTGTATCGGTAAAAATCGTTGCCCCAATTGTAACTGTGACAGCTTCATTTGCAACTACTCCCATCCGGCTAACAATTGGATATGCTAAAAGCGTATGGGAGGCAAGCAAAGAACCAATCAGGACAGAAGTATTCCAGCTAAAATTAAATAAACGTCCGACCAGAATACCTGCAATCATCGGTACTAAAAATGTCAAAGTCCCGAATCCAATCGAACGATTTCTAGTTTTACGAAACTGTTCTAAATCGATTTCCAAACCAGCTACAAACATCAAATAAATTTTGCCGATATCTGAAAGCAATTTGATTGTATCCGATTCGGGATTGAGTAGCTTTAATCCACTGCCACCGAGAACTACACCTGCGACGAGTAAACCGACTAATCCAGGTAGTTTTAGTCGTTCAAATAGCGGTGGTACAGCAAATATAACTATAAGAAGAATTGTAAATGCAATGAAAGGGCTGTTTACTAGCAAGGTGAGTATCCTTATTTAGTAATTTGTTGACTTGTAGAAAAAAATATGTAACTGTATGTACTGCACGTATCGCTAATGGTCGGTGTCAATTTGGTTCTTCTTTCAAAAATCCGGGTAACTTTTACGATACCCGGATTTTAAGCGGCACGAAAAAAATTGAATTGTTAACAGAATAAAGCTAGCGCGAGCGTTTCCTGTTCTACCGGAAGGTGGGAATTTTGCAACCAAAGAAAATAATTGGCATGGTGTCGCAGAATACCTAAATACAAAAGGCTCCAATGCCACAGTGAAGCGCAGCCGCTCCCAGCCTAGGACAGCCCGCGAAGCAATTAAGTATATTTACGATACCTACGTGCAAGGTGCAACTAAAATGTGGATGTGACGATCGCTTTTAAAGTTAAAGGAAAATAGCGAAAAAAGCAAGCGAGATTTTCCGGAATTACTAACCTTACTGTAGTAGTAGTTATCAGAGGTATCGATTATGAACCACTTCTATAAATAACCCTTGGGCACATAGCCCAGCAAAACCCGGTCATAATAACCGGGTTTTGAAGTTTGTAAGCATAATTTATACTAGTAAAAATCTGTATCAAAAGTAGGTAGTTAGAAATTTTTCCTGTTCGGTATCTTATTTATAGAAGAACTGCATTGTAAGTAATAAACCTTTTTGACCGCTATGAGTCCTACTAAAATTCACTTAGTAAGCCGTGTTAAAGATTGTATTTTAGCAGTTTTTTACACTGAATCAGACCACTGGCAATATTGCGTAATTAGTCCTTGCGGAACAGTATTTGGCTCGCGCAAGCTTTTTTATACTAAACTAGCCGCAGAAAGAGCCGGACGCGAGTGGATTGGATAAAAAGAGGAAGGGGAAGGGGGAAGGGGGAAGGGGAGAGTAAATTATATTTTTAACTCATTACTCCGCTCCTGGGTTCCTCATAACTCTTACAATAATCTACCTTTTGGAAGAGTATCATCTTCGCTATGAAGAGTAAATTGTGAAGTGCATCTAGAAATAAGATTACATCCCCGACTTCTATGAAATGGGTACTGTAGAGGGACGTTCTAATTGTATAGGCACGATATATCTTGCCTATAGGGGGTATCTGGATTCTTGACAGATGTTAATTAAATTACAATTTTCAATATTTATTTTATAAGTACTTAAAATTGTCTAAAAACACATAAATTTGCTCATTTAAGAAAATATTAATCAGCTTTGACAAATATTAAAAATGGTATGTTAAAAGCAAGATACTACGTCAAATTACTGGGGTCTATACAATGACTGCAACAATTGTACCACCTACCTCAATCGAATCGATATTGGGTGAAGAAGCCGAAGATTTACTTACTTATAAAGCAAAAGTTCATTCAGATTTACTACATTTACCGGGTTCGGATTTTGTTGACCGCGTGTGGTTGGGTAGCGATCGCAATCCCCAAGTGATTCGCAGTATCCAAACGCTTTACTCTAGCGGTAGACTCGCATACACTGGTTATCTGTCGATTTTGCCAGTAGACCAAGGTATCGAACACTCAGCAGGTGCGTCGTTTGCTCCAAATCCGATTTACTTCGACCCAGAGAATATAGTTAGGCTGGCGATCGCAGGTGGTTGTAACGCGGTTGCAACAACTTTGGGAGTTCTTGGTGCAGTTTCGCGCAAGTACGCTCATAAAATCCCATTTATCGCCAAAATTAATCACAACGAATTATTAACTTTCCCAAACCAATTTGACCAAATTATGTTTGGCGATGTCGAACAAGCTTGGAATTTGGGTGCAGTTGCAGTTGGTGCGACAATTTATTTTGGTTCGGAAAGCTCCACGCGCCAAATTCAAGAAGTTAGCAAAGCCTTTAAACGTGCCCATGAATTGGGAATGGCAACTATACTTTGGTGCTACTTGCGGAATAATGCCTTTAAACAAAATACAGACTATCACCTTGCCGCAGATTTAACCGGACAGGCAAACCATTTAGGTGTGACGATTGAAGCCGATATCATTAAACAAAAATTGCCTGAAAATAACAACGGTTACGGAGCAGTTGCCAAAGCTACAGGTAAAAGTTACGGCAAAACCAACGAGAAAGTTTACACCGACTTGACAACCGACCACCCCATCGACTTGACGCGCTACCAAGTATTGAATTGTTACTGCGGACGTGCGGGATTGATTAATTCGGGTGGTGCATCCGGAAAAAATGACTTTGCGGAAGCAGTACGGACAGCAGTAATAAACAAGCGTGCGGGTGGAACCGGGCTAATTTCCGGACGCAAAGCATTCCAGCGTCCGTTTGAAGATGGAGTGAATTTGTTCCATGCTATTCAAGATGTATACCTATCTGAGGATGTAACTATTGCTTAGGGAGTAGGGAATAAAAGCTACCAACCGTAGGGTGCGTTACGCTTCGCGGTAACGCACCTTAAATTATTAATAGCGTTTACTTGTTGCTGGTTTTAACTTGGTGCAACTGGTATAATTTTGTTAAGAAGCTCCCGAATATTTAGCCGTCCTGCTTTGTGGCATCTGCAATGGACAGTTGAGCCGAATTGATTAACAGCGTTATAACGCACCCTACATCTTCCCTTATTTTTACCCTTACCCCTCCTCGCTTCCTCCTTCCTCTACTTTTGATATATACTTACCAACCACAAACCCATCTGCGGGAAGACGCTATTTTGTGCAGATTCTTTTAGGATTCAAAAGATTGAAGGAAGAAAAATAAAGGAGACAAACATCGATGTTAAAAATCAAAAAAATTATCAATAACGCATTTCAAAAAGTTGCGTTAGTAATGTTGGCTGGATTGGTATTATTTACTAGCTTGCCTTTCGCTTCAGCCCAAGCGGTAGATTTTTCCGTTATCAAAGAATATCAAATTGCGAGTGCAAACAAAAATGCCAATGAATCCGACCCAATGACCGATGAATATATTGAAGGTGGTAAGCGTGCTGCTGAAGTTATTCCCAAAGATTTAGGAAGCGGAGAACGTCAAAAAAATCCCGTTAATATGTTGAAGCGTCTTGGTGAAGAATTGGGTAACGACATACCCAAACGTGTAGTTGGTGATAACGATTACGACCGCAGCCCGATTGAACAAGAATTAGCACGTAACAAAGCTGCACGCGGTGATTTTGGAAACTAGATAATCGTAAATTTGAAAATTGACATAATTAACTAATCTTGGCAACGACAGGCTTAAGGCTGTCGTTGCCATATTTAATTTGTAAGAATTGCGAGACGTTAGAAACCCGGTAGGTTATGTTTTTTTCGTGGCAATAATTCGCACCTCTGTATCCTTTCAGAAATCGGGGAGGAACGTTTCTCATAACCTACCGAGGATGATAAAATTTCCTAATAGTTCTCTCCAACAAATAATGTAGAGACGCGATATATCGCGTCTCTACAAGGGTTTCGGGTAACGCATAGTTCATTTTTGGAGATGTCTAATGTTCGACAATACCTGCAAATTTTTAGCAAATTTTTTTAAAGATCGTACCCGTCGCTTGCACTTAAGACGACGGGTATTGTTTTAGTATGATTCCGACCAACGATTTAGTAATATAAAAACTCCTATCTTGCGTCTGGAAATATGAATGTCAAAATCATGACTAGGTGAAGGTGAGTAGCGCGAATCTTCAGGAAACAATTATGCCTAATTAAAAGCACGATTAGTTAGATTAAGTATTACCGTACATATTTGATACAATTGCGTCCATATGAAATATTTTATCCTCTAGAGCGATCGCACCTGCTTCCATCGCTGCAACCGTAGCATAGAGCGCGATCGCCAGCATCATCAAAATAAACGATTTGCTAACAGAATCCGTTTTGCGACGTAGCCAAGTACCAAAGGCAACAATAGCTGAAATTATTGCAGTTAAACTGAGAAAGATAAAGTAGAGGTTGTACTGAAAAAGCATTTTGGATACACTATTCAAGAATTTATCTCAGATTTTTTGAGATAAATTTGAGCTATATCATTAGAGTGCCCCAAATTGCATCAGTTTCCGTCACTGAAGATATCTTTACTCAAGCGATCGCTTATTCTTAACCAAATACGGTTCAATTTCAGTCAAATGACCAATCCAAAGTTCTGAAAAATGTCATTATCGTCTAGGTGTAATAAAAGTTTTAGATTAAATTCTGGCTGCTCCATTCACTCCTCAGCAAACCCTGAGCCGAGATATTGAGATGTTGAACTTAGATGGCACTTTGTTCACTCAAAAACGTAGTGTTCCCCCTGGCAGACAGCTTTATTACTAGCAACAATTGCCCAAAAATTTGAACTGGCTTTGGTTCCAGACCAATCTATTGTTCCCCAATCGGCAGGCTTGCGTTTGAGCTTCGCCCGGAGAGATGCGATCGCGTTTGTTTTTCAACTCGTTTAATTAATCAAAATAGGCGAATGGGTTTGGAATTAAGTTTTCCAGCAATAGATGTTACTCGCTTCACGACAGAGGTCATATAGTCATAATTTGGTGGAGTTGAGTTTGGTAGATATCTAACTTCTTGAACTAAACTAGGAGGAGCATCTTTCATGTATTTTTGAATCAATTCTTGACGTTGTCTGTCTATCTCTGGGCTAATTAAAACAGAACCAGGTGGAACATTTTGAGTATCGGTAAATAATATACGCAATCCAGCATCTAATTTTGATTTATACAAATTAAATTCTTCTAAAGAAATAGCACCAGCCGCAACTAAACCTTGTTGCACCCATTCAAGTACTGTTTTTGGTGTCGGTGCAAATAAGATTTCTGCTAATGTTAAACCGTAAAGATTGTAAAGTGGAAAATAATATCCAGTTGCAGAACCTACTTGACCCAAGGCAATCGTTTTACCTTGTAAATCTTTTAACTGTTTGAAGGGGCTATCTTGACGAACAATTAATATCGAGCGTATGTTACCATCTACTTGGAGAGGGAAAAGAGGTAAATATTGATAATTAGCAATTGCGATCGCAGCCAAACCAGGAGGTGCAAACACCAGCGACCAAGCATGATTTTGAATGCGGTCAATCGCTAACTTTTCGTTGAAAGTAGGTTCTATTTGAATAATGGACTTGATTTGTTCACCTAAATAGTCACCAAAACTAGTAAATTTTTCTAGGGCTTGTTTTTCTTCTCCATAGCTAATGACACCAGTAACTAACTCAAGTTTTTGATTGGATTTATCCTCTGCTGCACAGGCTGCAATTGCAAACAACATCTGCAACATAAATATACGTCGAGATAATCGAGATGGCATCCTATATTTTTATTCACGGACACTTTTATTATCTAAATATTGTCAAGTTTTATTTGATGTATACATAAATCTTTACATGACAATTTGTAAATTTAATTTTGCTTAATATATTCTGATATAATTTAATTACATACAGTTAGAATTAACTGCACTAATATAGCCGTCCTGTTTGATTTTTGTTGGCGTAGCCTGCGATGCAGCGCTTAATAAAATATGGATGAATGAACCTTTCTAGGCACAGGTGTTCAGAGTTGATATTACTCTCAGGTTTTGACAAATAAAACCGGATTTCAATAGTTGATAAAACTATTAACCGGATAATTAATGAGTTTCACACATAATTTAAATTTTTTGGAGGAAAAATGAAAATAGGAACTAAAGTTAATATCATTTTACTTATAGTTTTTCTGAGCGGAATTTTTATTAGCGGTATTACTTTATCAACTGTACTTGAAAAAAAGGCAGAGAATGAAGTAAGTGCTAAAGCTTCAATTCTCATGCAGATGGCTAACTCGGTAAGAAACTATACTAATGACCGAGTGCAACCTTTGTTGTTACCAAAATTGGAAACCGAAGAACAGTTTGTTCGAGAAAGTGTACCAACTTTTGCGACCAGAGAAGTGTTTGAATATTTACGGAAAGACAAAGAATATGCTAATTTTATCTACAAAGATGCTGCATTGAATCCAACAAATTTACGAGATAAAGCAGACCCATTTGAAGCTAACATAGTGAAAGAATTCCGTGAAAAACCAGGTTTATCAACTAAATCTAATTTCCGAACTATGTCGGGAGTAAAGCTATTTTACACCGCTCGACCTTTTGCGATTAAACAGCAAAGTTGTTTGCAGTGCCACAATACTCCAGAAGAAGCACCAAAAAGCCAATTAACAACTTACGGACGAAATGGTTTTGGATGGCAGCTTAATCAAATTGTTGCAGCTCAAATGGTTTATGTTCCGGCTGAAGATGTTTTGAAAAGTGCGAATAATTCATTTATGATTATCATTGGGCTTGTAGGGATTATTTTTACAGTCACTATTATTATCATCAATCAGCTTTTGAAAAAAATCGTACTAAAGCGAATCAGACAAATTTCCACTGTAGCGGAACAAGTTAGTGTTGGCGATATGAATGCCAATTTTAGCAAACAATCCAAAGATGAAATAGGAGATTTAGCAGAAGCTTTCAATCGGATGAAGTATAGTTTAGAAATTGCTTTGAATATGTTAAATACTTATAAGTCAAATAATAAGAAGTAAAATACAGCGTCTAGTGGTCTATGTCATTAATTTTGACTAATCGAGAAGACCAGATCCCCGACAAATAAGTGCGAAGTCGGGGATCTAGTAACCCCACCCTGCGGGAAGCAAGCTACAGAACTTTTGACATGAACCACTAGTAAGTAGGTTGGCGGAAATAAAACCAACTACATTAAGGAATGTATTATGACCAAAATCCTTACCAATGACTAATGACAAAGGACAGTTATACTAGTTAGGTTTTTTAGTGCCGTTCTACTTACTTTCTGCCTTATTTATCAAGTATGCGTCGTTCAAATTCGACAGCTTTCTTAGTATCGGGAATTAACTTTGCCAACTTGCTCGCAAATTCTGATGAGGAGATTTGCGGCTGAGATTGCAAAATTTCCTTGATGAGAAAATTAGCAATTGGACCAACTAAATAAACTAATTCACGTTCGCATTTACTGATAAAGTTAGCATCGATTTTTTGATATCCTATTGCCGATTTAGCTAACTGAGCTTGAGCTGAAATCGATTTTTCTAATATAGCCATTGCCCGTTTCACAAATTGTTGTTGCTCTTTGGGTAATAAATAAACAGCTAATTTGTCTACTAATTCTTGCCAAGTTGCTACTTGCATAACAGTTTCTTCTAAAATTGTCGGAGCAATGGGTCCTATCGATTGCTTTAACAACAGTTCCAAGTTGATATATTGTTGTGAACCAGGAACTAAATTAAGTTGAGTTTCTTTTGCTTGTAATTCCCGACTATCAAGGCTAGAAGCAAGGGGAGAAAATTCTGAAGTTTCTTGTTTTTGCAGTTGCCCTGAGGAGAATGGAATAGTAACATTTTCCTCTTTTTCTTCTTTGATTTCAGCTACTTCTGGTTTCTGGGAATCTTGGAAAATAGTGCTAATATTGCCAGGTAAAATATCAATTACCGATTGTGTTCCTGAGAACCATACATGCAAGTCGATACCTTTAGCTAGCATTAACTTTTGTAATTGAGTAATCCATTTAGCAACCGATAATTCGACTTGTGGATTGGCTGTTGCAAGGCTTTCTAGAAGAGTTTTAGAAAATAACTCCGACTCAGAGGCAGGTGTTGCAGCAACTATTAAACATTGTCCGTATTCTGTAGTCAATTGTAAATCTTCTATCCAATTTTCCAGCGAAGGAATCGAATCATCCGATCTGACTAAATCTACGATTATTATTTGTTGAGTTTTTTGAGCGCGACGTAATTCTTGTCTTAACAAAGAACGACTCAAACGCATCCCATCCCCTAAAATTAACCACGCTTCTCCATCTTCGATTTCTTCGATATACCCGCGCAAATATAGTAAAGATGTTAGGGTATTTTTTACTGTCCCTAATAGAGAAGTAGATTTTGTTTCTAATTCTCCAACCCAACGAGTAAATTCTTGAATTTTGCCGCGAATTTCTGACCAGTTTTTACCTTTTTGAGGAAAGTAATCTACCTCAAAACCACCTGCACCAGCAAATAATCTACTCAAGTCAGC
>QQTW01003622.1_pt1 | contig 11446 bp, 11 predicted proteins | sample 1904831 | NCBI WGS metagenome assembly QQTW01 (sample SAMN09435610, study PRJNA476489) | Subsurface metagenome, whole genome shotgun sequencing project.
TAGATCTGAGCCCTACGGTCTTGTGAGGAGGACTTCTTGCTTGTTCGAAGGTGTATTGACCGCTCCCCAGGATCTTGTATCGCTGAATGACGTCTGTTTCCATGGCGGTGTCTGTTTTCTTGCCTTGTTTCCATTGTCATCCGAACCGAGGGGAGTCAAAATTCAAGCAAAATCAATCTTCACAGCACTTGGGACCGCAGGTGGATGCGCAAGGCGTGTGCGACCAAGTTCTGACTGCGAAGAGTGCCCATCTGGTAGACAAAGTGGGGCCGAATCGATGGTTGTAAAGAGCGAGCAAGGTCGGACGGAATAGAGACGCCTGCTGATGCTTTCCAACGACACGGGCAGGTATGCATACCGTAGGCAGACCTACCAAGTATTATCGAGGCCGGGAACAATGGAGAGCTCTGGGAGCTGGCGAGAGCGGAGATCCTTTTGGATGCGAAATTGCCCGGACCTAGGTCAGAAGTTGTGTTTTCGCGGATCCGGGGCCCTCATCTTTTAGAGTCGAAGGTCAGGGATTAACGTAGGTATAACGAGGAACACGGTGCATTGAAGTGTGGTTCCGCAAGTTCATTGTACTGTAGGCTGACTGCGCCCATCATGGGCCTCGGATGTCTCTAGGCGACTTGGAAGTGCTACAACACGGTGACTGCTTCTCGCTTCTGTCTAGCTGAAACGGGGAGAAGCAGGTGAAACGTCTCACAGCGAACATATGAAGACTACAGATGTCGTCGCTTCAGCCGCCATTGCTACAAGTTTGGAAGCCTCAAACAAGGCTCTTGTCAACGGTCACCAATGGCATACGTCCCCTTGGATTCTAGAAGGTGGCTGACTAAGGTTCCCTGTCGTCTATTTACGAGTCGAGGAACAAGATCCTGGATGAGGCCTCGACTACTTCACACCACTGTACTAAAGTATGGAAGCGATGTCATCTGAATAATTACATAGCCGTCCCGGCGTCTACATGTTTGGGAATTCGTTTCTCTCATTAAGGATTTGGTAATATGGACTTTACCTTATTCTCCCCTTCTCCATTGCGCAGCATATGGTTAAGAGTCATGAAGCGATCCAAGCATTCGTTGACCGTTAAAATAAAGGTAACTTGTTCATAGCAGTGCATAATACAGGGATTTGTATACCGAACGCAAAGTTACGGTACCCTTCCAACAGGACCTACTTCAAGGATTGCTCAGTTGAGCCATCATCGCCCCCCACAGCGCTAATTGGCTGACTTCTCGCTCCGCTGAGGTCTCCACTACCCGTCTTCCTCAGGGCTTGCCTCATTGTCTCGATCGTAAGTTCACCACCAGGAGGCGGACTCTGGCCCGGGAGCGCACTTCCGAGACTACGTCCACCGCGGCTTGGGGAGGTGTCGAGCCCTCTCGAAGACGACGGTCCACCCAACGGAGGAGAGCTGCTGAACGCATGTGAAGCCACAGGTGAGCGTATAGGAGAGGGAGAGCGATTCCCAGCCCTTAAAGGTGCAATGCTCGCTGTTCCAGAGAGAAGGACCGAGTCTCGACCACTGGCATGATCAGCTGCATGTTCCGCATGCACAACGTCAGCGAATGAGATGAAGCTCAATCTCCGCACATCGGCCGCGTCTAGAGCGCCGTAACTTGAAGCGGCGTCCTCGTTCTCCGGATGGGCAGCAGATTCAGCCTGGGGAAGCGAGGCCACAGGCTCACTGATGCCACCACCAGTAACAGTGACGGATGCAGGCTGATGCGACGCGTGCGTAATGATCTCCACCTTATCAGGGTTCAAATGATCGTCTGTAATAGCTACCGACGATGCATCCAGTACCGGAGGTATATGGTTTTCCGTAGTGATATGGGCAGGGATAGCTGGCGACGCGGTCGATGCTAGCCCGTCTTCCTGTACGTTGCGCTCGAATATCTGCGATGACGCTGGAGAGGGAATGTGAGGTGAGCCGCTAGAGATGTTCCGCCCGGGGGAAGCAGGGATGCCGTAAGGATGAGATGTGGGTATGGACGGCGATGCCATGGTTGTTCTCTTTGGCGAAATCATTGGGGATGTTGACTGCATACTTGAGACTGGTACAGCAGCTGGAACTGCTTGACTAGGAATTGCACCATCTCGTTTGCCCTTGGCCTTGCCATCGTCCTTCTTCTTCCCTAAGCCCCAGAACCTACGCTTTCCAGCCTTGGTGTCCAGCTCCTGACTATTGAGTGGTTCTTGGTCCCGATCACTACCCGCAGGTTCTGGTGTGGGCTTGACGTTGCTTTCGGAGAATCCCTCACCAAGCAGGGGAACCGACGATATCCGGGTAGCAGCCTCGTCACCTACGGCTGCTCCTGACATGGTCGTCTTTGACGCCGTGAAGCAATTGGCGCTGGTGAGATTCAATCGGGCGGAGTTCCTTGATGGATTGAATCATCAGCACAACTCCGTCCAAAAATCTCTCCAATCCCGGCATGTCTGCCTCCTGGAATGAAGGGTACGAGGGGCTCACCCAATCGCTCATGAGATGCCTCTATAGATAAGCCTGGTGATGCGTCCAGTTTAGCTGTTATGGACCATGGAAGAACGGTTGGTATGAAGCAAGGGCCAGTGACGAACAAAGAAAGGGGTGACCCCGAAGGAAGAGTAGACGTAGGCACAAGTGCGCTTGTTTCACAGGAAGCCCGTGTATCAGAAAGATGGTAGCTGGCGTGGCCTAAAGACCGCCCGGTGATCGCTGATCATCTGGCTTGCAGGGGTCGGATGTGATGTCGCTTGTTTGGCGGCTGTCGTCTACACAAGCTTGGACCCTGAGGAAGGAGAGGACCGATTTCTTCTGTCTTTTGCTCAAACCCTTCCAACGGCGAGGCTCTCTTACAATGAATTTAGCTGCCTCCAAGCGACCGCTTCCCAGCCTTCTCTTTCTATACCCGTCACTTGCTCAAGGGACTGTTCCAGCGGCTCGAAGACATCAGTCCTCCGCTCGCCGAACCACCAAACGTCTCCGTGTCAAACCGGACCCTTCTTTCATCCCCTCAACCCCTACCAACCAGTTTCAAGACAACATTGTCTTCAACCCGCCTTCGTCTTCCCCGTCGCCCTACCAAACTCCCGCCGCATTCCTGCCTGCAAGCGATCCCCGCCGTTCCCTCCTCGCCCAGTCACACGAGCATGCCAACCCTTACGCGGAGCCCAATAAGCGGCTCCCACCGCCTATACAAAAACCGGTTGAGAAGAAGTATCATCTCAAACCAGACGATATTGCGGAGATACGGTTTTTGAGGCAGAAGGACCCATACACATGGTCTAGGAAAAAGCTAGCTCAAAAGTTCGACTGCAGCGAGTTTTTTGTCGCTATCATTTGTGAGGCAAGTCAGGAGAAAAAGCAGCAGCAGCAAGCGGCTTTGGACGATATCAAGGCTCGTTGGGGCAAGAGGCGGACGTATGCCAGGGAAGACAGGCAGAAGCGACGAGTTCTGTGGGGAAGAGATGAGTGAGGTTGCTGAAGTAGAAAGGAGAGGGCAGGAAGAAAAACCCGCAATGAATGGACCACCTCTAACTATTGGGTTTCTTGTATATAAACGCTCGTTGAGGCCGTGGCAGGTCTTGGCAGGAGTGTATAAAAGGATCAGAAGCACTCATGTACATTTACCTGGGGGCTAAATGATATCACTACATGTACATATATTGCAGGAATGTGGTGTCATAGGGTTCTAGGGTGCTTTTGTAATTCGACGGATCATCTAGCAAGCAATGCTGCAGAGCTTTCAACTGTTGCTATCCTCGACATACATATCTATTCTGCCCAATTGGAACATTACTGAAAGAACTTCTTGTACGCGGCTTTCTCCTTCTTGGACTGCTCCGCAAGCTTCTTCTTCACCGCAGAAAGCTCCTTCGTGATGGCGGCATCCCCAGGAGCTAGTTTGAGCGCTTCTTCGAAATCATTGACGGCTTGTTCGTCGTCCTTCAAGCCTTGACTCGCCATTCCTCTCCGGTAGAGCGCTTTTGCACGGTCAGCATCAGCAACATCCTTCTGCTCCAATGCGATGGTAGCACTCTTTTGAGCTTCCTCGTACACCTTGAGCTTGTTCTGCAGCAGAGCAGAATTAGAATGCAGCGTGAAGCGGATAGCATTCATCTGCTTAGGAAGCTCGGGGGGATCATCTTTCTCGACTTCTGGGTCTTCGTTCAGATAGCGAAGACCCTTCTGATATTTGTCGAGGGCAAGATTGAGGTCGCCGGCCTTGAAGGCTTTGTTGCCGAAATCTTTGAGTTCATTGGCAATCTTGCAGATCTCTGGGGCCTTGAGGTCCTTTCCTTGGTCTTCAGGGAAATCTTCATAAGGATCGCCAGTGCTGTCCACTGTCTTCTCGCGAGGAGCAGCAGCCTCGTCACCGGATAGTTGCCCACAATCTGTAAGGGGAATCACATGAACGCTGCCACGTAGACCCAAATTGAGAAAACTTACCTGCGATAGTAACGTCTGCGTGCACTGGCTTGTCGTTCTCCGTTCTCAGATTCTCGATTTTGCGAATGATTCCTTTGCCATTCAAGACTTCACCAAACACAACATGTTTACCGTCCAGGTGAGGCGTTGGGACAGTCGTGATAAAAAATTGAGAGCCGTTGGTGCCTAAAGGACGTCAATTTTCGAGTTCCCCAGCCCAGAAAAAAATATGAAAGGCCACAATCGGGGTCATATACCTGGACCCGCATTGGCCATGGAAAGAAGAAGGGGCTTGTCGTGCTTCAGTTTGAAGTTCTCGTCCTCGAATTTCTCGCCATAAATTGACTCTCCCCCAGTACCATTTCCAGCAGTAAAATCGCCGCCTTGGATCATGAAACCTTTGATGACTCGATGGAAAATGGACCCTACACTCACAGTCAGGTTCTAAACATTCTGCCGACCTGATCGTTGCAAACCTTTGTAGCTGAGGGGCTTCCCAGATTTCCCAATTCCTTTTTCTCCCGTACATAATGCACGAAAATTTTCTGCTGTCTTTGGTACGACTGGAAATTCACTGAGTTTTTGCTCTGCCCAATTAATTCTTTGGTCTTACTCACCATCGTCATACTATTAAATCTTAGTGCGGGATCCTAACGAGCGATCGGAGAAGAAATTTTGGATATTGATACAGAAGATGGAAGTACGAATTACGTGAAATCACCACTTACGAGCTCAAAGGTGACCCGACCCTCTTTGTTGGAACCTATCTCAATGTCGAAATAGACTTTACTACGAGCCTTATCTGGCGCCATCACCGGAGATCTTGATTGGGTTTGATGCTCTTAACGTATGGGCTGAGAGCTCTTACAAGCTGTGCACCGAAACGTTGTTGGTTAGAGGCTGCAGGTCAGGTTGATGAATCCATGCAAGCGACTTAACCCCTCAGAAATTCTAGGAGATTCTATAAATTCTATTCAGTTTCGAACAGTGATATACGAATGTTGACCCTATCTACTAATTATCACATCGATGGACGTCATCATCAATGCCAAATTTTGTCAGTCTAATAATTCAGCTGGTAATTGATACTCGCTCTGCTTGCCGACCTTCGCATCCGTCTTATCCTTGCCTTTCTCCTGTGCACTCGACGGGTTCGTCTGGATCTCTAACGTCACCTATTTGATAAGTCTCAGTCAGCGAATCTTTAGGGTGCAGATACATCAACGAAATGGTCTCAGTGACCTCTGCGTCATGACTCTGGTAATCGACACTCACAGGTCCATCATTTTGAAGATTCACTAAGGTGCAGTTGGTAAGCGATCTCGTCTATGGCTGCGAAAATATCACAAACCTTGCATCATCGCCTGGAAAACGCCATTCTTCACTTTGTCCTTCTCATACAGTTCCTGAACCTTGGTGACGAAATGGTCATATAGTTCGCGAGCTTGCTCACCACCAGCCGCGCCATGGAAGTCGGGTTTGGTTTTTTTGGTGGAGGCTAACAGGGTAAATTGAGATACTAATACGACTTAACGGGACTGATCGAAATTGATGCGAGGAGCCTGTCTCGAGCAGTCTTACCACATAAAATCTCCCCATGAATATCCTGTACACTTCGTTTCCACTAATTTTAAGTTTATCAACCTTTGTCTCTGAGATTTGTTGCCTAGCTAAGGAGAAAAACATACATTTCCGCCAGCATCATCAGGCCACATCTTCATCTTAATCACTTTGGCCGCCATGGATTCGATCTCTTTGGAAGTATCATCAGGGGCGACAGCTGCAAAGACAAGCACGCCCTTCCCGATGGAGGAAATGAGTTGAGTATCAACAGTGACAGAAGCCGAAGCCACGCGTTGGAGGATCGCTGAACTTAGATCAGACTGGCTTGTCCATGTACAAGCAAACGACTTGCCTTTCATTTTGAATTGTCCATCGAAAAACAATGCTGTACCAGAGCGAGACAAGTCGGGGAAGATAAATTATCAAGAAATATCAGCTACCGTCACAACGCTGACATGCGCAAGATTGATTTCTATCAGTCGCAACATCAAATTCTCAATCTTTAATAGGTATTTACAGGTCGATCAGTTATAGTTGCCGGCTCCGTGGGTGTCACAGCGGACAGGACGAGCAAGAATATCCCGAGTCCTGTAACATGGCAATCCAGATATCCAGCTGAATTCAGAGTTGATACGACTGATGTTGGCACAGAAACAGACGGAAGTGGTGGGGTAGGAGATGGCAGCCAATTACCTGTACCTACCTTACCGTAGGTAGGTACTTACCTTATTTAACCGTAACCTTGATTAGGCATGGTCAGACCCTGGTCGTGAGACACGTGATGATATGAGAGATGCATTGGAAACTGACAGACGCTGAGGTAAGTGTTGTACTATTCTTGCCGGTGTCTCTTTCGTCTATCCTATAGGAAATTTACGGGATGCTAAGTCTCGTCAACATAGGCATTGATTGCTGGATGCTTTCGACGCGGGGATTGCGTTATTGGACAATGATAACGATTTGTATAATTAGCCTCGTCGGTCTTGATTTGCTTGAAAGGCCCTTCCTTTTGGCGATTGCCTCGATCGCTGCCCTTTTTTAGACTGTAAAGGGGACACGGGAAGTTGTAACGACCCGACTGTGGGGTGGTTGGGAAGGACCTAGCTCGAGACTGGTGCCTTTGGAGATTATACGGACGGAGAGGCAGGATCTTAATACGAGGTGCCAATATTATTCGAGGCAAGTCCTTTTAGATTTCAGAACGATAACTGGCACCACTCGAGATGAAGGCCTGAGATCTAGAATCACTCGAGGCGAGTCCTTCAACCTAGAAAATAATAAGTGATGGGTTCGAAACTTCACAGTCGATATTGTATAGAGTCTGTAAAGTATTCGCTCTGATATGCTAGCACATTTACGTGACATCGACCGCTTCTTACAACTTTGGGAAGCAAAGTAGCTACAGCCCAAGCTTCGAGTGATCTCGCGAGCGTCTTCGATATCTTACGAGGGAACCAAAGCTCCCAGTGCTTTCACGACTGTCGTCGATATCTTACGGGAGAAAGTGGCAATCATCTAGTAATAAAAAAGAAAAAGGAGTAGAGGAGTATTGATACAGAGTCCGTCATCGAAGAGCAAGAATCCTTGATAGTAAGATGAAAAGAACTGCTTCACCTATTAGGGGATAGGATCTTACCCAGCCTTACCTTACCTGACCTACGCCTGAGCTACCACTATATTGAATGATCTAGGACTGTATGTCCTTGTACTATTACCCGCTTCTACTCCGGGCAAAAAACTAACTTGATCTTGTAGGCCTTATACCTAATAACAATATTGCGGCCTTACTAATATTAGTCAGATGTGATCGGATCGGCTGGCCTCCGGCCCTATCAGAATATATTGCTGTAAGTTGGGCTAGCAGGGCCGATAGGAAGCAGGAAGCTGGCCTGATCGACGACTTCTTATAGAAAAAGGGTCTACCTCAACGTTGATCCGATCCGATCGTACCTAACGTGAACGCGAATATACCACCCGCGCTTTCAATCCTGGTAAGGCGCCGATTCTCATTACCACCAGTGTTTCGGTTCGCGGCTTGCGGGTTGACCTCAATCATACCCTATATATCATCAATTACGATATATCGCTTTAGTCGTACTGCAGGTATTGGTCCTCCGAGTTTGCCGCCCCTTCCGTTCTTCAAGTATCAACCTCGTTCGCTCCGGTCGTTGCCTTCTCCTTCTACTATTGTCTTAAGAGTAAGGGTCCGCCATAGTCTTGTATCCCTTAAAGGAAGTCCGGATTTTCTTGCATATCTCGAGCATTAACGTCACGAAGGATTCCCGGGAGTTTGGGTGGCGAAGATAAGAATCAAATGGGCGGCAAGCACACCATGAGATCTTTAGATCGGAATCTGGGCTAGTGAAATCCGGACGCGGTCCACGAAGCTTCCTAGCGTTGCCTATTGCTTAGAGATGGTAGGGATGGGATACGCCGCCGTCTTACCAGAGCCTACGAATCGGTAAGCATTGTGGAATTTGAAGTCTGTATAGCTTACCTATCTGAGGAATACCGACGCGCCTTAGTAAGGTAAGGATCTCGAACTCGTATCACTAGACAGAAGCAAGAAGCTATGCGGCAACGACGAATAGCCCAGCTGACGGACGATCGTTCCGCAGCTGTAGAAATAAAGGTCTGGCTGAGGTCCCACACCCCAGAATAAGCGTGATTTAGCTATATTACTAACCATATTCGGTCCGCCTTGGCATCGCGAAGATGAGGCGCATCGAAAGCCTCGTCACTTGACAGTCGCGCTATCAGTACATATCCTCCAATTCACAAGATTCCCTTACTCCTCTCTGATGCAGACTCCAAGAGTGTTGTCACTGAGTCCTCACCGCATCTAAGAGACAGAAAGGAGTCACATCTTCTCCTTTCCCGACCATCCAGCCGCATACACGTCGTATTGCACGCGAATCATCCTACAACCCTTACATCCCTATCCTCACACACCATGGCTCAACGCAAGATACAACAAGACATTGACAAATGCTTTAAAAAAGTAGCAGAAGGCATTCAAGCCTTCGAGAGCATATATGACAAGATCCAACAGAGCACCAATCAGTCGCAGAAAGAGAAGCAGGAGGACAATCTTAAGCGAGAAATCAAGAAATTACAGCGGCAGCGGGATCAGATAAAAACATGGGCTGCCGGCAATGAGATCAAAGACAAGAAGCCACTGATGGAGCAACGGAAGGCTATCGAGAATGTATGTTTGATACAGCTTCGAGTCCAGTTACCTCGGCGTGAGTTGCTGACTAGGAGCCAACACAGCAAATGGAAAAGTTCAAAGCTGTCGAGAAAGAGATGAAAACCAAAGCCTTTTCGAAGGAAGGCTTGTCCGCTGCAGCCAAGTTGGATCCTGAAGAAAGAAAAAAACAGGAAGCCTGCGACTTCCTCTCAAACATGGTCGAAGAGTTGGAACGGCAGATCGAGACTCTCGAAGCAGAGGAGGATTCATTACAGGCTACTGTGAAAAAGGGCAAGAAAGACTCAAGCAAGGCCGATCGACTGTCGGAGATTGGAAGGCTGACAGAGAGACATAAGTGGCATCAGGGAAAGCTGGAACTACTGCTAAGGTCACTGGAGAATGGCAATGTCGATACCGACCAGGTCAATGAGCGCGAAGAGGGCATCAGGTACTACGTTGAAGATAACCAATCCGTCGAATTCATGGAAGACGACACAATTTACGACGACCTCAATCTTGAAGAAGACGAGGGTGTTTTTGGGATGAACAATGACAATGACCGAGTCTCATCACAAGATGCTCAGTCAATACAGGACGATTTACCGGAGACGGCAGATGGAAGGGGTCCGAATGCTGGAGGGGGAAAGCCAAAGTCATCGTCCGTCTCAGAACCACAAGCTGCAGCCGCCAGGAGGCCGTCAAACCAACTTAAATCACCTCTACCTGCGTTGGCCACGCTGCACACACCGCTGGGAAATGTGACAAACGGGGCAACAAACAATTCTATGAAACCCGCTCCTTTGCCAACAAGACCCCCAGGGGAAACATTAAAATACGCCTCAGCTGCTGCCGCGGCTGCAGCGAGTGATAAGAATGCCGCTGGAATCGCACCATTACCTCCTCCTCCTGGTGTAGCTCCAGTGCCTTCCTCAGGTACAACTCCCAGTGCTGGCTTGAATCCTGCCCAGCCCACTCCGGCACAGAGAAGCAGCGAGACCACGTCTCCAAGCGCTGCATCTTCTGTACCTGCAAGTGTTGGCCATACTCCAGCGACTAAGGCCGCACTTCCTGCCGTTTCCAGCGACGAAGTTCCTCCCGCTGTCCCAGCTCAGATCAAGTCTCCTGTACCAGTGCAAGCAAACACGGCTCAGGCGAACAATAGCTCCGCAAACAACCCCCCAGTATCCTCATTGGATAGAGCAGAAAACCAATCACTACCGCCACCCGCAAGAAAGCCATCTCAGCATCCGACAGACGACGGAAGTACGTCTGGGTTCGAACACTCGCAGCCAAAGCATATACAGCCAGCCCTTCCTGCAGCGGAACACACCAACGGCGATATGCCGAAGCAATGGGAGGAAGACGAGTCTATTTACCACTTACCTCCAGGCTTACAGGATCTCATCCAATCCTTCGAGGCGACTAAGAGTCGGGCGTCGTCGACCCCATCTACTTCAGTACAGCGACTGCTCGGTGCGTCGCACGCCACCTGTCCGGAGTACCTGGATGCCGAGAGACCGAAGCATTATAGGCCCCAGACGAAATACAACACGCCACGCCATTACCCTCAGGAGCCATATATGACCATCGATGACCCCGCCCTCTATGGTAAGATCGACACCGATACCCTCTTCTACATCTTCTATTATCGCCAAAACACCTATCAACAATACATGGCCGCAAAATCCCTGAAGAACCAAAGCTGGCGATTCCACAAACAATACCAGACCTGGTTCCAGCGGCACGAAGAACCGAAAACGATAACAGAAGAGTACGAACAGGGGACTTATCGATTTTTTGACTACGAGAGCACATGGTATGGAATCGGCCCTCGACCCTCTGGCTTTTCCCAGCCTGATGATGTAGTATCCATATGAGAGCTGTTCTTACTGATCTCTTTCGCGGCGTTGCTTAGGATGAATCGGCGAAAAGCAGACTTCAAGTTCGCGTACAAATTCCTAGAGGATGACCTATGATTAGCAAGGCGTTTGGGAGTGGACGATCTCACAGTTCCCGAGGGTGTTTTCACAACTCTGACTATGGCCTACTCTATTAGCGTAGTATTATCGTCTAATCGACACCATTTCTCCAAGTGTGCTCTGTGTGGAACATCCTGGTATTGTTTGGCGTTATCCACCATCATCGAGGGCAACAAGGCTTTGCCTGCGCTGATTTGCCTAGGGTAGCCCTTGTTGTAGAACGAGGAATACCGAAGCTCAGACGAGCAATCCGTGCCGACATCGAGGACCGCGCGCGACGCAATCACGTCGCCCCTG
>QQTW01003623.1_pt1 | contig 11443 bp, 11 predicted proteins | sample 1904831 | NCBI WGS metagenome assembly QQTW01 (sample SAMN09435610, study PRJNA476489) | Subsurface metagenome, whole genome shotgun sequencing project.
AATCTTTGGCGCTGCTTCGGCCCAGACCTGTGCGGTGCGTGGAATCAGTGATATTGAGTCCGGCTCTACGTCGCCGAAGATAAGGACCTCCCTGCCGCTCGCCTCATCGCGGATGAAGAAGGCTGTTGAGTCCGTCACCCATTCTCGGTGCAGGTCAGTCTGCGGTCCGGAGTATGGTGTGCCCGGCTGCGAGGCCATGGAGATGGACTGCGACCGCTGCTCTTTGGTGCTGTTGCCGTTGAAGGAGATCGGTTGCACGGACTGGTGACGGCCATGCGATGCCATCGAGTCTGCGCTGGTGGGCCCATTGCCGCCGATTGGGTTTGCAGGCCCGCGCATGCAGTGGCCGTGACTTATCCTCAAGCCTTTGACGGCCAGCCCGTCGCAAACCTCGATATAGCCACGACCATAACCGTCCCCGAGAGCGATGTTGCCGCCTTCAGCGAGGCGCTGGAACGTGACGAAACCAACGCCACCGTCTTCGTCAGTTAAGTTCGGCCATATGATGTCGTTGAATATGTGCGCTTTGATAGCGTTGACGGTGAAGGGCAGCGCGGCCAGTCTTTTCGGCCGAGATGTGTTGTGAAAAGCTGCAGTGTTGATCGCGAAGCCAGAGAGATGATCCAGGTGGGGATGTGTAATCAGGTACGTGGCGACGTGCTCGCGGACGACATGCACCGCATTCGCGCGAGCGGACTCATGGGGGAATGGCAGGCCGGCAAACGGGCCTTGGGCGAGAGTGCGAATGGGATGTTCTGAGGAAGCTCTTGAGCAAGCGCTGGGGCTGTAGGCGCTCGAATGGTCGGTTTCGCCGTTCCCTGTCTTAGTCGGGGCGTGGGTGTGAGTTTGGGACACTAGTGGGAAGTCGTCCCGGAGAATTCTGGTGATTGCCGCCAGGTGGCTACCCGCATCGACGGCCAAAAGGGAGCCTTTGGCCCAATTTGATGCGGCTGACCGCACCAGAAAGCCAGTCACGTTGTCTTCGCTCGGTCCGCCGCCGGAGCCCTGAGAGTAATCATCAGCCAAGATCTTGTACTTGCATTTTCGTCGTTGCGAATGATATTATCAGTGGCCCAAAACATCGCAGATGCTATTGCCGGCACCAGCCAACCCACGCATCAGCGCCAAAAACGGTGAGCGCAATTACGCTGTGGACACCACGAGCGGAGTACGAATGGACAAAACATAGCTTGGCGAGTACGTCAAAGCAAGAAGTTCGGATGATACCATTGAATGAGAGCCATTTCAGGGACCTACCAGACAAATCACCTGAATCGCCGCCGGGCTCGAATGAGTCCCTCGAGCCTGTCCCGTGGCTCCATCGCCGTCCCTCATTGAAAGCGACTTCCTGAAGCCGGAAATGCTGGGCGAAGCGGTTCTCGCCAGGCTGATAAATTGAAGGCCGGACGGGACTCTGATAGAGGACTCCAAATCACTCTATCGACAATGCTCTTTTATCCACCGCAACCTGCACCACAAAGAGTAGCCTGAACGCCGAAAGTGGAAACGCCGGTCTCTGCTGAATCAAGGTATGCGCCGTGCTCTCGACGCACGGTGGAGCGGTTGGCGCAGGCAGACTTTGGGGGCGCCGAATAGACGCACGTATCCGCAATGCGCGTATCCGGCAGTTGACTCAGTTGACAATGACGAAGCTGGGGGATTGGCTGGGTCTTATGCCTTTTTTGTAGTCACCCCTCGTCAGTGGGCCGGAATGGCGCTTCTCACCCGCGGGCGGTCGTCGTTCTTTCTGTTCAGATGCTGTACTGATGTACCAGCAATGCCGCTCCGCGTGGCGCCGAAGCTATGAGCTGCGGAATACGAATCGGGTTATTGAGGTCTCGGTGAAGATAGCCAAGGTGAGGAAAGTAGGTGACTGGTATGAAGAAGGAACCTGTTGATCTGAAGTGACGAGGAACGACGCGAATTGAGGTCCTCCAGATTCTCGAGCTTTCACCGAGGACAACAGAGAGCTTTTGTACGCGATGCGTCCTCCGCCAGGCAGAGCGCACTCGGCTTGTGACCCAACGAGCCCGTAGCTGAAACCCGTGAAGCTGTCGTACTTCCCTTTCGTGACTAAGGTGCCGATCTGTGCTCAGTCCTCTTCCTCTGTCTGCTCTTCCGTCTCGTGCTGCTCGAGTGCAACCGAGAGATCACAGCCTGGCGCTTCTTCTGTCCCTCAAGCTTCCAGGTGCCTATCAGGCGACTGCCAGGAATCCTTATCGAGTATGTCTCTGTCTCGAACGAGACCCGGCGGGTTGAGCGCACCGTCGACGCCAGGCGACAACGGGGAGGTCCTTGTGCGCGCACTGTTTCCGGAATGGTCTACCGCGTGTGGACGCGCCGCAGGAGACTGTCCGGGTGCCTTTTCGAAGGCCTTTATGGCAGAGGAAGGGGATAAAGGTGGAAAGAGGAGCAGGTTGGATTGTGTCGATCCATCCAGCCACACTCCTACCTCCGCATTCCAAGCTTAGGTATTTATCATGTAGGCAACGACCTCGGAACTTCGACCCTGGCGTGATTGGTGTACGCGAACGAACCGAAGATGCACTGAAGCATTCTAGAACATTTCTCGAACGATGCGACAATACGCAGGCGTACACACATGTAGATACGGTTTTATCGCTTACTAGTAGCGAACGTCTCCTGCGCGATATATGAAATGCAGTCACGCTGCACTCAATCACTTTGCGGCTAACTAGTCGGATTTTTTACTGCTCTGGAGCAAATACGCACATGCGCAGAGTCAAAAACGGCAGCAGCAGTGCCCACTGCGTGCGTCGCAATAGAGTCTCTCATCTCACCATACCTTCATAACCTCCGGACAAGGCCAGCAGCCTACTTGAAGACTTTGCCGTCAGCCCACTGGTACGTCTTGCCGTTGACCTCGATGGGCTTGTCCCAGGCCCACATGTCCTCGACAAACTCGCGGTCCTCCTTCTTGTTCGGGTCGAGCTTGGTGAAGTCGTAGCTCTCATAGTCCGGAGCGACTTCCATGGCTGGGTTGGCCTCCTGGCCGCGAACGAGGAAGACACCCCGTACGACCGAGTCGTTGGTCTCGCCATACACGGACACGGCACCGAAGACGTACTTGCGGCTGGCCTCGAGCCGGTTGAAGAACCCGCCTAAGGCCTGTCAGCGCTGCTCGTCCACCGTACGGCTTCGGAAGGGTTTTGCTTACCGATCAGGTTGGACGTCATGAAAGTCATTGTCAGTTCTTCATTGTACTTGTAGTCCACCTTCCACAGAGAGTACTCTTCGAACTTGCAGTTCTCCCAGAACCAAGGCAGCGCAGCAGTTCGGGTGTCCTCATTCGAGTACTTGCGCTTCCAGTCATCCAAGACAAAGCTGGCGCGCGGAAGCGCCTCGAGTGGATGCTTTGGCTTCGGCGCTGGTTTGTCCTCTTCCTCGTCGTCATCGTCCTCCTCCTTCTTCGCTTTGGGCTTGGGAGCCTCCTTTGCAGCCTGTTCCTTTTTGGGAGCCTGTTCCTTTTTAGGAGCTTGCTCCTTCTTCGGAGGCACCATCTTCATGGCCTCGTCGACGAGCTCGGACTTTCCAACAGCTTCGAGGTAGTCCGGCTGGTTGCACACCGTCTCGTACCAACGGGTCACGTTGGGATTCTCCGTGCGCCATTTCTTGTCGAAGAAGTGATGGAACCCCCGCGCGATCAGGCCGGCAACGAAGATGTCGGCAAGCGTGAGCCTCTCGCCTGCTAGGTAAGTGTTGACGAGTAGATGCTCCTCGAACACGTGCATAGCCTTGAGAGTGGCCGCTTGAGCGTCCTCGACCATTTTCTTGTTGAACGGGGCAAGACCGGCGAGGGGTCTCCACCACGCAGTCAGGTGAGGGTCAATCTCAGAGTTGACGAACGACATCCATTGGAGAATGGTGGCATAGTCTTGCTTGGTCTTGCCGAGGAGAGAGGTCTTTTCGTTCTGTGAGGTGACTTTCGCTCTATCAGCACACAACTCTCTGAGAACGATAGATAATTTGATGAGATAGAAATTAGGCGCAATTGATGCGTCTCAGAGTGTGAATGATTCTCAACAGGTTATCTTCAGACAGGGATAACTGAATAATATAATTTCTCATCATTGGACGCTAGGCAGTATGGCAGAAAGCAAAACTCATGCAAAGCAAGCGGACGTACTGTAGATAGCAATAGCCATGCTCTCCGTCAAGACATAGCCGTCACCACCTTCGAAGGTGGGGATCTTGCCCAGCTTGTTGAGCTTCAGGTATTCGGTCGGCAGGTCCTTCCATGGCTCTGTTGTGACAATCTCGAGATCGACATTGCTCGCTTTCGCCACCACGCGGATGGGAATGGAGCGCGTGTGACCCTTGCGAAATTCGACGTCAGCTCAAGTGCAGAGTTGCAAAGGTGCTGAGGTGCAAAAGTGGGGACGGCGAGCTCAATCCGTGCAACATACATCATAAGTGTACAACTTCCCAAAGGCCATGTTGACGGCGGGATCACAGCCCAGTCGGAATTTGTACCTTGAAGTTTTTGCCTGGGGAGACAGCTACAATGTGATAGTGGTGGTGAAGCGTGGATGACTGTTTTTTAGGAAGAGTGTGCGGTGCCCCCCATTTGCAAAAAGAGCGATTACATAAGCGAGCGGAGCCGCATTTTCAAAGGAGCCGGCGCTTGCCCAAGTGAGAAACTTGGAAGACCAATTGATCGCCAGTCCAGGTCCAACCTCAAGCCTTGCAGCCAGGCTCTGGAGCAAGGCGTCCTATGCTACAATGAAGGAGTCAAACATATCGGCCGGTATCCGAATGGCCGCCTTCGCATTCTCCCAATCGAAAAGGCTAGGATGCCGTGGGCTTCAACGCCTGCCTCACGGGTCCAGACGTACTCCTGCCAACCCCTTCTCGACGACGTGCGCTCGCTGCTCCATCGCCGCACCGGAGCTCGACCTTGTCGCCTTCGAACCGTCTGACGAAGCCGGCAGTCTTCGTCGTCTGCGCATCGTCCCCGCATCCCCGTCATACTTTACCGGAAGACCCAACTCGACTGACGACTTCCTGAGGGTCGAGGCGCTGTATCGGAAGTACCAGATGCTACCGCGGCTGGCGGCCGAGGACTCGCCGCGCATCGCCTGGAACTCGCACGATCACTACAAGGCGCGGTCGGGAGAGCCGGTCAAATTGTCACGCTACAAAAGCATGATCGAGGCCCTACAACAGCTCAGCCAGATACCCGCAGAGATACGGCCGGTGGAGATAGACGAGGTCATGGAGAGATTCAGGAAGGCCATCAATCCGTTTGACAATGTGCCGGCAGCTGGCATCGTCGACGAATACGGCCGAGCCAAAGGGGTGGGTGGGAGGAAGACATCGTCCGCGGTGGCATGGGTCGTGGAGGGTGAAGGCGAGGTACTTGTCAATGGAAAGAGCCTAACCCAGATGTTCGGACGCGTGCATGACAGAGAGAGCGTGATATGGGCTCTGAAAGCAACCGGGAGGATAGACAAATACAACGTCTGGGCTTTGGTCAAAGGGGGAGGCGTGACCGGTCAGGCAGAGGCCTTGACACTTGCTGTGGCTAGAGCGCTGCTGTTACACGAACCGCTGCTGGAGCCGGCATTACGAGAAGGTCAGTTTGAGTGCAGCCGACGGACTGCCGAATACGGTCATCACAATAACGGAGGCCTGCTAACGTTTCTCTCGTGCAGCCGGTTGCGTGGAGCGAGATCCTCGAGGCGTGGAGAGGAAGAAGGCTGGAAGACTCAAGGCACGCAAGGCGCCGCAGTGGGTCAAGCGGTGACGATTCAGCTTGACTTGGACGGCATCCGATTATTGGGTGGAGGGACGACGCTTTTGCATGTTGCGCATCTATCTCTTCGACCGATTCCTCCGCGGTGGAGCGGCCTGGCTCCTCTGCAACATGGCGTAGGAGTTGAGCCGCGGAGTTGAATTCCAATTCCTGACACCATACTCCGTACTCCGTATTGCGATGCAAGCGAGGTGGTTGGGAAGCAATCCTCTCGCGCAGCTTGTCGTTATTTGAGACAGAGGCCTGCTTCCTTGAGGAGGCTCAAACACGATTGCGCAGGACAGTCGGCTCCGTGCGGAGCTTCTCGAAGCATTATGTAGCAGTCTTCCAATCAGACCGTCGGCGTTGAACTCTTCAGAGGATATCTCGAGGCGAAAGAAGGATGCAGTGGAAAATTTTCCTGCTTTTTACTTTTTAGCCCTACAGAAGCTCAAACGAAAATTCTAATTCTTTGATGCGTTCGGCAGGATCATATCATCCGGCCGTGCAGTAGTGGCGAGCAAGGCAAGAGCCAGTCGCGCCAAGATGGGTGATGACGGTATTTTCACCGCGACATGGCAAATGCTGAGACAGACGCGGGCGTGCGGTTGCGAGGTGTCGTGCTCAGCGGTGCGGCAGGCGTCGACTGCGACAGATCCGTCCCTGTGCAGGCGCTTTGAAACGCTAGCACGTTGCGCAGGGCCCCCGCTCCAGGAAAACGTGGTCGTTATGGGGCGTGCATCGAAACGCATGCTCAGAGCTCGGCAGCTTCGCGCTTTTCCTGCCCGACCAACAGACTCCGTATGCTGGGTCGCTTGTCTTTCCCGTCGGCAAGAGCACTGAGCCGGTCCGTGTCAGCGCTGCCCTGATCTATCATCTGTGACCGTCGAGACTTGTGGCTCCCGTCATCGAGAAAATCTCGTTCGCCCGCGACGAAGGCTGTGCCAGAGCTGTCGAGAGCTTCCACGTCGAAAGCTCCGAAGTTTCAAGATGTGGCTGCTACCCGAAACCGATGCGGCTTGAAACAGGGCCGCTGCATCTCGAAGCCTTCCATCCAGGCTTCCACCGAGGCTTCCACACACTTCTCGAAGAATTTCCCCAAGAATTTCACATGCTCCTGGGGCGATCCGAGCGGTTCCAGAAAGGCACGATCCGGAACCGAAGCAATTCGAGATCGGCACTGAACCTTGTCGTCCCGTCGATGTCGATGTGTGGCGTCGCAAGGACCGTCCTTCGGGGAGCATAGCACGCTCACCGGTGAAGAGTGACTGCTCGACATTCTGCACGCCGACCTTCGGCATGCACAGCCAGGGTTTCCTCCGTGCGAACGCAATCGAAAGAGGGTAAGAAATTTGAAGGGAAGAGGCACTGGCAGTTCATACATTGTTACATCAGGATGCAATCGTCATTCCTTCCACCCGCAAGCGCTTTTCCTTGCGCGGATGCACCATTGCAGTGGACTCTCAAGGGAAGCTCACGGACCGCGTTGCTCGGGGACAACTGTCAAAATACCAGGATGCCGGTTTTGGCATCACGAAGAACAACCCAGGGTCGGGATGAGCCTGCCGAAGGAGTGGTTACGTCCAACGCGTTTGCTTTGCCGAGGTTTCCGGGACGATGAAGCAAGCAGCTACATATCTAGTAGCGCGTCGTGCATCGCGTGCCGGAAAAGAAAGCAAACCTACCGATTGTGTAGGTGGTTGTCGGACCGCCTCTCAAATGAGATGCGAGGAGCTCGTACGTCAGTCGTAGTTGCATCTCACAGCCGGAGGTTGGACTGTAGCACCATCGGCATCTCTGCACTGCATACCGTTGCCCGTGTCACCGTTTCGACTGGGAAGGAGAGCGTACTTCGCAATAATAATGACTCTCCGGCCTTCCATCGTTTGCATTATTTCTCTGGTCGCCGTCACTTCGCAAGTTGGCAATGCCTCTTGGTGCCTCCAGCACTATGTGCTCAATGCAAACCGGCAGTCAGTTGACTGTCAGTGTCAACCAAATATGCCCTGCATGGACCTGGAACCGTCAGTTGCGGACATCAAAGCAGTAACGCGTAATGAAGCTTGGAAAGAAGCTTTTCGTTTCCGGCATAATCTTACAGCCTCCTCCGCGGCATGCCCGTTGACTGGCTCCGCTCTATGATTGTGAACTATTGCATGCCGTTGCCGTAGCCGTTGGTGTCGTCCTAATGGATATGCATACGCGCAAGCGTTTCAACGATGGTAAACCTTCTGTCGTATGGGAGACAGTTGTCTGAACAGTGAAGCCGCGCCTGCATAGTCACGGCACCTGATGTTACTGATGCATTGCGCATACCACGAAAACCCGGGATCTGGCATATGGCATATGGCACAGGATGCCGCCCAAGATGAAGAAGACGGCGGCACAAGATTGAAGGAAGCTGCGTCTGTACGGTGCTCATGCCGGCGCGTTACGCGTATTACCGCATTAATGCTACCTCTCAACATGCGTCGATCCGACGGCTCGTGATGCCTTCTGCTCGGTTGCGCTGCGACTGCTTTACCGGCGCCTTCGGCATCTGCGACTGAGTATCTGCTCAGGTGGGCAGCAGCTGGACAGGTGGAGATGAGGCTCGATCTCCAGCCCTTGCGTCCATGCAAGAGCGTGTCCAGATGTGTGGACGCTGTGGCGCCAAACAACCGGCCGTCGAGGTCGAGTGCCAGGCACGCATAAACATCTTCCCCATCCACCAAGCCCGATGGGCGGCTTGGCCGTCGAGGCCGTCAAGGCCGTCAATGCCGTTTAAAGCCAACGGGCAGCCGTTTTCATGCGCGACAGTCATATGCCAAATGGGAGGTTGGACCCCTGGGGCGGATCTGATGCAGCCCGAGCCGACACGCTTTGCTGATCAGGGTACCGAGCATGTCCTCCGTATACGGCGTACATACTCCGTGGCAGGTAGGTTCGCCATTCACACATTCTTACTTTTTCCGAGTTCGTGATACGTCCGCGTTTCCTTCTTTCCTCGTCCTACTTCGTTCTTACCACTCTGGCATCCGCCTGAGCCATTCCGTTCCTGATGCTTCTGCTTTTGCTGCTTCCTCCTCCTGAGCCGAGGAGCCGGCTTCCGCTTTGCTCCTGCCGGGACCACAATGGACGTGGCGCTCTCCGCTGGGTGCCTGCATTTACTCTTCATACGAAACGTACGTACAACCGCGCCTTGAGTGAAAGCCACAAGCGTCCGGCCTAGAGATGCGAAGACGCTCTCCCGGCCCTTGTTTTAGCTCTCAGTCTCCGGGCGGATCATAGGCAGAGTGATGTTATTATCCCCCTACACGGGCACGGATGCCATGAAAAGCCAAGGCCAGATTGAAAGAAAATGCACGGCAACATCGCTGGCCCAGCCATCTCGACCGGCCACCGGGGCGAAGTACATACAGCAACCTTCAGTGGGCGAGCAGCAAGCATGATCGGTTTCTTTTCCTTCTGAGGGGTTGCCGTTTAATGTGACGGCGCCCGGACACTCAGCTGCCAGACCGAATTCAAGCCCCCACGCCGGCTTCAGGCACAAGTCAAAGCCCTAGGGACAGAGATTGTCAAGTGCCCTAACCCGGTGCAGTCAATCGGTCCCAATTCGTCTGCCGGCCTGACCTGAAAGGAGATAAAGTCGTGCTTACCCTGGCTGTCTCCGAATGCCGATGTCAAGTACGTCGAAGACGCAACCATCCTCTCGACTCCAGGGATCTGTATCTCTGCCGGGTGGAACGAAGGGGTCTCAAGACTCGAGGCAAACCGACCAGCACACAGGGCAGCTGCAAGACGTCGTTGCCCCGTTTTATGTCAGCCTCTTTCTTTTCTGTTGACTCGGAGACTCCTGCTGCTGACACGGACGCGGGAGTATCAGAACGTCGGCACTGTCTACCACCTCACCCGCTAAGCTCTCCTTCGGGAGCTTGAACAGGTGGCCTGACATCTCTGCTTGATAGTGTCGAGCGTTTGCCGTCAATTTTGCTTGCTCCGCGTCTCCTTCCCTCTTCTCCTCTTGACATAAACCAACCGAGTGTTGCTCGCGTGAACCGACTTAGTGGCACCGTTCCTAGTGGAGGAACCTTGGAAAAAGAGGGTGTGCGACATCTTGTTCCGGCCCAGATCTCTTACATCCGCGTCAAACCGTTTACTTCCAAAGATACCCCGCAGCCGCATAGTCTGCTCGGTCCACTGTCCTCTAGGACTTCATCTCAAGGCCTGTCGAGCCGTCGCTCGGCTAGCCGACTCCAAGGCTTGCAAGTCGACAGGACTTGTGAGCGTTGAGAAAACATCTCCCGAGGCCGGTGGTGATGCGCCGCGACCCGTGGACCACGCAGAAGCTCCCGGTCGCCGCATCCATCTCCGAGCCTCCTGGTCCCGTGACGAGGCATTCTCACCAAGTGCCGCAGTCATCAGCCTAGGCCGTCCAACCCCCCGAACCCGGCCATCGCCGAAAGGACGTCTATCCTAGTCCTCATCTTGGCCGGCTCATCGCGGGAGCTGACCTTCAGACCAGGAGGTGGACGACGGTCCTTCGGATTATTGCTCTGCGGGGTAGACGGCCAAGCTAGATCGCACGGCGCAAGCTCTATGCTGATGGTTCGTTGCGTCTCTCATCCTGGGAATCGTTTTCGAGTTCACGACCTGCTGCATTGCATGCACTGGCATGGACCGTAATGATCGATTGCAAAGGCAGACGGACGCCGGCTTTCAGGCCGGCCATCAGGCCCTGTCGCCACTCGGTGCAGCTTTCTACACATCCACGGACCGTTTCAGGGATGTGCCAGTCTCGACGGGCTCCTCGACGGCCGCCAGAGGGTTCGGCGGTTATGGCTACGGCAGTGGCGCCAGCGACAACACCGTCAACGGCGCCGGCGCCGGCTCGCACCCTGCCGGGCCGGCCTCATTCCAACCGGCTCCAGGCCTGCAGTACACGACCGACTACGGGCAGAGCTCGCAGCGTGTGCCGCAACACCAGGAGCAGCACCGTCAACAGCAACAGCAGTATCCTCAGTATCAAGGCAACATTCTGTACAATGCTCCCTCACAACATCAGCAAACGCCACACACTCCCTACGACCCCGTGCAACCATATCAGCAGCGGCAACCCGCAGTGCTGGAAGGCCTGCCCACCCAGTACGATGTCGCACAGCAGTACTATGCCTCTGGAGAGTCGGCTGCTCCCGGCAGTGCGCCGCCCGCACCGATGGCGGCCCAGCAAGTCGTGCATTACCCGTCGATGCCTTATAACACGCTTCAGCAGAACCCCGTCGGACGACCAGAGACTCTCTCCTCCGCCTTCGCTGTCGCTACGCTTCCTCCTGCGGGCATGCCTACACCTTCGCATTTCTCCGGCGCACGAGCGCCTTCTGGAGCAGCAGAAGGCAGTCTGGGTTACGCGCATGCGCAGCAGCACCAGCCAGCTTATGCAGCGCAGATGGCGCAGGCGCAAGGCCTTGCGTCGCAGCCGGACCACGACGACAACTATGAGGCTTACAGCGCCCAGCTGATGCGGACCTTCCAACTCGTGCGCGACGGGCATCTCAGTGATGCCGCTGATAGCTTGCTGCGAATATCGCGCTGGCTCCTTACGAACGTGGAAGCGCTGGGTGAGTTGCACTGTCCCTATTTCGCAGGTTGGAGTGGTCGCTTTGCTTCTCGCTATCTCATCCCTCTACCTTCGTCTTTTATGCTGTTTTC